>ERZ773149.3052-NODE-3052-length-10885-cov-3.442198_pt1 | contig 10885 bp, 10 predicted proteins | sample MGYA00511081_ERZ773149 | MGnify/ENA primary metagenome ERZ773149 (study PRJEB29015, sample SAMEA2737846) | human gut metagenome | biome: human gut; feature: human-associated habitat; material: faeces | place: China | collected 2012 ...
CAAGATAAATCAGACAATTAAAAAAGAATAAAAATAAAGAATAAACTTCAGGATGTAATTATCAAAAGCATCCTCTGTCCTTTTGCCTGAGAGATTCAAGACGCTTACGCGTCGCTTGCACCTTCGGCCCCTGTACTGAAACAGGCGTCTCCAGAGATACGATCCATTTACAGTTTCTGTCCGACAATACGGATACCTGAGAGTTTTACTCCTTCGGTGGGCTTATACCTCTTTCCTGCAAACTTCACCTCGTTATTGCTGTTACTGCGTTATACTATAGTGCTAAATCAGAAAAAAGTCAAGATAGAAAAAAATATTCTTCCTTCTTGACTTTTTTTGGTGTTTTTTAAGTTTTTATTTCGGGCTGACAATCTTTCCAGCCACTGCACATGCTGCTGCAGTCTTTGGAGATGCCAGATAGATTTCTACTTTGGAAGTTCCCATACGTCCAAGGAAATTACGGTTATTTGTTGCTACAACACGCTCTCCATCTGTCAGAATACCACCTGCACGTCCACAGCACAGTCCACATCCCGGATGTGTGATCATTGCACCTGCTTCTGCCAGCGTATCAAGAATACCAAGTTCAATTGCCTGTCTGTAGATCTTGCGGCTTGCCGGCGTCACGATCAGTTTTACATAATCAGCAACTTTCTTACCTTTCAGGACTTCAGCCGCTGCTGCCAGATCTTCCAGACGTCCATTTGTACAGGAGCCGATAAATACCTGGTCGATCTCCGTTCCTTCCAGTGTGCTGACATCACGGATCTTATCCACCTGTGACGGGCATGCCATGACCGGAACAAAATCCTCCCCACGGTAAGTCATCGTCTTGAGATATGCAGCATCCCCATCCCCGACAAGACTCTTCTGAAAATCGTTCAGTTCAATCTCACAGTACTCTGCTGTCTTTTCATCTGGTGTGAAAAGTGCACATTTTGCCCCTGCCTCGATTGCCATGTTTGCGATGGTCATGCGGCTTGCAACGGACATATTTTTTACTGCACTGCCTGTAAATTCCAGTGCACGGTAAGTTGCACCGTCTGCGCCCAGATCACCGATCAGACGAAGAATTACATCTTTGGACATAACGTTCGCCGGAAGTTCTCCATCGATCACAACCTTGATCGTCTCCGGAACTTTGATCCACATGGTTCCTGTTCCAAGAATGCTTGCCATCTCTGTATATCCGATACCGGAAGAAAATGCACCGACGCATCCGTAAGTAGTTGTATGACTGTCTGTACCAAAGACAATATTACCCGGTTTGACATAACCAGCCTCTGTCATCAGCTGATGACAGATTCCATCGCTTCTGTGTACGTTTTTCATTCCGTATTTTTCTGCAAATGCATCTCCCACATGGAAATGTCTGGTATCGTCCAGCTGACTTGCCGGTACAAGGTGATCATAGATCAGAACAACCTTGTCTGGATTCCATAATTTCTTGAATCCCATCTCTTCAAATTTCTCTGCAACAAATGGAATAAAAATATCATGGATCATGACTCTGTCTACGTTAACGGTCACAATGTCGCCAGGTTTTACTGTATGACCCACATTATTTCTGATAATCTTTTCAATAACTGTTTCGCCCATCTGCTCTTCCTCCTTAGTCCAGTCCGTTCAGTTTGCGCATGGCTTTTACAAGTCCACCGGCCTGAATGATACTCATCAGATTCTCCGGCAAGGAAGCGATCGGGTACTGTTTTCCATCATAGTCTACATGTCCATTCATCACAACAGTTACGGTATCTCCCTCTTTGATATGATCGTGAAGATCCGGCTGCTCGATCAGCAAAAGCCCATTGTTAATGGAGTTTCTGAAGAAAATTCTTGCAAAGGATTTGGCGATAACGGCCTGTACCCCAAGTGCTTTGAGTACGCCCGGTGCCTGTTCTCTGGAAGAACCACAACCAAAGTTCTCACCGCCAACTACGAAATCTCCCGGTTTTACTTTCTTTGCAAAATCAGGATCCAATGATTCAAATGTATGACCCTTCATTTCATCCAGGTTCGGCAGAAGCAGATACTGGGATGCAATGATCTGGTCTGTATCAAGGTCATTATGAAATTTAAAAATTGTACCTTTTTCCATAATAATAGTTCCTTTCTATGTATAACTATTCATTTTCTCTCTATTCTACCACAAATTTACGTAATAGCAAAATGTATATTTATAAGAATTTTGCATTAAAAATTCATTCGGATTTTTCCAGTAACTCATATGCAATACGCGGGCTTCCATCCGGCACATACACGATTCCACACCGTACAAAGCCATATTTTTCAAGTACATGCTGCATTACTTTATTATCCTCATGTGTATCTATTCGTAAATGCGGTATCTGTGCCTTACAGTAGTCCATGATCTTTTCCAGCACATTACGGACCGTTCCATCACTCGCAACACGGTGTACTGCAGCATACTCTGTATCCACCATCCAGCTGCCCTGTTCAATTTTCAGATAAACAGGATCCTCTCCTTCTATAAAAGCAAATACTGCATGGATTATTGCTTCATCTGCGACCGCATCTTCCAGTACATACAGATTTCCCTGAGAAATATCATCTTCCAGCAGTTCTTCCGGTCTGTCCCCTGCTCCCCACTGTGCATGATTTCCGTTCTCCCGCATAAATTGTCTCGCTGTTTCATAAATCTCATAAATTCGCGGCAGGTCCTCCTTTTCCGCTTTTCTGATCATATATGACATGTAGTTCCTCCTGAATCTTCCTTTTTACATTTTTATTATAATTAGCCGATGTTTTTCTGTAAAGTCAGCATTCAAATAGAAAAATGCTGCCGGATCTGCTCCTCTCCAGAGAAATCCAGCAACATTTTCAACTATATTTCAGGGATGATCATGATTTATTTTTCGCCTCTGCGATGTTTCAGTCGAAGTGCCCAGAAAGCAAGCACAACATCAACAAACGCAAACAGGAACATCATTGCAGAGCCTGCGACTTTTAATTCCCTCTTTTTGAAGATGTTCTACTTTTTTCCTGTATTCCTCTTCAAAGAATCCAACCAGATCAAGCACAAACTCGCAGCCATCTTTTCGTAGCCTTTCTATTGCTCCGAACAACTCATCCATTCCTTTTTCTTTCATGATCCTTCCCAGATACAGAAAATGAATTTTTTCATTATTCGGGTAAAAACGATATCTGTATTCTTTCAGATTGATTCCGGCACCATGAAGGACGACTTCTTTTTCCTCAGACAAAATTCGACGTTTTTTGAACTCCTGTGCATTTGCCTGATTCTCAAAAATTACTTTTTCTACTTTTCGTAAAGCAGTCCGATACATCACCGTAACCATATCCGAAAGCACCGGTTTCTGGAAAGCAGTTCCAAGTCCCTGTACATTTGCCAAAAAAGGAATCTTCATCTTTCCGCACAAATACCCTGCATAAATATTGGGTTTGATTGAATAGGTAATTACCAGATCCGGATTTTCTCTTTTCAATATTTTTTTATATGTACGAAGCAGTTTCAAATCCGTAACTGGATTTACACTTCTTCGATCAACTTCTGTTTCGATACAGTGTGCTCCCAACTCTTGCAGATCCTCTTCATGTCCGACAAATGGTGTACTGATCACAACTTCATAGTCTTCCATCAGTCTCTGAATCAGTTCTTTTCGGAAACGATACAACATGTATGAATGATTCGTCACAATCAACAGTTTCTTTTTATTACAGTTCTGCATGTGCCTTGCTCCGGTGCCGCCTTCTACGACGCCTTCACTTTTCAACACAGATCTGATTGTTCCGAGAATGCATCGCATATCCATAAACATATTCAGATGTCTCACATAATAGCCATCGAGTCTTGCTTTTTCACTTATTTCCAACTCATCTCTTCCATGAATCTGAGCCCATCCTGTCAATCCCGGACATACATCATTTGCTCCATATTTATCGCGTTCTTCCAGAAGATCATATTGATTCCAGAGTGCAGGTCTTGGTCCAACTAATGCCATATCTCCCTGAAAATATTCAGTAGCTGTGGTAATTCATCCAGACTGGTTTTTCGAAGCCACCTGCCTGTTCCGGTCAGATACTGTTCCGGATCTGTCAGCAAATGGGTCGGCGTATCATGTGGAGTATCGGTCTGCATACTTCGAAATTTGTAAAGCATAAAATGACTCTTGTGGATTCCTACCCGCTTTTGCTTAAAAAATACCGGTGCAGTAATTCCATCTTCCAGCTTGATCGCAATCGCAATACCGGCAAATACCGGTGAAAGTATCACCAGCCCTGCACCTGACAGAATCTTATCGGTCGCTTTTTTCAGTTTTAAATAGCTTTCTGAAGGTTTTCGCATTGCTGATTTTCCTCTGTCTTTATGTGATAAGTAGATACAATACTCTGCATCAGCAGGCGCATGTCGTCCGTCTCATTTGCTGCAGCCTCTTTCATAACCCGGAGTGCATAATAAAGTCTGTCCTCATCAACATCGATCGGATGTCCGATGTGAATCAGCTTATTTGGGGTCTCTGTCATTCCTTCTTCATCCATGAGAAGTTCTTCATAAAGCTTTTCGCCTGGGCGAAGGCCGGTAAATTCGATCGCAATATCCTTTTCCGGGATATACCCTGAAAGTCGGATCATGTTTTTTGCAAGATCCAGGATCTTCACCGGTTCTCCCATATCCAGCACAAAGATCTCTCCGCCTCTGGCATAGACGCCTGCCTGAAGGACGAGTGAAACTGCTTCGGATATCGTCATAAAATATCGGATGATTTCCGGATCGGTGACAGTTACCGGACCACCTGCTGCAATCTGTTTCTTAAAAAGTGGAATGACACTTCCATTGCTTCCAAGCACATTTCCAAACCGGACAGCCACAAAATCTGTCTTCGAGTGTCTGTTGAAGCTCTGAATGATCATCTCGCAGACTCTCTTGGATGCTCCCATGATGTTGGTCGGATTGACTGCTTTATCGGTAGATATCTGTACAAATTTTTTTACTTTCCAACGATCTGCCGCCAAGACCAGATTATAAGTCCCAAGAACATTATTTTTGATTGCTTCATTCGGACTTGCCTCCATCAGTGGCACATGTTTGTGTGCAGCAGCGTGATAAATGATATCCGGTCGATACTTTCCAAGAACCGTATCTACTCGCTCTTCATCACGAATCGATCCAATCAGCACAGTCAGTTTCAGATTTGGATATTTCATTTTCAGTTCCTGCTGAATGTCATATGCATTGTTTTCATATATATCAAATATGATCAGACGCTCTGGTTTGTGCGCAGCAATCTGTCGACAAAGTTCGCTGCCAATCGAGCCGCCGCCACCAGTCACTAGGATTGTTTTGCTACATACATAATCCATGATCTCATCTATGTTGACATTTATTTCTTCTCGTCCAAGAAGATCTTCAATATTTACCGGACGAAGTTTACTGACATTGACTTCTCCATTCACCAGCTGATACACTCCTGGAAGGATTTTCAGTTCACAGCCCGTATCTTTGCAGATTTCCAGGATCGGACGAATTTTTCGGCTTCCCGCTGACGGTATCGCAATAATGATCTGTTCAATACCATAGTGTTCCACACTTCTTTTTATCGCATTCCTGTCACCCACCACACGGATTCCCAGTATATAACGTCCGATCTTACGGCGGTTATCATCAATCACACAGCAGATTTTCTGATCCAGATATCGACTGTTCTGAATCTCCTGGATCAATGTTCTTCCGGCTTCTCCCGCCCCGATCAGCATGATTTTCTTTTTCTTTTTTATTGAATAATGCTGTCTCTTTCGGTACCGAAGTCGGAGCAGTCTGTAAAAGAATCTGCTTCCACCTACCAGCGCGATCAAATAAAACGTGCGGATCACATAATAGCTTCGCGGAAGATGTTTTCCAAATCCAACGACTATTGCCATATCACATAGAGAAGAAACAACAACTGCACCAATGATCTTAAAAGTCTCTTCTAACCCGGCATATTCCCACAGACTGCTGTAGATTCGAAACACTGCAAAAACACTCAGCGTCACAAAGATCATCAAAATACCATAACTCACAAGCACATCAAGAAATTCTTCTGGTATCTGTTCGATATCAAATTCAAATCTTGTAAGTAATGCCATCAGAGACGAAATAATGATTAATACGATATCCAGAACGATCAGACAGACTCTTCTTAATAACAACTGATAATTTATTTTCTTTCTCTTCATCCTTTTTTCCCATAGTAGCCGTAATGGCCATAGCCATAGCCATATCCGTAGCCATACCCGTAGCCATATCCGTAACCGTATCCATAACCGGTAATTCCCATCTCTGTTCCATTCAGTACATACCCGATCAGATTTACACCTGTATCTGCAATATTTTCTACTCCGTTCAGAATTCTGTCTATGCGTGCAGAGTCCTGACGTACTACCATGACTGCTCCATCTGTCATACGGGCGATTGCTGATGCGTCCGAAAGCATGCCACATGGCGGCGTATCTACGATCACATAATCATAATTTTTACGAAGTACCTTTAACAGCCGTTCCAGATATCCGTTTCCAATCAGTTCGGTTGGATTTTTTACCATCTCTTTTCCCGGCAGAATGTCCAGCTCATACTCGCCGTAGCGGAGCATAATCGATTTGAGATCTGCTTTTTTATTCAAAACATCTGCAATCCCATACTTTTTTGTCCGAATTCCCATAGACAATGCAACAGATGGATGTCTGAGATCTCCATCAAGCAAAGCAACTTTCTTTCCTTTTTTGGCAAGAGAAATTGCAAGGTTTACTGCCACTGTTGTTTTTCCTTCATCGGATATGGCACTGGTCACGATCAGACTTTTTATTCCATTCTCTTCTGCATTTTTTGTCACTCGCGTGCGAATCGTTCGGAAGCTTTCCCGAAGGACTGTTGTATTTCCTTTCCCGTCAAGAAGTACTGTTTTTTTACTTTTGCGTCTTTTTCCATGTGATTTTGGCACGCTTCCAAGATATGCAATACTCAGATAGTTTTTCAGGTCCTCTTCCCTTCGTACCGTTTTTCTTGTTGATGCATATACAAATAAAAGGAAAATACTAACTACCGCCCCCGCAGCCACACCTTTTGCAACTGCTCCTGTAAAATTCTGCGGATTCTGTGGTTTTTCCGGAATGCCACTTTCATCCATCAGCGTCAGCTGTGTATCTCCTATAATATATTCTGCAACCTGCGGATAGTACTGGATAACTGCCTGCAGCACATCGTAAGCAATCTGGGGATCAGAAGCAGTTACATTGATCGTAAAAATTGATGTATCCTGAATTGCTTCTGCTGAAATACTTGCTGGTATCGAATCAACCCCGAGACTTTCTGCCACAATATCCGAAAATGCACCACTGGTCAGGATATATGGAAATGTTTTACTGAGCTGTCCTGCTGTTGTTTCATCCGAATAGCTCTGATTGTATCCGTATGCCGTCTTAGTCTCCACAACAAAAGAAGAATATGCCTGATATACCGGAGTATAATTTGTCTTTTCTCTCATATACATAACGGCTCCACAGACTGCCATAAGCAGAAAACACAGAAGGAAAAACTTCTTAAATCCTCGCCACATATCATCCAGAATCGTAGTAAAATACAGAATTCCGGAATCCATCTCTGTACTACGCTCGCTTCCCATAATGTCCTCCATATCCGTAATGTCCGCTTCCTGCCATATTTTGTGACGTCACACCATTCAGGATGCAGCCAAGTACTTTTCCTCTGGTATTGTTCAGGATATCAATTGCATCATTAATGTCCTTCGTCAATACCGTATCCTGTCTTACTACCAGCACAGAAGCATCTGTCATCTGTGCCAGCTCCTCCGTATCTGCCACAAGCGCAAGCGGAGAAGTGTCGATAACTACATAGTCCATTTTTTCACGGCAAAATGCGATGATCTGTTTGAGCGTCATGCTTTTCAACAGAGTTTCAATTGCATTTGAAGAGGTTTTATTCAAAATCATATACAGGCCGGAATTATTCCAGTTCCGGATAATCTTCTCCGTACTTGCATGGTTGATCAGTACATCTCCAAGATCCTTCTCCTCATTATCGCGGACATTAAAAATTTTGTACTGCGCCGGTTTTCGGAAGTCACAGTCTATCAGCATAACCCTGCTTCCTCCCTGCGCAAGTGACAGTGCCAGATTTGCTGCTACTGTGGATTTTCCCTCATTTTCCATCACACTGGTAACAAGAAGTACTTTTGCATCCTCTTTATCCATATAGCTTCTCACTCTGGATGCAGCCATTTTGCTGGACTCCACATAAGCAAAACTTCGAAGTGGATTCTGGATCAGCATAGAAAGATAATCCTTCTTTCTTTTCATGGAAAGAGCCTTTGATTTTTTCTCATAGGCAATCGTTCCAAGCAAACGGGTATCCAGTTTTGTGGATACTTCTCCCGGATTTTTAATGGTATCTCGTATGTAGGAAATTCCGGCCAATAAAGCTATCAGGCATCCGGCTGCCACAGCAAATACCTTCATGACTGTTCTTTTTTCATCCAACGGATTGATCGGAGCCATGGCTACAGATGGTTGCTGAATCGTCTCAATGATGACATTTTTAATCGCATAATCGGAAACCGTATTATAGTTTTCCATAACGGACTGCAGTATTCGATAAGACTCAGCTGCAGTACCAGCCTTAACGGAAAGTGTGATCAGATTTGTCTCCGGAACAAGGTCTACCGACGTCTCCACCTCCAGGCTGTTCACTCCCAGATCCTGCGCTACTTTTTTCTTCAATACATTACTGCCCAGAATTTCAGTAAACTGTCCTGCCAGCTCTTTTGTCGAATTCAGATTCTGATATATATTGTTATTCATACCTTTTGCCGTAACAACAAATGTTGTCGAAGTTCGGTATTCCGGCTGATAAGTCGCACAAATCCAGATATCTGCAAACAATGCAGCAGCTATTGCCAGCAAAAGAATGGTCAGCCACTCTCTTCCAATGTCTTTCAGCATGCTGATCAGGTCTATCTGCTGAACGGTTTCGTTGTCTATTCTCTCTTCCATAAATTCCTCTTTCCCACTATCTCACCACAACGATCAGACGTACCTGACCGGTTACACTTTCTTTCCCACTGTCGTCCGTAATCTGATACAGGATTTCATATGTGCCAGGAGTATTAAAATCTGCCTGATTCGTGATCTGCACCTCATCTGCAGTAATAGCAGTACGTTCCTGCTTTTCCGCCGGATTCGGATCACGGAGAACACCATCTTCTCCCCTTACAAATTTAATCCCTCCCATAGTGATCTGCTGAACATAGGACCACGGATCAACTGCCTTTCCAACTGACGTATATACCAGATACTCTGATAATTCAAACTGCGGTTTCTGGGCCTCCTTTGACGGATCATAAATCTCAACAGTAACCGGTAATTTCTGTACATCTCCGGCACTGTTTGCAACCTGATATACCATTGGATATTCCCCTGCCACATCAGCCTGCACATAATATTCACTGGACATCTTTATCTTTCCGGTTACGTCTCCGTCCAGTACATCCACGCAGGTAAGTGTTCCCATAATGTCCTGTGTATTCATAGCAAAACGTAATGGTTCCGTCAGGGAAAAAGTCGGTGCTGTATAATCGGTATACGCTATTTTCCTTGTCGCTTTTGTTGCATGATTATCGGAATCGAATGCCACCACGGTCATATTTCTTGTATGATTTTCCATAAAATTACTTATGGATTCCACGATCAGGCTGCTGGTTACATCTCCATCTTTGGAATCTTTTGCCGTAATTCCCTTCAGAAATTCTTCATCTCCTGCCTGGCAGGACACCTCTACTGAATCAGCATCCATTGTGATCACCGGTGCCTGATTGTCCTTGGAATTGATCTGCTCGTATTTGAAATATCCAAATGACACAGCTGCGATCACAAATACCACAATGCCAAGTATTCTTAACTTTTTCATGAAACTCTCCTCTTGATCTTTACCTGTCAGACAGGTCTGAAATATTTTCTCCTCCTATCCGGTCTCCGGCCGTGCAGAGGAATCTGTATGTTTTTTATGATCCGTTCCGGATTTTCTTCTGTCAGGTGCCATGCATATTCATAGCCACCTATATGAACAAGGGCTGTTTTTGTCTCGCTCATATGTGGCGTACGGATATAAGAATGATGTGCATCACTGGCAATGCATGATATCAGGTCATTTTTCAGAAGGATATGTGCAGTCTCCATAACACTTCTCCCAAATCTTCCCAGAATGCTGCCCTTATTCATCTGCGTAACGCATCCATTCTGCACCCATTCATATATAAGCTCCGGATAATCCTGTATACAAAAATAGCGTTCCGGGTGTGCGATCAATGGTATCTTCCCCGTATCAAAGATATCCTCCAGACATTCCCGGATCCACCAGGGATCTGCGTCAAACGGAAACTCGACCAGATAATAATCCGTCCCATTGATTCCACTCAGCTGCTTATTTTTTATCTTCTGTGCAATATCCTCTGAGGCAAAAATCTCCATTCCATTTAATATTTTCAATGGAATCTTTTCTTTCTTCAATACCATGCGCAGTCGTTCAAAAGCTGTTTGAAGCTGCTCTGACTGAAAATTTTCAAATCGCCCCATCTGATTGCTGTGCGGTGTTGCTGTCATGATCTCCACACCGCTCTCCACTGCCAGCTCTGCCATTTCCAGTGATTCTTCCATATCTTCTGAACCATCATCCAGATCCGGCAAAATATGTGCATGTATATCGATCATTTTTGTCCCCTTTTTACAACACAACTTTATGCAGAATATAATTCTACCCTTTTCTCCTTCCCACTCCTACATACTAAAGTATGTGTTTTTTCCTTCTTTTTTCTAAAAATACAAATCTCTCTTCACAAAAAAAGACCCACAGATA
>ERZ773149.3056-NODE-3056-length-10869-cov-26.265767_pt1 | contig 10869 bp, 7 predicted proteins | sample MGYA00511081_ERZ773149 | MGnify/ENA primary metagenome ERZ773149 (study PRJEB29015, sample SAMEA2737846) | human gut metagenome | biome: human gut; feature: human-associated habitat; material: faeces | place: China | collected 2012 ...
AACCCGACATTATCGAGCATTTTGGCAACGCAGATGCCGTGCCGCAGCTGCCGGAACGGTGCTTAAGCCGCAAGGCGGGAATTGTGCGGTGTTGCCATAGGAAAATGTGGTTAGAGCTTGTGATTAAATTTGCAAGGCAGCAATCATAAAGCAGTAAAAGCATGCAGGATGCGAAAAATCAATTCCCTGGCGCATAACGCTTATTTCAGCGTTCCATCCAGTACCTGCTGGTAATACCATGGCTTGGGTGCGCGGAACACCTTGCCAGCCAAAGCGGCAAACTGTGGGTCGCTGATCTTTTTGGGGAACGCCAGCTCCCAGGCGCACAGAGCCTGATATTTCAGCTTCAGCTCCCGGTTGGCGGCATTGTTGCCATACTTGGAATCGCCCAAAATCGGGCAGCCAATGCTGGCCAGATGGGCGCGGATCTGGTGGGTGCGGCCCGTTACCAGCTCCACCCGTAATAGCGCCAAACGTCCGCTGACGGCAATGGTATCATATGCGGTAATGATCTCTTTTGCACCGGATTTCGGCTCGTCCAGAATGCGCACAATGCCATGCACAGAATCTTTCGTTAAAAAGCTGTGCAGCGTGGCAGCGGGTGGTACCGGACGGCCAAAGGTTACGCACAGGTAAGTTTTGCGAATCAACCGCTCTTTGATGGCGTTTACCAAAAATTCTTCCGCCGCCGCGGTCTTTGCCAGCAACACAAGGCCGCTGGTGCCGGTGTCCAGCCGGTGGCACAGGCGCGGCTCATGGGCGGCGTCCCACCGCTTTTCCTCATACAGGCGGCGCAGTACGCGGTTCAGCAGGGTGTCAGCTTCGTCGCCATCCACCGGGATACCCGCGGGCTTGTTGGCCACGATCAAATCATCGTTTTCATAAATAAATTCCGCCGGGGCGCGTGCCTGCAAAAACTCCGGCCCCTCCTGGGAGGTCAGTCCAAGCTGGTCGTCCAGCAGGTAAACGCGGATCACATCGCCGTTCTGCACACGGGTGGCAAGGGGCTGCTTTTTGCCGTTCAGCTTAATTTTGTTTTCCCGCAGCGCCTTGTTCAGCCGCCCCAGCCCCAGGGCAGGGAACTGCTCCATCAGGTATTTGTCCAGCCGCACGGGCAAAAGGCTTTTTACATGTAGTTCCTGCATTATTTACTCTCCAATTCTTTATCCCACAAAACGGTCGCGTCCGGGATATCCAGTGTCACCATCAGCCAGCCTGCATCGTGGTCGTCAATCGTTTTAATTGTGTATTCTTTCCCATCGGCGCACAGCACACTGGCATGTTCCAGCTTGTGGCGCACAAAGGGGGAATCTGCAAAGCATACCGTCTGTTTCGTTTCGTCCAGCACACCGCGGTTCCACAGGGCGTCAGTGTAATCCGCAAGGCGCAGGGGATAATTTTCGTCATAGGGGGTGCACAGCGCATCAAAGTTCTGCCCCTGCAGCCCCGGCGCAATCACATACCAGCTGCATGTGCCGTCCGTACTCGTTACCCTGCCGCACCAGGCATTGTCCTTCACCGGTTCCACGGCCTGCAAAAAGGCACCTTCCTCGGCAAACAGGTACAACGTATCCTCCCGCACGGTTCCGGCAGCAAGCTCCGCCAGCAGCGTTTCCCGTTGGGCGGCCAGTGCCGTTTCATCATAGCGGGCGGCAAACGGGTCGTTGGTTGTCATGCCGTTGTCCGCGGCAAACAGGGCCAGATGCAACGCGTCATCTTGAATTTCATCCATTGAGACAACTGCCGTATACTGCTGCGCTGCCTGCCAGAAATCACTCTCCATCTCGGTGGGGAACGCATCGGTCTGCATGGCCTGCTGCATTGCCGCACTGCGCTGCACCATGCCGGGGCTTACATCCCAAACCTGTACCACAGCCAGCAGGGCAGCACCCGCCAGCAGCCAGCGGCCTTTCAGCCGGGCAAGGCCCACAAGGGTTAGCAACATCAGCAGGTAATAGATTGGCCAGAACAGCCGCCCACTGGAACGGAAGATGGAAAACAGTTTGATCAGCGAAGCGGGCAGCGGCAGCGTGGCAAGCGTTGCGCCGTTTGCGGTAATCACATTGCTGATGGCAAACACCGTTAAAACCGCGCAGCAGCAGGCCAATGCCCAGTGACGGCGCAGCATGCCGCCCAGTTGCCGCCGCAGCAAAACCACCGTAATGGGCAGGGCAATCAGCACGCCCAGCCCCAGGTAGGCAAAGGCATCATAATTGCCGTAAACCTGGTTCTGTGCGGGCAGCACCCGACTGTACAGCACGCCGTTTACCCCCACGGGGTTCCACAGTGCATTCAGGTTCATGCAGAAATAGCCGTACAATGCCTGCCCGCCGCTGGAAGCACTGCCGTACAGCAGCCCCAGTGCCCAGCCCAGCAGTGCCGTGCCGCTAAAGTTGGCAGCAAGGTACAGGCCGGGCCCCGCAAGCTGGCGGTTGTGCAGTGCATATTCCAGCAGCAGCGCCAGCGTGATGGCATAGGTCATCGGCAGAAAGTAGGGGTGGATGCCTACTGCCAGCACGTTCAGCACAAACAGCCCGCGGGAGGCATACTGCCCTTTGCGCCGTGCAGCAAAATAAAAATAGAGCGCAGCCAGCACAAAAAACTGTGCCCCCAGCGAGGTATGCCGGAACACACGCTCAAACAAAACCGGGCTGGTAACAAACAGCAGGTCCGCCGCAAGCGGTGCCGCGCACCCCGGCAGGAACAGCCCTGCCAGCAGCGCGCCAAACCCGCCCTGCAACGCAAAGCAGACCAGCGTGAACCACCCCATATACTGGAACGTTCCGCCCACAAGGTTGGCAACCGGCTTTAACAGGGCAGCCACCAGCGGGATAGAGTCGGTATAAGCAACGCTCAGCCCATCCGGGTAGTTGATGCCGCGGGCAATGCAAAGCGGCCAGCCAGCGGAGCTTTGGCGGTAAAACAGCCACCCGGCATAATGCTGCTGGATGTCCTTTTCAATATACCCACCGCGGCAAAAGGCATCGTTGGTTACATCCAGTGTGCTGACCCCGAACACCAGCACAAACACCAGTGCCCCCAGCAGGGCACCGCCGAGGAACAACCGCCCATTGCGGGTAAGTTTTGGTAAAGTTGAATTTTTTGCCAGTAGTAACACATCCTTTGGGGCAAAGAAATAAAATTTGAAAGCTGATATAAGTAAAGGCAATACCGCTTAAGCCGTCAGGCGGGAATTGTGCGGTGTTGCCCTAAATATCAAACAATAAAACAACTTTATTATAATATACACGCAGTAAAATATCAACGCAAACCATGCCGAATCTGCCCCATGCCGGGCATGGCAGCAACCCACCGTGGGCGAAAAACACCTTGCATCCCGCCGCAACAGTGGATATAATGTAAAATTATACAAAATAATAAAGTTTCATGCCGTTGCGGCGGCCGGAAAAGGGGTACAGGAAAAATGAATTTTGTTTTTATTTCACCGCATTTCCCGGAAAATTACTGGAATTTTTGTGACCGCCTGCGTGCCAATGGCGTAAATGTGCTTGGCATTGGCGATGCCCCTTACGAAACGCTGCCCGCCCTGCTCAAAAGCGCACTGACCGAGTATTACCGTGTGGACAACATGGAAAACTATGATGAAATGCTGCGCGCCATGGGCTTTTTCACTTTCAAGTATGGCAAGATCGACTGGGTAGAAAGCAACAATGAATATTGGCTGGAACAGGATGCCCGCCTGCGGACAGATTTTAATATCACCACCGGCATTAAATCCGCTGAGATCGAAAAGTTCAAGCGCAAATCCGTGATGAAAACCTACTACCAGAAAGCCGGTATCCCCACCGCCCGCTGGTGTGTGACGGCAGATGTAACGGAGGCCCAGGCTTTCGCCAAAACTGTCGGCTGGCCCGTCATTGCCAAGCCGGATAACGGCGTGGGGGCAAACGGCACCCATAAGTTTAAGAATAAAACCGAGTTGAACAAATTTTTCCAGCAGGAGGGCCCCAATGCGGCCAACTATATCCTGGAAGAATTTGTGGATGGTGAGATCGTGACCTTTGACGGCGTGGCCGATGCCAATGCCGAGCCGATCTATGCCGCCAGCCATGTTACGCCGGACAGCATCATGGAGATTGCCCATGGCAAAAAGCCAATGTGGTACTATGTTGCACCGGAAATCAGCCCCGAACTGCGCAAAATGGGCGAAGCTGCCCTGAAAGCCTTTGGTGCCAAAAGCCGCTTTTTCCACCTGGAATTTTTCCGCCTGAAAACCGTCAAGCCCAGCCTGGGCAATGCGGGGGATATCCTGGGGCTGGAAGTCAACATGCGCCCGGCCGGCGGCTATACGGTGGATATGCTCAACTATGCCGGCGGGCTGGACCTGTACCAGATTTGGGCCGATATGGTGGCATTCGGCGCTGCGCACCATCCGCTGGCGCGTTACCACCGCTACTGCTGCTGTGCGGGCCGCCACGATGAACTGCGCTACCGCATGCCGCATGAGGAGCTGCTGAAAAAGTACCGCTCCTGCCTGAACGCGGCTCCGCGCCTGCCGGAAGTTCTGGCCCGCGAAATGGGGGACCAGCTGTACATTGCCAGCTTTGAGGACGAAGCCGCTATGCAGGCATTCCGCCGCGATGCCCTGGCCCGCCCGCGCGAATAACAGCAGGCAAAAATGGAGCGGACAAATCGGACAAAATAGAACATCTTGTGAATTTTATCCGCACAAATTGTAACATCTTGTAGTAAGCACTTGCTATTTACAGCCAAACCAGATACAATATATTCTGTATTTTTGGAGCCAGAAATAAGAGCCGCTGCCCCCGTGATGGGCTAAGCGGTTCCCATTGGGCAGAAGGAGCACCGCGGTGGAACAGGTATTTTTCATCAACCCCGTTGCAGGAAAACGGGATGCAAGCGCAGAGCTTGTGCCCCGGATCCAGGCGGCGGCCCGCCAGCTCCAGCTGCCCCAGCCTCAAATTGTTGTCACACAGTATGCCGGTCAGGCCCGCGAAGCAGCCCGCCAGTATGCGGCATCCGGTACCCCGGCGGCGCTGTATGCCTGCGGTGGAGATGGCACGCTGAACGAGCTGGTTCAGGGCGCGGCAGGCAGCGCGAATGTAGCGGTCGGCTGTGTGCCCTGCGGCAGCGGGAACGACTATGTGCGCAACTTCGGCGCGGCGGGCCAAGCGCCTTTTTTGGATTTTGCCGCCCAGCTGCAGGCACAGCCCTGCCGGGTGGACCTGCTGCAAACATCCCTTGGTATCGGAATCGATATCTGCGCCGCCGGGCTGGACGCTCAGGTGGCATATGGCATCCCAAAATTCCGGCGGTTGCCGGGATGCGGGGGAACAGCAGCCTATACGCTCTCGATTCTACAGGCTATGCTCAGCCGCTTCGGCCACAAGCTGCGCGTTGCGATCGATGGCAAAGAGTATACCGGTACTTATATGATGGCGGCCATCTGTAATGGCGGCTATTACGGCGGCGGTTATCAGGCTGCGCCCTATGCAGCCATGGATGACGGCCTGCTCGATATTGTGCTGGTCAAACCCATCTCCCGCATTCAGGTTGCGGGAATTTTGGCCAAATACAAAGCCGGGCGGCACATGCAGGATGCCGATACCATCGTGCCGGAGTTCCGCAGCTTTATGACCTTTTACCGTGCCCGCAGCGTGGAAATGCAGGTGCTGGACAACCGCCCCATCATTGCCACAATTGATGGCGAGTGTGCCCCGGTGATGGAGTTGAAAGCGGAAGTTCTGCCATCTGCGTTGAATGTGCTGCTGCCGCGGCCTGCCTGCGGCAGCGCGGTCATCCGTGGGCTGTACGAATGCCCGATGCAGGCAAAAGCAAAATAAAACCATGGCAAACGCGCCAGAACAAAGCGCTGATTGCCGTACTTGAAATAAAATCCGCGGCCAGCTGGCCCGGGGAGGGAAAGATATGTCAGAAGCAAAAGTAAGGGTTCGTGTGGCCCATAACGCCATGCACCTGCCGGTGGTTGCACTGCGCGGGCTGGTGGTGTTCCCCAATAATGTGGTCCACTTTGAGGTGGGCCGCCAGAAGTCCATTGCCGCCATCGAGGCTGCCATGCACGCCAACAGCAATATTTTTCTGATTGCGCAAAAGGATATGGAGACCGAGGAGCCCACTGCCCAGGATCTGTATGCCTATGGCGTCATTTCGGAAATTAAGCAGGTGCTGCGTGTATCCGAAGATCTGGTCAAGGTACTGGTAGAGGGAAAATCCCGTGCTAAACTGCTGGACTTGGATGCCAGTGGCAAATACCTGCAGGCTGATGTCCGCCCTGCTCCCGTGCGCGGTGTGGCACCAGATAAGCGCACCCAGACCGAGGCGTTGGTTCGCAGCCTGAAAGAGTGCTTTGAGGAGTATCTCTCCTACAGCCCGCAAATCTCCAAGGATGTGGTGTATAACATCGTCTCCTCGGATAATCCGCTCTACCTGAGCGAATATATGCCGGCCAACCTGCTGCTGAAATATGAGGACAAGCAGACCATTCTGCAGGAAAATTCCATCCCCAGCCGGTTGGAAAAGCTCCTGCTTGTGATGCGCCAGGAATGTGAAGTGCTGGCCATTGAGAAAGAACTGGACGATAAAGTGAACGTCCAGATGGATAAAAACCAGCGCGATTACTACCTGCGGGAGCAGATGCACATCATCAGTGAGGAACTGGGCGATGCCGAGGATACCCGCGCCGAAGCGGAAAAGTATGCCCAGAAGATTCAGGACCTGCACCTGGATGCCGCCAGCGAGGAAAAGCTGCTGAAAGAATGCGAGCGCCTTGGCAAAATGGCCGGCAATCAGGCCGAAATCAGCGTGATTCGCAGCTATCTGGATACCGTCATCGGCCTGCCCTGGCACACCTTTACCAAGGATGATCTGAACCAGGCCCATGCCCGCAAGGTGCTGGACCATGACCACTATGGTCTGGAAAAGGTCAAGGAGCGCATTCTGGAAATTCTGGCCGTCCGCCAGCTCAACACCGAAGTCAAGGGTCAAATCGTCTGCCTGGTCGGCCCTCCGGGTGTCGGCAAAACCTCCATTGCGCGCTCCGTTGCCGCCTGCATGGGCCGCAACTTTGCCCGCATGAGCCTTGGCGGCGTGCATGACGAAGCCGAGATCCGCGGCCACCGCCGTACATACATCGGCGCAATGCCCGGCCGCATCATCAGCGCCATCAATACCGCCAAGTCCTCCAACCCGGTCATCCTGCTGGATGAGATCGACAAGCTGGCGGGGGACTACCGCGGCGATCCTTCCAGCGCCCTGCTGGAAGTGCTGGACCCTGAACAGAACAAGACTTTTAAGGATAACTATCTTGATATTCCGTTTGACCTCAGCAACGTGCTGTTCATTACCACCGCCAACGATGCTTCCCACATTCCCGGCCCGCTGTATGACCGTATGGATGTGATTGAACTGCCCAGCTATACCCGCGTGGAAAAGTTCAACATCGCCCGCCGCCATCTGCTGCCCAAACAGCTCAAAAATAACGGCCTGGAATCCCGCGTTACCATGGCCCCGGCGGCGCTGTATGAGATCATTGACGGCTACACCCGCGAAGCCGGCGTGCGTACTCTGGAGCGCACCATCACCGCCGTGCTGCGCAAGTGCGCTCAAAAGATCGCCGCAGGGGAGAAAGATAAGATCAATGTTACCCCTGCCATGGTCAAAGCAATGCTCGGTCCCGAAAAGGTCAAGCCGACCTTTATTTCCCGCACCGATGCTGTTGGCATTGCCAACGGCCTGGCCTGGACCAGCGTGGGCGGAGAGATGCTTCCCATCGAAGTTTCCATCATCCCCAACGGATCCGGCAAGGTGGAGATCACCGGCAGCCTGGGTGATGTAATGAAAGAGAGCGCTCACCTGGCATTGACCTATGCCCGCGTACATGCCGAAACCTACCACATTGCGCCGGATAAGTTCAAGAACACCGATATCCATATCCATGCCCCCGAAGGCGCTGTACCCAAGGACGGCCCCTCCGCCGGTGTCACCCTGACCACCGCGCTGATTTCTGCGCTGTCCGAGATTCCGGTTCGCCACGACCTTGCTATGACGGGCGAAATCACCCTGCACGGCAATGTCCTGCCCATCGGCGGCCTGAAAGAAAAGAGCATGGCAGCCTTCCGCGAGGGCATTTCCACCGTGCTCATCCCTGAAGCCAACAAGCCCGACCTGTACGAGGTGGATGATGAGGTCAAAAAGGCCGTCAAATTCATCCCCGTCAGTGACCTTTCTCAGGTGCTCAAACATGCACTCATCCTGCCCGCAGCATCCGCTGCCCACAAACGCACCATGCCGCAGGCTACCCAGCTGATCGCAACCGAGCAGAGCACCGCCAAGGAACCTGCTGCCGTGATGTGACCAACGCGGAAAAGCCGGAAAAGGGAGTTGTATTTATGAATTATAATCGCAGTGAATTTCAGGCATCCTATGGCCTTTCCAGCCAGCTGCCGGAAAGCGACCGCCCGGAATTTGTCTTTTCCGGCCGTTCCAACGTGGGTAAATCCAGCCTGATCAACAGGCTGTGCAACCGCAAAAATCTGGCGCGCGTCAGCGCAACGCCGGGCAAAACGGCAACCATCAACTTTTACCGTGTGGATACCGCCTATTTTGTGGACCTGCCCGGCTATGGTTACGCCAAGGTGTCCAATGCGGACCGTGAGCGCTGGGACGAGCTGATCAACAGCTATTTTGAAGCGGACCGCGCGCTGAATGTGCTGGTGCAGCTGCTGGACAGCCGCCATGCCCCCAGCGCGGACGATGTGCAGATGATGGAATACCTGCACTTCCACCGGATTCCCTTTGTTGTGGCGCTGACCAAGGCGGATAAGCTCAAAAAATCTGAGATGACCGCCCAGCTGGAAGAGTTCCGCATCACCTGCGCCCCCTATGGCTGCAAGCAGGTGTTTTTGACCAGCGCCGAAAAGGGGACCGGGGTCGAAGAACTGCGCCAGTATCTGGATGCCTGCCTGGCACCGGAGGCCTAAACCATGGCGTATCAGGAATTTGCCTATTTTTATGACGAGTTCAACGGCGCAGCCGATTATGATGCGCTGTTCGCCTATGTGACCGGGGAGCTGAAAGCCCACGGCATCCAGGATGGCATTGTGGCAGATTTCGGCTGCGGCACCGGCGAGCTGACCCTGATGCTGGCCCAGGCTGGGTACGATATGATCGGCATTGACGTTTCGGAAGAGATGCTCAGCGTCCTGCGGGACAAAGCCGATGCCCTTGGCCTGCCGCTGACCAACCCCATGCTGCTGTGCCAGGACCTTTTGCAGCTGGACCTGTACGGGACCATCCGCGCCGCGGTTTCCACTTTCGATACCTATAACCACATCGGTCCGCAGGAAAACTTTGAAAAGGCCATCGCAAAAGCCGCGTTTTTTATGGAAAAAGACGGCGTTTTTGTGTTTGACCTGAACACACCCTATAAGCATGAAAAAGTGCTTTCCGGCCAGACTTTTGATTTTGATGAGGATGACGCCGCCTGCCGCTGGAGCAACCGCTATGACCCACAGACAGGTCGCGTGGACCTCAGCATTGATATCCACTATAAAGATACCGGGGAAGACTTCCATGAATCTTTCTCGGAATACAGCTACCCGCTTGATACCGTCAAAGCGCTGCTAACCAGATACGGCTTTGACCCGGTCAAAATTGCCGATGGCGAAAGCTTTGGCCCTGTCCGGCCGGACAGCCAGCGCTGGATCATCACGGCAGTCAAGCAGTATACACAGGAAGCAGACGGCACCCCGGCCTAACCGCCGCCCCCCTGCTTCGGGAGGTCATTGATTCTATGTGTGAAACAAAAAATGAAAACAGCAGCAACCTGCTGCGCGGCATTTCGGAAAACGGCGGCATCCTGTTCTATGGCATTGATTCCACCGCCATTGTGCGCCGAATGGAGCAGCTGCACAAAACCAGCGCCGTTACCACCGCAGCCCTGGGCCGCCTGCTGACCGGTGTTGCCATGATGGGCCAGATGCTCAAATCGGATTCTGATTCTGTCACCGTACAGATCAAGGGCGGCGGCCCGGCGGGCCGTATTCTGGCCGTTTCCAACGGCGCGGGCGATGTAAAAGGCTATGTCGAAAACTCCATCGTGGAGCTGCCCCCGCGCGCGGACGGCCACCTGAACGTCGGCGCTGCCGTGGGTAAGGATGGCACGCTGGATGTGATCCGCGACCTTGGTATGCGGGAACCCTATATCGGCCAGGTACCGCTGGTTTCCGGTGAGATTGCCGAGGATATCACCAACTATTTTGCCATCAGTGAGCAGACACCAACGGTCTGCGCACTGGGCGTTCTGGTCAACCCGGATCTGACGGTGCAATGCGCGGGCGGTTTTATCGTGCAGCTCATGCCTGGCGCAACCGAGGATGAGATCACCCGCCTGGAAAAGAATATCGGCGCAATGCCCGGCGTTACCACCCTGCTGCAGCAGGGTAAAAGTATTCCCGATATCCTGAATATGGCGCTGGACGGCTTTAACCCCGAACTGCTGGATTCCACCCGCATTGACTATTGCTGTGATTGCAGCCTGGACCGCGTGGAGCGCACCATCCGCAGCCTTGGCAAAAAAGAGGTGGAAAAACTGCGCGATGAAGACCCCATTGCTGAGGTCAACTGCCAGTTTTGCGGTAAACAGTACAAAGTAGACCTGAATGACCTGCTGAAAAACTGGCCGGACACCGTAGAAAAGCAGTAAACGTATGACTTTTTGAAAAAATAGGCGAAAAAAGCTTGACTTTTTACATCGAATGCCATATAATAGCATTCGTCGCCCGGAGAGAGCGCGACAAAACCAAACTCTCCGCCATGCGGCCGTAGCTCATCTGGTAGAGCGCCACCTTGCCAAGGTGGAGGTAGCGA
>ERZ773149.3063-NODE-3063-length-10848-cov-4.797091_pt1 | contig 10848 bp, 10 predicted proteins | sample MGYA00511081_ERZ773149 | MGnify/ENA primary metagenome ERZ773149 (study PRJEB29015, sample SAMEA2737846) | human gut metagenome | biome: human gut; feature: human-associated habitat; material: faeces | place: China | collected 2012 ...
CGTCGCCATGGAGTGGTAGTACGTTGGAACAATTCCGCGGGGTCAGTCCAGTTCCCGCCATTTTACCGAACCGTCGCTTTTTCATTCGTCCCGCTACGCTTAACTGTTATCCTGTCTCGCGATCGGCCCTGTTGTTACCATGAGACACCGCTATGCCTGAACTCCATACTCCTGCGAATCGCCCCGGCCCGGCCGCTGTGGCCCGGGTGACGCTCCTGCCTGCGCTGCTGGTTATCGTCGCTGTTGCTGTCGGCTGCGCCCTGGTGTCGCCTCCGGTCGGTACACGACACGAGATCCTGACTAACCCCGGCCTCTATATCGATCTGCTGGCGTTGTTGTTTCTGGTGTTTATGCTGTGGAGCTCGGCGAAGGTGCGGATGAGCCACATTGCCGTCAACTGGGTACGCTATGGGCTGCTGTTGTGGATTGCCGGCGGCACCTTTGACGTGATGGATGAGATCGTGGTTCAGCCGCGCTGGATGGGCTATTACTGCGAAGATCTGCTGCGCCTCTCCGGGATGCTGCTGACCGTGGTGGGGGTCTACAAAATTATTGAGCGAATCAATTTGCTGTACGTCGATGCGCGCTCGCAATCCCTGAAGGATGAACTGACCCAGTTACCCAACCGGCGTTTTTTCATTGATACCATTCGCGAGAAGTCCGGGCATGCGCTGGGACTCATGATTCTGGATATCGATTTTTTTAAGAAAATCAATGATAGCTGGGGCCACCTGGTGGGGGATGAAGTGTTATTTTCGCTGGGGAAACAGCTGGCGAAACTAACCAGCGAGCAGGTCCAGCCGGCGCGGATCGGTGGGGAAGAGTTCGCCATTATCGTCGATGGCCTGTCGGAGCCCGAGCTGCACGCTCTGGCGCAGGCGATCCTTGCTAACGCCCGCACCATCCTGATCAATCATCAGACGCCGCTGTCGATCAGCATTGGCGTCGGAACCTGGCGGCCAGGCGAAGCGCAGGAGACGTTTATCCGTAAAGTCGACGAGGCGCTGTACAAGGCCAAGCATAACGGCCGCGGCCGCGTGGAGTGGGCGCCATCTGCCGGTGCGGCAGGTTAGGCCTGCTGCGCGCTACGGCAGTGTCGCCGATACTCCGATGGCGAGCGTTCTGTGTAGCGTTTAAAAACCCGACAAAAATAGTTGCTGTCGACAAAGCCGCAATTATGCGCAATCTCTTTCACCTTCAGGTCATAGCCGCGCAATAGCTGCTTCGCCTTTTCCAGACGGACACGGGTCAGATATTCATTAAATCCCACCGAGCCTGATTTCTGAAAAATATGCGAAAGATAGTTGGGCGTGATGTGAAAACGTTTGGCTACCGATTCCCGCGTCAGCGGTAGACTGAGATTTTCCTCAAGGTAGTCCTGGACGGCGAGAAACAGATCCCGGCTGCGGCTGACGCGCATCTCCAGCCCGACCAGCTGTTCACGACAATGACTCAGCAGCGCGGCAACCACCAGTCGCGCGGTCAGCGGATCGGGCTGCAGGCTGACTTCATTCAGGCTCAGCAACAGGTAGGAACCCACGCGCGGCCCAAGCCGGGAAACGCTCTGTTTTTCCGTGTGCAGGCTTTTTCCGTCCCAGCGCTGAATACTGAATCCCAGTTTCTGCCGACCAAACAGAATGCTCAGGGTAGTGGCCGGGCCGGTCCACTGCGGCAGCGTCCACTTCCCCGCCTGCACGTACAGTACCTGCAGCGTGGTTAACGTCGAGGCGGCCAGCGGCAGTCCCTGTTCATTCAGTTGGCCCTCCAGCACAATTTCCAGACGCGGAAACGGCACGTTGAAGGCGAGGGCAGGCACGGAGATATCCGGCTCAGGAAATCTCACCTGTAGGTGATCTTTTTGACCGATTAACCGATGCAGTATATCCGGCAGATCTTCAATCATTCTTTGCCCTCAGCATGCGCATTATCCTGTTGATGGTAATCTATTTTTTCCTTCCCGGCAGCGTTAGTTTAGCCATTTTGCGCAGCGGATTGCCGGCCAGCTGCAGCGCATGCATCGCCGGAAAAGAGATTGTTGATGTCCATCACACTTTGTGGGCTCGCGTACGTATGTCCAGTTTTTTGTAGCGCTCGCCTCGTGTCATGCCGCGGAGGGACCAGTAGAGTTTGTTTGTGTTATCAGAACGTTAAAAAGGAACGCAAAATGAACTCATCATCGGCTAACTTTCTCGATGCGTTAGGCGCCAGCCAGACGCTCAGCGCGCAAATGAAACACGAGCTCGACACCCTCGGCTACACCGTCGTGCATAACGTCGTTGACGCCCAGTGGCTGAGCGAAATGCGCCTGCTTATTGACACCCTGGTTGAACGCGAAGGCGATAATCTGGCGATGGAGCACCATCAGGAGGCGACGGCGACGCGGATCGCTAACCTGATTAATAAGGGGGTTATCTGGGAGAAAGTCTGGTCACACCCGCTGATCCTCTCCGCTTGTCGCTATATCTTCAACGGGGATTTTAAAGTCTCCAGCCTGAACGCCCGCGAGGCGCTGTATAACGGCGGCCACCAGCCGCTGCACGCCGACTGGAAAAAGCCGCGCCCGGATTTTCCCAAAGTCCACCTGGTGAATACCATCTGGGCGATAGACGATTTGAGCGCCGCCAACGGCGCGCCGCGGATCATTCCTGGTACCCACCTCCGCCCCGAGTTACCGGAGGAGGTGCTGGCCGACCCGGAACAGGCCCATCCCGATGAGATTGTGTTTGCCGCGCCGGCCGGCAGCGTGATGATCTACAACGCCCACGCCTGGCACGGCGGCACCCGTAATCGTGAAGGCAGCAGACGACGCGTACTGCATGGGTTATATATCGATCGTGCGGATACGCCGCAGCAGGACCAGCGGCGCTGGCTCACGCCGGAGACGGCAAGTCGCCTGACGCCGGCGCAAAAGTGGCTGCTGGATGTAGAATAAGGCCTGTTGCCGGTCAGGGAAGTTCTACATAGACGACCGGCTTTTTCATGATGCTTTTCACGGCCTCGACGATCTGCTGCGGCTGCAGCAGGAAGCTCTTGATACTGGTTTTAATCGTCCGCAGGCCGCGAAAGCGATGAGGGTCGTCGATTTCGATATCCGTCACCAGCAGCACCACTTCGGCGCGGGCGATATCTTCCGCGGTGATCCGATTTTCTACGCCGAGCGCCCCCTGGGTTTCCACCTTCAGGTGCCATTTTTCATGATGACCGACCTTTTCCAGTCGTTCGGCGGCCATGTAGGTATGCGCCACGCCGCTGACGCAGGCGGTGACGGCGACAATATTGAAGTCCATAACATCCTCCTGGCGTTAACCGCCGATAGTGACGTGGAAACCGGCCGCTTCGGCCATCACCCGATATGGTTGAATTTCCGCTTCGTCAGGCGCTTTCACGCTGGCCAGCGTCCAGGGTTTGCCCAGCAGACGGTATTTGGGCTCGCCATATTGATGAAACGGCAACAGGTGCATTTCTTTTAGCGCGAAAGGGGCGAGGAACGCCAGAATCTGGCGAAAATTATCGGTATTCAGGGTGTAGCCGGGGATCAGCGGCACCCGCGGGATCAGGTTGATTTTTCTCGCCGCCAGCTGGCGAAAATTGTCCAGCACCCGTGGCTGATTCATTCGCAGCAGCGACCGCGCCCGCTCAGGTTCCATGATTTTAAAATCAAACAGCACTTCATTACAGGCTTCGGCCACCGGCAGAAAGCGGTCAAAAGCGCTGTCGCCCGCGGTTTCGATGGCGGTGCGGATCCCCCACTGGCGCAGGCGCTGGAGAAAGCGGGCGGCAAACCCGGCCTGCATGAGCACTTCGCCCCCGGAGAGGGTGACTCCGCCGCCGGAGGCGCGAAAGAAGACCTCATCCTTCAGCACCTCCTGCAACAGGTTATCCAGCGTCACATCGCGGCCAATCTGTTCCCACGCTCCGGATGGACATTCGGCAACGTCCTGCTGGCAACGGGTGCAGCGCAGGCATTTGCTCTCCCGGCGCAGGGTCTGAATCCTGGGTGAAATTGATTCGGGATTGGCGCACCACGGACAGGTATGAGGGCAGCCTTTAAAAAAGACCACCGTGCGGATCCCTTGTCCGTCATTGAGCGAGTAGCGCTGGAGGTTAAAAATACGCGCCCGGTCGGCGCGCGTGTCGATGACCTCACAGCTGATGCGCGGTGCGGCGGATAATGTCATCCTGAATCTCCTTCGACAGCTCAACAAAGAAGGCGCTGTAGCCCGCGACCCGTACCACCAGGCCGGCAAAGTCCTGCGGCCGCTGCTGCGCTTCACGCAGGGTGTCGGCATTGACCACGTTGAACTGAATATGCTGCAGCTTGAGCTTGCAGAAGGCCTGTAAAAAATCGGCCAGTTTGTTCAGGCCGCCGTCGCCGGCCAGCGTTGCCGGAGTGAATTTGACGTTCAGCAGCGTACCGTTCGACAGCAGATAGTTATCCAGCTTGCTGACCGATTTCAGCACTGCCGTCGGCCCCTGGGAATCCTGACCAACCATCGGCGACAGGCCGCCGTCCGCCAGCTGTTCTCCGGCCAGCCGCCCGTCCGGGGTGGCGCCCACCACCGAACCCAGCGGCACGTGCGCGGAGACGGTGTAGGAGCCGGGGGTAAAATGACCGCCGCGCGGGTTCAGATACTGCTCGACTTCTTTGCAGTAAAAACGCAGCAGATCGGCGCTAATATTGTCGACATCGTCGATATCGTTGCCGTACTTGTCAAAACGGTTAATCAGCCGGGCGCGGATCTTTTTCCCTTCCGGCGTCTGGAAATTGGCTTTCAGCACGGCCATCAGTTGGTCAAAGCTGAGACGCTGCTGGTCGAAGACCATACCCTTCAGGGCGTACAGCGAATCGCTCAGGTTAGCGATTCCGATACCCTGAACGCCGGAGAAGTTATAGCGCGCGCCGCCGGCGGTGATATCTTTGCCGTGCTGCACGCAATCTTCAATGAACGAGGAGAGCAGCGGGACCGGCGCCCAGTCGCGGTGGCCGATATCGCAAATGTTGCTGCCCTCGACCATCAGCTTGATGTAATGGCGGATTTTGTCGCGGATCTGGCAGATAAGGCCGTCCCAGCTGACGTCAGGCTGATGTTCATTTTCCTGAAGCACAATTTCCATCACCTTCAGCAGATTAAACATGGCGATATCATGCAGGCCGTAGGTGCGCCCTGGAATAGAGAGCTCCACGCAGCCGACCACCGCGTAATCTCTGGCATCTTCCAGCGACACGCCGCGGTTAAGGAAGGCCGGCACGACCACCTCATCGTTGAAAATCTGCGGGATGCCGGTGCCCAGGCGGATGGTTTCGGCAGTTTTGCGCAGGAACGGGCGATCAATCAGCTCGTTGACCCGCACGCCCAGATTCGGCTGCGGCAGCTGAACGTTTTGATAGGCGTCGAGGCATAAAAATGACAGCACGTTGACCGCGCTGCGCCCGGTGTCCGTCAGCCCGCCGAGCAGGGCGGTATAGCCGGTGGGAAAACCCGCGAAATAGCGCGCGCTGCTGGAGGAGCGTAGCAGGACGATATCGTTGCATTTCACCCAGAGCGACTCCAGCAACTCCTTGAGATATGCGGGATCCTGACCCTGATTCAGCGATGCCTGATAAAACGGCAGCATGTACTGGTCAAAGCGTCCGAGTGAAATCGAGCTGGCGTTGGATTCGTATTGCAGAATGATATTCATATACCAGAACAGCTGGCAGGCCTGGGGGAAGTCCGTTGGCCGATGCTGCGCGTTGTGGCGCGAAATAGCGGCGATGGTTAACAGCTCCTGCTGACGCTGCGGGTCCTGACAGTGCCCTGCCATCTCCTCGGCCAGCGCGGCGTAGCGCAGAATATGGCGCTGGGAAGCTTCCAGCAGGATCAGTACCGCCTGATAAAAGGGGTTCTCCGGTTGCCGGGCGCAGTGCGTTTTGAGCTCGGAGACCAGGGCGCCAAGGCCATGATTCAGCAGCCGTGGATAGTCGATGATGATATGGCCCTGGCCTTTATCGGTCTGGTTCACGCTAAATATCTGGGTGTTGACGGCGGCCTTGACCTCTTCGGTCATCTGGCCGTTGATGAAATCTTTCATTGAACGCTTTTCCCAGTAGGGGTACAGCGTTTCGCGGTAGATTTGCTTATCTTCTTCGCTTATCGCGAAGCGGTCCTGTGGGCGGGTCGGGAAGGCGTCGAGCTCGTTGAGCAGCCAGTAGGGGTCCATCTCGGGCGACATAATCCCTGCCCGCGGTTTGACGGTGCGGTTGCCGGCGATCAGTTCATCCTCACGAATCGAAATCATCACCTTATCGAGGATCCACGCGGTGGCTTTCGCCCGGCGGATAATCACCGGCTCGCCCTCCGTCTGCCGATGGCTGGCAGTGTAGAGTAATGCACGCTCAAGGGAGATTTCGCGCGGCTGGGCGAACAGGCTGGCTTTCAGGCGTTGGGTACGATTCGTCATGATAAACTCCATGTTGTGGCGAAGGGCGCGAAGGCGCCCTTTTAAGGCTTCAGGCGCTCTGGGAAAGGTGGCTGTCTATCTTGTTCATGATGGCGTCGGCGCGCTTGACCGCATCGCTGATATTGACGCGCACGATAGTTTTCCCGGCAAAACGCTCTTCGAATTTGATGCCGATATCTTTGGTCAGAATGACCATATCGGCGGCGGCAATCTCCTCCGCCGTCAGTTCGTTTTCAATGCCGATAGAACCCTGCGTTTCAACCTTGACCTGCCAGCCTTTGGCTTTGGCGGCGCTTTCCAGCGATTCAGCGGCCATGTAGGTGTGAGCCACGCCCGACGGGCAGGCGGTGACAGCGATAATGTGGGTCATAATCTGTTCCTTCCAGTCTGTTAGTTAATTTCGAAATCAAGGTCTAGTTCATCGTCAGTGGCGACGTTAGTGGGTTTCTTTTTGGCGAAGGCTTTCAGCAGGATGACGCAGGCAGCGCTGACGCAGGCGCCGACCAGCAGCGCGGCAACAAACCCGAGCTTGCCCTGGACCACCGGCAGCACGATAAGCCCGCCCCAGCCGGCGTAACACTGGGCGCCCATCAGCGCGGCGGTGACGCAGCCGCTGGCGGCGCCAATCATATTGGCCGGAATGACGCGCAGCGGATCCGCGGCGGCAAAGGGAATCGCCCCTTCGGTCACGCCGACACAGCCCATCACCAGCGCGGCTTTGCCGGTTTCCCGCTCTTCGGCGGTGAAATATTTGCGGCCAATCAGCGTCGCCAGCCCCATGCCCAGCGGCGGTACGGCGATACCGACGGCGGCGATAGCCACCACGCTGTAGACGCCCTGCGAAACGCAAATCAGCATGAAGGCGTAGGCAACTTTGTTCACCGGGCCGCCCATATCAAAGGCCAGCATCAGACCCATAATGATGGCCAGCACCACGATGCTGCCCTCGCGCATCCCCTGCAGCCAGCCGGTCAGGTTAGCGGTCAGCGCGCCAACCGGCTCGCCAAGCCCCCACATCATGATCCCGGCGGTGATAAAGGTGCCGACGATGGGAATGATGAAAATCGGCATCACCGAGCGCAGAACTTTATATACGGGGATTTTTTCAGGTAATAGACCACCAGGCCGCCAATCATGCCGGCGATCAGCGCGCCGAAGAACCCGGCGCCAAAACTGTTGCCCACCCAGGCGCCGATGGCGCAGGGGGCCAGCGCGGCGCGGTCAGAAATGGAGTAGCCGATGTAGGCGGCGAGAAAGGGCACCATCAACGTCAGCCCGGCGACGCCGATATCAAAGAGTTTCTTCAGGTTGGGGTCGGAGGCAGCATCGGGTACCGCGCCTTTGCCATACAACATGACGGACACCGCCAGCAGGATCCCGCCGGAGACCACGAAGGGGATCATATGTGACACGCCGGTCATCAGATGCTGGCGGGTATTTTTTAGTATTTGCACCAGTTCGTTCATTGCTTGCTCCTGAGCGCTGTAGGGCCCGTGACAGTATGGATGGCTCAACATTAGAAAAAGGGCGTCGCATAAAACAGTAGAGAAAAAGTGCATTTACTGGATATTTGTAAGATGAGAAAAGAATTGCGATCCACCTCAAATCTTAGTGATGACAGGAGATATGAGCGCTAACAGGGTGGAATTGTGATGGCGGCCATAAAAAAAATATTGTGTGTACAATAGTCCAGTAATTGCCAGTTTTATCACCTAGTGCCTGGGGCTGTCTTTTATTACTTTTTGAGGAAATAATGGATTGCTCTGGAGGAAGGCGATGGCTCTGGTCATTGAATTTACATGTGATTTGCCCAACGGCGTGCATGCGCGTCCGGCCAGTCTGGTCGAAACGCTGTGTAATCGTTTTTCATCAGCGATTGAGTGGCGGAACTTGCGCCGCGGGACCGGCGGAAATGCCAAAAGCGCGCTGGCGATTATCGGCAGCAATACCCTGAAGGGCGACGCCTGCCAGCTGCTTATCAGCGGCGAAGATGAAGCTGAGGCATTCGCCGCGATAACGGCCTTTATGCGCGATGAGTTTCCTCACTGTGACGCGCCGCTGCCCGCTGCGCCAACGCTGGATGTCCAGCCGGTGCCAGAGTCGCTTTCGCGGCTGAACCCGACGCTGTTTCATGCCCACCCGGTGTGCGCCGGCAGCGCGGGAGGGACGCTGGTTCATCTCAAATCACGCGATCTGCACGAGCTGGGCGAACTGCCCGTCGCCGTCAGTCCCGAACAGGAGCAGGCGGCGCTGGATAATGGCCTGCGCCTGCTGGTGAAAGATATCGAGCTGCGGCTGCTGGACAATGACGGCACCGCCAGCGCGATCCTGGAAGCTCACCGTTCGCTGGCGACGGATGCCTCGCTGCGCCAGCACCTGCTTGGTGGCATCCTCACCGGCCTCAGTTGCGCCCAGGCGATTGTCGCCACCGGCGACCACTTCTGCGCCCAGTTCCGCGACTCCGGCAACAGCTATCTGCAGGAGCGGGTACTGGATGTACGCGACGTTTGCTTCCAGCTGTTACAGCATATCTACGGCGAAGCTCGTTTCCCGGCGCCGGGCCAGCTGCGGGAAGCGGCCATTTGCCTTGCCGACGAGCTGACCCCCAGCCAGTTTCTGGAACTGGATAAAACGCATCTCAAAGGACTGCTGCTGCGCAGCGGCGGCACCACCTCGCATACCGTGATTCTGGCACGCTCATTCAATATCCCTACTCTGGTGGGCGTGGATTTAGCCGCGCTGCTGCCGTGGGTGGATACGCAGGTGCAGATTGACGGCAACGCCGGGCTGTTGGTGGTGGATCCGAGTCCGGCGGTAGCGCGCTACTATCAGCAGGAGGCCTGGCTACAGGCGCAAATCCGGCAACAGCAGCAGGTATGGCTGGATAAAGCCGGGCAGACGCAAGACGGTATCCGCGTGGAAATCGCCGCCAATATCGCCCATTCGGTGGAAGCGGTGGCGGCATTCAACCAGGGCGCGCAGTCGGTAGGGTTGTTCCGCACTGAAATGCTGTATATGGATCGCCCGAGCGCGCCGTCGGAAGATGAGCTGTACAACATCTTCTGCCAGGCGCTGGAACCCGCTGCCGGGCGCAGCATTATCGTGCGGACTATGGATATCGGCGGCGATAAGCCAGTGGCCTATCTCAACATCCCTGCGGAAAACAATCCGTTCCTCGGCTACCGCGCGGTGCGCATTTATGAAGAGTATCAGGCGCTGTTTCACACTCAGCTACGGGCGATTTTACGCGCCTCGGCACACGGCTCGCTGAAGATTATGATCCCCATGATTTCATCAATGGAAGAGATCCTGTGGGTGAAAGAGCGACTGGCGGAGGCCAAACAGTCGCTGCGCGTCGAGCAGATCCCGTTTGATGAAAAGATCCCGCTCGGCATCATGCTGGAAGTGCCGTCGGTGATGTTTATCATCGATCAGTGCTGTGAAGAGGTGGATTTCTTTAGCATCGGCAGCAACGACTTAACGCAGTATCTGCTGGCGGTGGATCGCGATAACGCGAAAGTGACGCGCCACTACAACAGCCTGAATCCGGCCTTCCTGCGCGCGCTGGACTATGCCGTGCAGGCGGTGCATCGGCAGGGGAAATGGATTGGTCTGTGCGGCGAACTGGGGGCCAAAGGATCGGTGCTACCGCTGCTGGTAGGCCTCGGTTTAGATGAATTGAGCATGAGCGCACCGGCGATCCCGGCAACCAAATCGCGCCTGGCCCAGCTGGACAGCCGCGCCTGCCGCCAACTGCTGAATCAGGCCATGCAGTGCCGTACCTCACTGGAAGTGGAGCATCTGCTGGCCCAGTTCCGCATGCGTCAGCAGGATGTCCCGCTGGTGAGCGCCGAGTGCATTACGCTGAATAGCGACTGGCGCAGTAAGGAGGAGGTGCTGAAAGGGATGACGGATAATCTGCTATTGGCCGGCCGCTGTCGCTATCCGCGTAAGCTGGAGGCCGACCTGTGGGCTCGCGAGGCGGTGTTCTCCACTGGTCTGGGCTTTAGCTTCGCCATTCCGCACAGTAAATCCGAGCATATTGAGCAGTCGACTATCAGCGTCGCGCGGCTGGCGCAGCCGGTGATATGGGGCGATGAAGAGGCGCAGTTTGTGATTATGCTGACGCTGAATAAGCACTCGGCGGGCGATCAGCATATGCGTATCTTCTCGCGGCTGGCGCGGCGCATTATGCACGCGGAGTTCCGTCAATCTCTGGTATCCGCGGAGAGCAGCGAGGATATTGCCGACCTGCTGCGCCGCGAGCTGGAACTGTAATTGTCTCTCCGGCCAGCGCCGCTGGCCGGAGAGCGAGCTATAAATCCAGCACTAACCGGCCGCCTTTGGCGCGCGAGCAGCAGATCAGCATACTCTGCTGGCTGGCTTTCTCTTCCTCGCTGTAATACT
>ERZ773149.3072-NODE-3072-length-10815-cov-4.883736_pt1 | contig 10815 bp, 7 predicted proteins | sample MGYA00511081_ERZ773149 | MGnify/ENA primary metagenome ERZ773149 (study PRJEB29015, sample SAMEA2737846) | human gut metagenome | biome: human gut; feature: human-associated habitat; material: faeces | place: China | collected 2012 ...
TGTTGATTTTTATTTTTCAAAACAATATATTATGTATAAAAATTTTAGTGCGACACCCCCATTTATTTTTTAAATAAACGGATTATAAAAACGTCCACCATTACTTATGGTTGCCATAATAGCTATTATTAATATAATACTAACTACTAAAATAGTTATGTAATCTCCTAACTTAAATGGTCTTCCATTATACCATGTACGTTTTTTATTGCTTCCAAATGCTCTTAACTCCATAGCTGAGCTTATAGCTTCTATTCTATCTAAACTAGAAAATATTAATGGCATTAATATTGAAGCTGAATTTTTAATTCTTTTTGTAAGCTTTTCCTTTTTAGACATATCAATTCCTCTAGCTTGTTGTGCAAATGATATATCTTGATAATCTCTTTGTACATCTGGTATATATCTTAATGCTATAGAAACTGAATATGCTATTTTATAACTTACTCCTATTTTATTTAATGATGCTGCAAATTCACTTGGATTAGTTGCAACCATAAATAATAATGCCATTGGTATTATAGAAAAATATTTTAATGTTATATTAAACTGATAAAATAATTGTTGTGCTGTTACTGTATATGGCCCTGCAATCTTAAATAAATCATTTCTACTTCCATATATTTGAACACCTTCATATGGTGAAAATATAAAAATAGCAATATTATTTAATAATAAAAATACTAATATAAAATATAAAACAAATGAAACTTGTTTAAATTTCACCTTTGAAATACAATTATACTTATAACAAACATTCCTAAAAGTACACGAGTATCATATGTAATCATAGAAGCTACTGCCCATATTATTAATGCAATTAACTTCGATGCTCCTGTTAGCTTATGAATCGGTGAATCTATATCTGAATATCCAATCATCGTACTCATATTTCCCTAACCCTCCTATCATAATCAATAAACTTTTTAACAAACATCCTAGGGTTTTCTAAGTTAGCTTTTACAGCTAATTCATATAAAGATGTTTCTTTTAAATTTGCATTAATAATTACTTCTTTATCTGTAAGTACATTAGCTGCTATATCATCAGCTAACTTTAACCCATTAGATAATACAATTGCTCTATTTGTATATTCAAGCATTAAATGCATATCATGAGTTATCATTACAATAGTTACACCTTTTTTATTTAATTCCTTTAAGAATTCCATAATTTCTGTGTAATGTTTAAAATCTTGACCAGCTGTAGGTTCATCTAAAATAATAACTTCCGGATTTAATACTAATATAGATGCAATTGTAACACGTTTCTTTTGTCCAAAACTTAAAGCAGAAATTGGCCAATTACGGAATTCATATAATCCACAAACTTTTAATGTTTCAAATACTCTATTTTTAATTTCCTCTTCTGAAATGCCCCTAACTTTAAGTCCTAAAGCTACTTCATCAAAAATCATTGTTTTTGAAATCATTTGATTTGGATTTTGCATAACAATACCTATCTTTTCTGCACGCTCTTTAATAGTATCATTAATTAAATCTCTGCCTTCAAATAATATTTGTCCTTCAGTTGGTTTATAAAAACCACATATAAGCTTAGAAATAGTAGATTTACCAGCACCATTTCTTCCTACAATACTAACCATTTCACCCTTGTTAACTTTAAAAGAAACACCATGTAAAATTTCTTTTCCACTTTCATAAGAAAACTTTACATCTTTCATTTCTAAAATAGTATTTTCAGTTTTAGCAGCATTATCTTCAGGTACACCTTCATACCACTTCTTTAAATTTTCTCTACATTTATCTATATTTAAAGTATCAATATGCTCTGGATGCATATCTGGAGTAATTGTACATCCTGCATATTTTAATGCTGTAATATATAATGGCTCACGTATTCCAGTTTCCACTAATAAGTTAGAACTTAATAATTGTTCTGGTGTTATATCTGCAGCTATTTTTCCTTCATTTACAACTATTATTCTATCAACTGAGCAATGTAATACATCTTCTAATCTATGCTCTATAATTAAAATAGTTTTCTTTGTCTTCTTTTGAATATCATCAATTAATTCAATTGCACTTTTTCCTGTTGCAGGATCTAAGCTTGCAAGTGGTTCATCAAATAATAAAATATCTACATCACCAACCATTACACCTGCTAATGTAACACGTTGTTTTTGTCCCCCTGATAAACTATATGGTGCAGAATTTAAATGAGTATCTATTCCCACTATTTCTGAAACTATTTTAACTTTTTCTTTCATTTCTTCTTGAGATACACAATCATTTTCTAATTTAAAAGCTATATCTTCTCCAACTGTTAATCCTATAAACTGTCCATCTGGGTCTTGAAGTACAGTACCTACTGAATTTGATAATTCAAATATACTCATTTCTTTAGTTTCTTTTCCTTTAACCTTTAAACTTCCTGAAATTTCTCCTTCATTAGAAAAAGGTACTAACCCATTTATACAATTAGAAAGAGTGCTTTTACCTGACCCTGATGGTCCTACTATAAGCACCTTTTCTCCTTCATATATAGTTAAATTTATATTTTTTAATGTTGGCTTTGCTTGAGCTCTGTATTGAAAAGAAAAATCCACGAACTCAATTACAGGTTTTTTCATAGCAAATCTCCTCGTTTTTATGTATAGTGAAATCTATTAATTATGTATAGTGAAATCTATTAATTATTATTTAATTCTATAATATACAACATATTATAATTTATTTATTAAAATTTCATTCATAACAAAATTAAGTAATAATCTACATTAAAGATAATACTATATTTTTAATCATATGTATATTCTGAAACAACTTTTATTTTAAATACTATTAAAAATACCAGAGACATAAATACTCCGGTATTTTTAATAAATATTATTCTCTATCTAAGCTTCCCTTCTTAACTCTAGTCTTAGAATAAGTATATAATAATATAGTACCTAATACTCCAACTGTAATTGCATTTGAAGTTCCAGCTACAGCACCTTGTAAATAAACCTTTTTTGCTGGTTCTGCATATATAACTATATCTAATGTAGGTGCTATTAAAAGCCATGCTATTGCATTTGCTACAACTTGGTAAATATTAAATATTATCATTTCTTTTTTACCAAAGTTACCTTCATTAACTTTTAATTTCTTCCATGATAAACCTATAATAAGGCCTACAACAGCTGATGCAATAACCCAGCTAAACCATGGTGACCCAACAAACACTAAGTCTTTTAATAAATGTCCTATAAACCCAATAGCAACACCTGCAATTGGTCCATATAAAACTGCCATCAATGCTAAAAATGCATAACATGTTTCAATATTAGTATTTGGTATTCCTGATGGTATAGATCCAAAACGACCTAATATCATAAATACTGCTGCACCAATACCTATAGCTACAATTGTTTTAATTGATAGCTTATTCCCCATATTGTGTTTCCTCCTCCTAAATATACTATATGATATTTAAAATTTTATTCATAAACTACTCTTGGAGCTTTTCTTATAGAAATTATCCAATTAGTTCCTGTCTGTATATTATATGCTTTTGAGAAAGAACCTTGATTTATAGCAACTGCTAAATTATCTAATGAATTAACATATACTAAAGTTTCTCCAACATGAACATCTGCAAATGATTTTGCATATATCATTATATTTCTGTACACTTCTCTTGTATCATTTTTTATTGAAACTTCTACTCTATCGCCATAACTTATTCCTAAACTAACAAATAATTCTCTGCCTATATTAGTCCAAAGGCTTCCAAATCTAACATCTAAAACATCAATTGTTCCAGTTACTATATCATTTTCTTTAGTTGATTCAACTACTGGTAATTCAACTATTTCTTCAACTGGAATTTCTGGTCCTACTTGTTCAAAACTAATAACTCCTGAAGCAAGTCTTGCTCCTGTATAAGCATATATATCTCTTCCATGGAATGTATATGACGCACCTGAATTAGGTAATCTATTTATAGTTTCATCTATTTCTCTTGCCTCTACAATTCCACACATACGCTTAATATGAGTTAATGTTCCATTATCCGGTGTTATTATATATTGTCCAGTTGAAGTTTTAACTCCTATACTTTTTCTATGTGAACCAACACCTGGATCTACTACAGAAACAAATACACTTTCTTTTGGCCAATAAACTACTGTTTGTATTAACCTGTATGATGCTTCCCAAATATTATATTGTGGTATTTCATGAGTTAAATCAAATAACTGTAATGTCTTATCTACAGAATATGCAACTCCATACATAGCACTAACTGCCCCATCTGCAATACCAAAATCTGATTGAAATACTAAAGCATTTTTCATAAATATAAGCCTCCAAAAATTTTGTCGAATTTAATTACAACTTTAGTATAAACACGAACTTTATTTAAGTCAACTTTTTTTTCGTTCGTTTTTATACGAATATTATTCTTTTTTATTCTTTCAAGCAATACTTATTAATTATACTTTTTTATTAATTTATAGTCAATATTTTTATCTCTTATCTAGTTAACTCTTCTTAGGAAAATATTTCATGTAAATATAAAAAATTTTCTTATTTTAAAGTTTTATTTAAGTAATAATACAATTCAAGCTTATAAAATAATTTTATTGTTTAATATAAAAACTCAGTAGTTAATAAAATGAACAACTCCATTTCTCCTTGACATAGATTGTTCAAAACCACTGAGTTTTTATTTTATATATTTATATTTTATTAATTAATAACATGTGTCCCTTCACCAATATTACTTGTATAAAATGATGGTTTAATTTTTGTAACATCTTCATATGCACATGATACTTTTTCTTTAAATTCATCTATCTTGGAATTATTTACTAAAGCAATTGCACATCCTCCAAAACCAGCACCTGTCATTCTAGCACCTATGCACCCTTCAATTTTTAATGCTTCATGAACTAAAGTATCAAGATGCAGTCCTGTAACTTCATAATCATTTTCAAGAGACATATGTGATGCTGTTAAAAGCTTTCCAAAACCTAATATATCATTATTCTTAAGCATTTCCATGCTCTTTTTAACTCTTTCATTTTCAGTAATTACATGTTTTGCTCTTTTTTTTATTGTTTCATCAGTAATAAAGTTTTCCACCTCTTCTAAAGTTGCTTGGCATAAGTTTTCTAACTTTTCTTCTTTATTATTATTTATAATTTCAAGTGCTTTTTCACACTCAGCTCTTCTTTCATTATATTTTGAATCTGCAAGTTCTCTTCTTTTATTTGTACTCATTATTACTAAACTATATTCTCCTAAATTTAATGGAGCATATTCATAATAAAGTGATGCACAATCTAAAAGTATTGCCTTATCCTTCTTTCCTATTGCAACTGCAAATTGATCCATTATTCCACAATTAACACCAACAAATTCATTTTCTACCCTTTGACAAAGCTTAGCTATTTCAACTCTATCAATTTGTTCTGGATTTTCTAAATACAATATAATATATGCCATTAACACTTCTAATGCTGCTGAAGATGAAAGTCCAGCTCCATCTGGAATATTACTATATAAAACAATATCCATACCTTGTACTTCACAACCTAAATCCTTAAGTGCTTTAATAACTCCTTTAGGATAATTACCCCAATCATCTTCTTTCTTATATTTTAATTCCTCATCTAAATTTATTACAACTTCACCTGCAACATTTTTAGATCTCATTCTTATCTTACTATCATCTCTCAATGCTATTGCAGCAAAAATACCCACAGTAAGTGCACCTGGAAATACAAATCCACCATTATAATCTATATGCTCTCCAATTAAATTAACTCTTCCCGGAGATAAAAAAGTTTTTATTTCTCTATTATCTTCACCATATTCATTTTTAAATAACTTTATCATTTCTTCTCTATTCATATCAATCTACCCCTTTTTTTAGTTTGTAGTTTTGGTTCAAATTCAGCTTAGGCTGAATTTAGCAAGTTTCAAGTAACAAGTTTCAAGTGGCAAGTTATGGTTGAAATTCCGTAGGGAATTTCTTAAAAATATATTCTCAGAAACTCCCTAAGGAGCTTCATCCTTAACTACTAACTACTCACTACTCACTAGTTTATAGCTTCGGTATAAATTCAGCTTAGGCTGAATTTACAAAAATATATTAACTTGTCACTTGTCACTTATCACTTGCCACTATATTACTTTATTTAAGAACTTATTAAATCCTTCTTGTCCTTTTTCATTTCTTTTAAATACCCCGGCATCTTCTAATACCCTTGAAAATATAATTCCAACTTCTTTTTTTATTAATTCTTTTGCTTCTAAGTAATTTAATGATAAGTTTTCACTTAACATTTTTTCTATCCATGGAATGTGCTTATTAATTTCTTCATTACTTTGTGCCTTTTCCCTGTTGTATGATATTTCACCACATAAAATATTTGCTATAATATCTAGTTCTTTTTCTAATCTACCTGGTAAAACAGCTAGTCCCATAACTTCAATTAATCCTATATTTTCTTTCTTTATATGATGAAGTTCCTTATGTGGATGGAATATTCCATCTGGATGCTCTTCTGAAGCTCTATTATTTCTTAAAACAATATCTATTTCAAAAGCTTCACCTTTTCTTCTTGCTATTGGTGTAACTGTATTATGAGGAGTATCTCCTGTAAATGCTAATATTTCATTTTCTTCATCTGAATATTTTTTCCATGCTTCAAACATATCCATAGTAGCATTTATAACTTCATTTTTATTCTTTCCCTTTATTCTCACTACTGACATAGGCCATTTAACAATTCCAATTTCAAGATTTTTATACTTACTACTTTCATAATATTTTTCAACCTTAGCTTTTTCCATTGGAAATTCATGTCTTCCACCTTGATAATGATCATGTGTTAATATAGATCCCCCAACTATTGGTAAATCAGCATTTGAACCTATAAAGTAATGTGGTAAAACTTCTGTAAACTCAACTAATCTTTCAATTGAATTTTTAGTTAATTTCATTGGTTCATGTTCTCCACTAAAAACAATACAATGTTCGTTATAATAAACATATGGAGAATACTGAAGGAACCAGTCCTTGTTTCCTAAAGTCATAGGTATGATTCTATGATTTTGTCTTGCTGGATGATTTATCCTTCCTGCATACCCTACATTTTCTTTACAAAGTAAACATTTTGGATAAGTTAATTGTTTCATTAATTTTGCCTTAGCAATTTCTTTTGGATCTTTTTCAGGTTTAGATAAATTAATTGTTATTTCCAAATCACCATATTCAGTTTGTACTGGCCACCAAAGATTTTTAGCTATTCTTTGTGTCATAATATAATTAGATGATTTGTTTAAATCATAAAACCAACTTGTTGCTTTTTCTTTAGATTCATTTTCATATTTATTGTAAAATTCCTTTACAATTTCACTTTCCCTAGGCATTAATAATCCCATAATTCTTGCATCAAACAAATCCCTATATGTTGTTGTGTTTTCTTCTATCAATCCTGCCTCAACTGCATAATCTAAAATATTATTTAATATTTTTACTGGTGTTTCTTCAGATACTTCTTCTACTTCTCCTTCAAATGGTGATTCAAGCTTTAATAAATCAATTAATGCATTTCTAGTTGGAATTACATCCCACTTAGAAATCATATTCTTTTTTAAAGCAAATTTTAAAAGTCTTTCAATTTCATATCCAATATTATTCATAATCTCACCCATTTCTATCTATTTTATTACCATATAATTAATTAATTTTCATACCATTAAATAGCTCTTGTATAACTAATGTTGATGCACCAACTACAGCTGCATCTCTTCCTAGCATACTTTTAATTATTTTTACATTTTCACTTGAAAGTTTCATTCCTCTATTTTTTACAATTTCATTTAATGTTTCAATTGCATAAAATGTATTTTCAAAAATTTCACCAACTACTACTATTGCTGTAGGATTTAATATATTTATTAAATTAGTAATTGCTATTCCTATATATCTTGAACTTTCTTTTATTATTGAAATTGCAAGTTCATCTTCTAGCTTAGCAGCATAACATATATCATCTATAGTTAAATCATTAATATCTTCTTTAATATCCTTTAATATACTATTAGCACCTTGTTTAATAAGTTTTATAGTTTTTTTAGTAATATTGTTATTAGATGATACTGTTTCTAAACATCCATAATTCCCACAATTACACTTTTCTCCATCGCCATCTACAACTATATGTCCTATTTCTCCAGCACTAAAATCAACTCCATAATAAGGCTTGTTGTTTATAATGATTCCAGCACCTATACCATTAGATATATTTAACGTTACAAAATTTCCTATATTCTTAGTAATTCCAAACCAGCTTTCACCTAAAGCCATTGCTCTAACATCATTATCAACATAAACATTTAAATTTAATTCATTTTCTAATGCCTTTTTAATATCTTTATCCTTCCAATCATAATATGGCGAATATATTGAGATTCCTGTTTTAGCGTTTACTATTCCATGTAATGCAACCCCTGCACCTAATATTTTTTCTTTATTAATATTACTTTCTTTTATAACTTCATTAATTAAATTAACTAACTTTTTAAAAACAAAATCATAATCATATCTTTCTTCACTTATTTCAATAGATTTTTTTAATATAATGTGAGCTGAAAGATTAGTTATGACTACATCAATTACTCCTACTCCTATGCCTACTCCTATTACATATCTGGCATTAGGATTTAATTCTAATATTATTGGAGGCCTTCCCCCACTTGATTCTCCTATTTTACATTCAACTAAATATCCATCTTCAATTAATATTTTAGTTATATTAGTAACACTTGCTGGAGTTAATCCTGTTATTTTTGCTACATCTGCACGAGATAAACTTCCATTATCCCTAATTATCTTAAGAACTGCTGAAACATTCATTTGCTTCATAAGTTCAAAACTACCTTTTACTACTTTATTCATTGCACCACTTCTTTATTAATTATTTTAATAAAGTCTCCAAAAATTTTTTTCTTTTATTTAAGACCTATGAAATTGTTTTCTTAATTAAATTTTATCATATCTTTCTAATTTGTCAATATAAATATATCTTTTATTTACTTTAGTGTAAAGAAAAGCCTTAGCCTATCCTTACACTAAAATCAACTTTTTCATTTAATATTTAAAAACTGCAAATGATTTTTTATCTAACTTTACTTTATTTATTTTTTCAATTTCACCTGTAATTAAGTTAGTTCCCTTACAATTTAAATTTAATTCTATTGCTTCATCTTTATCACTATTATTAAATAAAACTAATATATTTGTATCCTTTAATACTCTTTTAAATGCTAATAAATCATTTTTACAATATATTTCTTCAAAATCACCATAAATAAGTTCCTTATTTGCTTTTCTTAATTTAATCATCATTTTATAAAAATTTAATAAATCCTTATTTTGATTTTCTTCATCCCAAATCATACACTTTCTATTATCTGGATCATCTTCTCCATCTAATCCAATCTCATCTCCATAATAAATATATGGAACTCCTATATATAAAAACTGGTATGCAATTGCTAATTTTATTTTATTAATATTTCCTTCACATTCATTATAAATTCTTTTTGTATCATGACTTCCAATTAAGTTCCACATTTGTCTTATAATACTATCCATATATAGAACTCTATTTTCAGCCATTATATCTAAGAATTCTCTTGCATTAATTATATTCTTACCAAAGAAATCTATAATTGCATTTTTAAATGGATAATTCATAATTCCATCTAATTGATCACCTTTTAAAAATGAATTTGCTTCATGCATTATTTCTCCAATTATAATAGTATTTTTATTTGCCTTTTTTATTCTTTTTCTAAATGCTCTCCAAAACTCATGACCAACTTCATCACAAACATCAAGGCGCCACCCATCAATTCCAATTTCTTTAATCCAATATTCTCCAACACTAAGTAAGTACTCTTTAACTTCTTCATTATTAGTATTTAGCTTAGGCATATTTTCACATCCATTTGCAAAAGTATAATACTTATCTTTTGCTTGACTTACAGGCCATGAATCTATAAAGTACCAATCCTTATATTTTGATTGTTGTTGATTTTTAATTAAATCCTTAAAAGCAAAAAAATCTGAACCTGAATGATTAAACACAGCATCAAATATTATTTTAATGCCATTATTATGCGCTTTTTCAACTAATTCTCTTGCTTCATTTATAGTTCCAAATTGAGGATCTATATCAAAATAATCTTTTGTATTATATTTATGATTAGTTGTTGATTTAAAAACTGGAGTAAGATAAATCAAATTCACACCTAACTCTTTTAAATATGATAGTTTTTCTATTACTCCCCTTAAATCTCCTCCATACATACTTTTTGTATTAACTTTTCCTTTTCCCCAGGAAAGTGTTCCTTCTATATTTTTGCTATTGTCTCCATTACAAAATCTATCAGGAAATATTTGATATATAATTGATTCTTGAAGCCATTTTTCTTCTTCGTATAAATCCTCTTCTGCTATATATGGAAATTGAAAGGAATTCATATCATTATATTTAAAGTTCTTATTAACAAAGCCTCTTTCATTATATTCAAAGCTTTCATCATTATTATCAATAAACTCAAAATAATACCTATATCTATTTCTAAATACTGAAACTTCTACTTGATAATATGTAAATAACTCTGTTTCAGCTACTATTACCATTTCTTTTTTCCTATAAGAATTTTCCCAATCATACCTATCTTTATAATGAATATAACATTTTTTTATATCATTTCTTGCAACTCTTACTCTTACTATTAATGTATCCTTATCTTTTCCATAAGCATATGGAGTATCTAATATATG
>ERZ773149.3087-NODE-3087-length-10741-cov-62.033127_pt1 | contig 10741 bp, 9 predicted proteins | sample MGYA00511081_ERZ773149 | MGnify/ENA primary metagenome ERZ773149 (study PRJEB29015, sample SAMEA2737846) | human gut metagenome | biome: human gut; feature: human-associated habitat; material: faeces | place: China | collected 2012 ...
GGATGGACACATAGTCAAAGGACGACAACCAGCCCCTCCCGATAAATTCCGCAATGCTCCATGAGGTAATCAGGGTATCAAACAAATCCGTGAATCCCTTGCGGTTCAGCCGGCAGGGAGTAGCAGTCATGCCCAGTTTCCTCGCCTCCGGATATCTCTTCCAAAGCTCCCGGTAGGTTTCCGCCAGGGCATGATGCGCCTCGTCAATGACGATCAAATCCGGCTGTCCGTCCATAATCTTCCGGTTTCGTGACAACCACTGGATGGAAAATACCCTCACCCTCCCGGATTCTTCCGGCATACTGTCTTTCCCCGTCCTTCCGTTCTTTGCCGACTTGTCCGGTTCTTTTCCCATTCCATACCGGGCTACGGTTTCCTCTATCTGCTCCACCAGCTCCCTGCGGTGTGCCACTATCCACACCCGCATACCGACACCGCCACCACAGAGAAACTCTTTCACCACCGCAGCCAGCAGATGTGTCTTTCCCGTGCCTGTAGGCATTTGTACCATCACACTCCGGTGAAGCTCCCACTCTTCAAAGAGGCGGAGCTTCATCTCCTGCTGGTAGTCACGGAGACCGTCGTTTCTTGCCATACATCATCCCTTATTTCAGATGTATCCTGAATACCATCCCTGCACTGGGATACTTACATTGGGTCAGTTCCACCACACCACTAATATAATCCTTCCAAAAGTTATACCCGATACCGCAATTCACCGAATAACTATCGTATTCCGCTATCACATTCAGCCCATTCACAGCCTTCATCCAAAAAGAGGTAGCCGGCAGGGCAAACTGAAAATTCACCCCCGCCACAGGTCCGTTCCGGTGATAATCCAGCCGCTTGTTATAGACATAACCGAAGTGCATCCCCAACTCCCCCACATTCTTCACCCCGAAATGCTTGGTGGCAACTATGTAATAGCGGTTCCAGTGTCCGTTACCCACCGAAGACGTACCCGTAAAACCATAATCGTCCTTATTGGGGTCGCCCAGCACATCGTTGGTGGACGGATCGTTCGCCCCCACCACTATCTGCGGTGTCCACTCCTTCCACCATCCCTCCTTCCATACACGCAGCCGGGCGGAAAACTGGCGGTCCTGATTGCGGAATTTATATGAATAACCATACTGGGGCAATCCTATTTTGTGCAGCGTACAGGTATAGCCCACTTCCAGCCACGGAAAAAGGGTGATGTTTATGTAGTAATTCCACGTGTCATAATTCCAATGCTTCGGGGTAGCCGCCACTTGCAGATAGGAAAACCCGCACAGAAAAGTCTTGTCGCGCTGCATATCCGCGCTGGGGGCGTGAAGAAGCCCCGTGGTGCCATATACATATTGTGCCCGCGTATGCTGCAAACCTGCTACCATCAATAATGCCGCCGCACAAATCAACTTCTTTATCATCATCCGTTTTATTCTTATTTCAACAAACCCTCATAAACTCCCATCACCTGCTTTGCAATCTTGTCCCAATCATACGGAGCCATGTCATACTGCACACTATGATAATCCTCGTCTATCACCTTCTGCAATCGAGCGGCAAGAGCATCCACATCTCCACAATGAAAATAGCAGTCAGAAGAAAGACCTACCTCCAGATTGGCAGGAATATTACTCACCACCACCGGCAAGTGATAACTCATGGCCTCCAATAATGCAATAGGCAACCCTTCGTGCGATGAAGGCAGGCAATAACAGCGAGCATTTGTCAGCAACGAGTGCAACTTATGTCCCTTCACGAATCCTGTCAGCACCACGCCTGCCTCTTGCGCCATCTTTTTCAATCCCAGTGAATATTCATCTTCAAAATCCGTATCGCCCGCCAGCACTAACTTACAATCTCCAGCTTCCAACTTCTTGAAAGCTTCTAGCAGGTGATGCAGGTTTTTCTCCGGCACAAAACGACACATGCCAAGGATGTACTTTCCTTTCTCAATACCCAGTTCTTCAAAGTATTCGGGATAGTCGCAAATTTCAGGCTTCGGCACACCATTGTAAATCAGATGTACCCTCTCACGCCGATGGTACTTCCGGGCAATCAGATCCTGAATTACTTCAGATATGACGATTACATCATCTGCAAACCTGCACCCCAACCGCTCCCCCAGTTTCAGCACACTTTTGGCGGCAAAGCCCCACTTGTCACGGTCATAGTCGGGCCCGTGATGCGTGAACACCACCTTCATGCCGAGCATCTTGGCGTATGGCACTAACAGCGCAGGCCCGATGGCATGGATATGCACCACATCCGCCTTCCACTTTTTCGCCAGGTTGATGGCACGGAATGTATGGACAATCGCTTCGTAAGATTTCTTTTTAGGCGCATCAATGTCCACCAGTTTCACACCCTTCCATTCCGTGAGTGAATCTCTCACGTAACTCCTGCGGCGGATTACGGTCGTATCCACATCCCTATCCGCAATGCGGGGAAACAGTTCCTCGCAATGCGTTTCTACGCCACCCATGATATCGGGGATACCACGGGTGCCGGTAACTACTAGTTTCATCAAAATTTTAGATTATTATTAATGAAGGCTACAATCCGAATAGGACAGCCACAATGCATTCAGCCTCATTTCCTGATACAGGAAATGAGGAGATAAGTTTTATCGGTAAATATTAGTTATTAAGAATCCACGCCAATCCCTCAACAACCAGACAAAGGCAACTTCGCCCCAATTATTTGGCTTTCTATAAAAAATTATTCAATTCTTCTACAAGCCTATAAACAGTAGTAGAAGACTCTTGTTGTGCCGGATTATTCCCATCAAATTGTTTCATGATAGTTTTAGCGTGATTAATGGCTTGTTCTTGTTTAAGAAATAAAGCATTAAACATTTTAGAGCTTACGCCCGACTTCTTTGTATAAGCAAATCCGAGCAAAGTACTCAACATTTTTTCATATCTGGAACGATGCAAAGCCCCCTGATACAGATTGAAGTGAAGCAAGAACCAAAATTCAAAAGCCTGGTTGCTATAAGCCACTTCAAAACCATTCTGGCGAGCTGACAGGATTGCGGAGTTAAAGTCATTTTCTGGAAAATCATCTTTGTCAAAGACCACCCAATTCTGATTGTATGTCCTTCCTCTTTGCCTTTCCTGCTCTTTTATATTGATAGCTTTCTGTACTAATGCTAATGTCCCCATGCCTTGGCCGATAGCTTTCACAGTGGCAGAAGTCAAGCGGAAGGCATTAAAGTAGTCTGGTTCAGTATTAACCCCCTCGCAAATAATCAGAAATGTTTGTTTCACTTCACGCACACCACTGATACGGGTTATCTTTCTTTCGATACGCGGATTCATATTTTTCCTTTTTGTAGCCGCCATAGTTTATTTTTCTCGCGTATTAAACAAACGGGTTAAATCTCCGACAATTGGAATAGCTCCATACTTTCCGGACAGGTAATCTTTTTCAAACGAAGCATCATTACGAACTTTATACTCTGCCAATGAATAAAGTTCGGTTGCTCCATAACGGTCTTTTTGTGTAAACCAAATCTGATCTCGTCGGAATATATTAGCACTCAACAAGTTTGTATCGTGGGTAGTGAAAATCAATTGGGCATTTTTCGGATTTGTTTCTTTTGAATTAAACAAGGTAATAATTCTACACGTAAGAAGTGGATGCATTTTGGAATCAAATTCGTCTATAATCAGACGCTTCCCATTATCCAAAGCATCAATAATGGGATATGCTAAAGAAAAATACTTTATTGTACCTTCCGATTCATTTTTCCTGAATGGGAAGGTAACAGCTTTGACTTCATTACCTTCATCATCGTATTGTGTATGCATACTGACAATAGTATTATCTATTTTTTCAATATTTTCAATACCTAAATCAGCATAACGGGAAAACTCCACAATTCGCTGTTTCATTCTGATGTCATCCAGTTGGATGGTGGCGGTATTCCATATCTTCTCATCATTAGAACCTGAAATAATAGTGGTATCGTTCAACCATTTCATGATCTCCACTGCCGTCGGATCATTGAATTGTGCCGCAACAGAAAGTAATAGTGCATTTGCTCTCACCATTCGTTTACCTGCAAGCTCTTTACCAACGGCAAACTTGGTATGAATATCAAAACTGTCTTTTTCCCGGTAGAATAATTCCACCTCCTTAGCCCTTTTCTTATTAGCTTTTTGATAGAGCCATTCCGAATGTACCGATGAATTGTCAGCTTCAAAACCATAACGATATTGATTATCCTCATCACAGAATATGGCTTCAAAATAACTTGGTTCACCTGCTGTAAGCGAATTTAACCGGAAACTTTCTATATTGACACGTTCCCCTGCCTGAATATCCTTCGATGAATTTATCACATACCACTTGAAGAACTCAAATGCTTTAATGAAATTGGATTTACCGGATGCATTGGCACCGTAAACAACCGCACTCTTCATTAACAATAATCCGGCAGTCCCTACACTAAAGATTATATCTTCAGCCGGAACCTGTATTTCTTTCAAAGCCGATGCCGCTAATGACAATGTAGACTGTTCTTTGAAAGATAGAAAATTTCCTATTGTAAATTGAATAATCATATTTTAATTGCTTCATTCGAGATTTTATCACAAATATAGCTTTTATTTTTCATATAAGGATAACTATCAAGTGAATTATATTATTTTATGTCTAATAACATGCAACAGTTCCTCGCAATGCGTCTCTACGCCAGCCATGATATCTGGGATACCACGGGTGCCGGTAACTACTAGTTTCATCAGAATTTCTCCCTTAAATCACCTTGACAAGAGTCTTGCCCTACATCGCACCATTTCGGTTCCAGACAAATATCTTTCCCTTGCAGTGATTTCAGTTTATTGATTAACGCCCATTTCAGCGGATACTTAATATATTTGTGCATTACCGGCGAAGCCGTACCCACCATCCAGCAGTTTTTGGGACAACGGCGCACCATGGCGCGAACCTCCTGTGCCTGCTCACTCTCCCATATGGTCATAAAGTCGGGAGTTTCGTGAATATTCCCCATCGACTTTTTCCAGTATTTCTCTTCCAGCCCGTTGCAGGGAAACACATCGCCAAACGGATCAATGAAGAAGTTAGCCGAACCGGCCTCACAAGGCAACATACGGCGACCGCCTTCAATATAATTTATCAACCCCATATTGAACCAGGCACGGAACCAGCTCTTCGGATGACGCTCCTTCAGCTGCCATTCAATGAGTTGCTTGAAGTCACCACACACCTCATTTTTATTAGTGATTACATTGTCTTCTTTGTGGAAGTAGTACGAATTATGAAAAGCAGCTGTGGCGAACTCCATCCCCAAGCTCTTGCTCAGTTGGTAGAGCGAAAGCATGTCTTTAGAGTTATTGTTAGACACCGTGCAGCCGAAACCGATATCCTTCAGCCCCATTTCCTTCAATGTCAGCAGTGTGCGAAGTCCCTTATCGAAACCTCCCGCATGACCGCGCAGTTCATCGTTCTTACAACTCAATCCCTCGATAGAGATGCGGATGCCGATATTTGGAAACTTCTTTGCCAGCGCCACCACACGATCCTCAAACCATCCGCTGGTCGAAATGACAATACGGTCGGTATGCCGGTAGCATTCCTCCACAATCTCCGCCAAATCCTCGCGGACGAAAGGTTCGCCACCCGTCAGGTTGATAAACTTCAACTTAGGCAGTGTTCTCAAATCACTCGCTTTTATCTCTTCGCTTTTGTTGGTGGGATTAAACCAGATGTTGCACATCTTGCACTTCATGGGACAACGATAAGTCAGGATGATACTTGCGTCCGTAGGAGTAGGAACAGAATAATTGTTATTTGACATATTATATTATTTTTACTTTAAAATCAATTATACTCTACTTTCTTTGAGCGGATTTTTGTCCGACTGATACCATTCAACAAATCTGGCGATTCCCTCAGGCAATCTGACCGAAGGACAATAGCCCACTTCGCGCTCCAACTTCGTAGTATCCGCATTGGTTTGATACACATCCCCCTGTTGCATCGGCATAAAATTTTTCTTTGCCATAATACCCAGATTCTTCTCTATCTCGCTGATAAAATCCATAAGTTTTACAGGATGACTACACCCGATATTATACACCTTGGCAGGTACACCTTTTTCTGAAATCTCCGGCTGATGGTCTATCACCTGTATCGTACCGTTTACAATGTCGTCTACGTAAGTAAAGTCTCGGATAAGGTCGCCATTGTTGAACACGTTGATTTCCTTTCCCTTGCTGATGGCCGAAGCAAAAAGCATGGGTGCCATGTCGGGACGCCCCCACGGACCATATACGGTGAAATAACGCAGTCCTGTAGTTTTCAGCCCATAGAGTTTACCGTAGGCGTGTGCCATCAGTTCATTACTTTTTTTTGTGGCAGCATAGATGCTTACGGGCTGAATTACTTCGTCATCCTCGCTGAACGGTGCCCTGTCGTTCAGCCCGTATATGCTGCTCGAACTGGCATAAACCAAATGTTGAATATTATTTAAGCGACAACACTCCAATATATTCATAAATCCCATTACATTGCTTTCTATGTAGGCATAGGGGTTGCGCAAACTATAACGTACACCCGCCTGTGCCGCCAGATTCATTACCTTGTCAAATTTCTCCTCCTGAAACAGACGACTCAGCGCATCACGGTTTACGATGTCCATACGCACAAAGCGGAGATTAGGCATCAATGTACTTTGCAGGGCGCGTCCCCACGGCATATCGGGAAAGGTCACTGCTGTCCTTCCATCATTTCCGGTTTCGGGAATCGCGCCTACCATCCCCCATTGCGCGTCCGCCTCTATCCCATAAAACTCACGCAAGCGGGCGTACTTCAAATTGGGATCGTAATACGTATTGATATTGTCTATGCCCACCACCTCGTCACCTCGTTTTGCAAGCTGAGAGGCAAGCCGCGAACCGATGAAGCCGGCGGCTCCAGTTACTAAGATTTTCATTTTTGTTTTCCTGTTATGTCATTGAATAGCTTCATCAAACGATTATAGTGCTCTGCCGGAGAAAAACAAGTCTGTACGTTTTGGAAGGCATTTTCACCCATTGCCTTTGCTTCCGTCGGATGGGCAAAAAAATAAGCAATCTTACTGCGAAAATCTTCCACATCCTGATAGTTGAAAGTCAACCCAGTTTCACCGTTTCTCACCAATTCAGGCAAAGAGCCGAAATTGGTAGCCACAACAGCTTTTTTATAGGCAAAACTTTCAAGAATTACATTCGGGAAATTATCATACCATTCCGAAGGAACAACTGTGCACAGGCAACTCTTCAGGTAAGGCACAATCTGCTCAAAATTCATTTTACCCAAGAACTCAATATGATGCCGCTTGCCGTTCAAATACGCCTTTAACTCATCCTCATAACCATCGTTTGAAAAGCCTATAATTTTCAGATTATAGTCGGTATTCTGAAAAGCCTTGACCAGTGACATCAGTCCTTTTTGCTTCTCTATCCGCCCAACAAAGAGAACAAAAGGCTTATATTCTACTTGTGGATTTCCCTCTTTCAAATTAAAGAAAGTGGGAATGTGATGCAATTTTTGTCGAGAAATGCCATACTCCACCAATTTTCCCAAGGTGAAGGAAGATGGCACTACAAAAGCATCTATCTTTCGAGTGATATGCATCGCATCGTGCAGCATCTTTGCTCCGAGTTTTATGACGGAATAAACCGTAGAGTTCAAGACACACTTATTTCTCACGCAGTTCCATCTATTTCCGTTCAGGCACTCCTCACAAACACCTTTCACACCATTGTAGAACAATGCGTTGGGACACATATACTGAAAGTCTGAAATGCGGTGTATCACAGGTATTCCCAGATTTTTTGCCGCATCAATGATGCTAGGTGATATCTTGTTATGATATTGCATGATATACACCAAGTCGGGATTTGTGTCAGTGAGCAGTTGTCTGAATTTCCTCTTAGCTTCAAAAGAGTAAAACATACGTGAAAAGGATTTCAGAATCACTTTCATGCTCTTCTTATTCGAATGAGCAAAATACACTTCATCATCGAGCCTGTCCAAGAAATACGTTTCATAATCACTTGAAAAATTCCGTGAATTCTTCACGCTAAAAGGTATCACTACATGCCCGTTACGTTCCAGTATTTCTTTTATATTGAAATAATAACGTTCTGGGCCTCCACTTATAAAATAACGGTAATTTACTAATATTATTTTCATATCTGATTGTTGTTTTTTAATTCATTTCCACACTCCCCCCCTCATTCTCTCCTCACATTATTTATCTGCGTACGAATATTACCCGTGGACGTCCCCGACTTGAACGTCAGGAACTGCTGGAGCGCCTCTATGAAATCCTTGCTTACCATACGTTCGGCAGTAAGGATGGTATGCTTATGCATATCATTCACCACAAGGTTCGCCAAGTCCGATGCACTGCGGCAATCAGCTATGCGGCGGATGATATCATTCAGTTCCCAGTCATCAGAGTAGTAAATGCACAACGTGCCACGGGCAATACGCACTGCCTCATCCTCCTCTTTCTCTTCCATACCATTGTTCTGTGTTCTCACATGGGCGAACTCAGCACCATAAAAATTTTGCACTACCTCTGTAGCGTTGGGCAGTATTTGATTGTTACCGCCATGAATGTTGATAACAACACTTGCCCTCGCAGTATTTTGAGATTCTTTAGTCTCGTTTTTCATTATCGTTTTATCTTGATTTCTAATTATTCCCGATTATTTTAAATCATAGAGTGATTATTTTAAATCGCTATTGTCCTCCTGAAAATTTACTCTGTACTTTGCAGACACAAAATTCTACGCTACACATTATGAATAAAGATTTTTTTAAATCAAGCAACCCATCGCGCTTCCACTCCCTGCGCGACACCCGGCCTGAACCCACCACCTGGCAGGTTCTTTTCAAGGAGATAACCAACAGCACCCACACCGCCGCCACCCGTCATTACCGCGCCCATCTGGCCACGCTGTCCGACATCGAGGCGACAGGCGACGCGCAGCAGCTGGAGCAGTGGAAGCTCACCAAAAGCAACATGAAGAACGCACAGCCGGCATTCATCCCCTCCGTCCTGCTGGAGGGAGGGAGAACCTACGCCCATGTCAAGGAATTCACGGGATTTATCATGGTGGACATAGACGGCATCCCCCCCGAGCGATTCGCCGCCATCCTGACTTTGGTAAAGGAGGATATTCATTCCTTTTTGGTGTACATCACCATCTCGGGATGCGGCATCCGGGTCATCAGCCACGTGGAGGGCGGAGTGACCAAGGCCAACTACCGCATGGTATGGGAGTGGGTGAACGACCATTACGCTCGCCTGTGCGAAGTGGAGATTGACGGACAATGCAAGAACGCCACGCGCATGTCGGTCCTCTGCCACGACCCCGAAGCCCTGCTCCGCCCCGAAGCCTCCTCCTTCCACACCAGCGGAATGAAGCCCCGCGAGAAGCCGAAGCGCGGCACTGCCGTGACCGTGACGGCAGAACGTGCCTACAAGATTATCCGTGCACAGTTGGAAGAGGAAGGAATAGCATACGCACCGGGCAGCTACAACGACTACGTAAGCCGTTGTTTCTATCATACCAACCGCTACGGTGTTCCGCAGGCGGACGCCGAGGCATGGGCCCTCCGGACTTTTCCCGATTATCCGCGCGAGCAGCTGCTGCCCATCGTAAAAAGTTGTTACTCGCTCACGATGGAGTTCAACACCGTTCCCCTGCCCCGTTTCGTCCGAAAAAAGGAGAAAGAGAATGATTCCTCTCATAAGAAGGCCACCGTGGAGGAGATGGAGGAGTTTATCAACGGCTATATGAAGTTCCGGATGAACATGCTTACCCACCAGATTGAGACACAACTGATTGCTGATGCGTACACCGACCGTCCCGAAGCTTCCGCCTGCCACTGGCAACGGCTCACCGACCACATCGAGAACTCCCTGTGGTGCGCTATGCAACACCATGGCATGGCGGTCAACCTGAACGAGCTGCATACGCTGCTCGGCAGTGATTTCGTCAAGGAATATCATCCGTTGAAAGAGTATCTGGACGGTCTGCCGCCCTGGGACGGAGAGACCGACTACATCGGCCGGCTGGCCGCCATGGTGCATGTCAAGGAAAGTCCGCACAGTCCGTTGCAGCAGGACAAAAGCCGGGAACGGAACGACCTCTCCGAAACTCCCGTCCGCTTTGCCGACATCCTGAAACGGTGGATGGTGTCCATGATTGCCGCCGCCCTGGACGAGACCGTGGTGAACCAGGTGATCCTCACCCTGATAGGGCGGCAGGGCAGTTACAAGACCTCGTTCATGCAGCATATCCTGCCGCCCGTATTGTCCGAATATTACACCACAAAGAGCAACTCTAGCCGCATGACCAAGGACGACCTGTTCACCATGACCGAGAACCTGGTGATCAATCTGGAGGAGATCGACACCATGCCCCCCTCGGAGCTGAACCAGCTGAAGGCGATGGTGACGCAACGCTACGTGGACGAGCGCCGAGCCTACGGACGCAACAAGGTGCACCTGCCCCATGTAGCCTCGTTCGTAGCCACCGGGAACAACCTCCAGTTCCTCACCGACGACACGGGGAACCGGCGATGGCTGCCCTTCGAGGTGGAGGACATAGACAGCCCGTGGGAGGCGGACATCCCCTACGAGGGCATCTACAGCCAGACGTACGCGCTTGTAACTCGTAACTTTGCCGCATCACTTTTTCGTAACATTAAATATTTCACTTTA
>ERZ773149.3089-NODE-3089-length-10739-cov-5.879352_pt1 | contig 10739 bp, 8 predicted proteins | sample MGYA00511081_ERZ773149 | MGnify/ENA primary metagenome ERZ773149 (study PRJEB29015, sample SAMEA2737846) | human gut metagenome | biome: human gut; feature: human-associated habitat; material: faeces | place: China | collected 2012 ...
CGGTGGATCTCGGAACGAGATGTACCGTATTCATGAACTCCAACGTAAAACAGGCGCAGAAAGAAGGCGCTTCTGTTGCGGATATCTCCGCCGGCCTCGCCTACTCTGTGATCAAGAACGCCCTGTTTAAGGTCATCAAGATCACTTCCGCCGGCGACCTCGGAAAGAACGTCGTTGTACAGGGCGGAACCTTCTACAATGACGCAGTCCTCCGAAGCTTCGAGCGGATCTCCGGCTGCAATGCCGTCCGCCCGGATATCGCAGGTATCATGGGTGCCTTCGGTGCGGCACTGATCGCCCGTGAGCGTTACATGCACCGTCCCCATGAGACGACGATGCTCTCTCTGGACGATATGATCAATTTGACCTACACGACAACCATGAGCCGCTGCCGCGGATGCGTAAACCACTGTGTCCTGACGATCAACCGGTTCGAGGGTGGACGTCAGTATATTTCCGGAAACCGCTGTGAGCGCGGTCTCGGCGTGGAAAAGGCAAAACGTGACATCCCGAACCTCTTTACATGGAAGTATCACAGACTCTTCGACTATGAGCCGTTGACAGCCGACAAGGCGACCCACGGCGTTGTGGGAATCCCGCGGGTCCTCAACATGTACGAGAACTTCCCGTACTGGGCAACCTTCTTTAAGGAGCTCGGCTTCCGCGTGATGCTGTCCCCACAGTCCAGCCACCAGATCTACGAGCTGGGCATCGAGACGATCCCGAGTGAGTCTGAATGTTACCCGGCAAAGCTTGCCCACGGACACATTTCCTGGCTCATCAAACGCGATGTGCCGTTTATCTTCTATCCGTGTATTCCTTACGAGCGGAAAGAGGTTCCGGGAGCCGGAAACCACTACAACTGCCCGATGGTCACCTCCTACTCGGAGAACATCAAGAACAACATGGAGGAATTAAAGGAAAAGAACGTGAAGTTCTTAAATCCGTTCATGGCGTTCACAAGCGAGGCGGTCCTTTCAAAGCAGCTTCAGGAAGTCTTTAAGAAGGAATTCGATATTCCGGAATCCGAGACGAAGAAGGCTGCTAAAAAGGCCTGGGATGAACTCGCCCAGGCGAGAACCGATGTGGAGAAGAAAGGCGAGGAAGTCTTACAGTACTTAAAAGACACCGGAAAACACGGCATCGTCCTTGCGGGACGTCCGTACCACATCGATCCGGAGATCAACCACGGCATCGCCGATATGATCACCTCCTACGGTTTCGCTGTCCTCACGGAGGACTCCGTATCCCATTTAGGAAAGGTGGAGCGCCCGCTCGTCGTTACCGACCAGTGGATGTACCACTCCCGCCTCTATGCGGCGGCGGCCTTTGTAAAGACACAGGATAACCTGGATCTCGTCCAGTTAAACTCCTTCGGCTGCGGTCTCGACGCCGTGACCACCGATCAGGTCAGTGATATTCTCACCCGATCCGGGAAGATCTATACGGTCTTAAAGATCGATGAGGTCAACAACCTCGGAGCCGCAAGGATCCGTATCCGTTCTTTGATCTCCGCTCTCCGCGTCCGCGAGGAGCGCCGCTACACGAGAACCATCGTGTCCAGCGCCTACAACCGTGTGATGTTCACGAAGGACATGAAGAAAAACTACACGCTGCTCTGCCCGCAGATGTCCCCGATCCACTTCGAGCTCATCGAGCCGGCGATCCGCAGCTTCGGCTACAACCTCGTCGTTCTCCAGAACGATGACAAGACAGCCGTCGATACGGGATTAAAATATGTAAACAACGACGCCTGCTATCCGTCTCTGATCGTTATCGGACAGATCATGGATGCCCTGCTGTCCGGAAAGTATGATCTCGACCACACAGCTGTCCTCATGAGCCAGACCGGAGGCGGCTGTCGTGCGTCAAACTATATCGGATTTATCCGCCGCGCTTTGGAAAAAGCCGGAATGGCGCAGATCCCGGTCATCTCCATCAACGCAAATGGCATGGAGACAAACCCAGGATTCAAGTATACACCGGCTATGCTTGTGAAGGCTCTTCAGGCTGTTGTATACGGTGATGTATTTATGCGTGTTCTCTACGCTACAAGACCTTATGAGGCCGTTCCTGGCTCTGCAAATGCGCTCCACGAGAAATGGAAGAAGATCTGTGTCAAAGCACTCTCCACAAAGAGCGCCGGAATGATGACCTTTGTGAAGAATATCCGTGGCATCATCCATGACTTCGATAACTTAGAGCGCACGAATGTCCACAAGCCGAAGGTCGGCATCGTCGGAGAGATCCTCGTCAAATTCTCCCCGACCGCCAACAACCACATCGTGGAGCTCCTGGAGTCGGAAGGTGCGGAAGCTGTTATGCCGGATCTCATGGATTTCCTGCTTTACTGCTTCTACAACAGCAACTTCAAGGCAGATAATCTGGGAATGAAGCGCTCCACGGCGCATCTCTGCAACATGGCGATCTCCCTTTTAGAGTACATGAGAAAGGCCGCAAGGATCGCTCTCGAAAAGAGCACCCACTTCACTCCGCCGTCAAGGATCAAGGATCTGGCAGTGATGGCAAACGGCTTTGTCTCCCTCGGAAACCAGACCGGTGAAGGCTGGTTCCTGACCGGTGAGATGCTGGAGCTCATCAAGAGCGGTGTCAACAACATCGTCTGCGTTCAGCCTTTCGGCTGCCTGCCGAACCATATCGTCGGAAAAGGTGTCATCAAGGAGCTTCGCTACGCGAACCCCAAGGCAAACATCATCGCCGTCGACTATGATCCGGGGGCCAGTGAGGTAAACCAGTTAAACCGTATCAAGCTGATGCTTTCCACAGCTCAGAAAAACCTCGAAAAAGAGGAATATGTGGATCCAAATCTGGCGAAGACGTTAAAAAAGGTGGAAGAGCTTTCTTCCAAGCGGGTCAATAAGTGCCGGTTGTAATCCACCTTCCATAAGCTTCTAAAAGTAAAACCGGAAATGAAGGATACTCCTATCAATTTCATGAAACGCAAAGACAGCGGCAGGTATCTAAAACGATACCTGCCGCTGTCTGTTATCTTCCGACCAGCGCTCCGACACGATAGCCATCTGGCATGCATTTCACGGAAACCGATCCGAAAAATACATGTTGTTCATTTCATTTAAATCTTATAGGAAAACGCTATTAAGCCTCCGGCTTCTCGTAGCTGCGATGCATAGAGAAGGAATCCATATCGTAATTCTTTAAGTTCTCCCATACTCCGCGGCCGTCTGCCTTCGCAATCACAGCGTCACGGTCTTTCTTGAATGCCATCTCCTGTTTCATGTTGCTCGGTCCGCCTACGCAGCCGCCCTGGCACATCATACCCTCAATGAAGTCTTCCGGAAGTCTGCCGACCTTGAGAAGAAGAAGGGCTTTCTTAACCTCAGCCGCACCGCTGCAGCGCGCAACCTTAACATCTGCGCTCTCGCCTCTTTCCTTGAAGCACTCGATCACTGCGTTTGTCACGCCGCCGCCATTGCCAAAGCGTTTTCCGAAGACACTGCCTTCCTGCTTTGTCTCCTCAGCCGGCTCAAGCTCAACTTCTTTTCCGCGCAGCATTTCGATGGCCTCACCGAAGGTCAGAACATAATCCGCATTGTTCTCGATGGACTTGTCAGCCGCCTCAGACTTCTTTGCCATACACGGTCCGATAAATACGGTAACTGTCTCCGGATCGATCGCTTTTAACATTCTGGATACCGCGCACATCGGGGATACCGTTGTGGACATATTATCGATCAGAGTCGGGTAGTGTTTCTTGATCATATTTACAAATGCCGGACAGCAGGAGGTCGTCATCTTCTTGCCTTCCTTAAATGCCTCTGCCCATTCCATTGCCTCGTAAGCTGCTGTCATATCAGCACCGGCAGCAACCTCTACCATATCGGCAAAGCCAACCTTCTTTAATGCAGTACGCCAGCTCTCCATTGTGATATCCTGGCCGAACTCACCTTCAGCAGCCGGAGCAACCATGGCAACGACCTTCCTGCCGGCCCTGATCGCTTCGATCACCTGTACAACATATACCTTGGAGGAAATTGCACCGAACGGGCAGCTTCTTACGCAGGCACCGCACTGGATACATTTCTTTTCATCGATCTGACAGATTCCGGTCTCCGGATCCATTGTGATCGCATCTACCGGACATGCACGGCGGCACGGACGGATCAGCTCAGCGATCGCATTGTACGGACATGCCTGAGCACAGCGTCCGCACTCTTTACAGACACTCGGATCAATATGGGCACGGTCACGGCCAATCGAGATCGCACCAAAGTTACATGCGTTCTGGCAGGCTTTACCCATACATTTCTGACAGTTATCGGTTACAACGAATCTTGTGATCGGACACTCCTCACATGCAGAAGAGATGACCTGAATGATATTGTCGCTCTGTTTGTCACTCGGACATTTTCCCTCCACGAGACGGATTCTCTGACGGATGATCTCTCTCTCCTTATATACGCAGCAACGGAACTGTGCCTTCGGGCCCGGGATCAGTTTGAACGGGATATCGTCTCTCTCTTCCTCGAGTCTGCCTTCAAAAGCCAGCCTGGAAACTGTGCGCAGCACGTTATACTTGATCTTAAGCAGTGCCTCATCGTTGGTTTTCATACCATTTCCTCCTAAATTTTGAATCCTCTATCTTACCTTAATTTTTAATGTTTTCGCATCATATTATCGCATATCCCCCTTTGCAAAGCAAGTCGGAAATTGTATATAATCCAACGCATTCCGGGGAAAAACCTTATTTTCTTAAATTGTATACAATAAAGTACAGGCAGCGAAATTTCTTGTATTTTCCTGGGTTTTCTGTCTTTCTGTGTCGGATATTTGTTCGCAGTATGCGGCTGTCCAGCACCACTTTCTTTGTCTCTTTTTTTCACAAAGTCAGGTTCCGGTTCCGCCTCTTTCCCGCCACTCCGTTTCCGGTTATTTTCGGTTTGGCATATGCAGCCTTCGCCTTTAAAACATGTTTTTCCCCAGTCTCATGTTGGATTGACATTCCTAACTCCCCATGATATATTCTATTTAGTTCGGTCGTGCTAACCCCAAAGGTCAACTGTCCTGAGGGAAAAGACGAAAAGAATCTGATACGGGAATATCTGTCATATTCAGGATCCCCGGTATGCTCTTTTCGTGTGCATACCGGGGATTTATCATTCACGCAGGCAGTGGGACAAGACCCGTGTCTGTCAGATTTTTTTCAGGAGGAACTAAGTTATGAGAAAAATGTTATCCGTCATGATGGCTGCCGCGATCGCGGGATCTCTCCTTGCAGGCTGCTCATCATCCAAAACCGAAACAACAGCTGCCGCTTCTTCCGCGGAGGAGACAACGACTGCCGCTGAGGAAACCACAACGGAAGCCGCTTCCGAGTCCGCCGCTGAAAACACCGGCGAGGAGACCGTTGTCCGTGTCGGCGGTTTAAAGGGTCCGACCACCATGGGACTTGTAAAGCTCATGGACGAGGCCGCAAACGGGGAGTCCGAGAACAGCTACGAATTCACAATGGTAACCGCAGCTGACGAGATGACTGCCATGGTCGCAGGCGGAAAAGTCGATATCGCCCTGCTTCCGGCGAACGTCGCAAGCGTTCTCTACAATAAGACAAACAAAAATATCTCCGTGATCGATATCAATACTCTCGGCGTTCTCTACTTCGTATCTGCCGACAGCTCCGTGACAACGATTGATCAGTTAAAGGGAAAGACCGTATATCTTCCGGGAAAGGGAACTACTCCGGAATACGCACTCCGCTATGTGCTCTCCGCCGCAGGACTCGGAGAGGATGATGTAACTCTTGAATTCAAGTCCGAGGCATCTGAGGTTGCTTCCGTCCTCGCTGAGGATCCGAACGCCATCGGTCTTCTTCCGCAGCCGTTCGTAACTGCCGCTCTCGCCCAGAACGAAAAGCTCTCCATCATCATGGACCTCACAAAAGAGTGGGATAATGTCCAGGGCGAAGGTTCCGGAAGCCGTCTTGTAACAGGTGTTACCATTGTAAACAATGATTTCTTAAAGGAGCACGAGGACCTCGTTGATACGTTTTTACAGGAACATGAGGCATCCATCGCCTTCACCGCGGAGGATCCGGATGCCGCAGCCGAGCTCATCGCAAAGGCTGAGATCGTCGCAAAGGCTCCGATCGCGAAAAAAGCGCTTCCGTACTGCAACATCACCTTTATCTCCGGTGATGAGATGAAAACAGCACTTTCCGGTTACCTTCAGGCTCTGTACGACCAGAACCCGGCCTCCGTCGGCGGTGAGCTGCCGGATGATAGCTTCTACTATGTAAAGTAATTGTGACTGTGAAAGTTCTCAACAGTTACAAGCATTCATGCCGACTGTGAAAAACGAGGTATGGCTGGCAAAACAGTCATACCTCATTTCTATATCTTCGTTTATTCTCACGGAATTTAGTTTACATAAGTCAGATTAATCGCTTGAGCCATGAGAAATATCTGTTATAATTTGTAACTGTTCAGTAGGTCTGCGTACTTGCTGCGCTGACCGTAAGAAAACATGGGCTGGAAGGCAAAAATCCCATCAGCGAGGCTGATCTGGAATGGATTTTTGCACGTAACTATGAAGGCACTGAATAGTTACTATAATTTTATTATTACGATTACATGAAGAAATTCAACCGCTGGAAAACAGCATTGATTTTTATTACACTTTATGGAAGGAGACAGCCGCCATGGATCATCGTTTTTCCGGATTTCTCCGCAGGCTCTCGATCATCCTTTTCTGGATCGTTCTCTGGCAGACCGCTGCCTCCCTGATCCGGAATCATATTTTCCTTGTGGGACCTGTCGATACGCTGCGGGCGCTCTGTGAGCAGATCCTGCTCCCGGATTTCTGGTCCGCCATCGCGTTTTCTTTCTGGCGGATCAGCATCGGATTCTTTCTGGCATTTTTTCTTGGACTTTTCACCGGATCTCTGGCGTATCGTTTTCCCATCGTGGACGAATTCTTAGAGCCACCGGTGCAGCTCATGAAGACGGTTCCCGTCGCTTCCTTCGTGATCCTGGCGCTGATCTGGACCGGCTCTAAAAACCTCTCCGTCTTTATCTCGTTCCTCGTGGTCTATCCCATGATCCATGTGAACACGAAAGCCGGGCTGATATCTGCGGACCGGGAGCTTTTAGAGATGGCGGAAGTCTTCCACATCCCGTTTATCCGCCGGGCGCTCTATATCTACCGCACAGCACTCTACCCGTACTTAAAAAGCGCCTGCCGCACCGCCCTCGGCATGGGATTTAAGTCTGGGATCGCCGCCGAAGTCATCGGTGTGCCGGACGGTTCCATCGGCGAGGGGCTGTATCTCGCGAAGATCTATCTGAGCACCGCGGAGCTCTTCGCGTGGACGGTTGCCATCATTCTTGTGAGCAGTCTGTTCGAAAAGGGATTCCTGTGGATTCTGAAGAAATGTGCCGGAAAGGGGGCTGATGTGAATGAGTCCGATAAATAAAAAAAATGACACTGCCCTCACACTCCGCTCCGTCACCAAATCCTATAATGGACAGCCGGTTCTCTCCGATCTTTCCCTGGAATTTTCCTCCGGGACTTTCTACTGTCTGATGGCACCGTCCGGAAACGGGAAGACTACACTGTTCCGGCTGATCCTCGGGCTTGAAAAGCCGGATTCCGGTGTGATCCTGTTCGGTACATCAGCAGGGGATACCGGCAATAACGACATAAAAGCTTCTTCCGGCACGGTATCAAAATCTGATCTCTGCAAGCTCCGGGGGATGCGTCCCCTGATCTCCGCCGTTTTTCAGGAAAACCGTCTTCTGGAATGCTATACCGCCATTGAAAACCTCCGCTTCGCTCTTGGAAAGCGATATTCCAGCGAAGCTCTGACCGCATACCTGCTCCGTCTTCTTCCGGAAGACGCCCTGAATAAGCCTGTCTGTGAATTTTCCGGCGGCATGAAGAGGCGTGTCGCGATCCTGCGCGCAATCCTCGCACCGACCGATATCATTCTCATGGATGAGCCGTTTACCGGTCTTGACGCAGATACCAGGCAGCTCACGATCGATCTGGTCAAAGAGCTCTGTGCTGGAAAGCTCCTGATCGTCGCTACCCATTCGGAGGACGACGCAGAACTTCTGGATGCAAAGATCCTTCACTTATAAGTCAGGAAACCGTTCCAACTGACTTATAACTTCTCAACCAGATCATCTGATCTGCAGGCCTTTAACTTTAAAAAGCGTTCTCCTGTCCGGGCATCTCATCAACTGATATACCGCAGGAAAACGCTTTTTTATTATTTACGCACGATGCAGACAGTAACAGATTTTTCTCTCTATCTTGACGCAAACAGCTTATCCATCTTTCTCATATGGAAGAAGTAGACCACGAACATTGAACATCCCGTAAACAGCCAGGACGCCACATACACATTCATCAACATATCATAAGTCGTGAACATGCGGAATATCGTTGTGATCCAGATCAGACGGAATACGACCGTACCGAGAATCGTGATGATGGATGGCTCCAGAGACTTTCCAGTTCCTCGCAGGCAGGAACTGGCAACCTCATATGTCGCAGTTAAACCTTCCAATGCACACACCCGATCCATTCGTATGATCCCGTATGCCGCCACCGCAGCGCTCGTCGTATAGATGCTGACGAAAAAATCTTCCCACACGATAAAGATCACACTGAGGATCTCCGTAAATCCGAATCCAAAGAGCAGACAAAGCCAGAAGATCTTTCTGCATCTCTTCATGTTGCCCGCGCCGAAGTTCTGACTCGTAAATGTAACCGCCGCCTGGGCAAAAGCACCTGCAATATCATATGTAAAATACTCAAAATTCAGCGCCAGGGATGAACCCGCGATGGCCGCCTCACCGAACATGTTGATCCCGCTCTGGATAAACACGTTGGAGACAGAAAAGATCGCACCCTGAATTCCTGCCGGGATACCGATCGCCAGCACCTTTTTCAGCTCATTTGTATCGATCCGCATCCTGTCAAACCGGAAACTGAACTCATCATTCCTGCGGTACAGATGGGAGATAATGAGGAATGTGCTGACCACGTTGGAGATCACCGTGGCGATGGCAACGCCCGCAACTCCCAGATGGAATCCGATCACAAGGAGCAGGTTTAAAATTACATTCAGCACGCCGGACACGATAAGGTAGCACATTGGTCTCCTCGTATCACCGTAGCTTCTGACAATGGCAGCACCAAAGTTGTACGCGACCATAAACGGGATTCCCACAAAATAGATCCTGATATATAAGAGTGCCTGATCCAGCACTGTCTCCGGCGTTCCGGATGCCACAAGGATCCGTCTTGCCACCAGCATTCCGATCACGAGAAGCGCAATTCCGAGAACCGCGCCGAAGGTCAGGATCGTGTGGACCATGCTGTTGATCTTTCCGCGGTTTTTCTGTCCGATCAGGTTCGCAAGCGCCGCGTTCGGTCCCACCGCGAGTCCCACGATCAGGTTTACAAAAATTCCAACGAGCGCCACACAGCTCCCGACCGCCGCCAGCGCCTGGTCCCCGGCGAACCGCCCGACGACCGCCACATCCGCGGAATTAAATAACTGCTGTAAAATACTGCTGAATGCCAGCGGAATTGAAAACAGGATCAGTTTTCCCGCGAGTCCGCCGTTTAACATATCCATTTCTTTTGACTTTTTTCCTGTCTGCTCCACTTTCTGTTGTCCTTTCCGATCTTTTCACTTCTGTATCATTTTGAATATTTTCATATTGTCCGGGTGTATTATATACCATATTTTCTATTTTGTGTAAAAATAATGGAGCTTTACCAGAAGAGATCACTCTCCCGTGCTCTTTATAACCAGAAATTTTCCAAAATAAAACTCCCGCATGATCCAGTTACAGTTGAGAATTTCCCTTCCGCACAAAAACGGATGGACCCATCTCTGATCCATCCGTTTTCCTCTCTTATTATTTTTCGTAAAGATTCGACTTTTCTGAAAGTACATACTGATCATACAATTCTGTCCATGTCTTCTTCACGATCTCAGAACTGCAATGCGCATCAAAATCTGCCTTTGTCTCCCAAAGATCGGAAACGATCACGACATCCGGATCATCCACCGATTTACTGATAAAATAATGGACATTTCCATGCTGTTCCCGGAACTGTTCTACCAGATTCGCATGTTTCAGCTCTCCGATATATTCTTCCCGTTTCCCGTCTTTTATCGTCAGGACTGCAATATAGTGGGTCACAGATCACTCTTCCTTTCGATTATCATTTCGTTACTGGTGAAGTTCCCGTATTTTAGGAGTTCGCCCAGCACTGGTCCTTTTTATTTCTGGATCGTATTGGAGTTCTGGTTATATGCCTTTGCAACACACTTCCACTCTCCATCCATCTTTAAAAGAAGAAGAACGTCTGTGAAGTCAATTCTGTTGCCCCATCCCTCTTCGAGGACACGAACAACTGCAAGAGATTCCTCCACAAGTACAACGTCGACTCTTGCCTTGAAATTATCGCCGCCCGGAACGGTATCAACATTCTTGTAGAACTGTTCGATGGAACCATGTTCCAGCTTACCATCAAGATATCCAAAAAGGACTGCCTCATCGGTAAAAAGCTCTTTCGCGTATTTGCTGTTTCCCTCAGCTACGCTCTTAACAAAGTTCATTGCTGCTCTCTCAACTGCCTCATACTCTTTGATCGGTGCTCTCATGATAAAAAACCTCCATATAATTTAACCTATTGTGCTATTTCAAATAAAACGTTTAAAAACTTGTAAAAACCGCAAA
>ERZ773149.3093-NODE-3093-length-10722-cov-3.187025_pt1 | contig 10722 bp, 5 predicted proteins | sample MGYA00511081_ERZ773149 | MGnify/ENA primary metagenome ERZ773149 (study PRJEB29015, sample SAMEA2737846) | human gut metagenome | biome: human gut; feature: human-associated habitat; material: faeces | place: China | collected 2012 ...
CCCCGGCAATTTCTGTATATCTCCGGCCGCACCTTCTTCAACTTCCTCTCCCGTAGTTACGTCTTGCTGTGCATCATTTACAGTTTCATCCTGCATCTGCACATCACTCACTGTCTCCTCTTGCTTTGCACCACTTACCGCTTCATCCTGCGTCTGTTCTGCCTCTGCATTTACAGAAACCGGAACTGCTAACACCATCGACAGGCACATCAGAAAAGCTGTAAGTCCTGCGATCACTTTTCTCTCAAATTTTGTGATCATACGCGTCTCTCCTTTCATTTATTTTCTATAACAAAACTGCCGCTTGCATATAAAATCGCAAGCGGCAGTCTGTATAATTGAATCTCTTTCAATCACTTTTACAGTTCTTCTATTTTGTTACATACAAATCTCAATACTTTCCTTAAATCTTTAATGTTTATAACTCCGTCCTTTTCCACATCTGCGGCAAGTTTCTGCTCCTCGTCCAACTCAACCTTCTGACATACATACCTCAAAGTAGTACGAACGTCTGAGATCGTCACTTTTCCGTCCGAATCTGAATCACCTTTTATATAATCCGGCTTCATCGCCTCGAACGTAAATCCGTTTTCTTTTGCGTACTTCTCCGCAGCCGATCCTGCTACTCCCCGGATTGTAAATCCTTCTACCTTATATCCCTGCTCATATTGCTTGCTCGACAAATATCCTAAAGCCTCTCTTCCGATCACTTTTACAGATTCGGGGATTGTGACTGTCTTCAAAGATTCACATCCCATAAACGCCACTTCTCCGATATTATTGACACTGTCAGGAATTGTAACATTCTTCAAAGATATGCAGTCCATGAACGCCGCTTCTCCGATATTATTAACACTATCAGGAATCACAACTTCTTTCAAATTTCTCTGCATATAAAATGCATATCCTGCGATACCTTTTGTACCGTCTTTGATCGTGACTACTGTATCCGTCGGTACTTCTCCTTTATATTTGTAGTAAACTTTTCCTGCATATACATCTCCGTCAGCTTGCGCGTCATACCATGCAGTATTTCCTGGATTTATATCACTTTCAAATGCAAAACCACCGATTGCCTCGACCGAATCAGGAATTTCGATATCGCTCAGATTCTCACATCCTGCAAACGCCCCGTACTCGATCTCTGTTACGCTGTTTGGAATCGAAACTGTCGTAAGATTTTTATTCTGGGCAAAAGCCGATTTTCCTATTTTCTCAATCTTGCCTCCCCACATAATCTCCGTCAGAGCACATGAATAAAATGCGCTATACGCTACATAAGCAAGATTATTTCCGATTACCGCTTTTTTCAATGATCCACAACCGTAAAACGCCTCTTCTCCGATACTGGTCACTGAATCCGGTATCTCAACAGACGTCAGTCCTGCATAGCTAAATGCTCTATCCGAAATATACGTAATATTATCCGGTATCTCAATCTGTTTCAAATTACCGCAGCCAGAAAATACGCTTTCTTCAATGCCTTTCAAACCGCTTCCGAGAATAACATTATCCAAAGAACACCCAGCAAACGCACACTTACCAACCTCTGTCGTGCTGTCAGGAATACGAATTCGTGTCACTCCCGAATGGTAAAATGTATAGTTATCAATCTCTTTTAATCCATTTCCGAGATCAACTGTTCCAAGATTTTTACAATAAGCAAATCCTTTTTCTTCGATTGTCTGAACACTGTCAGGCAGGCTGATCGACTGAAGCTTTGAACAATTTTCAAATGCCCTTGCCGCAATTTTCTGTAATTTGCTTCCTGCCTTAAATGTAACTGTTTCCAAATTTGCACATGACGCAAATACGCCGTACTGTAAATCTGTAACCTGCGCCGGAATCGTTACACCGACAATATTTTCATTCTCTGCAAACGCTCCGTAACCGACACATTTAACTACTTTATTATCAATCTTATCAGGAACTGTTACATTGCTCTCTGCACCGGAATATTTCAAAATTTCTACTGTATTATCAGACAGCACACGATATGTATAATCCGATGACTCTTTTACTTGCTCGATCTTCCACTTTGCTCCTTTATCTAATGCCGCAACGCCCACATGATATGTTTTTCCCTGTTCCAATGAAACTTTCACACCAAATTCAACAGCGCCGTCATACAGATATCCGTCTATTTCTTTCCAATCGGAGCTGTATACTTTTCCCGTTCCTGCATCTTTTGAAGAAAACATATATTCTCCTGACTTACTCGGAACGAAATCATATACTGTTGTTTCTTCTTCTGTCGTTGTATACTCAGTTCCTTCTTCGACAGTTTTTACAGACGCCTTTGTAATATTCCACGAAGCCTCGCTCGAACCATATCCTGATATTGAAAATTCATACGTCTTTCCCTTTTCAAGCGCGGCAAAAAAATCAATTTTTCCACTAACAATACCAAATCCGGTTATCTTGTCATAGTCATTCATGTGCAAATACCGATCGTTCTGCGGAGACTTGAACCGATAGACTCCCGTCTCATCCGGAGTAAACGTATAATTAATGTGTCGCTGTCCTTCGAGAGGCGTCGTATATGTTTTTCCCTCCTGCACCGTTATCGTTTCCTGTTCACTTTCCACATATTTTTGGATACTCCAATATTGAGCGCCGTCCACTGTAATATAATAAGAGTTCCCTACTGTCATTTGTGCACTGCCGTTTTTATCTTCAATATTTTTCCATGTTTCATCATAAATATTTGACCGTTCTTTTACAACATATTTCCCTGTCGTTTCCGGCACGAACACATAATAAACATCTTTTAAGTTCTCATTCCGATAAACTTGTCCCAACTCTACCGGAATCGCTTTTCCTTTTTTCACACTCCATTTATTTGATAACGCCCCATTTACATTTCTATTACTTACAGTAATATAATAAGTATGACCCTGTTCTAATTTACAGAACGACCACGAAGAAATATATTCACCGGTCTCTTTATCTTCCACACTCATTGACAATGCGTCATAACTAAAACGATACCATCCTGTCTCATCCACTGTCAGATTGTAACAAATCTCTTCTACATTTTCGCTTAATTCCGCTTCAAATTCTCCCGGCTTAATATCTCTTACTTTTCCGGCATACCACTTTAAAGTTTCCAACGCTTCTTCAGAAGATTTTTCTATCTCTAAATAATAATTTCCATCTTTGCGAAGCTCATAGCTGTAAGATCCATTTGACAAATAGTTGTCTCCCTCCTCTGTTCTTTCAAAAAGAGAAACATACGCACTTACATTCCAATCTTTAATTAAGCCAAAGTAATACTGCCCGTCTTCCCCAATATTCAAACGATAACGAACCATTGTCTGTTCTGTCGAAAAAGCAGCTTCTCCATATTCCGGTGTTCCGTCTTTTTTCAGAGTGATTGTTCCTGCCACTTCTTCCTGCTGATCGACATTCAGCATCTGAGGTGTTCTCGTTTCATCCTCATATGGCGCTGTCGGCTGATCTTCTTTTTCCTTTGCCGCACCACCCGCCTCAACTGTATCCTGCTGTACCTTTTCTGATGCCTCATCACCTACAGTTATGTCGTGCGGTACATCGCCCCCTCATCACCTGCAATTATGTCATGCGGTACATTTTCTGACATACCATCCGGTATCTGTACATCCTTCACTGTCTCATTCTGCTGTACGCCGCTTACTGCTTCATCCTGTGTCCGCTCTGCTTCTGCATTTACCGAAACTGGAACTGCAAATATCATCGACAGACACATCAGAAAAGCCGTAAGTCCTGCAATCACTTTTCTCTCAAATTTTGTGATCATGTTCTTTTCCTCCCTTGTTTCTTTTCATAATATTTCTTTTTTATAAGTAAAAATATCGCCTCCTTCAAAACATACTTTTTAACACTTATTCGATAAAATAGTATTGTTCTATACGGTATAAATATTATCGACATTCCTCGCACAACTTTGAAAATGTTCCTTCTTTATAATATCCGATACCTGTTTCTTGACACTGTTCTCCTGCCAAAAGTCCGCTCTTTTTGCAGTATACTTCTTCTTTCACACCGGTTGGAATCGAATATTGCTCCGATGCATCTGCCCCGATTTTTTCAAAGACCCCTTTGCATATCCGAGCGGCGTCTGCAGTTTCAGCGTCCATATCTTTATCAGATTTATACCATACCGCACATACATTTCCCGGAATCATTCCGACAAACCAATGGTCTCCATACTCGCTCGTTCCTGTTTTCCCACACACGTCAAGTCCTGTCACCTGTGCTGATATACCTGTTCCGTCTGTCACGACTTCCCGAAGCATCCGGTTCATAATATTATAAGCCGTATCTTCACTGAACACTTCCGATTCTTTCTGCTGCGGCGTCCAATAGGTCTCTCCTGATTTTTCTATTTCTTTCACAGCACAAAGAGGCGTATCTTTTCCTTCATTTATAAATACCTGATATGCGTCCGCCATTTTGGAAACCGTCACGCCGTTCTCCAGATATCCAAGCGCTATGTTGCTTAAAATCCTGTCTTCTCCTTCCGCCAGATATCCACTCGCTATATTGCTTAAGGTTCGGTCTTCTCCTTCCTCCTCTAAAATCTTTTTCTCATTATCCACATCATAACCGAGCGTATCTTCCAAAAAACGAACCGACTTCTCAACACCGTAATCTTTCAGTACTTTCACGGCTACTGCATTATTTGACTCTTTCAGTGCATCTGCAGCCGTCACATTTTTCCCTGTAAACGGCACGACATTTTCCGGCCATTCTCTGGCAATCCCGTTGTCTCCTGCCACAACTCCATAAGCGCTATCTTCGTACAACGATGACCAACATATCGTTCCGTCCTCAATCGCCGGGCCATATACACTAAGCGGTTTCATCGTCGATCCTGCAAACGCCGGCTTTGTCACATTGTTATAGTTGTCGTTTCCTTTTGTATCACTGTAACACGCCGTCAGATGCCCTTCTTTATCAGTAACCGCCGCTCCGAACCGCTCACATGCCATTCCTTCACCGTCATTATAAGAGCCGATCACCGCATCCAAAGTTTCCCGGTCGAGCCATGTTTTCACTGTTATTTCTCTGTCTGCCAGTATTTTTGCCGCAGTTTTTTCATTCACACCTTCGCGCTCTTGAATCATTTTGACCGCTTCCTGCGAAACGATATCCGCATAAGACTGATATTTGTCTTCACACTCATAACTGATCTTTCCGTCCTGCAATATAAGTTTTGCAATCTCATTTCCGGCCTGATCAAGCACGACCGCTCCACTTTTTTTGCTAAGCATCATCCCCGCCGCCGCAAGGACTCCACATGCTCCGACAGCCAATGCGACCCCGACAATTCTCTTTTTATTCATCCATCCGCCTCCTCATGTCCTCAATGATCTCAAGATTCTCATGAGACAATGTCACTTGCGGACGATCTACGATCTTCCAGCCCAGCGCGCTCGTATTTTCTTTTACCTGCTCCAGCATCTTCGGGATTTCTTCTGCCTTTTCCACGCAAAATCTTACCCCGTCTTTATCGCCCATCTGGTGATACAGGTCATTGCAGTATACTAAAACTTCAAGATAATTCTCGTATTCTTCATACTGATACGGCGCAAGTTCAATCGCTTTTAATTTATATTCCGTAAACTGTTCTACGTCCCCATCCGCAAAAGCCGCCTGTGCCAATGCACTATATGGAAGAGACACAGACTGATTATCCACGATCACTTTTTCCGCAATCGCTTTCATTTCCTCTGCCTTATCCGCTTTCGTAAGAAGAGCCAGCTGCGCCATTGTATTTCCACTGTAAACTTTTTCAGCCGCTTTATAATTTCCCGACGTATAGCAAACGTCCGAAACCCCGCACATAATCGAAAGCGCCGCTGCCGCCGCCCCGGTCAGACCTACAACCGTTCCGGTTAAAACAGGCACTTTCTGCGTCTTAATATTCCGCATGTCAAGAAACAGGATCAGCACAAATCCCATCGCCAGAAACTGAAAGTCATAATCGAACAAGCTATGTAAGATCATAATGCTAAGAACGATCCTGTTCCGGCTTTGCGTCCTCTTCGTAAATACAGAACGTAAAACCGCCGCGCCCATAAATACCGCCGGGATCACGCCTGCATCAAGCAAGATCTGAATCAATTCATTATGTGCATTTACAACTGTATACACACCAGTCTGTACTGACTGCTGTATAAAGTAATAACCATAATATCCGAGTCCGAAAGGATGTTTTAATATAAGCGGGAGCGCATCCTGCACATACAAAATTCTTCCGAGAAACGTACTTGCTCCGAAGGAAATATTTGTAAATCGCTCAAGAATACCTGCGCTTCCTGCTGCAACAGCCAATATCACCGCCACAACGGCGCCTGCCGCCAACACTGAAATAATAACTTTTTTCCCCGAGGACTTTGCCGCAAACACCCATATAACGGCAACAGCAGTTAATACGAATACCGTACGGCTTCCGCTCATAATAATTCCAAATACAGCGGCAACACCATACACGATATCGAGCCAGTCAATTTTTTTGTAATCAAATCTCCACATTACAAGAATCAGACAGATTAGCATAAACAATGCATATGTATTCGGATATTGAAAAAATCCCGACAACCTGCCTGCAACCGATACCCATTGTTCAAAAACTTCAAACTGCATCATAACAAATGAAAAAGCAGTCATAAGACATCCAAGCATCGGAAGAGACGCGATCATTTTCTCTCTTTCGTCCGTCAGACCCGATACAAGTACGTAGAACAATAACAACGGAAGGAACTTCACGACTCCCATAAGAGCCATTCCCGAATCCACCGCCCATAAACAAGACAGAAGATATCCGAACACAAGCACGGCAAAGGCAGCCATATTCAGATCCCACGCTGCTGTGATACGCTTCTTCACATACATTCTGTAAAACAAAACTCCGGTCAGTACGATTCCGGTTACCGCAGACACCGATACATAATACCCGCCGCCCAATATTCCGACTATCACTATACACGTCATTAAAATCAGCATTTTTATCCCGCCCCCGCTCTCGCAGCTTTTACTTGCTTTTATTTGTTTATCGCTATTTTCTGATTTTATTTTTATCACTGTTTTCTGACTTGTTTTTACTTTTGTTTGTTTCCGTTTTTCTTCTTTATCAAGTAAACAACGACGCCTGATAAAATCATAACTCCGAAAAATGCAGCCAGCGCTTTAAAATCTTCAGCTGATAATTTTTTCGATTTCTTATCTTTATCCGCCTTATCAGCATCTTTTTTCCCGCTGTCACCTTTCCCTTTCTCACCTGATTCGGACGAATCTTTTTTATCATCGCTTGATTCCTTTTCAGATTTTGACTTGTCTTTATCCTTATCTGATTTTTTGTCCGATTTATCGTCCGACTTCGATCTGTCTGATTTGTTCTGATCTGTTGAAACTACGGCAAGATCTCCCACAACTTTCTCCTGAAATTCTTTATCCACACCGGAAACTTCTCCTGTAATCGGGTTACTGGACTCCGTATTGTCTACCACTTCATCCGGCTTCATTCCGATTGGGAGCTTCTCCGTACAGTCTTTTTTTAATTTAAACTTCAAATCAACGATAGATCCTTCATTTTTCACTGTATCCGGAACTACATACACAACGATTATTTCTGATGATTCTTCAATATGGTTATAATCAAATATTCCGCCTCCGGCTTTTTCAATCAAATCTCCTGCCTCCAGCGACTGAAATTCCAGAACTTCTTTGTCATAATAAATAGAGATCTGAAAGCCGCCGACTTCCTGGCCTGTATTAAACTCTACCGGAACTGTTACGACGTCTCCCGCTTTTCCTTTTTGATTATCTACATGAAACTCCGTATATACATCTTCCGCCTGAACATTCATTCCGAAAAGACAGACCATGCATAAAATTAAAATAAACTGTTTTATTCTTTTTCCTCTCATCAACCTCTATTCTCCTTACGCTCTTTCCCTTTTATAACATATATTTTTTGCACCTTTTCGGAGCTTTTTGGTATCAAAAGAAATACAATATCATCTACTGTTTTTCTTTCTTCTGATACCAAAAAGCTCCCTGTCGGTCAGTCGCCAACAAGGAGCTTTCTTTTAACTTTTATCTATGCGTTCTTTTTTTGAAAATTACTACGCCTACAATCGCTGCTATGGATAAAAGCATTGCTACTACGAAACCTGAGATGTGGTTGCTATCTCCGGTCTTTACTGCACCGCCGTCAGCCGGTTTCTCATTCTTATTGTTTGTACCGTTTGCTTTTGCTGTTACTTTCAAAGCGTACTCAGCCGTCTTATCTCCAACTTTCGCTGTGATCTTTACATTTCCGGCTTTTACAGCTTTAACAACACCATTTGCATCTACTGTTGCTACTTTTGTATCAGAGCTGCTCCATACAACTGTTTTGTCATCTGTTGTATTTGTCGGATTGAATACTACGTTAAGTTTTGTTGTCTTTCCTTCTTCAAGAGAAGTTACATCACCTTTGATTTCAATCGACTCAAGCGGAATTTCTTCTACTGTTATATCATAAGTAAGTGTTTTCTCAAAGTCTGTGTTTGTTGTTTTTACTGTAATAGTAATCGTCGCTTTGCCGTTTTTCAAAGCTGTTACCATACCATTTTTATCTACAGAAACAACTTTTTCATCAGATGATGCAAATGTATATATTACATTATCTGTTGTATCGATCGGATTCAGTCCGATTTTAATTTGATGTTTCTCACCTTTGAAAAGTTCAGACGGATTCTTCATCTCATCAAGCTTAACATCTGTCAGGTGAATTTCTTTTACTGTCACTGTACAAGAAGCTGTATGTTTTCCATCGGCTGTTGTTGCTGTGATTGTAGCTGTGCCTTCTTTCAGTGCTTTTACTGTTCCGTTTGCATCAACTGCAGCTATATCCGCCGCGCTGCTTGTCCATTTTACTTCACGGCTATCTTCTGTATTGCTCGGAATAAACGATACTTCAAGTTTCTCTGTTTTACCTTTCAGAAGATCTGTAATTTCTGTTTTATTCAGCGCAATACTTTCTGTATGGATCGGAACTTTTACTTCACATACTGCTGTGATCTTATTGTTTGCTTTTGCTGTTGCGATAACTTTTGTTTTTCCGCCTGCAACTGCTGTAACAACACCATTTTCATCAACTGTTGCTACGCTCTCATTTTCGCTCTTCCATGTAACAGCTTTTTCATCTGTTGTATCTGCCGGAAGATATGTTACATTCAGGTTTGCTTTCTGACCTTTTTCAACTGTCACCTTGTCCGGTGTCACTTTGATGCCTGTCAATTTTGCATTAACCGTAACTGTACATTCAGCTTTATGTGTACCTACTGTTGCCGTAATCTTTGTTGTGCCTGTTGCTTTCGCTGTAACGACACCATTTTTTACTGTTGCGATCTTTTCATCGGCGCTTGACCATGTAACTGTCTTATCATCTGTTGTATCTGCCGGTGTATAAATCACTTTAAGAGCTTCACTGCTCTGACCTTTGGAAAGTTCCAAAGCTGTTTTATCAAGTGAAATTCCTGTCAGTTTCTTCTCCTGTACTGTAAGTGCACAAGTTGCTGTAAGTTTTCCGATCTTTGCAGTAATTGTTGCGCTGCCGTCTTTTAATGCTGTCACTTTACCGTTTGCATCAACTGTCGCTACGCTCTTATCGCTGCTCTCCCATGTTACTGCTTTGTTATCTGTCGTATCTGCCGGATCATATTTCACTGACAATGTCTTTGAAGTACCTTTTTTCAATGTAAGAGTTGCCGGATCTACAGTAATTTTTTTCAACGGATTGTTTACTGTGATCTTTACACTGTCGCTCTTGCCTGCTGCTGTCGCTGTAATTGTTGCGTTTCCAACTCCGACAGCCTCAACTTTACCTTTTGAATCAACTGTCACAACATCTTTATTAGAACTCTTCCATGTAATTGTCTGACCTTCCAACGCTTCTGCAGGTGTTCCTGTCACTGTAAGTGTCTCGGAAGTACCTTTCGTCATTGTAAAGTCTTCTTTGTTGATCTTAAGAGAAGAAAGTTCGATTGCAACCGGGATTTCTCCGTTTTCAATCTTATTACCATTTTTATCTAATGTTGTTAATGGAACATCTTTGCCGTCGATATCAGTTCTGTCATTATCATTTGTTCCTGTCTGAATTCCTACACAATTAAAGCCCATAAGACCTGAGCCTTTTGCATTCTCATTAACTGTTACATCAAACGTAAAAAGTAATACATCTTTATTTACCGGATTACCTTCCTTCATTTCAAGCAGTACTGAAAATCCACCTGCTGTATATACGTCTTCCTCATCTACAATAAACATAAGATTCTTTTTGAGAACATTATTTGGATCTTGCTCCAAACTGTCCTTCACATATGTATATACCTTTGTGTAAAAATCAAATCCGCCGACAACCTGCATCACGTTTCCATTTGGCTTAAGCCAACATTCAACATGAACCTTATCACCGGGTTTCATGTTTGTGACATCCGTCTTAGTTATAATTGACGGTACATCGTTCGCAGCCTGTACATCCATCTGCGGAACTGCCACAAATCCCGTGATGACCATGACCAGAGCCAAGACTAAAGCTGCGATCTTGTTTAGCTTCTTTTTCATCCCTTTTTCTCCTCTCCTATATTTTGATGATGTGACTAGTATTCCTAGTAAATCCACTTAAACATAATTATTATAGGACTTTATTTTTATTTTTGCAACGCCTATAAATGAATATTGTTATTAACT
>ERZ773149.3095-NODE-3095-length-10720-cov-16.622972_pt1 | contig 10720 bp, 17 predicted proteins | sample MGYA00511081_ERZ773149 | MGnify/ENA primary metagenome ERZ773149 (study PRJEB29015, sample SAMEA2737846) | human gut metagenome | biome: human gut; feature: human-associated habitat; material: faeces | place: China | collected 2012 ...
GCACCGTCTTCGGGCAGATGCCCATCAGCTCGCCGTACTGCGCCACGGTCAGATATGCGGGTAGCTGCCTCGCGTCCCAGACCTTCGCCTTCCGCATGGTCATCCCCTCCTCACAGCCACTCGCTGCAAATGGTGTCGGCCACGTGCTTTGTAAACCCCAGCAGTTCGTCGCCTCGCTGGAACATCAGCACGGCAGCGCCCACGATGGGCTGCTTGCCGTTCGCCGTAACGTCCGCCGGGGCAAGCTGCGTGGCCTTCTGGTTCGCAGGCTTGCACTTCATTCGGCCTTCTTCGTCCACCAGCAGCACCAGCCGGTCGGCTTTCTCCCGCGCCCAGGTGGCGTCCAGTGCCGACGGCACGGTCTCCACATACCCGCTCACCAGCCTCTGCAGGGTCTCCAGCTTCGCGCCGTCCCCCTCGTCGCACTTGAGCACAAAACTCCGGTTCTTCGCCGGGATCACGATCATGTAACGGTTCATTTCTTACTCCTCCGTATTGGCATATCCGGCCTTCTCGGCCTTCTCCACACTCACATCGTCGAACGCCCCTTCCATCGCCAGCAGCACCCGGCGCTGTGCCGTGGGTCTCAGCCCCGCCCTCCGCATTGCGATCAGGCAGTAGCCAATGCAGGCCACGTTGCTCCACGGCCCGTTCAGATTCTTCAGCATTTCTTCCATGCCTTTCTTCCTTCCTCCCGCACTCTTCGGCGGGTCAGTTGTGTGTGGTGAACTTATACAAAAATCTTTCGATTTTTTCACAAGCTTGACAAATCAAATCGCAGCATTTGATTTTTGCATACAAAATTTGTATTCTTATTATTGTAATTACTTTTTCCATCTTGTTCTCTTATGAAAGGACCAGTGATCAAAATGGCTGATGAACCTTCTAGCCCTCAACTTATTCCTGAATGTATCAGTAAACCGGTAAAATCTCTTCTAACTCCGCCTGCTAAAGAAATTGGAATGACCTTCGCTGATTTGATTTATCTCGCAACTGGTCGGCTTCATTTCAAAGTTGCCAAACAACAAGCCCAATACGACCATGATTTGCAGGAATTCAAAGACGGCCTTGATAAAAAAATCAGCAACAAACCTGAAGAGGCTTTATGCGACCCCAAGCTTCAGGTCGCGGGACCAGCGATTGAAGCTGCTAAGTACTGCTTGCATGAGCCTCAAATTCGTGAGATGTTCCAAAATCTGATAGCGAATGCCGCAGACTCTCGGTATCAACAGGAGGTGCATCCCGCTTTTCCTGCCATGATCACTCAGATGTCACCGTTAGATGCTGAAAATCTTGCCCTTTTTCAGCAATCAGAGCAATATCCCATCGCTGAATATCGCTATATCTGTTACAACCACTCCTATAAAGTGATGCTTACAAATTGCTTTTTTTCTAACCCTCATATGCAAGAGTTTGATGACATTCTCCTTCAGTCTGCATCTTTAAGTTCTCTTGATCGGCAAGGTCTTGTTACTATAAGCTACAACACGCATCTTACTGACGCCGATTCCTATACCTCCTTCGAGAACAATGAAATAATTCGAGTTATGAAAACTGCCGTCTCAGCTTCACCCGAGGATGGCTTCCACAGTCCTCGCGATGATTCCTTGATCATAGATGCGACTTTTGAACGCGGCAGAGTTTCTCTCACCCCTCTCGGAAAGTCCTTTTTGAAGGTTTGCTTTTCAACTTAAGCGTTATCCGCTTTTTCTCCTCCCTCACGCACTCTTCGGCGGGTCGTCCATGTTCGTCCGGCTGGTGGCCAGCAGCGCTGCCCCTTCGATCATGTACCCCAGTTTTACCTGCACGTCCTCCGGCAGAGTCTTCATTTTGTCCAGCAAGCTACTGGCGTTCATCTCTGCGACTGACATTTTATCAACCTCCTCGTTTGTTACCGCTCTCAGAAAGTTTTCTGTCTGAACTTTCCGAGTTTATTTTAGTTTATAATCTTATCTTTGTCAAGTATTTCTTGGCATTTCGTGTTGATTTTCTGAACTCGATGTGCTATAGTAGCGTCGAAGGGAGGTGAAAACCATGAACGAGCGAATCAAAGCCGCACGTAAAGCCCTCGGATTGACAATGGAGCAATTCGGTAAGCGTGTAGGTTTGAGCAAATCAGCCATCAGCTTGATTGAGAGTGGCAAAAACGGAACGACCGAGCAGACAGTTGCGTCTATCTGCCGCGAGTTTGGCGTCAACGAAATGTGGCTGCGCACCGGCGAAGGCGAGATGTTCGACCAGAGCGCAGAATCTTCTCTTGACCGTCTGGCCGCCGAGTATCATCTGGATGAGCGAAAAAAAGCCGTCATCTCAGCTTTTCTCAAGCTCAGCACTGCCGATCAGGAGGCTATCCTTCGCTACGTCGATTCTTTGGCCGCAGAGTTGTCTGTCTCGCCCCCGGCGCTGGACGTCGATGCCGAAGTTGAAGCCTATCGTCAGGAACTTCTTGCGCAGAAAAAAGCGGAGGTCGCTGTCTCTCCCTCCGCTGGTACAGCCGCCAACGCAGGCTGAAATAAGCGAAAAGGCTCCTGTGCGTCCCTGCACAAGAGCCTTTTTATGTTGCCTTAGCAACAAAACAAATTTTATAGCAAATCTTTGGTGATTTTGATACTTCCCATCCTCGCGCCTTTTCCTCTATGATTGTGAAAATATAGTTTTTGAGGAGGGTTTTACTATGGAGCAGGATAAGCAGGTTGGGCATTTTGTTGCTTCAATTCTTATCAAAATACTCCCTTTGTTAGTTTTTCTTTGCGTCGGATTATATTTTGGTATTCGGATAGGCGAAGGCCGCTACGAATTTTACAAGCCCAATTCCCCGTACTATAAAAAAGCTATCCAACAAGCTTCCTCCTCCGGTTTTAGCGAGGGATGGGACTCCGGTTACGACTTCAAACAAAAAGAAGAATATAATGACGGTTGGTCTGCTGGTTATAAGTTTTGCCTGAACGAAAACAAATCCATCCGTAACAATTATGATGAAGGATATGATGATGGTTGGGAGTCCGGGTATGAAGAAGGATGGAGCAAGGGTTATGATGAAGCCCGTAGTGAGTTCTCAGATGAATAAAGGTGGTGTCCATATGAAAAAAAGGTTAATTTCATTTGTCCTTGCGGTGACTATCATGGTTTCTGTTTCTCTTCCAGCATTCGCTGTAAAGAAGTTCGATACGAGCGTTTTTAGTGGAAGGGACGATATATGTGTTTCTTACGACGACATGACTGCAACAACAAGTGTTTATCCCCGTGCTGATATTCTTGGAGAAACCTATATCAACTTAGATTCAGGTATGATTTTTATAGACCCTGGAATTGAGATAACGGCAATTTCTAATGTTCCTCTGAATGTCTTTTTCTTTGGCTTTAGATATTTCGGATATGATTGGGCTGACTTGAACGAGATTATAATTAAGATTGGTGACAACCGATATAGTTTTTCAAACTGTTTCACTTCCCAATCCGTCGAATATGATAGCCTCGCTTGTGAATCCATTACGTTTCCCCTCAAAACCGAAGCCCTCCCATTTATGCAAGATTTTGTTGAGCATCAGAATGACGAAATCAAAGTACGCCTTAAAGGTGATACTCAATCTTTTGATTTTGTGCTTACCGATGATATGAAAAATTGTTTCATCCTCATGTTTAATCTTTTCACTAGTGGAGGAGGAACCGATAAAGCCAATATGCAAAGTATAAGCGAAGTTGATCAAGTCGTGGTCAGAAAAAACAATTCAACCCTTATGTAAATTCACTCTATTCATCATTACAGTTGGAGGTTCTATATCTCCGCCCCTCAAAACGCCCCCGCCAGTGTTTCCACCAGCGGGGGCGCAAAGGAAGCATAAATAAAAAATCCCCCCCGCACGAATATGTCTGGGCTGTGAACAAAATTTTAATTTTATATGCGTGTCAATAGTATTTTGGGATTTTCTTTGTTGCAAAAGCAACATTTCACTTTTTTTTCGTGTACAATTATGCTCATTGGGCGTATAATAAGGGTGCAAGAACATCAAGTTCCTGCCATGACATGAAAAGACTGCTTTGTCTTTGCTTGTCCGCTGAAAGAGGGTAACCCCTCCCTGCCATGAAAAATAGGGGAATTAAAAAAGCGGTGAGCTCTTACCGTGAGTAGAGAATTAAAAAAGCGGAGAACCTCTGCCGTATAGTGAGGAATGAAAAAGGGTGCGGGGCGGCTAGCTGTTCCGCACCTTCTTGGGTTAAAGGAGCTGAATCATGGGGAAGTTTCAATTTTACCACATAAATGAACACTATGTCAGCTATTTACATAGCATCGATAATCGAGTCCAGTATAATAAAGGTCAGCGTCGCCCGTATGTCGGAGTGGTACTTTCTATTAATGGCGTCGATTATTATGTTCCTTTAGAGTCTCCGAAAGATAATCACGCTAATATCAAAGGTGGCGGTCCTGTCATGAAGTTGGATGAAGGGCGCCTTGGTGTGATGGGTTTCAATAATATGATTCCTGTTTTGGATTCCTGTTTAATTAAATTTGACATTCAGGCGGTTAGAGATACGAAGTATAAAATGCTTCTCTTAAACCAACTTGAATACTGTAACAAAAATCGAGACCTTATTCTTCAGCGCGCTCAGACCACTTACCGCCGGGCTTTGAGTCGAAAAATTCCTCTCTACCAAAAGGTGTGCTGTAATTTTGAGAAGCTGGAGAGAAAGAGTAAGAGATACGACCCCAACTATGTTCCATCTAAAAAGAAGATTCATGTCACCGTCCCTTCCGAATAAAACATTTCAAGAGCGCCTTATCAGGTGCTCTTTTTTAGTATTTACAATATTTTGAATGGAGATAAATCTTATGTCCACCCGCCCCCACCCCGAATCTGCCCGCATCATCCGGGAGGCACGGCAGGCCGCCGGGCTGACGCAGCTGGAGCTTGCGGAGAAGCTTGGTGTCACCATCGGCACGATCAGCTATTATGAGCGAGGCGCAGGCCAGCCCAAAATCGATAATCTCTTTGCACTCTGCGACATCCTGCACATCAGACCCGCCGACCTCCTGCGCGCCGATCCATAAACCTAACGCCCTCGCCAGTGTTTCCACCAGCGGGGGCGCAAAGGAAGCATAAAAAATAACCGCTCTGGCTAAACCAAAGCGGTTATTTTATAAGCTGTTCAATTTTCGAGCTTGTAGCTTGGCGGCAAAACCAGCGGCGGCGCACCAAATGCAGAGGTGAGCTGCGCAATGATCATAGAAACTCTTCCCAAAAGTCCCTGATTCTCCTGAACATAAAAGCGGACCTGTTCCCTCACCTCTTTGTCGATTTCTTCATCAGAGAGGGCGTCCAGCGAGTGCTGCTCCAAAAGAAAGTGCTCCACCACATAAGAAACACTTACTTCAAAATTGCATTCGGGGTCAAATCCTGCTTTCCTTGTGCATTTTATGCTGATGCAGTCATCTTTTCTTTCCCATGCTACCGAGTCCTCTGCAATCAGTTTTACTTCCTCGCCTGGATTTGAAGGTCCTTCCAACGCTTTCCATTCTATCTGCATCGGTACAACACGGCAAGTTCCGTCCAAAAGGTCTTTCAGCATGCCTTGACCCTCCTTTTCTCATTTACAGAGTTCCCCCACAGCCCGGCACCTGCAGCGCCGGATCCGCTTGCCTTTACCGTCTGGATCGGCTGTGTGAATTGCTTTGCAAACTCCGGCGGCAAAACCATAACAGCTGCCTTCTGCTGGTCGGGCTCCAGATAATCTTCCAGCGCACTCTCTACGATCTGATTCAGCGAGGTTCGCTCCTCCTGTGCTTTCTGTGCCGCCTTCCGGTGCAGCTCTGCCGAAATGCGGACATTGAATGTCCCGCTAAATGCCTTCTGCGGCTGCTTTCCTACCTCTTCGCAAAATTCAAGATAGTCATCCACCGCTGCACGAAATTCTTTCTCGATCTCTTTTGCGTTTTCCGTATAAAAGTCCACCAGATCATCAATGCCCAGGATCTTCCCATAGAAGACCTGGTCGTCTGCCGAATATTCCGGCCTTGCCGAATACCCCTTATAGCGTAAAATACTATTCATATGTGTCCATGCTCCCTTAAAAACACCACTACGCTCTCGACAGCTCCTTTTACCATCTGGTCTCCCGGATGCGGCTTATGCAGCATCATGGAAGCCTTGTTCTCCGGATTGTAAAATCGAACCCGTGAGCCTGAAGTTGCGCCTTTATTGGACTCCACATATCCAAAATAGGCCATGATCTTCCTGAGGTCTGAATATCGAAAATCTGCCGGAGTGGGCTTTTGGCAGAGTTTCTTTATCAGCGTATCCACTTTACTCATATGTTATGCAGCCCACCTTCTTTCTGTAACTAAATATTAGTTACAGCCTTATTGTAGACGATTTGCCCTCCCTTTGTCAATGTGAGCTTTGCCAATTTGGAATCACTTTTTTGTGCATATTTTCTAAAAATCGCAAAACAAAAATCCCGGCAGCCTTGTACGATAAAAGCTGCCGGGGTGCGCATGGGGGTGCAATGTCGGAGAAAAACAACGTAGTCAATGACTCTTCGCCTGCTGACACATCCAGTATACCATACCTCATGTGCATCGGCAAGCAAGTCGGAAAGGAGTTTTTATGGCCAAAAATAAAAAAGGTTCTGACGGCCGCTACCGCTACCGTATCTATCTGGGCAAAGCGGACGATGGCAGCAAAAAGTTTAAGTCCTTTTACGGCTCCACGGAGCGCGAGGCCCGCGCTGCTGCCGAAGCGTATCGCACTGCCATCGGCAAGGGCATGGATCCTCAGCAGGCCGAAGCCACCTTAGGCACCCTGTACGATAATCTCATCGCGTCCAAAAAGGCAAAGGGCATCAGCCAAAAAAGCATTGACCGGCTGGCCACCAATAAAGCCCACTGGGGCGAGCTGGTGGACGTCCCGGCGTCTGATCTGCGCGCGTCCGACTTCCAGCGGGTGCTCAACACGCTGGCCGGCTGGCACGACGGCAAGCCGCCCCTCTCCCACTTTACCCTCACCAATCTGCGCGGCAGCGCCAAGGCGGCGTATAACCTCGCCATCCCGGAGATCGTGATGTACAACCCTCTGATCAAGACCATCGCCCCCGCCGGGGCTGCGTCGGAGTCCCGCGACCCCATCACCGAGGCGCAGCAGCGCTGGATCCGTGAGACGCCCCACACTGCCCAGCGGGCCGCGATGCTCCTGCTCTACTCCGGCCTCCGCCGCAGCGAGGCCACCGCCCTCACCTGGGCCGACATCGACCTCGACGACGCCACCATCACGGTCAGCAAGGGCTACGACTTCCGCGCCAAAAAGGTCAAGATCCCCAAGACGCCTGCCGGCGTCCGCGTCGTCAGTATCCCCAAGGTCCTCGTCGATTATCTCCGCACCCAGCAGGACGGCTGCCTCTACGTGCTCCACAACCCCAAAGGCCGGCAGATGACTGAGCAGGGCTGGAAGCGCCTGTGGGAGAGCTACATGCGTGACCTTAACGTCAAGTACGGCTACGACGGCCAGCAAAACAAAAACCGCCCGGGTGGCCTGCCCATGCGCATCGACACCTTCACCCCGCACCAGCTCCGCCACACCTTCTGCACTCTGATGTACTTCGCCGGTGTGGACGTCATGACCGCCCGTGACCAGATGGGACATAAAGACATCTCGGTCACGCTTGGCATCTACACCGCCCTCGATAAAAAATTCAAAAAGAAAAAAATCAATCGTCTGGATACCTACCTCAAAAAATCCTGTGCCAACTTGGGCTGACCCTCTTGTTTCTCTCTCCTTTTTGCGCCACCTCTTGAGCCACCTTTTTGAAAGACTTTCTACGAAATGGGGGTAATCAGCGCCCACATTCCCCTCGAAAGGCATTTTCGCAGATAAACAAAAATCCCCGAAAAGCTAGGCACGAAGCCACTTTTCTGGGATTTTACTTTGGAGCTACTGATCCGATTCGAACGGACGACCTGCTCATTGTGCAGGATCAGGTCTTGGGGCGTGTCACGGCAAACCGCAGCAGCGGCAAGTCCACACGGTATTATATGGACGAGATGCACCTGCTTCTGAAAGAGGAGCAGACTGCGGCGTATTCCGTGGAGATCTGGAAGCGTTTCCGCAAGTGGGGCGGTATTCCCACGGGGCTGACCCAGAACGTGAAAGACCTGCTTTCTTCCCGTGAGGTCGAGAATATTTTTGAAAATTCGGACATGATCATCATGCTGAATCAGGCGGCGGGAGACCGGCAAATTCTCGCAAAGCAGCTCAATATTTCGCCCCATCAGCTTTCCTACGTTACCCACTCCGGCGAGGGCGAAGGGCTGCTGTTTTTCGGAAATGTCATTCTGCCGTTTGTGGACCGTTTCCCCACCGATCTGGAACTCTACCGCATTATGACCACCAAGTTGGGTGAAGTCTCGGAGGGCGCGCAGAAATGAGTGAACCGAAACTGAACATCAAAGAGGAATCGTCTACCAAAAAGACCCGTTCTCCCCCGAAAAAAGCCAAGGTAGAGCAGACGGTGCCCAAAAAGAAAAAGCTGAAAACCGATGCAGATAAAGCTGCGGAAAAGGCACAGCATCTGCGGTTTGGCAAGGCGGAACTGACCCCGGACGAACTGAGCCGGTTGAGTAAGGCGCAGAAGCGAGAGATGTACGCTGCCCATGCCGCCCGGTCTGCGGCGCATCACGAAGTTGACCAGTACGAGGATGACAATGTGGGCACGCAGGCGCTGAGCGAGGGCGAAAAGGCGGCAGGAAATGTCCGGGATATTTCCAAGAGCCGCTATGCCCGGAAGCTCAAGAGGAAAGCCAAGATGCAGGGCAAGAAGGGTGCCAGAAACGCAAAATCTTCCGTGCAGAAGCCAACTGCGGCACAAGATACAGGCGCATCCGGCACCGGCGAGGGCGGTTCCAACTGGCTTTCCCGATGGCGGCAGAAGCAAGACATCCGGCAGAGCTACTATGCTGCCGCCCGGTCGGGTACGGCGGCGCAGACCGCAGGTGGCAAAGCGGCATCCAACGGTGCATCTGCTGCCCGGTCCGGCGTGGAACAGGCGGTAGAAAAGGGCAAAACTGCCGTCAGCACCGCCGTAAAGGGGCTGGTGAATGCCGCAAAAGGCAACGCACACGTTCTGGTGATTGTGGGCGTTTTTCTTTTGCTCGTCCTCATGGTGATGTCGGGCTTTTCCTCCTGCGGTATCCTCTTTTCGGGCGGCACACAGGTGTCCGGGCAGACCATATACTCTGCCGAGGATCGGGACATCTGGGGTGCAGAGCAGGACTACAAAAAGCTGGAAAAGGAACTGGATAAAAAGATCAAGCGCACCCCCACCGACCACCCCGGCTACAACGAGTACCAGTATCACCTCGACCCCATCGAGCATGACCCATGGCAGTTGACCTCTTTTCTCACGACTCTGTATGACGATTACACCCGGTCGGAGGTGCAGGGCAAGCTGAAGGAGACCTTCAAAAAGCAGTACAAGCTGACCACATGGGTGGAGGTGCAGATTCGGTATAAGACGGTCTGGGTCATCAGTCCGGCAGGTATCCCTGTTCCTACCCAAGTGCCGTATGAGTACAAGATTTTCCACACCAAGTTGGTGAACCGTGGCTTGGAGGTGGTCATCCGGGAGGAACTGGACAACGACCAATGGAAACGCTACGAGATCTTTCAGGACACCTTGGGCGGCAGACCGTATCTGTTCAACGGCGGACTGCCGCCCGGTGGCTCCGATGGCTCCGGCACACCCGGTATTGATTATCAGGTTCCGGCAGAAGCCCTGACGGACAGCGAATTTGCCGCCATCTACAAGGAGGCGCAAAAGTATGTGGGCACACCCTATGTGTGGGGCGGCTCTACCCCGGAAACCGGTTTTGATTGCAGCGGCTATGTCTGCTGGGTGTACAACCAGAACGGCTACGATGTAGGGCGCACTACCGCCAACGGTCTGTGGAACAAGAGCCAGCACATCTCCGAAGCCGATGCAAAGCCCGGTGATCTGGTTTTCTTCAAAGGCACCTATGACACCCCCGGCATGAGCCATACTGGAATCTATCTCGGCAACGGCATGATGGTCAGTGCCGGAGACCCCATCAAGTACGCAAACATTCACTCGTCCTACTGGGAGAAGCATCTCGCCGGGTTCGGACGGCTTTCAAAATGATTGGAGAAGTTACTATGAGCGAAAAATCGGATAAACTGCGGGCGATGCTGGCAAAAGAGAAAGAACGCCGCATCAAGCTGAACAATCGCATCGAGATCCTGGAGCGGCGCATTCAGGAGGAAGATTCTGCCGAGGTCAACGAGATGGTGCGGACGGCAAAGGTCACGCCGGAACAGCTCGCCGCCCTGCTGCGGCAGTCTGCCACCACCACCCCGAACCCTGCTGCGCTGTCTGCCGTGGGTGCAACTTTCGAGAAGGAGGATGCAGATGAAGATTAAGAAACTGGGCGCACTGCTGGTATCGGTGGCACTGTGCGCTGGCATGGCGGCTCCCGCTTTTGCCTATGGCGGTGAGCCTGTGGAGGAAGTGGAACAGCCCGTCCTGACTTCTACCACCGATGAAGAAGATGTAGTCACCGTGACCGATGAGGAGACCGGTGCCCTGACCCCGGAGGGCAACTTGACGCTGGTGGACGATTACCACACCGACTATTCCGATGGCAGCGGTCAGCAGTTCATTACGCTGGTGTCGAAGTCGGGTGCGACTTTCTATCTGGTGATTGACCGCAACGCCA
>ERZ773149.3100-NODE-3100-length-10709-cov-2.878825_pt1 | contig 10709 bp, 7 predicted proteins | sample MGYA00511081_ERZ773149 | MGnify/ENA primary metagenome ERZ773149 (study PRJEB29015, sample SAMEA2737846) | human gut metagenome | biome: human gut; feature: human-associated habitat; material: faeces | place: China | collected 2012 ...
TTTACTCTTTTGCGCCGAATGCGGTATCGTTTGCTTCTGCGTCTTTTGCGTCCGGGGCGGTACAAGTTCTGTTTGGGATTTTTGCCGGGATTTTTGTCGGATGCTGGTCGATGGCGCTTGCGGAGATATTAAATGTTTTTCCGATCTTTATGCGCCGCGCGCGAATCGTCAGATACGCGTCTGTTTTTGTGATCGGCGCAGCCATAGGAAAAGGATTGGGAGCAGGATTGTTTTTCTTAAAAGGCTGGTAGAAGATGAAAGACAAGGCGGGATTTCAACAGGAAAATTATCTTGAAAGAGGCAGGGTTTTGGACTATCATTAATCTTAGTATTCTGAAAACAGGAAGCCCCTTGGCTTCAGACAATGGTAGTTCACTGCAGAAAGTCTGTCATATAGGGTGTATGAGATATTGTTTGGAAGATGACGATAGATTTAAGACACGGAAAGGAACGAAAACAGTATGCTTCAGATAAAAGAAATATGTAAGGAATACCGGACGGGAAGTCTTGTTCAAAAAGCGCTTGATAAAGTGAGCCTGAATCTGCGTGATAATGAGTTCGTGGCGATTTTAGGACCAAGCGGTTCGGGGAAAACGACGCTGTTAAATGTCATCGGAGGATTGGACAGGTATGACGGCGGAGACTTGATCATAAACGGGATTTCGACGAAGAAATACAAAGACCGGGACTGGGATTCGTATCGGAATCACACGATCGGTTTTGTGTTTCAAAGTTATAATCTGATCCCTCATCAAACACTTTTGGCAAATGTGGAACTGGCGCTTACGATTTCGGGAGTAGGCAAAGCGCAGCGCAGAGAACGTGCGAGACAGGCGTTGGAGAAAGTTGGCTTAGGCGAGCAGATCCACAAGCGCCCGAGTCAGCTTTCCGGCGGACAGATGCAAAGAGTTGCCATTGCAAGAGCGCTTGTAAATAACCCGGATATCCTCCTTGCCGATGAACCCACAGGGGCGCTTGACAGCGAGACAAGTATTCAGGTGATGGAGCTTCTTAAAGAGGTTGCGCAGGACAGGCTTGTTGTTATGGTAACTCATAATCCCGAGCTGGCGCAGCAGTATGCTACAAGAATCGTTGAGTTAAAAGACGGAAAGATTCGTTCGGACAGCGATGCATTTTATGTGGATGAAGAAACGGCAGACGTTCCGGAACATAAAAATATGGGGAAATCATCCATGTCGTTTCTGACGGCGCTTTCACTTAGCTTTCATAATCTCAAGACGAAAAAAGCGAGAACATTATTGACTTCTTTTGCCGGATCGATCGGAATTATCGGCATTGCGCTTATTCTCTCTTTGTCCGCAGGAGTGAATGACTACATAAAAAATATAGAAAGAGAAACGCTTTCCCAATATCCGCTTCAGATCCAAAGTACAGGATTTGATTTTACTTCGATGATGACAGGCGGGGAAGATTCGGAAGAAGTAAAAGCGGTGTCTGCGGGAACGGGAACATCTTCAAAAGAGCGGCGGGAAAAAGAAAATATATGGGTGATCGACATGGTCACGAATATGTTTTCGACAATGGATTCAAATGATCTGGAATCTTTGAAAAAGTTTTTAGACAGTAAAGAAAGCCGGATCGATCAATACACAAATGCAGTTGAGTATTCTTATCAGGTTGTTCCGCAGATCTATGCGCAAGACGGAGAGAAAGTCCGTCAGGTACATCCGGACCGCTCTTTCGAGGCGGCAGGGCTTGGTTCGTCTGTCGGCTCAAACAGTCTGATGTCTTCGATGATGAGTACAGACGTCTTTTATCAGATGCCGGCAGATTCCGATCTGTATAAAGATCAGTACGATGTGAAAGCCGGCAGGTGGCCGAAATCATACAATGAATGCGTGCTTGTGCTGACGTCCGGCGGAGGTATGAGCGACCTTTTGCTGTACACGCTGGGCTTAAGAGATCCGTTGGAGCTGGAAGAGATGGTTGCGGGATTCGTCGAGGAAGAGCAGATCGAAGTTCCGAAAGATTCAACTGTCTATACATATGATGATATTCTCGGAAAAGAGTTTAAACTGGTAAACAGTGCGGATTACTATGAGTATGACAACAGTTATCATGTGTGGAAAGATCGTTCGGGAGATCAGACGTACATGGACAAAGTTGTGAAAAATGCCGAGCCGATCCGGATCGTCGGCATCGTTCAGCCTGTAAAAGATGCAAACGGAGCAGCTTTGATGTCAGGCATCAATTATCCAGCTTCATTGACAAAACATGTCGCAGAAGAAGCGGAAAACTCAAAAATAGTCAAAGATCAGAAGGCAGATCCGAAACGAAACGTTCTTACAGGGGAACATTTCGGGACAGAAAATGTAAAGGGCAACGTTAATATGGATTCTCTGATTACGATCGACGAACAAAAACTTGCCCGGGCATTTGCATTTGATCAAAATGCCTTTTCGGGAATGCAAAAAACGGATGGTCTTTCTGAGATTTTCCGTTCTGCCGGAAGTTCAGTCAATCTTTCGGGAATGTTAGATCTAAGTAAGATTCAAGTTCAGCTTCCCGAACTGCCGCAGATGAATCTGGAAGAATTGCTGGGAGACCTTGATCTTACAGTTTCGCCGGAAGGATTTTTGCCGCTGGCAGAAAGCCTGACAGAAGGGTACGCAGAATATGCGGCCGCGCATCCGGAGGCGGACTATTCTGCGCTTGCACAACAGTTCGGACAATACCTTGGAACGCCAAAAGCGCAGGAAATCATACGAAGAAATATCAGTGAGATCATCCAGTCGGGCGGCGGGATGTCCGTGACGATGGAACAGCTTCAGGCAATGGTGAAAGAAATAGCGAAAGGATACGGAAAATTTATCGTTGAAAACGGCTATCAGGATCCGTCTAAGTTTGATGAATATTTGGCGGAATATATGCAGACAGAAGAAGCGAAAGCGATATTGAACCGATATGCAAATGAGATTTTCGGAGGTATTGCAGGTAATGTTCAGATTACCGCAGAACAGCTTCAGAAGCTTTCAAAAGAGCTCACGGAAGGGTATCTTCCCTATGCGGCGGAAAACGGGCTGGCTGATCCGACAAAGATCGGAGAGCATTTTATTGCATATTTAAAAACGGAAGACGGACGGCAAAGACTGTCTGACGGGATGAAAGGAATCGTAGACGCGGACAGTCTGGAACAGCAGATCACAGACGCGTTCGGTTCTTATATGAAAGGCGCGGTTTCCTCTTATGCGGGAGCCGTAGGAACAGCGATTGAGAGGCAGATCACATCGGCTATGGAGCAGGTTATGAATCAGATGGCAGAAGGACTGCAGTTTTCTGTAGGACAGGCAATGACACAGATCGGAAGCAGTCTGCAAAATGCTATGCATGTAGATGAAGATGCGTTTGCCGAGGCGTTTCAGATGAATATGACAGGAGAGGAACTGGCAGAACTGATGATGTCTATGGGAGCTGCGAAAAATGCGACGTATGACAATAATCTCAAACAGTTAGGTTATGTTGATTTCGCTGTTCCGACTACGATTTCGATCTATCCGAAAGATTTTGAAAGCAAAGAAGAAGTCGTCAGAATTCTTGATGATTATAACAGAAAAATGGAAGAACAAGGAAAAGAAGAACAGGTTATCACATATACGGATATGGTCGGCGCGCTGATGTCGTCTGTGACACAGATCATAGACGTTATCAGTTATGTGCTCGTTGCGTTTGTAGCGATTTCCCTTATCGTATCATCGATCATGATCGGTGTGATCACCTATATCAGTGTTCTTGAGCGAAAGAAAGAAATCGGGATACTGCGCGCAATCGGAGCTTCTAAAAGTAATATTTCACAAGTATTTAATGCCGAGACGTTTATTATCGGTTTGTGTGCGGGCGTGATCGGGATCGGGATAACGCTTCTGCTTTTGATCCCGGGAAATGCTCTGATCCATCATTTGGCAGGAACGAATGACGTAAGTGCGGTTCTTCCGGTAATTCCGGCGATCATACTTATTATTCTCAGCGTAATACTGACGCTGCTCGGAGGACTGCTTCCGTCTAAAAAAGCTGCGAAAAGTGATCCTGTAACTGCCCTTCGGACAGAATAATTTCTTGCATAAGCAATCAAGACAGATAACCAATGCTTGCGGCTGTGTATGTATAGAAAATCTTGATATGAACTATAAAAGCGATGGAGAAGTGATTTTTGATTATGGAAAATAAAATTGTCATACAGAATTTTGGACCGGTAAAAGAGGCACAGATTAATTTGAATAAAAAATTTCAGATATTTATAGGCGCTCAGGCTTCCGTAAAGCACAATTTGCAAGGTGGTATATTTTGTTCAAAATATAGAAGAAAATATATCTTTTGTCTAAAGAACGGATGCCATATTACAAAAAGAAATACCGATAAGATATGAGGTGGAAGAAAAATGAAAAATTTAATCTTTAGTTTAAATGCGACAGTACCGGTTTTCCTGTTAATGGCGCTTGGGTTTCTCTTTCGGAAACTCGGATGGCTCGACGAAGTATTTGCATCGAAAATGAATCAGTTCGTCTTTCTTGTGCCGCTTCCGCTTCTTGTGTTTGAAGATCTTGCATCTGTCGATTTTCAGAAAGTGTGGAATTTAAAATTCGTTTTATTTTGTTTCTTCGTGACTCTTGCAAGCATTGCTCTTGCCGGTATACTTTCGTTATTATGGAAGGACAGGGGAATAAGAGGAGAGTTTATACAGGCGTCATACAGAAGCAGCGCGGCGCTTCTTGGGATCGCATTCATCCAAAATATATACGGAGATGCGGGTCTGGCGCCTCTTATGATCATCGGAAGCGTGCCGTTATATAACATGATGGCAGTCGTCGTCCTGTCCTTCTTTCAGCCGGAACAAAGAAAACGAGATAAGTTGTTATGGAAAAAGACGCTGAAAGGGATCGTGACCAATCCAATCATAATCGGCATAGCCGCAGGTCTTTTCTGGTCGGCGCTTCGGATACCGATGCCGTATGTAATAGAAAAAACAGTGTCAAATATAGGCGCTGTCGCGACGCCTCTTGGATTGATGGCGCTCGGCGCTTCTTTTGATGTTCAAAAAGCGCTTGGAAAGATCAAACCTGTCATTGCTGCCTGTATGTTGAAGCTTGTCGGATTTACAGCGGTGTTTCTGCCTTTTGCGGTGATGCTCGGATTTCGCAGAGAAGAATTGATCGCGATTCTCGTCATGCTTGGATCGGCGACAACAGTAAGCTGCTATGTTATGGCAAAAAATATGGGACATGAAGGCACGCTGACGTCAGGCGTCGTCATGCTGACTACAGTATTCAGTGCGTTTACATTAACAGGGTGGCTGTTCATTTTAAAAAGTATGAATTTGGTATGAATAAGAATGGTTTCCTTATAAAGTGAAACTTCGTATCCGCTTCTCTTTGGAAAACCTGAAGTTGGTCTCATACAGTATAAAATTATCTGTGTGAGATTAGGAGCGCATTGCATCAGTTGTGTTTTGTGTACAAAACTCACATAAAACAAACGAAAATAGGCACATATTATTACGGGAAATCATAAAAAATTCCGTTTTTACTCTAATCTATAAGGAAAAATGCATAAAAAACTTTAAAAAAAATTAATTTATGATAGAATATAAACAATACTGGTCTTTCGTGGGAGGAGAAAAACCAAAAGACAGTTTAGCAATAGCAGAAAAAACAGTATCGTAGAATGGAGAAAAAGTATGAAAAAGAAAATGTGGAGGACGGGGTTGTGCGGATTGACAGCGTGCAGCATGTTGTTCACTATGCCGGCGTTGGCATGGGCGGCAGATGAACCCCAAAACACGAACATTGATAACGGACTCATTGCGTATTATGACTTTGAGAATGTGAATGAGAAGAAAGTTCCGAACGTAAAAGATCAGTCAAAATATGAGGGTGAATTGAAAGGTTCAAATGTTTCGATTGCATCAGATACGATTTTTGGGAAATCCCTGAAATTTACAGAGGGAACTGAAGGTACTATGGAAATCCCTCAGATTATGAATACGTCTCAGAACAGTTATTCGATTTCTTTGTGGTTCAAATATGATACGAATACAAATAGAGAAGGGAAAAATACAGTTCTGCTTCAGCAGAGCGGACAGGGGCGTACATTTTTACAGTTTACGAAAGATAATAAGTATGCGACTTATGTAAATGCGACGAATGTATATAGCGATAAGACGGTTGATCTTAGCCAGTGGCAGCATGTAATGGCTACATACAATAAAGATACAAAGAAAATTGCGTTTTATATAAACGGAGAAAAGGATAGCGAGAAAGATGCAGGTAATCAGGTTGTTAATGAGTTGACAAACCTTTTGATCGGGCGTCATAAAAATGCAGGAAATGACCCGCTTTCTATGAGAGGTCTTGTGGACGAAATCCGTGTATATGATAAAGTTCTCACAGCAGAAGAGGCAAAAGCTGTTTATGAATCAAAAGCAGGAGCAATGCTCTTCCCGCAGTTACAAGAAACGCTTAAAGAAGCAAAAGAGTTAGATGCATTAGGAAGTTTGGACACAGAAGCAGAAGAGGCAAAAGTGCTGAAAGAGGCGATTGCAGAAGCGGAAAAATTAACTGCCGAAAGTCAGTTGTCTGAAATTTCAGAGACAATTAAAGAACTGGAAGAGGCAATGAAGAATTACCGTGCGGCAATCGGAGTTGTACTTACAGTTTCACCTACGAAAGAAGAACGTTCGATTGAAAAGTCGACGATAGGTATTAACCATCGATATGCTTTCAACGGATATGGCTCTTTTGACAGTACAAAGATGGAAATGAAAGAAGAGTTCACGGATCTCTACAAAGAAGCAGGATTCGGATCTATCCGTTATCCGGGAGGAACGATCTCGAACCTGTTCCGTTGGAAAGAATCAATAGGACCAAAGGAAGAACGTGTAAATCAGATTCACGGATTCTACAATAATCCGGGACAAGGGGGAATTGCTCCGAACTTCGGTTTGACAGAAGTTGCCGATTTCGCGTACCGTGATGACATTCAGTCAGAAATCGTTTATGTATACGGTTTCGGACGTGGTTCTGCGCAGGATGCGGCAGATCTTGTAGAGTATCTGAACGCTCCGGCAGGAAGTAATCCGGGCGGTGGTGTTGCATGGGCAGATATCCGAAAAGAAAACGGACATGCAGAGCCGTACAACGTACGTTACTTTGAGATTGGAAATGAAAATAATCAACCGGGTACTGATGGAACAACATCTCAGCAGTATTGGATGATAGGAACGCAGGATGCCGAAAAAGCGTATGTAGAAGGTGGAGTTGCAAGCTTTACAAAACAGTATGCGGTGAAAAAAGATGACTGGAATAAGGCAGCATCTGTCAGTGACGGAACTGCAAATCAGGTTCGTTACATGCGTTATGCAAACCCGAATCCGATGACAGGAAAAGATGGAAAGACATTGGTTGAGAACTTTGAAGCTGTTCAAAAAGGAAGCGTTGAAGTATGGGTAGGCACTGACGGTGAAGGAAACAATCATAAATGGGAGGTTGTAGAAAGTCTTGACAACGCAGGAGCGAATGACCAGAAAGTGACAATCGACTACAGAGACGGATCAATCCACTTCGGAGACGGAACACATGGTAAAATCCCGGCGAAGGGACAACAAATCTATGTAACATATAAAGTTAAAAGAGACGGATTTGTAGCTGTTTCTAAAGCGATGAAAGATATGACGGCAGAGATTAACGAAATCAATGCTAAAAGCGGAAGTGCAGAAAAGGCATCCTGCTATGTATACTCCAGTTGGGAAACAAAAGGTTTTATTGATAAGATGGCAGCAGGTAACTGGAACGATTATTATGATGGTCTGACAATTCATCCATATTGTGGAGATCCGGGTGCGGATCAGGACAAAGGTGCGTTTTATGACTCGGCAATGCGTCTTGCGGAAAATGTAGGTATTCAGAAAGTTAAAAATTATGTAAACATGCTTCCGCAAGGAAAAGTTCCGGTTATATCTGAGTATGGTATTTTCAGATCTACATCGCCGCTTCTTCGTTCTCAGACACATGCAGTATATATTGCAAAAGTGCTTATGGAGTATGTTCGTCTCGGTAGTCCGTACATCCAGAAACACTGTCTTGTAGACTGGTATAGTAGTGGTGCAGACTCACTTGGACCTACACAGCAGGCGGTTATCCAGGCAGTACCGCAGACGGGCGCTAATCAGGGAACAGGAGAAGGGAACTTCCGTTTCTTCTCAACACCTTCAGCAAAAGTGTTCGAGTTATTCTCTAACTCATTTGCAAAAGGAACGAAAGTAGTCGGAACAGAGTTTGAACACGTAGAAACATTGGCAAACGGAACAAAAGCATATTCCGCAATCGCAAGTAAAGGTGATGACGGAACATTATATGTAACTGTAGTAAATACAGATCGTGAGAATGATAAGAAACTTCGTGTGAAAGTAGAAGGCGTAGACCTGACAGGCAAAACAGTAGAAGTACAGACGCTCGCGGGTGAAAGCTTCGTTGATGAAAACAGCTTGGCAGAGCCGGATAAAGTAACGATTGAAAACTCAACAGTTACGGCAGAAGGCACAGATCTTGAGCTGACGGCAAAAGCACACTCCGTAATGTCAATTACAGTGAAAGAAAAAGTGGATCCGCCTGCACCGGAGACATATACAGTAACAGCAAAAGCAAATAATAATGATATGGGAACTGTAACGATTGACCCTGTAAAAGATAAATACAATGCAGGCGAAAAAGTAACAGCAACAGCGACAGCAAAAGAAGGCTATGAGTTTGTAAACTGGACAGTAGACGGTCAAGAAGTTTCTACAAAAACTACATATGAACTTACAGTAGAAAAGAACACAGAACTGACAGCTAACTTTAAAGCAAAAGCTCCGGTAGAAGAGAAGTTTACAGTAACAGCAAAAGTAAATGACTCTAAGATGGGAACAGTAAAACTTGATCCTGACAAAGCAGAATATGCTAAGGGAGAGAAAGTAACGGCAACAGCAACGGCAAAAGAAGGCTATGAGTTTGTGAACTGGACAGTAGCTGGTAAAGCGGTTTCTACAGAAGCTACATATGAATTTACAGTAGATAAGAACGTAGAACTGACAGCGAACTTTAAAAAGACAGAAAAACCGGTAGAGAAGGTTACAATAACAGTAAAAGCAAACGACTCTAAGATGGGAACGGTAAAACTTGATCCTGCAAAAGAAAGCTATGAAAACGGCGAAATTGTAACAGCGATTGCGACAGCAAAAGAAGGATACAAGTTTGTGAACTGGACAGTAGCCGGCAAAGTAGTTTCTGATAAAGCAGAGTACAAGTTTAAGGTTGACAGAGCAGCGGAGCTGCAAGCAAACTTTGTAAAAGTGTCAGAAGATCCGAAACCGGAGAATCCGAAGGATGAGGATAAAGCAGTTCAGACAGGAGACAACGGCGTATCACCGATCATTCCGCTTGCAGGGTTGATGTTAGCGGCAGGAGCGGCAGTCGTAGCTCTTCGCAAAAAAGAAGACTAATCTGAATATTTGAACAGTCTGAAAAACAGATCGGATAGCATAAAGATTGTCTTGATAAAAAGCAAAAAATGAAACAAAACCAGAGGCGCCGCGCTATGCGGCGTCTCTTTCTGTATAACGAATGGCGCGGGCTGAACTGCTACATATTTATAATCAGGTATCAAATAAAGATAGGAAAAGAAATAAAAATCGGTTATAATAAGTATAAGAAGGTTGACTGGTGGAGCAAATAAAAATGGATAGATATTTGAAATGAATGCTTATGAACGATTGATTTCGTGGAATAAAGGATAATGTTCATAAAATACAAATTTAAGGTATTGGAAAGTATGATTTTTAATAATAGAGAGTTGGTAAAAGAGGTGGTATATCTATGACAACAAGAGAGTTAGTGAGTCAATATGTTGAAGTGCTCTGTAAAATATACGGAAAACATTTGAAAACAGTTATTCTGTATGGTTCTTATGCAAGGGGCGATTATACAAAGGACTCGGATATAGATATTATGGTGCTTTTGGATTTAAGTGATATAGACATTAAAAAGTATCGTCATGAGTTATCTGGTGCAACCTATGATTTTAATATGGATTATGATGTAGATATTAAGCCGATAGCAAAGAATCAAGAGCATTTTAATAAGTGGGTAGAAGTGTATCCGTTTTATTCAAATGTGGCAAGTGAGGGGGTAAAGTTATTTGACGCAGCATAATGAAAAAGGCACAAGGCGAGATTTGGTTCTATATAGGTTGGAAGTTGCTAAAAGTGATATAAAATCAGCAAAAATTCTTTTAGATGCAGGAGAATGCAGGGGAGCGAATAACAGAGCCTATTATGGAATTTATCATGCTATTTCAGCTATTCATGCTTTAGATGGAAACGCATATAAGAGGCATAAGGATGCCCTTGCAAATTTTAATAAAAATTATATCAAGACAGAAATCTTCCCAAGAATTTTGGGAAGGAAAATTGCTGAGGCTGAAGAAATACGACATGCCAGCGATTATGATGACTTCTATATAGCGACTAGAGAAGAAGCTGAGGAACAAATTGACACAGCAGTAGAATTGGTTGAAAAAATAGAAGAATACGTCTTGAAAGAGATGGGATAATCGTTTTTGTATCATTCATGAAATATCTATGGAGATTTTTGAAGAGCAAAATGCATTGTGGGTATTAGAAGATACTGATATATATAAATATAGACTTATAGAATTGT
>ERZ773149.3105-NODE-3105-length-10697-cov-3.064650_pt1 | contig 10697 bp, 8 predicted proteins | sample MGYA00511081_ERZ773149 | MGnify/ENA primary metagenome ERZ773149 (study PRJEB29015, sample SAMEA2737846) | human gut metagenome | biome: human gut; feature: human-associated habitat; material: faeces | place: China | collected 2012 ...
CTGGGATTGGCTGCGATCTCATCCGGCCCGGCCTGGACGGCGCCGCGCGTCAGCGGCGCGAAGAACGGCTGCGCGTCGTCGGGGATGACCGGCATGTCGGCCGGCGCGTCCACGCGCAGTCCTTCGTTCATGAACGACTTCACCGTCTTGTCTTCCAATGAGTGGTACGACTCGACCACCAGGCGGCCGTTCGGGGCGAGCCGGCAGGCTATCTGCGGCAGGGTGCCGGCGAGCTTGTCCAGTTCGCCGTTCACTTCGATGCGCAATGCCTGGAACACGCGCTTGGCGGGGTTTCCGGCGGGACGGTGCGCCTGCGGCACCACCTCGTCGACGAGCCTGTTGAGCTGGGCGGACGTCGTCAGAGGTTCCTGCGCGCGACGGCGCACGATCTCGCGGGCGATCTGGCGGGAGAACCGTTCCTCCCCGTATGCGCGGAATATGCGTACCAGCTCGCGCTCGGGGTACTCGGCCAGGACGCGTTGCGCGGTCAGGGGCTGGCTGACGTCCATGCGCATGTCGAGCGGCGCGTCGTGCGCGTAGGAGAAGCCGCGGTCCGCCTCATCGATCTGCAGGCTCGACAGCCCCAGATCCATGAACACCGCATTCACCCGATCGATGCCCTGGTCGTCAAGCACCTGGCCGAACGCGTCGAATGCGGCGTGGACAGGTATGAAGCGGTCCGAAAGTCCTTCCCCGGCGATGCGCTCGGTGGCCATGGCGAGTGCTTCCGCATCCCGGTCGATGCCCAGCACTCGGGCCTGCGGCGCGGCTTTGAGGAAGGCGATGGTGTGGCCGGCCAGACCGAGCGTGCAGTCGACCGCGATGGATCCGGGGTCCTGCAACGCCGGGGCGACCAGCGACACGCACTGCCCAAGCAGTACTGGCTGGTGAATCGAAGCATAATCAGTCATCAGAATCCCACCACCGGAAGCACGTCGTCGGCTATGTCGGCATAGCCTTGTTCCTTCTCGTTCAGATATCGTTCCCAAGCCTCGCGGTTCCAGATCTCGGCGCGGGTGCCCACGCCTATCACCACGATGTCGTCGCCGAGGTTCGCGTAGTCACGCAGCATCTGCGGTACCAGCACTCGTCCCTGCTTGTCCGGGTCTTGGTCGACGGCTCCGGACAGGAACACGCGCAGGTAGTCGCGTGCGGCCTTGTCGCCCATCGACGTGTGCTGGATCTGGATGGCGATGCGACGGAACTCCGATTGCGGCAGGAGGTAGACGCACCGTTCCTGGCCGCGCGCCATGACGAGTCCCGCGCCAAGCTGGGAACGGAGCTTGGCGGGCAGGGCCATGCGGCCCTTCGCGTCGATTTTCGGGGTGTACGTGCCCAGCAACAGCGGGGGCAGGGCCATCGGCTCCGGCTGTGCGGAGGGGGTCGTGGCGTTCTGGACTTGCGAGTCGTCTGCCAACGTTCCACCTCCTAACCGTGAATCCGGATACACCAATCCACCACTGTACCCCACTTCTCACCACTAATCCCCACGAAATGGTATTTTCCACATAGTTTTAATGCGTATCCTCCACAACCGCTTCGGAGCGCCGTTGCGGCAGGACACATCCACACGGCTTCGTATTGCCCTTGCGCTACATTTGAATGCCTGAGTTTTCACCGAGAGAACGGACATCAATGCCGGGATTATCAACGCAACTGCACGAGGAACAGCAAGCGGTCGACCGCGCATACGCCCGCTTGGACGCCCTGCGATCGCAGACGCGCACGCGGTTGGATACGGTACGTGCGGCCGGCTCGCACGGGTCCCCCACCCAGCGCACGGAACGCGACTCGTTCGCCACCATGTACGAGGACCGGCTCACCCAGCTGCGCGCCATGGAAGACCGTCTGGTGTTCGGCCGACTCGATGACGTGAAGGGCGAGCGCCGGTACATAGGCCGCATCGGCCTGTCCAGCGAGAACCACGAGCCGATACTGACCGACTGGCGCGCCGAGGCGGCCCGCCCGTTCTACGAGGCGACGCCATCCAACCACGGCGACATCGTCATGCGCCGCCATATCACACTGAACTTCCGCGATGTCATCGGCATCGAGGACGAGGTGCTCGACGTCCATTCCGAGCAGGTGGACAAGGCCTCGAAGGCCGGGACGCTCACCGGCGAAGGCGCCCTGCTGGCATCGCTCAGTTCGCGCCGAACCGGCAAGATGACGGACATCGTCGCCACGATCCAGGCGGAGCAGGACCGCATCATCCGCTCAGATCTCAACAGGGCTCTGGTGGTGCAGGGCGGGCCCGGCACCGGCAAGACCGCGGTCGCGCTGCACCGCGCCGCATACCTGCTGTACACGCACCGGCGCAAGCTGGAGCGCTCCGGCGTGCTGGTCATCGGCCCGAGCACGACGTTCCTGCACTACATCGACCAGGTGCTGCCCTCGCTCGGCGAGACGGGCGTCGTCAGCCGCACCATCGCCGACCTCATCCCGGGCATCAAGGCGACCGCGACGGACACGCCGCTCGCCGCCAAGCTCAAGGGAGACCGTCGCATGGCGCAGGTCGTGGCCAACGCCATCGCGCTGCGCGAACGGGTTCCGCAGGACCTGCCCACCGTGCACGTGAACGGCTTCGCGGTCCGCATGCTCGACACCGACGTCAGGGCGGCCATCGACCAGGCGAAGCGCACGCGCCAGCCGCACAACAAGGCGCGGGAGACCTTCGTGCGGACCATGCTGATGGCGCTTCGGGACCGTTACGCCGAGCAGCTGGACTATACGCCGTCCGACGACGAGCTGAACGAGGCGCTGACGAACCTTCGCCTGAACGACAAGGTGAGGGTCGCGCTGAACCTCGCGTGGCTGCCGATGAACGGCACGTGGCTGATCGACAACCTGTGGTCCCATCCGCGCCGTCTTCGCGCGCTCGCGCCGTGGCTTGACGACGACGGCATCGCCGCGCTCACCCGCCCCAAGGGCGCCCCGATGACGCAATCGGACGTGCCGCTGCTGGACGAGGCCATGGAGCTTCTGGGGCCCGACCCCAAGATCGCGGCGCAGATCGCCGCCAAGAAGGCGAAGCGCGCCCAGGAGGAGCAGTTCGCGCGGGACACCCTGAACTCGGTAGGTCTCGGGTCGGGCATCGTCTCCTCGCAGATGCTGGTCGACCAGATGAACGGCGAGGGCGGCGAGTTCATCGCACAGCGTGCCGCGGCCGACCGCGAGTGGACATACGGGCATGTGGTCGTCGACGAGGCTCAGGAACTGACCGCGATGGACTGGCGCATGCTGATCCGCCGGTGCCCGTCGCGCTCGTTCACCATCGTCGGCGACGTGGCTCAGACGTCTGCGCTCGGCGGCACGCGCCGCTGGGACCGCACGATGAACCGGCTGTTCGGCGAGCGGCGGTGGGATCTCAACGAGCTGACCATCAACTACCGCAATCCGCAGGAGGTTTCGGACCTCGCCTCGGACTTCGCGCAGAAGGCGGGACTGTATATCTCGACGGTCAACGCCGTGCGCACGATACCGGACGCCGTGCGCAGGATCATCGTCAACAGCGAATCCGACACGATTGCGACCGCAGCATCGCATGTCGCGCAGCTAGCCAAGCAGTTCGTGGATGCGGACGGAACCGGTCGCGTAGCGGTCATCGCCCCCGCCCACATGCTCGACCCGCTCCGATCCACTATCTTTTCAACGCTTCCGGGTACGCTGGGACAGCAAGAGACGAACCGGCTGTCCGAGCAGCACGAGTGGGACGCGCAGATCAGCGTCGGTTCCACGGAGTCGGTCAAGGGACTTGAATTCGACGCCGTAGTGGTCGTACAGCCAGGACGTATCGAGCAGGATGCTCCCTCGCGTCTGGTGGCGGCTTCGGATCTCTACGTGGCTATGACCAGACCGACGCAGCGATTGGTTATAGTGCGGACAGGGGAAGACGAAACGGCTTTGCAGCTATAAGGTAGGTACCATGGCAAAAGCTCTGTTATTGGAAAACATTCACCCGGATGCGGCGCAATCGCTGCGCGATCACGGTTTCGAAGTGGAGACGCGCAAGGGCGCCCTGGGCGAGAAGGAACTCATCGAGGCGCTTGACGGCGTGAGCCTGCTCGGCATACGGTCCAAGACGTCCGTGACCGCAGCGGTCATCGACGCTTGCCCGTCCCTGACCGCGGTCGGATGCTTCTGCATCGGCACCAATCAGGTGGATCTCGATTATGCGGGCAAGCATGGCATCGGCGTGTTCAACGCCCCGTATTCCAACACCCGTTCCGTGGTGGAACTGGTGATCTGCGACATCATCTGCCTGATGCGCCGCATTCCCGCCCACACGCATCACATGCGCCATGGCTTGTGGGACAAGTCCGCTTCCGGCTCGCATGAGGTTCGCGGCAAGACCTTGGGCATCATCGGATACGGCAATATCGGCTCGCAGTTGTCCGTGCTGGCGGAGGCTCTGGGCATGCGCGTCGTGTTCTACGATATCGAGGAGAAGCTGGCGATGGGCAACGCCCACCGTTGCGAGACCCTTGACGAATTGCTGGAGCAGTCCGATGCGGTGACCCTGCATGTGGACGGCCGCAAGTCCAACACTGGCTTCTTCGGCGAGGACCAGTTCGCCCGCATGAAGCAGAATGCCATTTTCATCAACCTGTCCCGCGGCTTCGTCGCCGACCTGGACGCGTTGAAGCGTCATCTGGATTCCGGTCATCTTTCCGGCGCCGCGGTCGACGTGTTCCCCGTCGAGCCGAAGAAGAGCGGCGATCCGTTCGACACCGATCTCGCCGACGAGGACAACATGATTCTCACCCCGCATATCGGCGGCTCCACGCTTGAGGCGCAGAAGTCAATCGGTCATTTCGTCTCGCAGCGACTTGAGGACTACTGGGACAAGGGGTCGACCATGCTTTCGGTCAACCTTCCCCAGGTGACGTTGGGGCCGTGCAAGAGCGCTGCTCGAATCGCGCATCTGCATGCCAACCTGCCGGGCGTTCTCGCCCGCGTCAACCATGTGCTGGGCGAGGAGAACATCAACATCGCTGCGCAGTCTCTCGGAACCGAGGGCGAACTCGGCTACGTGGTCACTGATGTATCGCAGAAGCCCAGCCAGACCACGCTGGACGCGCTCAGCCACATCGAGGGCACGATTCGCATGCGCGTGATCAGCTGAACAAGCCGGTCATCGGTTTTCCACACGGCCCCTTCCGCTGTTCGATCACGGAAGGGGCCGATCGCATATCAGGCGTCACATGTCGACGTCGGCATCGGCATCGACATCAACATCAACATCAACATCAACATTGATTCGTGTCAGTGCAGTTTCGACCAGCGCAGTTCCGCTCCGGCACTGCTTCACTTCAGCACCGTTCCGTTTCAGTGCTGTTCCGCCTCGGTGTGCTTTTCCTTGCGCAGATCGTCTATGGCTCGCTGGAAGTCCTCAAGACCATCGAAATTCTGATACACGCTGGCGAATCGCAGGTAGGCGACCTCATCGAGCTCCCGTAGAGGAGCCAATATCGCCTTGCCGACATCGTCCGAATCGACTTCGGCAAGCCCCCTCGCCCTCAGATCCTCTTCGACGCGCTGACCGAGTGTGCGTAGATCGTCTTCGTTGATGGGCCGTCCCTGACAGGCCTTCCTCACGCCGGACACCACTTTCTTGCGGTCGAACGGCTCTACGTTCCCGGAACGCTTGCGCACCAACAACATGGTGCTTTCCACGGTGGTGAAGCGTTTGTGGCATATCTGACACACACGCCTGCGACGAATCGAGAACCCGTCATCACTGATTCTCGTATCGATGACCTTGGTATCGGAATTCTGACAATAAGGACAATGCATGACCTCAGAATATCGTAAGCGTTGACAAAGCCCCTTCCCCATGTCAACGGTCACATCCGAATCCGGAAGCGGCCGGCGGTAAATTCCGAAGAAGCGATTCGAAAAAGCACTCATGGGGACGCACCGCTCCGAATTCGCCGGAATCAGACAATCGGCACCTTGAGCTGCTGTCCCACCTGCAACGAGACACCATCGAGATGGTTGAGCGATATCAGATCATCGATGGTGTCGCGCACATCGCCCCCATCAGGAGTGATGGCCGAGGCATATGACCACAAGGTGTCCCCCGGCTGCACGGTATAGCTGTACACTGCGGAGGGATCCGGCGCCGACCGGGCGACCTGCGGCATCAGCAGACCGATCATGCACAGGCACAGCAGGGCGCCCATCATCGAGAACACGATCTTGCCGCGAAGAGTCAAACACATGGTCGAATGACCCTTCTTCGCCATGCGAACACCATGCTCGTCGCGCACTCCGATAATCACCCGGGAATCACGCCGCCGCGCATCGGAAGAATCCATATTCCTCGAAAACGTTGGAACACCGCTGTTTCTGACATCGAACGCCACATCGCGCATCGCATCATGACGACTCGATGCACACTGGAGCCCCGCTGCCTCAATCATTTGTTCCATCATGTCGCCCTCCTTCTCGAACTCATGTTTCATAGAACAACTGTACTCATAGTGACACAGCGGTTCGACAAAAGCAACACGCCATATCGAACGAATGTTTGTTTTCACGGAACAAATCACGCTATGATTGAACGAAGATGAAAGGAGTCGACGTGAGCACACCAGCACCCACCTCGAAAAACGCCACACGGCAACGCGATGACGCCCTGACCGAAAGGCAGCATCTGGTGCTTGATGCCATACGCAAGCACATTGCGGAACAGGGGTTCGCTCCGTCCTTCCGAGAAATCGGCGAAGCCGTCGGGCTGAAGAGCCCGTCATCGGTCAAGCATCAGCTTCATGCGCTGGAGCGTAAGGGCTATCTTCATATCAGCGCCAACAAGGGCCGCGCCATCGAGTTGTACGATTCCGGCACGGACTCGCAAACCGCCACGGTACTCCCCTTCCCCGGGGACACGGAGGCCAGCGAGTCGATTCTCGCATCCCGTGACGTCCCGCTGGTCGGGCGCATCGCCGCCGGCGTCCCGATCACCGCCGAACAGCACATCGATGATGTCATGCGGCTACCGCAACGGCTTACGGGCAGCGGCAAACTGTTCATGCTCGAAGTGCACGGCGACTCGATGATCGACGCCGCCATCTGCGACGGCGACTACGTGGTCATACGCGAACAGCCGTCCGCAGTCAACGGCGACATCGTGGCCGCGTTGCTCGACGACGAGGCCACGATCAAGACGTTCCGCAAGGACAATGGCCACATCTGGCTGATACCGCATAACCCCGCATACTCCCCCATCGATGGCACCCACGCGCAGATCATGGGCAAGGTCGTCAGCGTGCTGCGTCGACTCTGACCGCAGCCAACCGTCCCGGACCTTGCAACTCAATACACTCGCGGCTTGATACGACAATGGGTTGGGTGATTGCCTGAAATCGGGCGATTACCCAACCCATTGTCGTATCAAGCCGCGCAATGCGGCGTCCCATTCAGGAGTGCAGCTGTTCGGCGCTGGGCGAACGGTACCCCTGCGGTTCGAGCTGGAACGTGGTGTGGGGAATCGAGACGGGGAAATGCTCGCGCAGGCAGTCCTGCAGTTGGCTGAGCACATTCGCCGCCTGATCCATGCTCATGCCGGGTTCCACCACGACATGCGCCATGAGCATGGGCATGCTGGTGGACACGGTGCTCGCATGCAGATCATGGACGGCCACGACGCGGGGGATATTCTCCAGATGCGTACGTACTTCGTCGAGATTCAATCCGTCCGGGGTCTCCTCCAGCAGCACTTTCAGCGCATCGCGCAACAGCTTCACCGCACGTGGAATCATCAGCAGCGCGATCAGGCCGCCGGCGATGGCATCGAAGCCATCCCACCCGGTGAGCATCATGACCACGGCCGACGCTATGACCGCCACCGAGCCCAGGGCATCATTCACCACTTCGAGGAACGCGGCTTTCATGTTCATGTTGTCGTTATGCTGCCCGGCAAGGATGATGATCGAACCGACATTGGCAGCCAGACCCAGAACGCCGAAGAACAGCAGCAGCCCACTGTCCGCCACATGTTCGGCGGATCCTCCGAACAGTCGCATCCCCGCCTCGATCAGCGCATACAATCCGACGAACAGCAGGATCATCGCTCCCGCCTCCGCGGTCAGCACCTCAAGCCGGGCCCAACCCCAGGTGCGGGAGCTGTTGGGCTTTCGACGCATAAGCACCGCCGTCACCGTCGATGCAATCAGCACCGACATGTCCGTGAGCATATGCCCGGCATCCACCAGCAATGCCAGTGATCCGGTGATGATGGCGCCGACGATCTCCGCCACGAACACCGTGCCGGTCAAGGTCAGCGTCATCATAAGCCGTCGCTGGTGCGCCTTGCTGCCGCGCGTCACCTCGTTCACCGTTCCATGCGTGTGCGGCATAGTGTACCTCTCCTTCTGCCTGCTATGTGAAACTGTTTCCTACAATCATTTTCAATAGCCCTAGAACGACGAAAACCTCGGCCGAAGCCGAGGTTTTCAAACAACAGGGTTCACTATACACCGAATCGAACGGCGCGCCGACGTTCTCTGTGAGCAGATACGGGCGAATACCAGGACGAGGAGGACCCCCTGCCGATAAACAAAACCACCCCCAGTCTCGCTTCACTCGATGACCTTCCCGCCGGGGGCAAGATGAGAGCACCACCGGCTCCTGGCCGACAGCCGCGCCAGCATGGCAAGGCGCGAAGCAAGACTGAGGGCGGTTCATGCGCCGATCTGCACCGGCGCCCCGTCAATCAATCCGATATCAGAAGCCGAACTGGGCAGCGGTTTCCTTCAGCGTCTCAGCAGAGCGCTTCAGGGCGGCAAGCTCGCGGTCGGAGACAGGGGTGTTGATGGCGGTGTTGACGCCCTTACGGTTGAGCAGCGTCGGCACGGACATGCACACGTCGGAAATGCCGTGGAAGTCCTTCAGCATGGAGCTGACGGGCAGGATGCGGTTGGAGTCGCGCAGGATGGCCTCGATGATGTCGACGCCGGACATGCCGATGGCGTAGTTGGTGGCGCCCTTGCCGTTGATGATCTTGTAGGCGGCGTTCTTGACTTCCTGGTGGATCTCCTCGCGCTTGGCGGCATCGAGCGGCTCGTGACCGGGCAGCGGGGTCCAATCGCACATGGGGACGCCACCGATGGTGGCGGAGGCCCACAGCGGGACTTCGGAGTCACCGTGCTCGCCGGCGATGTAGGCGTGCACGTTCTTGACGTTGACGCCGGTCTGCTGGGCGATCAGGAAGCGCAGACGAGCGGAGTCCAGGTTGGTGCCGGAACCGAAGATCTGGTTGGTCGGCAGGTCGGACAGCTTCTGGCACACGTGCGTGACGACGTCCACCGGGTTGGTGATGAGCATGTAGATGGCGTTCGGGGCGACCTTCATCATGTTCGGGATGATGGACTTCATGATGTTGATGGTCGCGCCGGCGAGGTCGAGGCGGGACTGGCCGGGCTTCTGACGGGCACCTGCGGTGATGACGACCATGTCGGCGTCACGGCAGATCTCAGGGTCATCGGAACCGTCGATGGAGACGGTGGGGTAGAAGCTGGAGCCGTGCTGCATGTCGAGGACTTCGGCTTCGACGTGCTCCTTGGCGATGTCTTCGAGGACGATCTGACGGGCGACACCGCGCTGGGCGGCGGCGAAGGCGAGCGTGGAACCGACTGCGCCGGCACCGACGATGGCGAGCTTTGTGGGCTTAATGGGTGAATCCACCATGTTTGCTAGACCTCTCTTAGCACAGTGCCCCGTGTTTGGCGGGGTTCATTTTGACAACACACTTACTGTATCTACACATGATGACGTTTGCGCTGATTGCCGTAGTCATTATCGCCCCGAAGGCAAGGTGATTTGCGTCACATTGTTGTGAACGCTCACAGACATTGCGTCAGCGGCAATGGGTAGAACACTCAATCGACATCATGCTCGGCATCGATGTGATCGCTGCCATCACCGTCCGTCTCATCGATCGCCCTATCGACGATCTGGGCGGCGAGTCGGCGGTCCACATCCGCCTCGATCCATATGCCATCGGCGCGATAGTCGACGGAATCGACGTTGCCGTATTCGCGCACGCGCGACAGCAGCGAACCGGCGTCGTAGGGCAGCAGCGCAGACACGTGCACGCCCGGAACGGGCAGCATCGATTCGATGCGCCGCAGCAGGTCGTCAAGACCCTCTCCCGTGGCGGCGGACACCAGACTCGCCTCCGGTTCGAGCGCCGCCAGCCGCTCGCGTGTGGCCGCATCGATTCGGTCGATCTTGTTGAACACGACGACGCGCGGTATCTCCTCGGCCCCTTCGATGTCGGCGAGCACGTCGTTGACGGCGTCAATCTGCGAGAACGGGTCGGGGTGCGAACCGTCGACCACATGTAGGATGATGTCGGCTTCGGCGACCTCCTCCAACGTGGATTTGAACGCCTCGATCAGCTGGGTCGGCAGGTTTCGCACGAAGCCGACGGTATCGACGTAGGCGTACAGTCGCCCGTCCTTGGCCCGGGCTCGACGCACCGCAGTGTCGAGCGTGGCGAACAGGGCGTTCTCGACCAGCTCCGCGGAACCGGTGAGACGATTCGTCAGTGAGGATTTGCCGGCGTTCGTATATCCGACAACGGCGATGGTCGGCAGCCCGTACCGTCGACGCGAACCGCGCTTGACCTCACGGGCCGGGGCCATCTGCGCGATCTGGCGCCGCAATCTGGCTATCCGGCTCCGGATGACGCG
>ERZ773149.3118-NODE-3118-length-10673-cov-6.967037_pt1 | contig 10673 bp, 9 predicted proteins | sample MGYA00511081_ERZ773149 | MGnify/ENA primary metagenome ERZ773149 (study PRJEB29015, sample SAMEA2737846) | human gut metagenome | biome: human gut; feature: human-associated habitat; material: faeces | place: China | collected 2012 ...
TTACTGCATTTGAGTATGAAGATTCCATTATTGTTGTAGACTGCGGTCTTGCATTTCCGGGAGATGATATGTTAGGTATTGACCTGGTGATCCCGGATGTGTCTTATTTAAAGCAGAATATTGATAAGGTAAAAGGTTTCGTGATCACCCATGGTCATGAGGATCATATTGGTGCATTGCCATATATCTTACAGCAGGTAAATGTACCGGTTTACGGCACAAAACTGACCATTGCCTTAATTGAGCATAAATTAAAAGAGCATAACCTGTTAAAGAACACTAAGCGTAAGGTTATGAAACATGGACAGTCTGTAAATTTAGGATGTTTCCGTGTAGAGTTTATTAAGACGAACCACAGTATCCAGGATGCATCTGCCCTGGCTATTTTCTCACCGGTAGGTATTGTCCTTCATACAGGCGATTTTAAGATTGATTATACCCCGGTATTTGGTGATCCCATTGATCTGCAGCGTTTTGCAGAACTTGGCAAAAAAGGCGTGCTGGCGATGTTAGCAGACAGTACCAATGCTACCAGACCTGGATTTACCATGTCTGAGCGCAGTGTAGGAAAGACCTTTGACACCATTTTTGCAGAGCATACAAACCACCGTATCATTGTTGCTACGTTTGCTTCTAATGTGGACCGTGTACAGCAGGTGGTAAATACGGCTTATAAATATGGCCGCAAGGTGGTGGTAGAAGGCCGCAGCATGGTTACGATCATTGATATTGCCAGTGAACTGGGATATATCAATATTCCGGAAGGTACTTTGATTGATATTGATCAGTTAAAGAATTATCCGCCGGAATCTACGGTACTGATCACAACCGGCAGTCAGGGTGAATCTATGGCAGCTTTGTCACGTATGGCAGCCAGCATCCATAAGAAAGTATCCATTGTGCCGGGAGATGTAGTAGTATTAAGCTCTACTCCGATCCCTGGAAATGAGAAGGCAGTTGCAAATGTGATCAATGAACTTTCTGCAAAGGGAGCAAAGGTGATCTGTCAGGATACCCACGTTTCCGGACATGCATGCCAGGAAGATTTAAAGCTGATCTATTCTCTGGTACATCCGAAATTTGCTATTCCGGTACATGGTGAGTTCCGTCACAGAATGGCACAGAAGGAACTGGCTGAGTACATGGGAGTTGCAAAGGAGAATGCGCTGCTGGTAAATTCAGGTGATGTAGTGTCACTGGATGAGGACAGCTGCCAGGTAACCGATCATGTAGCCTGCGGTGCGATCCTGGTTGATGGCCTTGGTGTTGGTGATGTAGGCAATATTGTATTAAGAGACAGACAGAATCTGGCTCAGAATGGTATCATTGTAGTTGTTCTTACATTAGAGAAACATTCAAATCAGCTGCTTTCCGGCCCGGATATCGTATCCAGAGGTTTTGTGTATGTAAGAGAGTCGGAAGATCTGTTGGAAGAAGCCCACAATGTGGTTGCTGATGCAGTAGCAGATTGTCTGGACCGCCACGTAAGTGACTGGGGCAAGATCAAGAACATTATCAAGGACAGTTTAAGCGATTTCTTATGGAAGCGGATGAAGAGAAATCCGATGATCTTACCGATCATTATGGAAGTGTAAGCGCAGAAACGATCTGGGGATATTACAGGAAGCATATGGCACAAAAGGTGCAAAAAAGCGTTTCGGTGCATATAGAGTAAAAAATGGAGGTGGAGAAGCATGAGCAGCCGTACAAGAGAGATCAACAGAATAACCATGGCGATCATCCGTATTTCGGTGAAGCTGATGCTTCTTGCTCTTTTGATCCTGCTTTTATATGAGGCAGTGATCCAGGGATATGCCTTCGGCCATGCAGTGTTTTATGCAGAAGCGATGGAAGACGCGCCTGGGCACGATATTACAGTAGTGGTAAAAGACGGGGAAAATGTATCCCAGGCTGCAGATGAACTGGAGAAAAAGGGCCTGATCAAAAATATCTATGCCTTTTTGTTCCAGAGCCGTTTTTATGATTATAACAAGATCTACCCGGGAACCTATACTTTAAATACATCCATGACTTCTAAGGATATTCTTCAAAAACTCAGTGAAAAGCCGGAAACGGATGAGGAAGATAAGACGAATACATCAGGTACAGACGCTAAAAAACATCAATCAGAACTTCAGGCAGAAGAGGCAAATGCAGCAGATGCTGCAAAAAGCACTCTTTCAGCAGGAGAAGCCCAGGCAGACGAATATTCTTATTCCGGCGAAGATGAGGAAGAAGGCGGCTGGATCGAAGATGTAACAGAGGATGGACAAAATGATCGTAGATAACAGGATTACAGAATATCTTCATTCCCTGGAAAACAGCAGGGGGGATCTTCTGGATGGAATTGAAAAAAAAGCGATAGAAGACGGGGTTCCTATTATACGCAGTGAAACGGCAGCATTACTGCGAAGCCTGACAGCTGCTTTGCAGCCGGCAAATATTTTAGAGATCGGAACAGCTGTAGGCTACTCTGCTTTGCAGATGTGCCAGGTCATGCCGGCAAACTGTCATATTACTACCATTGAAAAATACGAAAAACGTATCCCGGAAGCGAAAGAAAATTTTAAAAAGGCAGGAGAAGAAAGCCGGATCACTTTTTTGGAGGGAGATGCGGATTTCTGGCTGAGAGAATTAAAAGGAAAAAAGTTTGATCTGGTATTTATGGATGCGGCCAAGGGACAGTATTTAAACTGGCTTCCGCTGCTGTTAGATCTGATGCCAGTTGGATCTGTGCTTATTTCTGATAATGTACTTCAGGATGGGGATGTAGTCCAGTCTCGCTTTGCAGTGCAGCGCAGAAACCGTACCATTCACAGCAGGATGCGTGAATATCTGTATGAATTAAAACATATGGAAGAATTTGAAACTGCAGTGATCCCTATAGGAGATGGGGTTACTATCAGTACCAGGATCAGATAGGAGAAGATAGATAAAAATGAGAAAGACAGAGTTATTAATACCGGCAGGCAGTCTGGATGTGTTAAAAACGGCCGTTATTTACGGTGCAGATGCCGTATATATAGGAGGAGAGGCTTTTGGACTGAGAGCCAAAGCCCACAACTTCTCTTTAGAGGACATGAAAGAGGGAATTGCCTTTGCCCATGCGCATGATGTTAAGGTCTATGTAACAGCCAATATTCTGGCTCATAATCAGGACCTGCCAGGGGTGGAGGCTTATTTTGAAGAATTGAAAGAAGTAGGACCGGATGCATTGATCATTTCCGATCCAGGTGTATTTGAAATCGCCAAAAGAGTGCTTCCGGATACAGAACTTCATGTAAGCACCCAGGCAAATAATACCAACTATGGAACGTATCTGTTCTGGAACCGCATGGGAGCGAAGCGTGTAGTTTCTGCCAGAGAGCTTTCTTTAGCAGAGATCAAAGAGATCCGTGCCCATATTCCGGATGATATGGAAATTGAAAGCTTTATCCATGGCGCTATGTGTATTTCCTATTCCGGAAGATGCCTGTTAAGTAATTTCTTTACAGGACGTGATGCCAATCAGGGTGCATGTACTCATCCATGCCGCTGGAAATATTCCATTGTAGAAGAGACCAGACCGGGAGAATACATGCCTGTATATGAAAATGAAAGAGGCACCTATATCTTTAATTCAAAGGATCTTTGTATGATCGAGCATGTTCCGGAACTGATTGATGCAGGAATTGACAGCTTTAAGATCGAAGGCCGTATGAAAACGGCTTTATATGTGGCTACTGTAGCAAGAACTTACCGGAAAGCCATTGATGATTATCTGAAAGATCCAAAACTTTATGAAGCAAATATGGAGTGGTACAAGGAAGAAATCGGAAAATGTACCTACCGTGAATTTACCACTGGTTTTTACTTCGGAAAGCCGGGAAGTGATGCTCAGATTTACAATAGCAATACGTATGTAAAGAATTATACCTATCTGGGTACAGCAGAAGAAACTGACGGAAAGGGACGCTGCCGCATTGAACAGAAGAATAAGTTTTCTGTAGGTGAGACCATTGAGATCATGAAGCCGGACGGCAGAAACCTGGAAGCAGTTGTTAAGAGCATTTGTGATGAAGAGGGAAATGAACAGGAAAGTGCTCCACATCCAAAGCAGATCCTGTGGGTAGATTTAGGCGCAGATGTGGATAAGTATGATATTATCCGTAAAAAAGAGGATAAGTAATGGAGAATCCCCTTGACGGTTACATTGCTATAAAGGATGTTTGGTCAAAACGCGGAGATAACAGTTTTGCTAAAAAGGAGGTGCTCACATGGCAGATATGGTCCTGTTAGGACTGGCGATCATTTGTACAGCATATTTTATGCTTATCGTTTTTTATGCTGGAATGGGGACCTCTTTTGCTTTTATCTGGCTTTTTTTTGCAGCTCTTTGTGTATTTCTTGTATATGGAAAATGGTATTACAGGAAAAATATGGATCGCATCCCACAGTGGGTGCCAGTGAGTGTTGCTACCACCTGTATTGCCGGCGTGGTTATTATGACAGCTCTTTGTATTTTGGTGTTTATGGGGGCTGCGGCCAGTGAAGAAGAGGATCTGGATTATGTGATCGTGCTGGGAGCCAGAGTTAAGGAACATACAGTAAGTAATTCCCTGAAAAAGAGACTGGATAAGGCCATTGAATATGCAGAGAAAAATCCAGAGACGTATCTGGTGCTCTCAGGAGGAAAAGGTCCGGATGAACCGGTATCTGAAGCACAGGCGATGTATCAATACCTGGTTTACAATGGCGTAAGGCCGGGGCAGCTTTTATTAGAAGAACATTCTGTAAGTACAGTAGAAAATCTGGCTTACAGTAAGATCATCATTGAAAGCCACCGGGAAATGCTACGCCATGAAAGAGAAGAAAAAAATCACCAGATGTTTTCGAGAGAGCCAAAAGGCAATTATCTCATTGCTGCGGACAAACCTTTGGAAGTGGGTGTACTTACCAGCAATTTCCATGTATACCGAGCATGCATGATCGCAAAAAAATGGGGCTTTGAAAATGTCTACGGCATCAGCGCCCAGTCAGATCCGGTGCTTTTCATCCATTTATGTGTACGTGAATGCGCATCGATCATTAAGGATAGAATAATGGGAAACATGTAAGGTGCCCAAAAGAAAAACAAGCGCCGTCAAAGACGGCATTTGTTTTTCTTGGGCCCTTAACGAGCAAACCGTCTGCGCCAGCAGACAGTGGAGCGCGCAGCGCGGGTTTGCGAGTCTAATTACGAACCGAGCCAATAAGATAGGAGAGTATACAACATGAACAGACAGCAGATGCTTGAACAGGTAGAAAAACTTTCTGCCTATGAGGTAAAAGACCACCGTTTCATAGAAGAGATGAATTCTGAAGGAATGGTACTGGAACATAAAAAAAGCGGCGCCAGATTGTTCCTTATGAGTAATGAGGATGATAACAAAGTATTTTCCATTGGATTCAGAACACCACCGGCAGACAGCACAGGACTTCCTCATATCCTGGAACACAGCGTACTGGAAGGTTCTGAAAAGTTTCCGGTAAAGGATCCCTTTGTAGAACTGGTGAAAGGTTCTTTAAATACCTTTTTAAATGCAATGACTTATCCGGATAAGACAGTATATCCGGTAGCTAGCTGCAATGACAAGGACTTCCAGAATCTCATGGACGTGTATTTAGACGGTGTGTTTCGTCCTTCTATCTATAAAGAGCCAAAGATCTTTAAACAGGAAGGCTGGCATTATGAACTGCCTTCAGAGGATGCACCGCTGACAGTTAATGGTGTTGTATATAATGAGATGAAAGGCGCATTTTCTTCACCGGAAAGTGTTTTAGAGCGTTTTACAAGCGCTGTACTGTTTCCAGATACGACCTATAGCAATGAATCTGGCGGTGATCCGGCGGTGATCCCCAATTTAAGTTATGAGCAGTTTATTCAGTTCCACAAAGATTATTATCATCCGGCCAACAGCTATATCTATCTCTATGGCGACATGGATATGGGAGAAAAGCTTTTATGGCTGGATAAAGAATACTTGTCTGCCTATGACAAAAAAGATTTCACGTTAGATTCAGCCATTGCTTTTCAGAAGCCGTTTGCAGGCCCGGTAGAAAGAGAGACAACCTATTCCGTAACGGCAAACGAGGGAACAGAAGATAATACCTATCTGTCCTTAAACACAGTGGTAGGAACAGATATTGACCCGGTTCTCTATGTTGCTTTCCAGATCTTAGACTACACCCTGATCAGTGCACCGGGAGCACCATTAAAACAGGCTCTGATCGATGCACACATTGGTCAGGATATTATGGGCGGCTATGAAAACGGTATTCTTCAGCCATATTTTTCTGTAGTTGCGAAAAATGCAAATAAAGAGCAGAAAGGTGAATTCTTATCTGTTGTAAAAGGTACGCTGAGAAAACTGGCAGATCAGGGAATTGACAAAAAGAGCCTTCTGGCAGGTTTAAATTATTATGAATTCCGTTACAGAGAAGCAGATTACGGTTCTGCGCCTAAGGGACTGATGTATGGCCTCTGGTCTATGGACAGCTGGCTGTACGATGCAGATCCAATGCTTCATTTACAATACCAGAAGACCTTTGATTATCTGAAAAAAGCCGCGCAGGAAGGTTATTTTGAGCAGCTGATCAAAGATTACCTTTTGGATAATCCTCATGAAGCAGTTGTGATCATAAGCCCAAAGATCGACCAGACAGCCAAAGAGGATGCAGAGCTGGCAGAGCGCCTGGCTAAATATAAAGAGTCTTTAAGCGATGAACAGGTAAAGGCACTGGTAAAAGAAACGAAAGAACTTAAGGCATATCAGGAAGAACCATCTGCAAAGGAAGATCTGGAGAAGATCCCTATGCTTGGCAGAGAGGATATTAAACGACAGGAAGAGCCGTTTTCTTATCAGGTAAAGCAGGAAGAAGGAACAACGGTTGTTCATAGCCCTATGTTTACTTCCGGTATTGCCTATATTAAATTGCTGTTTGATATGAGCGTGATCCCACAGGAGGACCTTCCTTATGCATCTCTTTTAAAATCTGTGTTAGGATATGTAGATACTGAAAACTTTACCTATCAGGATCTGACCAGCGAGATTCATTTAAACAGCGGCGGACTGGATTTTTATGTTTCTTCCTGGGAAAACTTAAGAAAAAACGGAGTTTTTAAGGGTGCATTTACAGCAGGTATCAAGGTTCTCTATGAAAAAGTGGACTTTGCATTTGGAATTATCAGAGAAATACTTACTGCTTCTAAATTAGACGATGAAAAACGGTTAGGCGAGATTTTAGATGAAGTGCGTTCCAGATCCAGAATGCGCTTAGAAGGTGCTTCCCACAGCGCAGCTGTTGCAAGAGCATGCTCTTATTTCTCAGCAGTAAGAGCTTTTGATGATATAACCGGTGGCATCAGTTATTTCCATTTTCTGGAAAAAACAGCAGATGCCTACAGTAAGGATGAAAATTTCCGCAAAGACCTGATCAAAAAGCTGAAAGAAACAGCAGATAAGCTGTTTGCGGCAGATAATCTTATGGTATGCTATACAGCAGGTGAAGAAGGATATAAAGTTCTTCCGGGAGAATTAAAGAAATTCAAGGCTGTGTTAAATAATAAGCCAGGCAAGAGGTATACTTTTGAATTTACACCAGAACTGAAAAATGAAGGTTTTAAGACTTCTTCAAAAGTAAATTATGTAGCACGCTGTGGTTCTTTTGCTGCAGAGTCCTATACCGGCGCACTGGAAGTATTAAAAGTCATTATGAACTATGAGTATTTATGGCAGAATCTTCGTGTGATCGGCGGCGCTTATGGCTGCATGAGCAGCTTTGGAAGAAGCGGAACCGGCTGCCTGGTATCTTACAGAGATCCGAAGCTTGCGGCTACTGATAAGATCTATGAAGGAATCCCGGAATATTTAAAGAACTTTTCTATTGATGAGAGGGATATGACAAAATATGTGATCGGTGCTATGAGCAATGTAGATACACCATTAAGCCCTTCAGCAAAAGGATCCAGAAATCTGACAGCTTATCTGTCCGGCCTTACAGATGAAATGATGCAGAAAAAGAGAGACCAGATTTTGGATGTGACTCAGGAAGATATCCGCGGGCTGGCAGGTATCCTGGAATCCATTTTAAATACAGGTGCTTTCTGCGTGATTGGAAATGAGCAGCAGATCGAAGGGGATAAAAAGATGTTTAAGGAAGTAAAGGAACTGTTCCACTGATCCGTGAAAGTTAAAAGTACACATATATGAAACAGGAGAAAAGAATGGAAGATAACAAACAGAAAAAATCAGGTTTTGTAACTCTGATCGGACGTCCAAATGTTGGAAAATCCACATTGATGAACCACCTGATCGGTCAGAAGATCGCTATTACCTCTGATAAGCCTCAGACTACCAGAAACAGGATACAGACTGTTTATACAGATAACAGAGGCCAGATCATTTTCCTTGATACCCCAGGTATCCATAAGGCGAAAAATAAGCTGGGCGAGTATATGGTCAATGTAGCTGAGCACACATTAAAAGAAGTGGATGTGGTTTTATGGCTGGTTGAACCGTCTACTTTTATTGGTGCTGGTGAGCGCCATATTGCAGAGCAGCTTTCCAAGGTAAGCACACCTGTGATCCTGGTCATTAACAAGATTGATACTGTGAAAGTTCAGGAGGAGATCTTAACTTTTATTGCAGCCTATAAAGATGTGTGCAATTTTGCAGAGATCGTTCCATTATCTGCTTTAAAGGAGAAAAATACGGACCTGCTCTTAGATCTTATTTTTAAATATCTGCCATATGGACCGCAGTTTTATGATGAAGATACAGTAACAGATCAGCCGATGCGCCAGATCGCAGCAGAACTGATCCGGGAAAAGGCTCTGCGTCTGTTAGATGATGAGATCCCTCATGGAATTGCGGTTGTCATTGAACAAATGAAGGAACGTCCCAACGGGATTATTGATATTGAGGCAAGTATTGTGTGCGAACGTGAGTCACACAAGGGTATTATCATTGGAAAAGGTGGATCCATGTTAAAGAAGATCGGTACAGTAGCACGCCGTGAGATTGAAAATATGATGGATACCAAGGTAAATCTTCAGCTCTGGGTTAAAGTAAGAAAAGAGTGGAGAGACAGTGAGCTTTATATGAAGAATTACGGATACGACCAGAAGGACGTATAAAGGTTACTGTACATGCAGCGCATGAACAGTAACGTATAAAATATAGATAGAACTATAAGAAAGGAGGGCGCAGCATGCGGGATGTTTTAAATGTAACAGGAATGGTGCTTTTAAGTGCGCCCTCCGGGGACTATGACAGAAGGCTGGTGCTTCTGACCCGGGAAAAAGGAAAGATAACAGCCTTTGCTCATGGTGTGAGAAGACCGGGAAGCAGCCTGATGGCGGCAAGCCGGCCTTTTTCTTTTGGAACCTTTCAGGTGTATGAGGGAAGATCCGCCTATAATCTTCAGTCGGCCCAGATTTCCCATTATTTTGATGAACTGTCTGCAGATATGGAAGGTGCCTGTTACGGTGCCTATTTTCTGGAGATAGCTTCCTGGCTTTCTGATGAAAACATGGATGGAACAGAGCTTTTAAATCTGCTGTATGTGTCTTTAAAAGCATTAAGCAAAGAAGCTTTGCCAAATCCACTGATCCGACGTATTTTTGAACTTCGGGTCATGGTCATTAACGGTGTGTATACCCAGGAGCCGGAAGGGAGAGTTTCTGAATCCTGTGTTTATGCGTGGCAGTATGTGATCGCAACGCCTTTGGGATCTTTGTATACATTTACCTTAAAGGAAGATGTTTTAAGGGAGTTTTCTAAGGAAGTGCAACATGCCATGGACGAATACATACATCATGAGTTTAAGTCTTTAGAGATCTTAAAAGTGCTGGCAGGTGGGAAAACAATGGGATCCACTGGCTGAAAATGCGCTAAAGGGCTTGAAATTATGCCATTCAAAGGATATAATATGCCATATGTCTGAAAGGAAAAGAAGAAAATGAAGAAAAAACTTCTTGCGGCGGCTGTTGCGGCAGCAGCAGTACTTATGATTGGAGGCTGTGAAGGCTTATCTGCGAAAACCACAAAGGGACCGGAAACAGAAGAAAACTGTCTTTATATTGCCAAGGACGGTACGCTTTTGTGGGTCAGTGTGGAAAATTATGAAAGCGGCAGCTATTCCAAAGAGGAACTTTTGGACTTTGCATCTGAAAAGATAAAGGAATATAATGAAGCCAATGGAACGGAGAATGAAAAAGAACCTGTGAAACTGGTTTCAGGAAGCCTGGAAAATGGAAAAGCAGTTTTGATCACTTCTTATGACAGTGGTGAAAGTCTGATAGACTTTGCCAGGGAAACAGGAGATGATACCATGCCGTTTACGGAAATAAAAACCGGGACACCGGAAGAACTTTCCGGGGAGCTGAAGGCTGCAGGTGTGGACGATGCAGGTTCTCTTGCTGTTGTCATACAGGGAGAAGGGCTGATCCAGACAGAGGCTGCGCTGACAGGTGCAGACGGTAACTGTGATGTCCGTGACGGACATTTTGTAAGTACAGTTTCTGGTCATACAAGTGTAATTGTAACTGAATAAAAATGGCAGTTTACAGATGAATGGCTGGTCTGTAAAATGCTTATAAAGAGAGAGGATACTGATATGGAAAAGACAATGGAAAAAATCGTAGCTCTTGC
>ERZ773149.3127-NODE-3127-length-10646-cov-2.567935_pt1 | contig 10646 bp, 11 predicted proteins | sample MGYA00511081_ERZ773149 | MGnify/ENA primary metagenome ERZ773149 (study PRJEB29015, sample SAMEA2737846) | human gut metagenome | biome: human gut; feature: human-associated habitat; material: faeces | place: China | collected 2012 ...
ACACGATCATGCGCTTTTAATAAGGAAAATAAGGTGTTGCTGATTGCAGCCATACCGGTAGAAAAACTGGTGGCATCTTCTCCGCCATCGAGCAGGGCAATTTTTTCCTCTAAGGGACGAACGGTTGGGTTAGTATTCCGGGAATAAATATGGCCGGCTTTTTTGCCAAGGGCAACGTCGAACCATTCGGCCATATCATCGTAATTGAAGGTAACGGAGTTGAAAACCGGAACGCAAATTGCGCCTTCGGCAAAGGCTTCGGCTTCGCCGCCCCAGATGGCGGTGGTTCCTTTATGAATATTATCTTGCATAATAGACTCCTTATCACAGTCTAATACATGAGTATCGGGTGAATTTTTACGCGCTGACGATTTCACTAATAACCAGCATATTATCGCCGCTGTGGATCACCCCGGGGAAATGCCTACCGGTTACCAGTCCTGAGCATTTTGCTGTATATTCGATTGGCTTAACGCCGGTACGTTTCATATCATGAACACGAGCCACGACATCACCTTTCTTCACCATGGCGCCAAGGTCATGACAAATCTCAAATAATCCGTCATGTTCGCTGGTAATGAAACAAGCGCTATCATCTTGTTTCAAATATACGGTAGGCGATAATTGTAATTCGCCATTCAGAATTCCCGCACGGATAAGCACATTGGTAATCCCACGTTCCGCAATCGCGACGGTTTTCGCGGAACTGGAGCCGCCGCCGCCAAGTTCGGTGGTGACAAAAATTTTCCCGGCGTCTTCAACGGCGGTGTCAAACATACCGACGGAATCCAGTTCCAGCATTTGCAACGAATAGGGCGCCGAGAACGCCGCAACTAATTGTTCGGTTTCCTGTTGCAGCGCTTTATCTTGCAGAATATGGCTGGCGGCAAACGGCAGAAAATCGAGGGTTTTACCGCCGGAATGAATATCAATGACGATATCGGCTAACGGCAATAAAGTATGCTGGAAATAATCAGCAATTTTTTGTGTGACGGTACCGTTAGGGACGCCAGGGAAACTGCGGTTCATATTGCCATGATCAATCGGCGATGTGCGGGTTGCCGCCAAAAATGCCGGTGTATTCATGAACGGCACAATAATAATGCGGCCGTTAACATTCTGAATATCGATAGTATTGGCAAGTTTACTTAATGCAACCGGTCCTTCATATTCATCGCCATGATTGGCACCGGTTAATAAGGCCGTTTTCCCCTGACCATGATTAATGACGGTGATGGGGATCATAATCGCACCCCAGGCCGATTGGTCACAGGAATAAGGCAGTTTTAAATAACCGTGATGAATACCATCAGCAGCAAAGTCGATGGTCGAAGATATTGGATTTTTAGCTGACATAGTCAATACCCATTAATCTTTAATAAAGAGTTTACGCGGATAATTGCAGAAAGTTTCGACACCAGTATCGGTAATTAAAATACTTTCAGTAATTTCTAAACCCCAGCTATCCATCCACAGTCCTGTCATGAAATGGAAGGTCATTCCTGGCTGAAGTTCTGTATGATCATCACTACGTAAGCTCATGGTCCGTTCGCCCCAATCAGGAGGATAACTGATGCCGATCGGATAACCGCAACGGTTATCTTTATGAATGCCATATTTTTCTAAGACGGAAAAGAATGTCCGCGCGATATCCCCGGTGGTATTGCCAGCTCTGGCGACGTCGAGAGCGCATTCAGTACCTTCGAGAACCGCTTTTTCCGCATCAAGGAAAAATTGCGGCGGCTTGCCAAGATAAATGGTGCGCGACATCGGGCAATGGTAGCGTTTATAACAACCGGCGATCTCGAAAAAGGTGCTGGTATTATTCAGGATCGGCGAATCATCCCAGGTCAAATGAGGTGCGGAGGCATCTTTTCCCGATGGCAATAGCGGGACGATGGCCGGATAGTCGCCGCCAAAATTGCCGACGCCGCGGATACCGCTATCATAAATTTCAGCCACCAGGTCGCATTTACGCATGCCCGGCTCGATACGTTCATAAATCCGGGTATGCATACTTTCGACAATACGCGCGGCGACCCGCATATATTCGATTTCCTGTGCCGATTTCACTGCCCGTTGCCAGTTTACCAGCGCCGTCGCATCCACAAAGCGAGCTGCAGGAAGATGCGCTTGCAGAGAGGCAAAAGCTTTCGCGCTGAAATAGTAGTTATCCATTTCTACGCCAATGGTCATTTTCTCCCAGCCGTGGGCCGCAATCACCTCTTTGGACAGATAATCCATGGGATGGCGGACAGGCGACTGAACATAGAAATCGGGATAGCCAATCAGGTGATCTTCCTGCATATAAACGGTGCGTTTCGCACCATTAACATCCTGCCCCCGCCCGTACCAATAGGGGTCGCCTTCCAGCGGCAACAGCACGCACTGGTGAACGTAGAAGCTCCAGCCGTCATAACCGGTCAGCCAGGCCATGTTCGATGGGTCCGTTACGATCAGTAATTCGATTCCCTTATCCTGCATAGCTGCACGGGTTTTGGCTAAGCGCCGCTGGTATTCTTCGCGGGTAAAGGGAAGCTGGATGTTAGCCTCGGTCATAGTCATCTCTCTTATAAACAACTACTTAAATTAATAGTCAGGCTATTTGTCGTACTGCATAACCTGCCGTTTGAAAAATCCGTAAGCGTTCACCCCGACGTCTGTCGCCAGCATCTGCCCCATTAAGGTGCATGACGGACGTTTCTCCGTCGTAACACGATGACCGTTTTTCTGCTGTCGCCGTTTAGGGCAGAGTAGAGGTTCAGTAACCTGCTGTTCATCAACAATCTTTTTTATGCGGCACGAAAATGCGCCGTATCCCGCACTATCGGTTTTTTTGGCACGATAGATGCTTATATTTGATTACCTATGGCTTGCCGCACAAGATAGTCAGTGTTGAACAGAGCGGGAGCGGCAATGTCGAGAACAACATTTATTGCGTTTCCCTTCTCTGTAAACATGACAATAGGATATTTATGATTGGGAATGAATTGCATTGTACTAGTGCATTTTATTTGTCATGGTTTTTCATATGAAAAAAATATGATTGTCATTATACAACGTCGGCAGGTTGTATCTGCGGATATTGGTTGAACAAGTCGTAAATCGTCAATAGCCCTTGCTCGAATTGCGCATCGCTGCAGTCTGCACCAATACATACCCGAATGGCATGAGTGATGGCGGTTTTATCGGCCGAAAAGGGCGAGGATGACGAAACGGCGACCTGTCTTTTGCGTAGTTCTGCCGTGAGATGATCGGGCTGCCAGTGTTCGGGGATGTTTATCCAGCAACTCAATGCCTGAGGGCTGCCGCCTGACAAATATTTAGCAAAATATTTCCTGACCAGCGCCTGCCGTTTACTGATTAATTTCTTTTGTCCTTCAATAAGATGGTTTGCCGTGCCATCCATTACCCAACGCGATGCGATTTCCGCCAGTATCGGCGAGGCCATCCAGCTGGTTACGCGCAATATACTTTCGGTGCGTAAGGCCAGTTTCGGCGGCATGACGAGGTAGCCAATGCGTAATCCGGTAAGGACCGTTTTGGTGAAGCTGGTGCAATAAAAAGTGAGATCAGGCGCCCAGGTGGCGATGGGGCGCGGGCGTTGTTGCTGGCTTAATAGCGCGCCGTAGACATCGTCTTCAATGATATAAACATTGTAACGTGCGGCAATTTCAGCAATTTGCCGCCGGCGGTGCTCCGGCATAATCGCTCCGGTGGGGTTATTGAGGTTTGGCGTGCAGACCAAAGCGGTCACTTTCTGGTCGTCGCACAGCTCTTCAAAATGATCGGGAATAATGCCGTGTTCATCTATTTCCAAACCCTTTAATTTAAATCCCAACACCTGCGACATACCGATAACGCCATGATCGGTAAGCCTTTCGCACAGCACAAGATCATTCGGCCCCGCCAGCGATGACAGCGCCAGATCGATAGCTTCTGCGCAACCGTTGGTGATGAGTAGGGATTTGGTTTCGACATCAAGCCCGGTTTTCTCCTTTAACCACTGGGTGGCGGCTTGCCGGTGAGGCTCAAGACCGGCGATGGGCCTGAACGTATGAATCCAGGGTTGAAACTGTTCCTGGCTCAGTTGCAGGCAGGTGTCTCGCCATGCCTTTTCCTGCTCGGCATTGCGGATAAGACAAGCATTGGAAAAGTCCAGCATGGTTTGCTGTTGCTGATCCAATATGTCGTAATTGACATTATCGGTAGCCCGCCGGGTGACAAAACTGCCTCTGCCGGTTTCTCCACGAATCAATCCCTGTCTTTTTAATTCCTTATAAACATTAGTGATCGTTTGAATACCAATGTTCAGATCATCCGCTACTTTCCTTTGCGGGGGAAGGCGTTGCCCATCGACAAGCTTCCCGGTCTCAATTTCATGGATGATGGTGTCGACAAGCACCTTAAATTTGAACTCGCCAGGACGAATTTTGCTGAGCGCCGTACCCCATGATTTCATTGTCAATCCTCAAGCTTTGTTTATTTATATGCACTAGTACAACGTAGCAATTTTTTTTGGCTTGGTATACTTTGTTTTGTGTGATAAGGATAAAACACGCTCTCATCAACAACATTGGCAATGACAATTTTCTTTGTCGGATTATGGTTTATCAGCACAAGAATCACTCATCATTTTGGAGGCTCGGGTAAATGAAAAAATGGCTTAAGAAAACACAACGAACCGCCTTGGGGATTGGGGCGCTGGCTTTATTCATCAACTTTTCCTGTCATGCAGATACGGCCCTCGACAAGCTAAACAAGACAGGCGAAATCTCCATCGGTTATTCCAATGAAGAGCCATTCGCCTATGCGGATGCGTCAGGAAAGGTGACTGGCGAGTCTCCGGAAATCGCGAGGATCATTTTCAAAAAACTCGGCGCCAAAAAAGTCGATTCCGTGCTCACGGAATGGGGGGCGTTGATTCCGGGCTTGCATGCCGGACGCTTTGATGTGATCGCGGCAGGGATGTATATCACTCCGGAACGTTGCAAACAGGTGCTGTTCACCGACCCGCAATATCAGCTTGGCGATACGTTGTTGGTTAAACCCGGCAATCCAAAGAAACTGCATAGTTATGCTGATTTTGCCAAAAACCACGACCTGCGTCTTGCGGTGACCGCCGGTACGGTTGAGCTGAAATATGCCCGGGACAGCGGTATTGCTGATGATCAGATTATTCAGGTGCCAAATACCACGGCGCAGTTGCAGGCCGTCAAGGCGGGCCGGGCTGATGCGGCGATAGGTACCGCGCTGACCATGAAGGATCTGGCGAAAAAAGGCGGATCGTCGGTAGAGGCGACCACGGATTTTGTGGACGATCCTTCGCACATCGGCTATGGCGCGTTGGCATTCCGTCCGCAGGATAAGGAATTAAGAGATAAGGTGAATGCGGAATTGAAAAAATGGTTGGGTTCGGAAGAACACCTGCGGACCGTGGCGCCATTTGGCTTTGATAAAAGCAACATCACCCATAAAACCGCCGCTGAAATTTGTAAGGGCTCGTGACAGCCGCAGCGGCGCAATAGCGCAAGGAAGAGGGGGAAACAACCTCTTCCTTATCATTTGATGTTTAATCATTATGCGCAGAAGCCATTGCATAATGATTTTAGTGAAATCAGCGGGTGTGTTTATGCATGAATTATTGCCTTTGCTATGGGATGGCACCTTAGTTACTTTGCAAATCACCGTGTTTGGATCGCTGCTGGCGGTGGTGGTGGCGCTCGTCGCGGCATTAGGCAAACTCTCCCGGTGGCCGGGAGTGAAATGGCTGGCTATCGGCTTTATCGAACTGTTTCGCGGCACCTCGTTGCTGGTCCAGCTGTTCTGGCTGTTTTATGTTTTGCCGCTGCCGCCGTTTAATATCACGTTGACGCCGTATGTCGTCGCTATTATTGGTCTTGGCTTGCATATTGGCGCCTATGGCGCGGAAATTCTTCGCGGCGCGATTCTTGCGGTCCCCAAAGGCCAGACCGAGGCGGCATTATCGCTGAATATTTCTCCGTTACAGTGCTTTACCCATGTCGTTTTACCGCAGGCTATCATCCATGCGATTCCGCCGGGGACCAATCTTCTTATCGAACTGTTAAAAAATACCTCGTTGGTTTCATTAATTACCCTGTCGGATCTCACTTTTCGCGCCGGGCAACTCGATCAGCTCACCGGCAATACGCTGCAAATTATGGGGCTGACGCTGCTGTTCTATTTTGTCATGGCGCAAATACTGGTGGCGGTGATGCGCCTGGTTGACCGGCGGTTTCAGCCCGGGCGTAAAAAGAGGAAGGCGGCATGAACTTTTTTGACTGGCAATACACATGGGAAATTTTCCCGCTGATGATGCAGGCGTCGATCAAGACAATTTATATCACCCTCATCGGCTATGTCATCGCGTTAGTGCTGGGGTTATTTCTGGCGATGGCGCGGCGTAGCGCTTACCGCTGGCTGGCATTCCCGGCGACCGGGGTGATTGAGTTTATTCGTAGTACGCCCTTATTAATTCAGGTTTACTTTATATTCTATGTTCTGCCTAACTATGGCCTGAATATTTCGGCAACCCAGGCTGGGATCATCGGTATCGGGCTGCATTATGCCTGTTATACCGCCGAGGTCTATCGTTCAGGATTTAATGGCATCCCGACCGGGCAATGGGAAGCGATTAAAGCGCTGAATATCCCGGGGCGAGCCGCCTATCTGGATATCATTTTCCCGCAAGTTATCAGGCCGGTAGTGCCGGCGCTGGGTAACTATTTTATTGCGATGTTTAAAGATACCCCGGTGTTATCAGCAATAACCGTTGTGGAAATTATGCAAGAAGCAAAAAACATTGGTTCAGAGAATTTCCGTTACCTCGAACCGATAACCCTGGTGGGGTGCTTCTTCCTGACCATTAGCATCGTGCTGGCCATTCTTTTTAATAAGATAGAAAAGAAAGTCGCCTTACCATAAAGCGGAGCGTAACGATGAATGTTGCACAAAAACCAGACAGCCAACCGTTAGTTCGCTTTAATCATGTCGATAAATATTTTGGCGACCTGCGGGTATTAAACGATCTCAATCTGGCGGTTGCCCCGGCGGAAAAACTGGCGATTATTGGCCCCAGCGGTTCGGGGAAATCCACCGTATTGCGCGCCTTGATGACCCTGGAAAAAATAAACTCCGGAACCATTGAGGTGGAGGGGGAGTTACTGACGCATATCCACAAAAATGGGCAACTGGTGACCGCGCCGGAAAAGCATATTCGGCATGGTGTTTCAGAGCTTCAATCTGTTTCCGCATATGACCGTTATGAAAAACGTCATCGAAGCGCCGATCAAAGCGTTGGGCTTATCGAAAGCGGAAGCGGAAGAACGCGCCGTCAGTTTGCTGCAAATGGTCGGGTTGATGGGTAAAGCCGATTTGTATCCTTCGCAGCTTTCCGGCGGGCAACAGCAACGGGTGGCGATCGCCCGGGCGCTGGTCATGCGCCCGAAAATCATGTTGTTTGACGAAGTGACATCGGCGCTGGACCCGGAATTATGCAACGAAGTGCTGAATGTCATTCGGCAATTAGGCGAACAACATAAGTTGACGATGATTATGGTGACGCATCAGATGGGGTTCGTGAAAGAGTTTGCCGATCGAGTCTGTTTTTTTTGCCATGGCAATATTCTGGAACAGGGAACGCCGGATGACCTATTCAATCGCCCGCAAAGCGAACGGTTACAGCAATTTCTAAATGAATAATATCCGCACGCTAACCATCGCGGTAACTTTCTGAGTAAGTTAATTATTTTCAATATGAGGATATTATGCAAATGGCGGCGAATCAGCAGGAAAATAAATTCTCTATTGTCGATATTCGCAACTTACATAAACATTTCGGCCAGAATCATGTGCTTAACGGCGTGGATCTGCAGATTGCGCGCGGTGAAATTGTCAGCATCATCGGGCAGAGCGGCTCCGGGAAGAGTACTTTACTACGGTGCATCAATGGCCTGGAGAGTTATCAGTCCGGCGAACTGCGGGTAGAAAGCGAACTGGTGGACTGCAGCAATAAACGGGCTTTGCAGCAATTACGCAGTAACGTCGGGATGATTTTTCAGAATTTTAATTTATTCCCGCATTTGACCGTCGCCGAAAACATTATGCTGGCCCCGCGCCTGACGAATTATCTGACGAAAGAAAAAGCGCAAGAGCAAGCTTTACGGCTACTACAACGGGTGAGCCTCGCGGATAAGTTTGATGAATATCCCGATCAATTATCTGGCGGGCAAAAACAACGTGTCGCCATTGCCCGCGCGTTAGCGATAAACCCGGAAATTTTATTATGTGATGAAATCACCTCCGCCCTCGATCCCCAATTAGTTAACGAGGTGTTATTAGTGATTGAAGCATTAGCCAAAGAAGGGATGACGATTATCATGGTTACCCATGAAATGGCCTTTGCCAGAAAAATTAGCGATAAAGTCGTGTTTATGTATAGCGGTAAAGTACATGAGATGGGTAGCCCGGAAATGTTATTTAATCATCCATCGACGCCTGAACTCCAGCGCTTCCTGTCGATGGTATTGTAATTTTTGGCGTGGACAAAAAACGCTGCTGCAAATGGCCGTTTTTTCTCTTAGCTTAATTCGTATAGCGTCGGCGTGATTGCCGACGGGAGTTGATATGGCAAATAACGTCTCTTCAGACATTGATATCGCGGAGTTTTATGCTGCCCGGGAACGTATTTATCCTCTGGCGCTGGCCACCCCGTTGATCTATTCCCGCAGTTTATCCGATCTGTTTTCTGCGCAAATTTATCTGAAATGCGAACAATTTCAGCCGACGGGGGCGTTTAAAATTCGCGGCGCCGCCAATACGATTCTCGGCGAGCTGCAAAAAAATGAGCAACGGATCAGGCGCAATGGCGTGGTCACCGCGTCGACTGGCAACCACGGGCGAGCCGTTTCTTATGTGGCGAAAAAGCTGGGGATCCCGGCGACGGTCTATCTTTCTTCTCTGGTGCCGGAAAATAAAGTCCGCAATATCGAACTGGAAGGCAGCCGGGTAGTGCGTGTTGGCGCCAGCCAGGATGATGCGATGGCCGAAGTGAAACGCGCGGTGGCGGAATTCGGCATGATAGAAATTCCGCCCTTTGATCATCCGTCGATTATTGCCGGACAGGGAACCATCGCCTTCGAACTGAATGAACAGCTCAACGACATTGATTATATCTTTAGCGGACTTTCCGGCGGCGGATTGCTTGGTGGCATCGGTCTGGCGATGAAACACCTTGCTCCACAAACCCATATCGTCGGCGTGAGCCTGGCGCAGGGCGCGGCGATGTGGGAAAGCCTGAAGGCGGGCAAACCGGTGATGGTTGAAGAGGTCGCCAGCGTGGCAGATTCGCTGGGCGGCGGCATTGGCATGGATAACCGCTGGACGTTGCCGGCTGTGAAACAGGTGATGGATCAGCATTTCCAGGTGAGCGACGATTATATCGCCGCCGCGCTGCTGTTGCTGTTCGAAAAAGAGAAAATTTTGGTCGAAGGGGCGGCGGCGGTGGGTCTTGCGGCGCTATTGCAATATCGTCCGGACATCAAAGGCCGTAAGGTCGTCCTGATTTTAAGCGGCAATAGTATTGCCACCGCGACGTTGCCGGCTTTACGGCAACGGGCAGTGAATGTGGATGAGGTAGGGCAATGAAACTTGTTGATCAGGCAGCCATCTCCCGGTCGGTCGCCATCGATATGGATGCTGCGGCAGTGATCGAATCTGCCATGCGCGCGTTAGGCAAGGGCGAAGTGATTCAGCCGGATATTCTTTCCATGAGTTTTCCGCAATATCACGGCGAAGTTGATATTAAAACCGCCTATATCCATGGCGCGCATAATTTCGCCGTTAAAATCAGCACCGGGTTCTTTAATAATCATACGTATGGTCTGCCCAGCCTGAGCGGGATGATGATCGTGTTCGACGCTGAAACGGGCCGTGCGGAGGCCATTCTGGCTGATAATGGCTATCTGACGGCCGTCAGAACGGCGTTATCCGGCCTTATCGCCGCGAAATATCTGGCCCGCGCCGACAGCACACGGGTTGCCGTCATCGGTTCCGGGGAACAGGCCCGGTTGCAGGTCAGAGCATTAAAACTGCTATTTCCGCTTGAACAGGTTAATGTCTGGTCGCGCAACGATGACCATGCTGTGGAATATGCGCAGGAGATGCAGGATGTGGCCCCTCAGGTACGGGCATACGAGAGGATAGAAGATGCCTGTCGCGATGCTGATATTATTGTCACGACAACGCCGGCGATCGAGCCGGTGTTACTGGCGGAGCACGAGAGTCGCGGCAGCCATATTACGGCGATCGGATCGGATAATGAATTCAAACGGGAAATTAGCGGCGAGTTGCTCACTATGGTGGATATCTTTTGCTGCGACCTGCAGTCGCAAAGCGAAAGCCATGGCGAACTGAAATATTTCAAAAACAGACATCAGGAAACGCCCTGGCCGGTATACGAAATTGGCAAAATCATTGCCGGGGAAATCGCCTGCCAGAGAAAACCAACGGATATATCATTGTGCTGCTTATCCGGCACTGGCGTATTAGATAGCGCTATTGCGGAATATGCGCTTTCACGACTTTGAGCACCGGCTACGCCGTTGCGGCAGGATCTGCCATGCGGC
>ERZ773149.3129-NODE-3129-length-10641-cov-3.750236_pt1 | contig 10641 bp, 7 predicted proteins | sample MGYA00511081_ERZ773149 | MGnify/ENA primary metagenome ERZ773149 (study PRJEB29015, sample SAMEA2737846) | human gut metagenome | biome: human gut; feature: human-associated habitat; material: faeces | place: China | collected 2012 ...
GATGCGACCTTCAGACAGAGCATGAGCGTTATCTGACAGAAGAAATCTTCAAGAAACCTGTATTTGTGACAGATTATCCGAAGGAGATCAAGGCATTCTACATGAAACAGAACGAGGATGGCAAGACAGTTGCTGCTATGGACTGTCTGGTACCTGGAATCGGTGAGATCATTGGTGGAAGCCAGAGAGAGGATGATTACGATAAGCTGAAAGCACGTATGGATGAGCTGGGACTGAAAGCAGAAGACTATCAGTTCTATATGGATCTCCGTAAATATGGTTCCACACGTCATTCAGGATTTGGACTGGGATTTGAACGCTGCGTAATGTATCTGACAGGTATGGGCAATATCCGTGACGTAATTCCATTCCCAAGAACAGTTAACAACTGCGATTTATAATAAGGAGTAGTTTTTGCATGATTAGATTTATTCATCTTTCAGATGTACATCTGGGGGCAGTCCCTGACCGGGGCTGTCCGTGGAGCCATGAGAGGGAAGAAGAAATCTGGGAAACATTCCGCCGGGTCATTGTGGGTATCCGCAAGAATCCGGTGGATTTGTTGTTTATAGCCGGTGACCTTTTTCATCGTCAGCCTCTTCTCAGGGAACTGAGAGAAGTTGACGATTTGTTTGCGTCTATACCGGATACCAGAGTTTTTCTGATGGCAGGAGATCATGACTACATAAAAGAAGATTCGTTTTACAGAAATTTTGTCTGGTCACGGAATGTAACCTTTTTTGACAGGGAACAGCAGTCCTGTGTGGAGATCGCGGACAAACAGATTTTTGTATATGGGCTGAGTTATGAGCATCCGGAGATCCGTACACCATTATATGATGAATGGAAACCTCAAAATAAGCCTGGCTTTCATGTGCTGCTCGCACATGGCGGTGAAGTCGGATATTGTCCGATGGATTTTACAAGACTGGCAGCAGCAGGATTTGATTATATAGCGCTTGGGCATTCTCATAAACCACATACAGTATGTCGCGATAAGATTGTCTATGCAGGTGCACTGGAACCACAGGATCGAAATGATGTCGGAAAGCATGGATATATAGAAGGGGAATTTGATGGGGAAACCGTTAAGCTGAAATTACGGCCCTTTGCTCTTCGTTCTTATCAGAACCTGGTCCTTACGGTAGATCAGAACACTACACAGTATGCACTGGAAGATATGCTTCGGCGGGAAGTTATGAAGCGGGGCGGAAGAAATATATACCGTCTGATCATTAAGGGAAAACTTTCTCCGGATAATGTCCTCCTGCCGGAACGTCTTCACGGACTGGGAAATATTGTGGAGATCATGGATGAATCAAGACCTGCGTATCAGCTGGAAAGCCTGTATCGCCAGTACAGGGGGACTCTGATCGGGGACTATATCAAAACTTTTTTAAAGAGAGATCTGACAGTAGTGGAGAAAAAAGCACTCTACTATGGACTTCAGGCACTTTTGACTACAAAAGTCCTGACCAGTGACAGGAAAAGAATATGAAGATCAAGCAAATTGAAATTAAAGATTTTGGAAGTATTTACAGGCAGACGATTGCTTTTTCTCCGGACATGAATGTACTGTACACGGAGAAAGAACGAACAAGAAGAGAAATCCAGGCTTTTATAGAGAGTATGCTGTTTGGAAGGACGGATGTTCCTTATGCAGGGGTACTCTGGTTTGAGAGTGGCGGGCGCAACTACCGGCTGACACGAGATCTTCACAGAGAAGAACCTTACAGTGAACTTCTCTGTGAAGAGAGTGGAGAGCTTCTTGATGCGGACCATATCAGTGAGGAAAAAATGGCACTGGGTATCAGTGAAGCTGTATATGAGAATGCAATCTGTATTTCTCCACTGAAAGGTAATACCGGGGCAGAAATCGTACGTGAAGTGCAGAAGCAGATGACCGGCTTTCAGACAACGGGAGACTGCTCTGTGGATCTGGGTAAAACCTCCCAGAGGATCAAGATGACAAGAAAAGGTTACCAGGTGCAGGTGGAACGCCGCAAAAAGGCAGACCAATTGGCAAAAGAAAAAATTTCCGCACAGATTAAAAGCATACGCAGAGAGCTCCGTGATACTGAGGAACAGAAGAATCAGCTTGGAGAACAGGAAGATGTGCTTCGCATGAATGAAGAAAGTAATGGATATCATCTTCTTGACGAACGAATCGGGGCACTGGAAACAAGAAATCAGGCACAGATCGCGGGAATGTGTATGACTGCATTTCTGGCACTGGCAGGGGCGTTACTTCTGGCACTGGAGGCAGGAAGTACGATTCCGGCGGTACTGGTAGGAGTTGCCGGTGTTTTGGCGTTTATTGCAGAGCTGAATTTTGAAATGCGTACAGTACGTGAACTGGAAAAACGCAAAAGAATGAAGTCCAGATGGATCGCAAGACAGAATAAGCTGGAAGGCGGCCGCAGCAGTCTGGAGGAAGAATTACGTGAAAAAAATATGGAACTTTCCAATCTGACAGAAGAACTTCGTGAAATGGAAGAGTATGCGTATCTGCCTCTGATGGAAGAAGTTGAGATCGATGCGCTGAATCTGGCAATGGATACGATTGATAAACTGTCGGAACAGATGTATCGTCAGACAGGAAACAGACTGGTGAGGACGATGTCGGAGACTCTTAGCGGAATTACCGGTGGTACCTGTCATGAGCTGATGGTTGATGATGAATTTCATATCAGCGTTGATACAGGGAAAGAAGTACTGCCGATTGAAAATCTGCGTCTGATCATGGTTGAACAGATTTATCTTGCGATGAGACTGGCCGCAGGAGAGCTTCTGTGTGGAGCAGAAAAGCTTCCGGTCATCTTTGATGAAATGTTCTGCGCCTTTGATCCGAAAAGGCTGGAAACAGCTGTTTTATGGATTACAAGGTCCGGGCGTCAGGTGATCATAAGTACAAGCAAAAAACAGGAATTGGATGTGTTACAGAAAACAGGACTTTCTGTCAATGAGATTTCTTTATGACTGAGAAGAGAATAAAAAACACCCTGCAGATTTTTCTGCAGGGTGTTTTGCAATGTGCTGTGAAGAAGTGACAGGATTTATTTGTCATACTGATTGACGCATTTTTTGATTCTGTCTGCAGGATTGAGCAGATGGCTGACAGACATATCATGATTCAGTGTATCGATGATCAGAGCAATATATTTACTCAGGTCGCAGCTGATATAGTAGTCTCTTGCGAGAAGTTCCGGATCCTGATAAACAAGGTTTGTAGTAAGCAGTTTATCAAAGGTTCCTTTTGCGTATGCTGCGTCGAATTTTTCCATTCCCTCTGTGAAGAGTCCGAAAGTTGTGCAGATAAAAATCTTGCCGGCACCACGTTTTTTCAGAAGAGATGCAATCTCCAGAATACTGCTTCCTGAGGAAATCATGTCATCGATCAGGATAACATCCTTGCCTTCAAGTTTTGGACCGAGGAATTCATAGGCTGCGATCGGGTGACGGCCTTTAACTACTTTGGTGTAGTCAAGACGTCTGTAGTACATACCCATATCTACGCCGAGAACGTTTGCAAGGTAGATTGCTCTGCGCATGCTTCCTTCGTCCGGGCTGATGATCATGAAGTGATCATTGTCAATATGAAGACCTTCTACATTTTTGAGGAGAGCCTTGATGAACTGATAGGACGGCTGGATAGTTTCGAAACCATGCAGTGGAGTTGCGTTCTGTACACGTGAATCATGAGCATCGAATGTAATGATGTTTTCTACACCCATTTTTGTCAGTTCCTGGAGTGCGGATGCACAGTCAAGGGATTCACGTCCGATACGTTTGCTCTGGCGGCTCTCATAGAGATATGGCATGATGACATTGACTCTGCGGGCTTTGCCGCCGACTGCAGCGATGGCACGTTTCAGATCCTGAAAATGATCGTCAGGTGACATCATGTTGGTGTATCCACTGATCGTGTAGTTGATACTGTGATTGCAGACATCAACCATAACATAAATATCGTCACCACGTACAGATTCACTGATCTCGCCTTTTCCTTCACCGGAACCGAAACGAGGGGTTTTGACATTGATGATATAGGAATCGCGCTGATATCCTTCAAAAGCGCAGGTGCCTAATTCAGGGTTCTCACGCTCTTTTCTCCATTTTACAAGCCATTCATTTACTTTTTCGCCAAGGGGGCGGCAGCTATCGAGGGGAATAAGCCCCAGCCTTCCTACAGGAAGTGTTGTCAGTTCCTTATTGTTTAACTGTGCCATCGTTTATTTTCCTCCTAAAAATATTTTCTGTATTCGGATGTCTTTGCCGATAAGCTTCAGCATCTGGTAATTACTTGCTATCCGGGAAAAAGTTCTCTCGGAATAGGTGGCTGAAAAATCTTCAAGTTTCAGATTTGTAGATATGATCGTGGATTTACGACGGGAAATACGTTCGTTAATACACAAAAATAACTGCGAGGAGACAAAACTGTTGGTGAGTTCTGTTCCAAGATCATCTATGATCAGAAGATCACAGTCAAGAATAAAATCATCACCCGGGTCTGTTTCAGATTTTCTGGAAAAAGCTGTCTGAGCCAGACGGTCAAACAGATCAAATGCAGAAAAATACAGAACACAGTGTGCGGTTTTGAGAAGTTCGCTGGCAATACAGTGAGAGAGAAAGGTCTTGCCTACTCCAGTGCTGCCGTACAGAAACAGGTTCTGTGCGCGTTTGTCAAAATCATCTACAAAGTTCCGGGCAGTATCATAAGCCCGTTTGGCTGTTTCACGGGCTGTTAATCCGGTTGCTTCGTTCTTCATTGTATCAGAATACCAGTCAAAAGAAAAGTGTTCAAAGTTCTCTTTTTTGAGAATCTCTTTCAGATTTGACTGTGTGTACAGCAATTCGACCTCGGATTTTTTGAAACAGGAACATTTTTGTCCGTCAACATAGCCAGTATCCTGACAGAGTGGACAGAAATAATGAGGTTCCAGATAATCATCAGAAAATCCGTTGCTGCGAAGAAGTGTACGGCGTTCCTGAGCCAGAGCAGCCACGTCTTTTTTGAGATCTTCTACAGTATCGGATTCGCCCTGCAGAAGAGAACGGGCTTTTCTGGCACTCAAGGCTGCAACCTCCTGGTCAATCTCCAGCAGGCGTGGAACACGGATAAATGCTTCTTTGCGGCGTTCTTCCAGATCATGCTGCACCTGGGACTGACGCCGGCTGTATTCTCTCATAATAATATCATACTGAAAATTCTGTAAAGCCACGGTACTCTCCTTTACTGGGTTACTGTTCACTTCGTTCACGGTAACTTTACTGGTTCAATAGATGCTTCTCATATTCGTCGAAGTTGTATTCTCGCTGCTGGAAGTTATTGAAACGGTTATTGGAAGGCTGTGCAGGTCTGGAGGATGCTGCTTTCCGGTCCTGACGGCGTTTCTTGTGTTCGGTATCCAGAGTATGGATGTCATCGATCGTATGTACATCTTTCTTTTTCCAGCCTTCCAGAATCTTGTCTGTATACTGGAAGCTGGCCTGACCTGTCTGAAGGACAGTACGGTTGCAGGCTTCCTGGATGACCTCCATGGAAAAGCCATAGGTTCGAAGCCAGGTGTCCATCAGTGTGATCTCTGTCTCTACGGGATTGCGGTTGGTGATTCCGAGAGCCTTGAGAATAGAAAAATAGTCTTTATTATATCGGGAGCCGGACTGCTTGGCTTCTTCCACAGAGGTAATCCCCTCCTCAGCCCAGGCAAGAGCCACCTTCTCGATGTAGCGGATGCTCTTGTGATTGTGGCCCACGCAATATTCAATCAGATATTCGATCAGGTCAGCAGACATGCCAAGGCCATCATAGAAGAAAAGCATCTTTTGAATTTCTGTAGGTGAAAGTGTTTTGCCAAGATATTGTTCGGCTACATAAAGAAGCTGGATGATATCTTCGTTTTGTTTCAGTTCATTTACACGGTCCGGAGTAAGTGCTTCTGTACGGACAACAGGCTGGTCCTTCGGCTGTTCGGAAGTAACGGAAATCTCATCCTGCACGGCATCCGTCGGACAGGAAGGAGCTACAGGAGTGAGAAGAGAAATTCCGCAAAGCTTATTATTGTCTGTGAAATCAAGAGTAAGAAGCTGCTGTTTGGCCCAGTATTTCAGTGCACGGAGAATATCTCTCTCGGTGCAGAGAAGACGGTCTGCCATCTGCTCCAGACTGAAAGAAACCGGAGCACTGGAAAGTGCACGCAAAAGGTAGATATATACTTTTACAAACTCTCCATTAGCTTCCGGCATATAATTATCAATAAATGTGTTCGATAAGATCGTAACCTCCGGGAGGGAGGCATTATGTAATGTGATCATTGCCATGAAATATCGCTCACTTTCCGATGCTGTTCATTTCATCAGGATATTACCTGTGAACAGTTATGACTTTTCCGCAATAATGCGGCTGTTTTGGAACACTTGGATTATAGCACAACATTTTTCAAATGAGAATAGGCGATTTTTCTACAGAGGATTTCCACAAATGAATGTGGATAATGTGGATAATGTGGAAAGTACATGGAGGATAAAATTATGTGCAACCGCGAAAAATGGCGAAATTTCGTATATTATCGCAAAAAATATGAAAAATCGACAAAATATTATGTGAACCAGTTTTGCATAAAAAATCCACATGCCATACGCATATAAAAATGTGTATAAACATGTGGATAATGTGGATAACTTATTTGCCTAGGAGCTGTTCACCAATATTTACAACGTCTCCGGCGCCCATAGTTATCAACAGGTCACCCTGTGTACAATTTTCTAATAAAAAGTTTTCAATCTCGTCGAAGGTCGGGAAGTATTCACATGGAGTACCGAGTTCGACGATTTTTTCCTGCAGATTTCTGGAAGAAATGCCAAGATTATCCGTTTCACGTGCTGCATAGATATCAGCCAGTACGACGTGATCTGCAAGGGTAAGAGCTTTGGCAAATTCCGGAAGAAGGGCTTTGGTACGTGTATAAGTATGAGGCTGGAATACACACCAGATCTTCTTATGTGGATAATTTTTGGCTGCGTGAAGGGTGGCTTCAATCTCTGTCGGATGATGCGCATAATCATCAATGATCGTTACATCGCCAATTTTGCCTTTATACTGGAATCTGCGGTCTGTACCGCCGAAATCTTTCAGACCATCAAAGATCACTTCTGTAGACAGGTCAAGAAGCTGTCCTGCAGCGATAGATGCCAGAGCATTGGATACATTGTGAATGCCAGGCACTTTCAGAGAACATGTGCCCAGGTCTTCTCCGTTGTGAAGAACATGGAAGGTTGCATGGCCAAGTTCGTCATAAGTAATGTCTGTGGCTGTGTATTCAGCATCGTGTTCCAGACCGTAGGTGATCACTTTACATGGAAGATTTTCTGTGATCATTTCGTATTTTGGTGTATCTGCATTAATGATGAGTGCACCTTCTGCCGGGAGAAGTTCTGCAAATTTGCGGAAGGAATGACGGATATCATCAATATCTTTGAAGAAATCAAGATGATCCGCATCAATATTCAGAATGATCCCGATAGTTGGGAAAAAGCTCAGGAAGCTGTTGGTGTATTCGCATGCTTCTGTCAGGAAGGTTTCAGACTGTCCAACACGGATATTACCGCCGATTGCAGGCAGGATACCGCCTACACTGATGGTCGGGTCACATTCACCTTTGAGAAGAATGTGAGAAAGCATGGATGTGGTCGTGGTTTTGCCATGTGTTCCGGCAACTGCGATGGAAGTATCATAGTTGCGCATGATCTGACCAAGAAGCTGCGCTCTGGTCAGCATCGGAATGCCTTTTTCTTTTGCACATGCAAATTCCGGGTTATCCGGGTGAATAGCTGCTGTATAGACAACCACCTGAACAGAATCGGAAATATTGGAGGCGCGCTGACCATAGTAAATTTTCGCACCTTTGCTTTCCAGAAGACTGGTCAGAGGGCTTTTTTTGGAATCAGAACCGGAAATTGTAAAACCTTCTTCAAGAAGAATTTCAGCCAGTCCACTCATACTGATGCCGCCGATACCAATGAAATGGATGGAGAGCGGTTTATGAAAGTCTATCTGATACATAATAAAAATCTCCTTATCTTTAATGCTTTTTATTATACCTCTGTCAGATAAAAATGAAAAGTGTTACTTTTTATGAGAACAATGTGCAAATGTGCCAATATAATAGAAGAATAATTGTGCAAAACATACATAAAAAGTACTGCATTGTTTTTCTGAAGTAAAAAAAACGTGTGCAAAAAATATAAAAAACAGAAGAAAAAATCAAAAAAATTGTAAATTATGTTCACGGATGCAAAAAAGTATGATATAATGGAAAATCATAACATACAAGAGGTGATTGCGAGATGATGAAAAAAGAAATGATCGCCATGCTTCTGGCGGGTGGTCAGGGCAGCAGACTGGGAGTACTGACACAAAAGGTTGCGAAACCTGCAGTCGCTTTTGGCGGTAAATACCGCATTATTGATTTTCCATTAAGTAACTGTATTAATTCTGGTATCGACACAGTTGGTGTACTGACACAGTATCAGCCGTTGCGTCTGAATACGCATATCGGGATTGGTATTCCGTGGGATCTGGATCGAAATGAGGGCGGAGTTACGGTACTTCCTCCATATGAGAAGAGTACAAACAGTGAATGGTATACAGGAACCGCTAATGCGATCTTTCAGAATCTGGATTACATGCAGCAGTACAATCCGGATTATGTATTGATTCTGTCAGGTGACCATATTTATAAAATGGATTATGAAGTGATGCTGAATTATCATAAGGCAAACAAGGCAGATGTCACGATTGCCTGTATGCCGGTTCCGATGGAGGAAGCCAGCCGTTTCGGCATCATGGTAACTGATGGATCAGGGCGTGTGACAGAATTTGAAGAGAAACCGGAGAAACCAAGCAGTAATTTTGCTTCCATGGGAATTTACATATTTAGCTGGCCGGTACTCAAAGAGGCACTGATCGCGCTGAAAGATCAGAGCAACTGTGATTTTGGAAAACATATTCTTCCTTATTGTAAAGAGAACGGACAGAGACTGTTCGCATATGAATACAATGGCTACTGGAAAGATGTGGGAACACTTGGATCTTACTGGGAGGCCAATATGGAGTTGATCGATATCATACCGGAGTTCAACCTTTATGAAGAATTCTGGAAGATCTACACCAAGGGTGATATCATTCCGCCGCAGTATATTGCAGAAGATGCCGTGACAGACCAGTGCATTATCGGCGAAGGTGCGGAAATCTATGGCGAAGTTCATCATTCAGTGATCGGACCAAATGTAGTGATCGGTAAGGGCACTGTGGTACGCGATTCGATCATTATGAGAAATACAGTGATCGGAGAAGATTCCGTTCTGGATAAAGCAATCGTGGCAGAGAATGCTACGGTTGGCAATCATGTAACACTTGGATGTGGCGAAGAAGCAGAAAATGTGCTGAAGCCGGCTGTATATGCATTCGGACTTGCGACTGTGGGAGAACAGAGCGTAATTCCGGATAACGTTAAAATAGGAAGAAATACTGCAATATCCGGAGTGACAGCGACAGAAGATTATCCGGGAGGAATCCTGGAAAGTGGACAGATCATTAAAGCAAAGGATGGTGAGCAGGCATGAGAGCAATTGGAATTATTCTGGCCGGCGGAAATAACAACCGCATGAGAGAACTGTCGGACAAGAGGGCGATTGCAGCGATGCCTGTTGCAGGAAGTTATCGAAGCATCGATTTTGCCCTGAGCAACATGGCAAATTCCCATGTTCAGAAAGTTGCAGTTCTGACGCAGTACAATGCAAGATCGTTAAATGAACATTTGAGTTCCTCAAAATGGTGGGATTTTGGAAGAAAGCAGGGAGGTCTGTTTGTATTCACTCCTACGATTACCAAGAATAACAGCTTATGGTATCAGGGAACAGCAGATGCCATTTATCAGAATATTGATTTTTTGAAAAAGAGTCATGAACCTTATGCAATCATTGCATCCGGTGACTGTGTGTATAAGATGGACTATAATAAAGTCCTTGAATATCATATTGCGAAACGGGCAGATATTACAGTTGTCTGCACAACATGCCGGGACCAGAATGAGGTAGAGCGCTTTGGCGTGCTTCGTATGAATGACGATGGCAGGATCGTGGAGTTCGAAGAGAAACCGATCGTTTCTTCTTATAATACAATATCGACAGGTATTTACGTTGTAAGAAGAAGGCTGCTGATTGAACTGATCGAGCGGGCAGCACAGGAAGGCAGACATGATTTTGTAAATGATATCCTGATCCGTTACAAAAACCTGAAACGAATTTATGGTTATAAGACAGAGGATTACTGGAGTAATATTTCTGATGCAGAAGCTTATTATCGTACCAATATGGCATTTCTGCAGCCGGAGATCCGTAATTATTTCTTTAGACAGGAACCGCGAATCAAAACAAAGATCGACGATCTTCCGCCGGCCAAGTATAATCCTGGGGCAGAGGTGAAGAACAGTCTTGTTGCGAGTGGCTGCATTATCAATGGTACAGTAGAGAATTCAGTACTGTTCAAGAGTGTATATGTTGGCAACAATTGTGTGATCAGGAATTCGGTAATCCTTAATGATGTGTATATCGGAGATAACACTGTCATAGAGAATTGTA
>ERZ773149.3130-NODE-3130-length-10641-cov-3.172114_pt1 | contig 10641 bp, 9 predicted proteins | sample MGYA00511081_ERZ773149 | MGnify/ENA primary metagenome ERZ773149 (study PRJEB29015, sample SAMEA2737846) | human gut metagenome | biome: human gut; feature: human-associated habitat; material: faeces | place: China | collected 2012 ...
CGGTTATTGGTATGGAAAATATGTGCGCCATACTTGTGCACGTGGATTTTTTCCACATCCTCGGTATAAACATTGCCTGCAATATTCGGGCGCTTATCAATCACCAGAACAGATTTTCCATGTTTCTTTGCCTCATGCGCAAATACCGCGCCGTAAAGGCCGGCTCCTACTACCAGATAATCGTACATTGTCATATCCTCCTGCTTAAAATAATTGTTCCTTATAAACGCCTTGCTGAATCAGCGCCTGAATGGAATCCACCACAACCTGCTTGTCCTCTTTATAGGTGACGCCAAACCAGCGGTCTCCGGTCTCCAGAACCTTCACACGGGCTTTCTGTTCTGCCAGAAGCTTATCAATGATCTTCGGAAGCAGATACTCTGCCTTCATGGCATCGTCCCCAAGGCTATCCAGAAATCCGGCAAATCCATCCTCCAGCATCTCCAGAAATCTCGGTGGTAATCCCCACATGTTCATGGATACATGCTGGTCTTCACTCACGGAAACCGGCTGTTTCTGCTCATCACAGGCTGTCAGCACACCAGCCTTCATCTGAATCTCGTAAGTCTCTGTTACACGCTGTAAATAGCCATTTGCGTCCACAGAGCAGACGCCACGGGTCACACCGCCATTATCACTTAACGTATTGGAAAGGATGAACCCTGCCATGCAGATATCATAAACCGGATTTTCTGTATTCATTTCCGTAGTCATGTACTGATAGAGCTTTACGAAGGCCTCTTTTCCGTAATAGTCATCCGCATTGATCACAATAAACGGTTCCTTCACCAGATCCCTGACACACAGAACCGCCTGCCCGGTTCCCCACGGCTTCGTTCTGCCCCAGGTATTCCTGCGGTCGCCCGGAAGCTCATCTACAGACTGGTATGCATATTCTACCGGCACCAGCTTCTCAATCCGCTTTCCAATAATCTCCTTAAAATCCTCTTCGATATCCTTGCGGATAATGAAAACCACTTTGTTACAGCCTGCCTCTAAGGCATCATGGATGGAATAATCCATGATGATCTCACCATTCGGGCCAACCGGCTCCAACTGCTTGATGCCGCCGCCAAAACGGCTGCCAATTCCTGCTGCCATGACAACCAACGTTACGTTCTTCATTTGTGCTCTCCTCCACCAATATTTTATTTATATCATCTTATCTACTAGCCCTTTGTCGTTTCAAATGATTTCGCCCCACACAAAGCTGCCAGTGTCATTGCCACTTTGTGAGCCATTTCAATATCCAGACTGTCTCTTTCTTTTATATCGACCTCTGTATGCACTGTATCTCTTTTCTTATTATCCGGTGCAATTCTCCATCTGCAATTTACCTCATCTCCGGTGCAGTTTTTCACTTCAATCAAACAATTCACGGAAAAATAGCGTGCAATGTACACCTACCACAGTCTGCCACAGGACAGTATTATTTTATAAACCCAAATAATCCGCGAACTGTTCCTGTGTATATGCATGGACTTCCCGAAAATACAATCCCATATAGCGTTCCAAATCAAATAAAATCAGTTCTTTGTTCGCTTTGCCTGCTATATAATCTCCAATTTTATTTCTGGAAACAGAATCCTGTGTTTTTTCTTTTTTCTGCTGATTTGGAAGCGAGTTCTTTTCCTAATTATACACTACAATTGTTTTCACCGGTAATTAGCGTGATTCCATTGATTTCAATGTCAGCCTGCTCCACTTTTGCAATATTTCTTAATGATAGTTTCACGCTTATTCCTTTCTGCTCATGACAGCCTCCATACACTGTAGGCATCACTTATTCTTTCCATTCTTTCTCCAGTTTCTTTCGAACAGAAGCTCTGATCTTATCCTCATTGAGTCCTTTAAAGCAAAATGATACAATCACAACAGAAACGACTACATATAACACATCCAACAGATACTTAATATAATCATAGCGTATTTGCACTTTCTCTGTAACCTCATTGACTGAAAACACCCATTTCCCTGTTATCAATATCAGTGCCAGAAAGCCTATGACCAAGCCGCCCGTAACCACAATATATATTTTTAGTCGGCGTTTTGTTCTTCTATCTGTTTCTGAATCGATATATTTCTGCTTTTGTTCCGCCTTCGTTTTTTCAACGCTTTCTTTTAATTGTTGCTCAAGGTATGCATTTTCATTCCTTAAAGCATTTACCTGCGCGTCTGCCTTATCCTTTTCCGCCTCTACTGCAGCTGCTGTTTCCCGTTTTGCTTTTTCATTTTCCTCAGCTAAAATCTGGTTGATCACATACTGATGTGAAGTTTCCACGATTTGTTCGGAATTTAAATCTTTATAGTCATGCTGCAGTTTCTCCGCTATATCAAAAATAATCGTTTCTTTCATATCAACCGGTTCCTGTAATGCAATAACCGACTTCAATATTTCCATTTTTCTTGCATCGGCAGGCTCATTCTCTGAAAAACTAAAATTCAGAAATCTTGTAAAAGCAGAGTAATCATCTGCTGTTGTTCTGCCCGCATACTGAAGAATGATCGAATACCATACACTCGGCAGAACAACGGTAGGAATTGCTCCCGGTCGTTTTTCTCTTTCCCATCCAGAGAAAGCGTGATCCGCTGTGATCAGATAGTGATCTGTCGCAAAGAAGTTTTCTCCCTTTTTTTCTCTGTTCCGTTCCTGTATGTACAGATAATTATTAATATCCGCCTTTATGGAAGGATCATAGGTATTTCTTCTATGTTCAATTTTGTACTGCTTTAACGATTCGAACTGTTCAGCGTATTCCTTTTTGTTCCGACCGGAATAATCATCGAATGTGACTTGCTTGAAGCGGGATAAAATTTTGGACGTCCGCATTCGTAAATCCCGTTCAAAGGAACTGTAATCGCTGGTTCTGTTAACAGGATCTTTCGTCCATTCTACATACTGTTCATAAAAAGCACTGTTGCTCATTCTATCATCCAGACACGATATCGCACGAACCGATAGCGGCGCTGAATCTGCCAACAATGCTTTGATCTGACCAACATAATAACAAATGGTATCGTTTAATTCACTTCTTGTGTGGTTTGAATATAATATCTCAACTCCGGTTTCCTTGCATTTCAAAATAAACGCATCAATTACCAGTTTCCGTTTTTCATTATTTAATCCCATCAGCCGGAATACAATATTTGTGTCAAGATAAAATTTCTTTTGATTAAAAATGGTTTGATAAACAGTCTTATCTTTGCGTACTGTCATCATACAATAATCAAAACAACACGAAATCAACTGATAAACACAACGATTCTTGTCCAGATTATCCCAGTAAATAAATGCATTTAAAATCTTCTTCTCATCCGTAGAATAATCACAATTTGCCGCTTTCATCCCCAGATGTTCGCCATTCATCAGGGCCTGTATTGTTTCGGCATTGGAATTGAACACATCATAAAGATATTTTACCAGCAAATCACAAAATGCCTTTTCCGAAATATCAAGTTCTTCATGCTCCTTTAAAAACAGTTCCACGATTTTTCTAATCGAGGAGTCATCTGTTTTCTTTCTGATTTTTTCATATTCTTCCGGGGTTATAGAATATGCCTTAAGCACTTCATCTCTCGTTTCATTGATCTGAATAATCCTATTCTGATTTTTATTATGAATAATCCCAATTATTTCGGAATCCGAAAAATCCAGTGCATATTTATCCCTGATATCCGCGATAATATCGGTAATTGTCAACCCCGTATTGTATTTGTCAAACAAAACAAGCGCTATCATTTTTTCCAAGTTTTTATTGAATGTACTTGCTTTATTTTCCCCAAACATCAATGCCAATCTTAAATAACTGCTGCGTTCCAATAAAATAGTCCTCTTTTCCTAGGTACTTGCTATGAAGCGTTTACAATTTCAAAATCACTAATAGCAATTTTCCCGACCGCTCCACCACGAGCAATCGGGAAACATAAATTAATTCTATTCTATCAGATTTTATCTTTTTTTGATACACGAAAAACGAATAATTTGCTGAATATATAATTCGCTATTGTAACAACAACCTGCACCACCAGTTTCGCCAGCTTATCATTCATACCGCACAATGTTACCATAACAAACATAATTGCCATGTCCATAAACAGCGTAAGCAGTCTTGAAGAATAAAACGCAGCCGCTTCCTGCAGCCAGTCTTTGCGCTTGCTCTGAAACACGTATATACGGCTTGTAATATATGCAAATGTAACCGCTGCAATCCAGGATAATACATTAGCGGCCTGTAATTGTAATGCACTCTGCGGATTTAAAAATGTCAATACGCAGACATAATAAACGGCAAGGCTTACTACAGTGGTCAATACTCCTACTATCAAATAGCGAATAATCTCTCTATAATTTTTCTTCATAGCTCTTATTTAATTCTCTTCACCTTTTCCCCATTACTCTCTGCAACAATATAATGCGGCCTGTGCTTTGCCTCATTGTAGGTCTTTGCAATATACTGTCCCATAATGCCCATACTGAACAGTTGAATTGCTCCAATAAAAATGATCACGCACATGGTAGATGCCCATCCGGCAACTGGATCACCGAAGCATAACCGTCTGACAATCACAATCACCATCATAATGAAAGCGATGAATGTCATTCCAATTCCAGCCCACGAAGCAATACTGAGTGGTGCCTCTGAAAAATTAATGATACCATCAATCGCGTACTTAAATAATTTCCAGAAATTCCATTTTGTTTCACCAGCAACCCGTTCTACATTCTTAAACGGCAGCCAATATGTTTTAAAACCGATCCAGCCAAAAATACCTTTAGAAAAACGGTTGTATTCTCCCATGGCTACGATTGCATCTACCATTTCACGCTTCATTAATCGGAAGTCCCGTGCACCATCTACAATATCTGCATCTGATATTTTATTAATGAGCTGATAGAACTTTCTGGCAAACCAGGAGCGGATTGGCGGTTCTCCATCTCTGCTTACCCGGCGTGTTGCCACACTGTCATAATCTTCTGTTTCCAGAATTTTAACCATCTGCGGCAATAATGCGGGCGGATCCTGCATATCTGCATCCATGACTGCCACATAGTCTGCATCGGCATTGGAGAATCCCGCATACATCGCCGCCTCTTTTCCGAAGTTTCTTGAAAAAGAAATATATGTAACATTTTCATCCTTCGCTGCAAAATTTTTTAAGATTGAAAGCGTATTATCTTTTGAACCATCATTCACAAAAATCAATTCATATTGACAATTCATTGTAGTTACAACTTTCATAACCTCTTCATAAAAAATCGGAAGTGCTTCCTGCTCATTGTAGCAAGGAACAATCAGCGCTACTTTCATAATCCACCTTCTCTACCAGTACTTATACTTTCCTGTCCTTATTTTTCGTGCTTCCTAACGTGTTAATTCATAAGCTTTGCATCTCGACTCAAATAATGGTCTCCATGCCCGATACCCGGCAGCATTACAAACCCTGTTTAAAATTTCTTTCTGATCAAAAGACTCATCAACATAAACAATCAGATTCTTTTTGTCTGGATCCAGCTTTTCAGCTAATGCCTCAATACGATCCGGAACTTCCGTAAATACACGCCCCATATTTTCCAATTCCAGAGCATTTCCTACCAGCTTATAATAATCCCAGGTAATATACAGACAGTCCTCACCTACATGCTCTTTCATAATATTTACATTGTTCACATAGTTTTTATACAGATACTGTACGTGCTTTCCGCTTACTCCAAATATGGAAAAAACAGCAGCCATTATCAGCGCAGTAGCGAATGCAGTGTTCTTTGAGCCCCAGTAATTTACAATCTTAAATACAAAATAGAACATCAGCAATGTTAATTCCGGGTATATGCCAAACACATATCGGTCAACCTGATATGGAGCTATCTTTAGAATAATCGCAAAATAACTCACACTGACAAAAAGCACACACCCAACTGCAGAGATTTCTCTTTTAAGAGTCTCATCTATCTTCTCCAATGCCATTCTAAATGTCTGCCCATTACCAGTTCTTTTTCTCACCCAGCTGATTAACGTACACAGACCACATACCATAATCACTATTCCTAATATATTTTGAGAATTTGCAAATAACTGTTCTCCTATAATAGACCAATATCGTTTTGCATTTCCAAGAATATCGCTTAAGTTGAATAAATTATGAACTGCCTCATTCCCTCGCTGTCCAAAAAACAGCTTTATATAAGCCACTGGAAATGTCAATGCCACCAACAGTAAACTGATAAACATCGTAACACAATATTTTATCAGCGTTTTTCTTTTTCCCGTCCACAATAAATAAAAGAAATAAAATGCTGCTGTAAAAAAAGCAATTACAAAAAAATAATAATGGCTCATATACCCTAAATAAGCAATCAATATTAAAATCAACCAATCTCTCGACTGTATTTTATCTTCCGTAATCCATTTCACATGTAAATTGAATAATGTCAATACCCATACTGTCAATAACACATACATGCGAATATAAATCACATTACTGATTGCCCCAGCACTGAAGCCATATGCTATCACAGGAATCAAAGCCAGCCACTCACTTTTAAATATCCGTCTCGCTAAAGCAAACAACAAATACATGGACACTGCAAAATAAACAATATTGGGAATAATCCCATACCATTTACTAAATGTATTTGGAAAAAGTGATGAGATTGTATGTAATACCATATAAAACAGCGGAGGATGATAATCCTGCGTCTGATTGTACACGACTGATCCATATCGAAACCGCTGTTCTGGGAGCACTTCCAAATAGTCCCGGAAATATTCTCCCGATACCCAACGTTCTTCTAAGGCATCATCCGAATATACATGCGGATGATAATAGCTGTTAGCCAGACCATATGACCACAACTCATCCACAAAATATCCTTGTTTTGCATTTCCAAAATAAATCATACATACAATCTGCAATAACAGTATTACACCAAATGCAATCTTGTTGTAACTCTTGCTTTTCATAGTTCTCCTCTTAAGCTACAGTTCCAGATACTTCTTCCAGAACTCTACGGATGTCATCTGTTTTTTATTTTCGCGATATTTTTCTTCTACTGCAGCCCTTGTATTTTTGTACTCAGCCAAAAGCCTCTTGCTCCGTTTATTTAACTCCCGATATTTTTCTTTACTAAATACCCGCATACTTCCCATCTGCAAATGCGGATTCACTGCCAGCAGTTTTTTATACCAAAAGTTATGTTCCGGTGAATAAAACCAGTCAAACGCAACAATTCCCGGACCTTCCTTCAAACGGCTTTCCGAACAAAACCGATGACCATTGTAGGTGATGCGATACAGCCATTTACGCAAAAAAGTTCTTGGCGGATCCTGATACACCTCATCTAAATCGATATCTAGATCAGAGAATTCCCGCAGATCAACCATCTTCTCATTCTTCTTACTCTTCTCTTTCATGATCTGCTCACCCAGATCCTGCATAATAAACTCCGGACCTTTTAAGAAATCCTCTATCGCATCCAGAATTAATTCTGCTCCATTGTAATCCAGGGACAGCATACGGGCACGAAACAATTTTGTCATACGATTCATGAAATCCACATTCTGGCATACCCCACTCACAGCCTGCAAAATCAGACTGTTTCTATGAACCTGATATAGTTCCATAGAAGCATTAAACTTATATGTGAAGCCCATATGCCAGATGCAGATTCCATTCATAGTAATAAATTTTGCATGATTTCTAAGACTGAATTCTACATCGTCACCACGAATAAATAGCGGCAGGGGAAGCCCATTTTGCTTAATCATCTTCATAGGAATACAGCAGAACCACCATCCTGCATACATATGCTGGCGATCCAGATATTCCTGATCGCATTCCAGAATGTCCCGCAACAATGTATGATCTAACTCATTTTTCTGCGGACCATAAGAACCGTCTGCATGGACAAATCCAACATCTTCATGCTGAATATTCATCTCTTCATAGCAAAGCATCGCTCCACTGACAAAGTATTCATCAAATTCTGGCTTTAACATACTCAAAAGATAATACATTCGTCTGATGCTTTCCGGCAGTATAATCACATCATCATCCATAAGAAGAACATGCGTAATATCCTCCGGCTGCTCCATTGACTCAATCATGCCACGTGTAAAACCACCGGCGCCTCCCACATTCTTATTTGGATGAATTGTAATTTTATCTGAATTCCACTGTTCTGGTACCAGCGTTCTCCCATTGTCGATTACATGAATCCATAAATGATCCCTGATCTCATCATCGCTATTCAATAACTCATTCTGCAGTAATCTCAAATTTGACTGGATAAATTCTTCTTTTTTAAATGTTGTTGTTGCAATAGAGAGATTCACCTCTCTATGATCTGTCTCAGCGAAGCAACCCTCATACCAACCACCAAACAATTTACAGTCTGAATCCGTTTCAACTTCAAATGCCAGCAGTGCACTATCCGAAGCCGGATAATCCATCACAATCTCACCAGATTCATTTAAAACATAGTTCTGCTCTGCCAGCACAGTCTTAGCCGGACTATGTACATCCAACGTGTAACCAACAAGACGTACCAGACATTCTCCCTGAAGCCGTAAATGTAGTCTTACTGCCTGCAGATTCGTATACTTCTTCCATTTATGCAATGAGAATGCATTTAAATATGACATAAAATCTGCCACTCGATATTTCGGCAAACACAAAATTCCCTGTTCCGCATCATATCTCATTCTCTCACCACGATAAAACAAATTCCATTGTGTCTCAAATTTACTTCCTGTTGGGAACAACAGATTCTGTAATTTTAAATACATACACTCAATACCTCGTATTATTTTCTGTGTTTAATCTCTGGTATACAAATCTCTGGTATACACCTTGTCTTCTACATCACTTAACTCTTCATTTTTTCGATTTGCCACAATTACATCCGATACTTTTTTAAACTCCTGCAAATCCCGGATCACACTGCTACCAAAGAACGTGTCATCTTTTAATGTCGGCTCATAAATAACTACTTCTACGCCTTTCGCTTTAATCCGTTTCATAACACCCTGAATCGAACTCTGCCGGAAATTATCAGACTGTGATTTCATCGTAAGCCGATAAATTCCTACTACACAATTCTTGCCCGGCGTGCCGTCACGCCCCGCCGTTCCGGTTCCATAATAACCAGCCTTTTCCAAAATACGCTCTGCAACAAAATCTTTTCTGGTCCGGTTGGCATCCACGATTGCTCCAATAATGTTATTCGGAACATCATTATAATTTGCAAGAAGCTGTTTCGTATCCTTAGGCAGACAATATCCACCGTATCCAAATGAAGGATTGTTATAATGATTACCAATCCTTGGATCCAAACATACGCCCTCAATAATATGCTTTGTATTTAACCCGCGAACCTCTGCATAGGTATCCAGCTCATTAAAAAAAGATACCCGCATTGCCAAATAGGTATTTGCGAACAGTTTTACAGCCTCTGCTTCCGTAGGATCCATAAACAAAGTATCAATATTTTCCTTTATTGCACCCTGCTGCAATAAAGCAGCAAATTCATGAGCCTTTGACACCAAACGCTCATCCTCTAACGGCACGCCAATAATAATTCTGGACGGGTAAAGATTGTCATATAAAGCTCGTCCTTCCCGAAGGAATTCTGGCGAAAACAGAATATTTTCCGTATGATATTTTTCCCGCACACTCTTTGTATATCCAACTGGAACCGTAGACTTAATGATCATAATGGCCTGCGGATTTACTTTTAATACAAGTTCAATTACATTTTCAACAGAAGATGTATCAAAATAATTCTTAGCCGGATCATAATTCGTTGGCGTGGAAATAATGATAAAATCTGCATTCTGATACGCCGTTTCTGCATCCAGTGTTGCTGTTAAATTCAATTCTTTTGTAGATAAGTACTCCTCTATTTCCCTATCCACGATCGGTGATTTTTTGGAATTAAGCAAATCTACTTTTTCTTTTATTACATCCACTGCCGTTACAATGTTATTTTGTGCTAATAATACAGCGTTAGATAAACCTACATATCCCGTTCCGGCTACTGCCAATTTACTCATCTTATTATTACCCCTTCACAACTTTAAAACATTTGTTTAAATCTCACTAAACAATACCTATTAATGCAAATAGTATACTGTTTCAGAACCGTATCGAAACAATTTTGTTTTTTCTAAAAATCTAGAATTATTCTCCATTAACCTCGCAATTGCATCAGTATGGTCATCTTCTCGTGACACATACACAATTATCGCATCAGTGTTAATGACTATATTATCATTTTTTATTTCGTAAAAAGATATATCATCTAATTCTTTTAATTCTAAAAAACTTTCCGCAATATTCCATTTATAGTTCTCATCGTATAAATATATACATGAGATATTGCCTAACTCACTTAATTTTTTCAAATTTTCCTTTTCAGAAAGTCGGAAATTAGGAATTCCATTTTTGTATCCCATACTCCCCAAAATTAAAAAGAAAATGACTACCAACAATTCCATTTTCTTTTCTGCAAAATCCTTTAAAATATAATATACTAAACCTACAACTGCTATATATGCAAGACCCAATATATTCATCAAATATCGAATATCCTGATATGGAGCTAATTTCGCAATAAACAAACAATATACTCCTGTTGGGACA
>ERZ773149.3133-NODE-3133-length-10630-cov-2.919149_pt1 | contig 10630 bp, 14 predicted proteins | sample MGYA00511081_ERZ773149 | MGnify/ENA primary metagenome ERZ773149 (study PRJEB29015, sample SAMEA2737846) | human gut metagenome | biome: human gut; feature: human-associated habitat; material: faeces | place: China | collected 2012 ...
TGACATGTGCCTGAACACCTTCGGCGCGTAGGTCTGTGTCTCCTGCGGCATCCCCTTCTGTCCGCGAAGCCAGGCGCTCATATTGCCTTCGCCCCAGTTGTACGCCTGAAAGGCGCGCTGCATGTCACCACCATACTGCGCCATCAGCCCCGCCAGTTTTCTGGCGGCTGCCTCCGAGGCCCGGTAAGGGTTGAATACATCCATACCGGAAAGGCCATACTCCCGGGCCGTCGGGTCAATGAACTGAAACATCCCCTTTGCCGTGCCGTAACGGGTGAGCGGCCCGACAGCATCCGCCCGCCCGGACGACTCCGTCATGGCCAGACCGTACAGCGTGTTTTCCGGCAGGTTGTACTGCTTCTCCAGTGCCGCAAAATGCGCCCGCAGTTCAGGGGTGATATCACGACCACCGGCACCGTTTTTTTGTGGTGACGTGATCTGTGACAGGGCCGGAGACACCATAACTTTCGACAGATCGTCATTCAGCATCGTGGTAAGCGCATTCAGTCTGTCGGACCGCTGACCGGACAGACGCGTGTGCATCTCCAGGAGATCTGATGTCGCGATATTGTTATCGAGATTGTATCTTTGCCGGGACGTCAGTGATTTCAGTTGCTCCGGATGGGCATACAGATAACCGCGCAGCTCTGACAGACGGTCCCCCGTTTTCTGCTGACTGCTGCGCTGACCGGTCAGGACATCGGTCGCCCAGTCCACGGAGGCGGTGACAGCATCACTGCCCAGTACCTTCGCCTTCATCCTGCCGGTGAAACCATCCCACGCGGCTGACAGACGGTTCAGGTTGCTGTTCGCCTGAACCAGCTTCGCATTCAGACTGTCCGGCATCGACAGCCCCAGACGATCGGACTCCGCCAGCGCCGCATTCAGGTTTTTCGTTCCCCGCAGCAGCGCCAGTTGTGCATCCGACAGCCCCAGCGCGTCCGCCACCACCTTCTGCGACGAACTGTTCAGTCGCCCGAAGGCATCAATCAGGTTCTGCGTGCTCTTTTCCAGGTTCACCGTGTGGTCGCTGTTCTCCGCCAGCTTCACACCAAACTGGTTAAGAATGCCCGTGACCTCCGGTGAACGGGTGTTCAGCGCATCGTTCAGTGTCGTGAACAGTGCACCGGTCTCCGCCTGTGCCTGATCTGCCGACAGGCCCATCAGACGGAACACCCCGGCAAAGCGGCTGAACGCACTCACGCGCATTCCGGCGTTCCTTGCGTTCACATCCAGGCTGTATGCCGCTTTCGAGGCATCATAAAGATTACTGACGACCGCCTTCACCGCCATGCCACCGCCAGCGACCACAAGCCCCGCAAGACCTCCGCGCCCCAGCGCACTGAACAACTCTGATGACAGTGCCCCGACATTGCGCAGCGGCGGCACAATATCCCCGAAATGCTGTGACGTGTCCTTCCCCAGCCGGGACAGCCGTTCAAAATATCCGGACATCCTGTCCGCATTCTCCTGACTCTCCCTTCCCAGCGCCCTGTTACCCGCCCTGTCTGTGGCCAGCAGCGCGTTCATCAGTAGCGTAACCGAATCGTGGATCTGCGTTATCTTCCCGCCCAGCGCATCCGCCGCACCGGATGCCCCGTTCAGGGACGTGTCATTTACTTCACCCAGCTCCTCAGACAGACCTGACACGCTGGCCGCCGCCTGCTCTGCGTTACCTGCCAGCAGTCCTGCAGCCTCTGAGGCTCTCAGTAAAAGCGCATCCGCGTTACCCTTTGCATTCAGCTCAAAAACAAAAGCATTACCCGCCATCGCCACTCCTCAGCCTGTTGATCCGCTCTGCCTGCGACGACCACCAGAGAATTTCCCCTGACGTCAGCCCCCACGCCTCGCGCGGGGACCAGTGAAAGAACCACGTCAGTTCAGCCGCCCTCGCCTGCCACTGGCTCAGGCCTCCAGGAAAAAACCCGTCAGGAACCGCTCACACTTTTTGTAATCGGACACCGCCATGAATTTCAGCGGGGCAGACGGCACGCCCGCCACTGCCGCAATCAGCTCACGCATGGCCGCCATTGCGCCCAGTGAGGCGGTATTGCGGTGAAAGTCCTCCGCCTGGAACAGCACCGGCTCTTTCAGTCGCAGCTCACGGAACTCGGTCCTGGTATCCGGATCCTTCACCGGACGTTTCAGCGTCACCACCAGTTCTTCGGTCTGTTTCTCATTCATTGTCAGCTCTCCGTCACTTCCCGCCCCTCAAAACGGGCCGTAAAGGTTGCATCGTTGTTGTCTGTCTCAATCCGGCCAGTCAGCCACATGTTCTGACCGAGAATGGTCTTGCCGTTCACCAGATAGGCCGCCACCGTCACATCCGTATATGCCGCAAAATCCTTCAGTGACAGTGAGCCGGAATCACGCACCGTCATCTCGATAAACGGCGCTTTGTACGACTCCTTAAAGCCATGTATGCCGCTCATCCCCGTGAGCGTTTCACGCTCGATTTCACCCACGGAATATCTGAACGTTCCGGCCACATTGACCGACACGCCGTCAATCGTCACGGTACAGGTGCCCGCTAACGCGTTCTGACTCATCATCGTCTCCCGTAAAAAAGCCGCCCGCAGGCGGCATCATGGTTAATCGCTGCGGCTGTTCAGCCTGAACTGGTTCAGCACCGCAAAGATGCGTAACTGGTTCATCAGGCGGCCCGGCCACACCACGTTCACGCGGTTCGGGTTGTCACTGTCACGCTCAACCACCAGTTGCTCCGCAAACGCATCCGCATTCTGCACGTAGCCGTTGCTCGCCAGCGTCCGGAACCGGGCGATCAGCTCAGCACGAATAATCGCAGGTGTGGCTATCGCAGCCCCTGCCGGAATATTCGCGTCGTCATCTGCCAGCTTCATCCGTCCAAACTTCGAGGTCACCTGTGTGCGCATGTCGCGGCATACATACATCAGCGTGTACATCGTCTCGATCTGCAGGTAGCTGTCGTCTGTCGCACCGTATCGGTTGGTCTGGTACGTGGTGATGGTATTCTCAAGCGTCACCGTATCGTCGGCCGACACCGTGAAGGTTGAGATACCGCTGTAGAGAAGCGTGTTCCGCTCCGTCAGGGTGAAACGGCTTGCCAGCGGCGGGGCCAGCACACCGGATACCGGCAGCGTCTGGGTGGGTCTCGCCGGATCGTTGCGGACCGACTGCGCCAGCGCCCCCACCATCGCGGCGGCATAGTCATATGAGGTGTTCGGACCGTCATACACTCCCCAGAGTGTCATGTGCTGGTCGTTGCGGCGCTCTCCCTTGTCTGCCAGCTCGCCATAGCTGCCGTTTACCGCCGTGAAGGCATGGCCGTAAATTTGTTTGTCCCACGCCCAGCGACCTTCGTCATCCGACAGAAAATCCTTCATGTCGTTGAGCGATGTGGTGTCGGAATACGCCAGGACAATGAAATCAAACGTGCGGTCGCCCAGAGAGGCGAGCGCATCCGCAAGGTCCGGCGCACCCTCCCCGCCACTCATCGCCGTGATGGTCAGCGTCAGGCCGTCCGGGGTGGACTCGCCGCCGGATGACCCGAGATAGTTCAGCCGGATATCAATGGTGTTTCCCGTCTCACCGGCATTTCTGGCCGTAAGCTCAACGGTCGTGCCATCACGGGGCACGGAGGCCATCACCGGCAGCCCGGAGGTGGCGTTGATTCTGTCTGCCAGCAGACTGGCAATCTCTGCCCGCGTGTACGCTGGCTTCACCGTCAGGCGCACGCGGGTGCCTGCGATGTACAGGTAAATGACGCCGGATGCCGTCGGCACACTGTCAACAGATATACTGCCCGTGGCCGTCGTCATGCTGCTGTCATCATCTGCCAGCGGCAGCAGCCAGGTCTCTCCGTAGCTGTCATTTTTAAGGTAGGCCATCAGCATGGTATGCAGCATGGAGCCTTCCCCGCACAGCCCGGCAGCCATGGAGGCCGATGAACAGCGGTATGCCGTCCCTGCCGTGGCCGTTCCCGCAGCCGTCATCTGACCAATCAGCAGGGTGCGCTGCGTCTCCGTGGCGCTGTTCGCCATTGAGTTGTCCACTTCAACATAGAACAGTGGCACACGGAGATTTGACGGGATATTGCTGAACGATACCGTCATGCATCACCCCCTTTCGCCGTGCTGGCAGACGTGCTGCCTGTTGCTGTCGTGGACGCGGTCACTTTGCCGGTGGCTGCCGTGGTGGCCCTGTCAGCCAGTACCACATCCCCCTGCTTCAGGCGGCGTCGCCAGAACAAATCACGATCCGGCACCTCCGCCCCCTCATCAGGCAGCAGACGTGACGGGTCGCCGGGGTAGCGCACCCTGCGCCCCGGTACAGGTTTCACAAACATGGAATTTCTCCTGTCAGGTTTCACTGCCGGTTTCATCACCGGCAGACAAATCAAAATGCAGGCGGAATGACGGATACACGCCGCGCACGTTCACCTCACGCAGCGGGACAATCCCAGACGGGAAGAAATCCTCCGGCCCCTGGTAGTACTCCAGATCCAGCTCCAGCACCACAATACCGGTGTGCGCTTCACCGTCGGAATCCACGCCGATATGCGACCGGATCCTGCTGATTTGCTGAAACTTCATGCGGACGTCCGGATTACCGATGACGGCACGCTCTATCGCCTCCTTCATCGCCTCCGCCTCTTCCCACGCCACGCCTGCTGCGTTTTCCGTCTCGTCCCCGCTGTCATACGCCAGCACGCGACCGTCGATACGCAGGGTCGTGGTGGTGGTGAACTGCGGCACATGCCGCCCCTGTGACACCTTGTGTTCGGACTGCACGGACACAATGATGAGCGGGTACTGGTCCGGCATCACCGGCAGGGTGCGCGGGGAATACACCCGACCGCCAAAACCGGAACAGTCGTTCAGTGCCCGGGTGACAATTTTTCTGGCTTCTGCGGTATTCATCACTTCACCCTGTTCAGTTCAAGTCGCGTGCCGCCGTGGCTGTCCGGTTGCACATCCCGCACGATATACAGCTCCCCCGTGCGCACGATGAGGAAAATATCGCCCTGCTTCGGCTTCACGCGACACGCCGCATCCCGCACGCCCAGCACGGGCAGCGTGGAGTTTGATTCCGTGCCCCCGTCCTCGCCGACAAGCTGCTGCGTGTACGCCCGGTCAAAAATCCCGGTCAGCCGGTACGCCTCACCGCCACGCGGGCGGTGTTCGCATTCCTCACCAAACACCCCGAACAACGGGGACAACAGATTTTTGTCCCAGTCAACCGGTCCGGCCATCACCCTTCATCTCCGCCAGTGGAACAATCACCCCCAGACGCAGAAGACGCTGCGCCTCGCTTTCGCTCAGGGTGATCACATTACCCTGCGCCACCCGTTGTCCGTTGTGCTGCACACAACCGCGCAGCACAACATAGTCAACCGGCGCGCCCTTTTTGCCGGACGCCATCTCACACCACCGACGCGCACAGGCACGCATTGACACGGGACGGGATGACAATCGGTGCCGACTGCATCATCAGGAAACGCTGTGCCGGATCCTGCTGATCCCACATTTTCGGAGCATAGGCCATCTGGCCGTAATTAAACGCCGGATCCATGATACAGCCGAACGCGCGGGTCCCCATCAGGGCCGCCCCGGTCAGAATGACGTTGCCGTCATCCAGCATCGGTTTTTCGGTTCCGTCATCCGGATCGATGAACCAGTCGTTATACAGCCAGAGGTTGAAGTTCCCCCACCTGCCCTTGTACACCGCACCGGTGTTGATCTGCGTCCCCGGGTTCACCACGTTGCTGGTCGGGTTCAGGGCGGGCATGTTGATGGCGTTCTCACGAATGAAACTGTCGTTCATGAACGCTGTCCAGGCTGACGGCGTGAAAATCACCTCGGTCGGGTACGCACCGGATTTTTTCAGCATCAGCGTCGCCCACGCCTCAAGGCAGGAGGTCGGGATCGTGCTGCTTTCCTCAGAAGGCCAGACATCATCCCCGCTCAGTGTCACCGTCAGGTCGCTGTCACGACGAAAATCCACTTCCGTGGTCGGGTAGCCCTCACCGGCGATCGTCACCTTCGCGTACTGGAGCGCCTGTGCCGCCATCCATTCAAGACGACGGTTCAGCATGTTGATCTGGTCGGCCATCTCGTACTGGAGGTTCAGCATTGCACGCTCTGCTGGCGTGTACTCACGCCCGCCCAGGCGTTCGCCGATCATACGGCGCACCGGACGAAGCAAATCGGGAACGCGCTTATCCTTGATGTAGGCCGGTCTGAAGGTGTTGGTCTGGTACGGCAGGGCCTCAACCATTGGTCCTTCCACCAGAGGGGAGCAGAACGGTGACATACGGCGTGCGCCCACTTCCACATCAATGGCCACATACTCCGTATCGCTCAGCACGATATTCGGGAAAAAACTGTCCAGCAGCCAGTTCTGAGCCACAAACAGGTTCGGCACCACCTGCGCCAGAAACGCGGTGTCGTACAGCAGATTAAAGTCTTTTTCGCTCATAAAAATCCCATAAAAAAAGCCGCATCATGCGGCTGTCAGGCTGTCAGAGGGGAGATCACGGTACCGTGACCGGATTGCGCAGAAAGATTTTCTCTTTCTCCAGCGCCACGCTCAGATCATCAATGTCCCAGCTTTCATCAAAAATCACCCGGTTTGCGTTGAACTCACCCATCAGGTAGACACCGGCCAGCACATCACCGGACGAGGCATCCGCCATGTCCGCCAGAATCGCCACCGGCGTTTCGCTGCCGTCCGTCACGCCTGCCCCCTGCTTGCAGAGGGTGTACGCCCCACTTTCCGTCATGCGCCCCAGCACCGTACCGCGCTGATACACCTCGCCACCAGTGATGGTCACAGTTTTTGTGACCACCTGAAGCGGTCCGCACAGCAGCTGGTCCGGCTGGTATGCACCGGACCAGTAACCCGGTACCGACGGGTTGTTTCCGTATGTGCTCATTGCGCTTTACCTCCCGTCGCCTCGTTGTACAGTTTCATGGCGTGCTGTGCCATCGCGTGCGCCTCCGTCGGTGCAGGGCGGACATCACGTCCGGTTCCCGGCTGTGGTACATGCTGCATACGGGCAGCCAGCCCGCCTTTCTGGCTCATGCCACCCGCCAGAGCCGCTTTCATCACGGCACTGGCCTGTTTCACACTCATGCGGGTGTTGAAGGCCAGCTCTGCGGCAAGGGCCGGATTTTTTGCCGCATACGGCGTGGCGAAGATGGCTGCGCAGCGATGACGTTCACTGGCACGGGCCTTTTCTTCGTCATCGTCGTCTGTTGCGTTTTCATCGTCGTCGTTATCGTCATCATCCGCACGGGAGAGCGCCTTACGGCTTTCGCGGCGGTTTTCGTCGTCATCCGCCTGCCCGTCGTCGTCGTTATCGTCGTCATCCGCACGGGAGCGCGCCTTACGGCTTTCGCGGCGGTCCTCGTCATCCTCCGCATTCTCCCCGTCGCGTTTGTCCTCCGGATCATCATCCATTCGCGAACGACCGCCCATACCTACCAGGTGCATGAAAGAAAATTTACCCATTGTTTGCTGTCTCCTTTAACAGAAAAGAAAAGGCCTCATCCGGCGACATCACGTCGTCGGCAAGCCCTGCCTGCACCCCTTCGTCAGCCCGCAACGTCCGGGCCTCAAGTGCACGCACCGCATCCGCGCTGATGCCACGGTTGCGGGCAACGGTTTCGATAAAAAGCGTGCCTGCAGCGTCAGTGTCCGCCTGAAGTGCCGCCTGTGCCGCCTCACTCAGCGGACGCAGCGGACTGGTCTCCGCCTTCCGGCTGCCGCAGGTGATGATGGTCACGTTCAGCCCCTCATCCTTCATCTGGCGCGACATGTCACAGTGCACGTAGATGACACCGACGGATCCCACGCCGCCCGTGCGGGGGACCAGGATCCGGTCTGCGGCGCTGGCAAGGGCATAGGCCGCCGAGTACGCCGACTCCGAGAGAATGGCGTGCACCGGTTTCTGCCCGCGACAGGCAAAAATCGTGTCCACCAGATCAAAACACCCGGCCACTTCTCCGCCGGGTGAATCGATATCAAGACAGATGCCCTTCACATCAGGGTCGTTAAGCGCCGTCAGAAAATTTCGCCGGATGCCGTCATACCCCGTCATGCCGGAGTAAGGCCGTAGCGTCCCCAGTTTCTGTACCAGGGTGCCGTGCACGGGAATGATGGCGATCCCCTCCAGAATGTCGTACCCGCTTTCAGGGGCGGGACGGCAGAAATCGTCTTCATCATCGTCATACCAGGCCCCCGTTTTTATCCGGGTGATCCCGAGTCGTTCTGCCAGTGCCGTAACAATGATTTCCGCTTTTCGCGGATGAATGGCCAGCGGCGTGTTCAGCAGGCGCTGGCTTAACAGTGCAAGTTGATTCATGAAACATCAGGCTCCTTCGGCTCTGCCGGGTCACTGCCCGTCGGTGTGGGGGCAAACTGCTCTGCCTGAAACCAGGAAGGCGGTGTCAGGCCTCTTTCCTTAAAGGCCCGCTCTTCTCGCGCCCGCTGATCGAGAATGTCCTCGAAATCTTCCCCCACGTTCTCAGCCACTTCGATTTCCAGCGTGGACATGCCGGCCTCCATCGCCAGAATCGCCCCTTTTTTCTCCGCGACCGGATCCACCCAGCCACGCCCCGGTCCCATCCAGTGGGCACGGGTGTAAGCGGCCCGCGCCGCCAGAAAATCCGGTGCGCCTGCAGGCAGCGGCAAATCCTCTTCTTCGTGCAGCTCTTCCAGAAACGCCGTCAGCACCGGCTGGGCAAAGCCAACCGCAAACTCATCACGACGGCGGGTCAGTGTTTTCCACGCCTCAAGGAGTGCCGCGCGGGCAGAGCTGTAGTTAACGTCCGACCAGTCCTGTGTCACCTGCTGGGTGGACAGACCCAGTGCAGCGGCAATATTCCTGAGCACCGTGCCCTCGAACTCCTTAAAGTTACTGACCGGGCGGGCGGCGCTCACGGCTTTTGGCTCTTCGCCGGGGAACGTGATGGGAATACGCACGCCCGACATCGAAATCCGGTTAGTATCGTGATACTTCATGCGCGCATCCTGGTAGCCATTAATCACCTCCGCGTCACTCATCAGATCTTCTGTCAGTTTCGGGTCATAGGGCGACGTGATGAAAAAACCGAACATGGCATTGATGATGGCGGCTTCCAGCTCCACCTGGTCGTACTTGATAAGCATTTTCAGACGCTGAACCACGGGATTGAGAATACCGACGCCACGATGCTGGCCCGCACGGTCATGATCAAAGTCATGCACCACCACCGGCCTTCCCCACGACGTTTCACGCGGCACTGCCGCTCCACCAGTCCCCCATGTGTGCGGACCGGATGTGATAGGCTACCGGCACCCCGTCCGCGTCAATTTCCACACCGCCACGAATATGCGGCATGTCAAACGCATCGTTCGGGTTACTCAGCCGGTCGGGGTCAATCACCTGTACCACCGTACCGTAACGCCCGCGACCGGGGGCTATTCTGTCCGGTCGCCAGTGGATGACCGCCGATCATCTTGTGGCGGAATGCCAGCCGGAAAAGCTGCGGCAGGGTCTGTCTGCGTTCAAGGTCGCAGTAACACCCGGCATCACTGGCCCAGTTGCGCCAGTGTGCCTCCACACAGCGCCCGTACTCATCCGCCCAGTCTGCATCAAATGCCCGGTTGCCGGTCATCTCTGCCAGCATCCGGTAGTCAGGCTTCATCCTCGGGCGAAAAACCACCCCCATGGCATTGTCCAGCAGACGGGTGATACTGCCATTCGCCCAGCCGTCATTGCGGACAAGGTCGCGCATTCTGGCAACCATACGGCTACGCCAGATATTCACTTCATTGTCCGGTGACCACAGTACCGGGTTCCAGCCCGCCACCGAACCGTGCGAGAAACCGGCAGAGTCGTAGGGGATCCGCCCGCTGTCATTCAGTGCGCGTTTTTTTTCCGTCTGTTGCGGAAAAGGTCTGCCATTTTTATCGACTATCATCGCTCACCTCAGTAACGCACGCTCAGAGACCTTCTCGTCCTAATCCCCAGCGCCCGCTGGAGCGTCGCGATCAGCGCCAGCAAATCAGCACTGCTGGCCTGTGAATAAGTCACGGTGCGCGTGCCGTCTCCCTGTGCATAGGAGAAACTCACGCCACGCCGCCCTGAAAGCAGCTCAATATAGGCCGCCTGAGCTTCATTCAGTGCCGCCTTCAGTTGTTCTTTTGACATTCCGGCAAACACGCCGGGGGGATTCCTGCAAGCCTCATATGCAGCGGTATTTTCTTACGGGGTATCTCCGGTGCTTTTGCGCCCGGCATACTTAAACTGATTTTTTCTTCCGGCTGCGCGGGAGGCGGCTCCATGAATGACAGATCCTGCGCCGCCCGTTCAGCCAGACGGTTCAGTTTCAGACCGTGATGCAGCAGCCCCTTCAGGGCCGCGTAACCGTACACCATACAGTCCAGCGCCTCATTCGCCCGTCCGGCAGACAGCTCCCAGACACGGTACACCTGCCCGCCGTTCTCCTTACGCACCAGACGCTCAGAGAGCAGCTGACTGAAATAATGCAAATCCAGAAACGACGGAAAATGGATACAGCCTGCGGCAGGCGCGCCTGCCGGATCCGGCTCAATATGGAGCCGGTGCCTGATGTCGTCCTTCGCGGAGTTCACCCCCAGAATG
>ERZ773149.3135-NODE-3135-length-10629-cov-18.884623_pt1 | contig 10629 bp, 8 predicted proteins | sample MGYA00511081_ERZ773149 | MGnify/ENA primary metagenome ERZ773149 (study PRJEB29015, sample SAMEA2737846) | human gut metagenome | biome: human gut; feature: human-associated habitat; material: faeces | place: China | collected 2012 ...
CAAACTACCAGAAGTCTCCGAAGCCATACGTTTCTTTACAATCGTTATAACATTCGCGTTATGAATAATTTCTGCATAACGTTATGAGCGGCAGGACGAATGCTTCAGCCTTGCCGCTCGGTTTCAGGCTGGCGCTCAGGCCAGCAGTTTTTTAATGCTTTCGCGGAATTTGGCGCCTTCTTTCAGGTTACGCATCCCGTAGGTGACGAAGGCCTGCATGTAGCCCATTTTCTTCCCGCAGTCGTAGCTTTCGCCGGTCATCAGCATCGCGTCGACGGACTGCTTCTTCGCCAGTTCGGCAATGGCGTCGGTCAGTTGGATACGGCCCCATGCGCCCGGCTCGGTACGTTCCAGTTCGGCCCAGATATCCGCCGACAGCACGTAGCGCCCCACCGCCATCAGATCGGAGTCCAGGGTCTGCGGTTCGTCCGGTTTTTCAATAAACTCGACGATACGCGCCACCTGGCCTTCAGCCACCATCGGCTCTTTGGTCTGGATGACGGAGTATTCGGAGAGATCGCCCGGCATGCGTTTCGCCAGCACCTGGCTGCGGCCGGTCTCGTTAAAGCGGGCGATCATAGCGGCGAGGTTATAGCGCAGCGGGTCAGCGGTGCCGCCGTCAAGGATGATATCCGGCAGGACCACCACAAACGGGTTGTCGCCGACTACCGGGCGGGCGCAGAGGATGGAGTGGCCCAGGCCCAGCGGCTGCGCCTGACGCACGTTCATGATGGTCACGCCCGGCGGGCAAATGGCCTGCACTTCCGCCAGCAGCTGGCGCTTCACGCGCTGTTCCAGCAGGGCTTCCAGCTCGTAGGAGGTGTCGAAGTGGTTTTCCACCGCGTTCTTCGAGGAGTGCGTCACCAGAACAATCTCTTTGATCCCGGCGGCGACGATTTCGTCAACGATGTACTGAATCATTGGCTTATCAACGATCGGCAGCATCTCCTTTGGAATTGCCTTTGTGGCCGGCAGCATATGCATGCCTAGTCCTGCGACCGGAATAACCGCTTTCAAATTCGCCATATTCATCTTCACCTGTTTGGTTGCAAAACACGCGGTTTTGCAAAATTGTACATGTCACAAATCCATTGGAACTGATAATACACGGATACTGCCCGGGCATCTGCCCGCCAAATTCTTAAATTCACTGTCACGTAAAAGAATACACACAACTCCCTTTTACCAACAGTCAGAAGTGAGAATAATCTTATTTTCGTTCAGGTTATTCAGCGGCTCGTTCCTTTGCGCCGCGCGATGTGGCTGAGAGGCCCGTCTATCGGGGTCTGTTGGCCGCCGGCCCCGCCGCGCCGCGCGTATGCCTGGAAAGAATAGATATAGATAATAAATTTCGCCAGGCAATATATTTCAGCATAAACAGCCGGATATGACGACATATTAGCCTGAATCCGCGGCGGTGAACTGCGATCCGCCCTATTCTGCACTCACTTCATAATATGAATTATGCCGGTTTTGTGAGCGGGCTTCGCGCTTCGCTTCTGCTCTGCGCATCCGCGCTCGCCGTGACGAACCGCGGGAGGAAGCCCTTTTGCCGCCCTCGCTGAAACGCAGCGGAAAAAGTTCTGATATCGGCAAGCTTATTCCATGGTCGCCGCCATGGTGTTATTTTTTCACTGTTCTTTTCCGGAACATAATTCTTATCGGTTCGCTTAATCCGCTGGAAATATATCCACCCACGGCAGAGCGATGTCCGCGTCGTTATTGCCTGTATAAGTTCACAGAGATATTGCAATTGCCTCTGGATAAGTAAGGGGAGATTGCACTATGCAAATGCAGCACCTGATGGTTGGCTATCCTAAGTACTACCAAACAGCCGATTATGCGTTGAGGCTTTCAGTAATGGCTGATATAGCAACAATGAGAATGAAGGCTCTGCACTTCTGGGATAAACACGATATTTCTGCAGCGTCTGAAGCCTTTGGCGTATCCTGCCGCACGCCTTACTGGTGGCGTCAGTTACTGAACAAGGGAGGACCTGAGGGGCCAATCCCGCACAGTAAGGCACCTCTGGTGCGACGAAAAAAGCACTGGCATCCCGATGTGCTGAAAGAGATTCGACGCCTCAGGACAGAGCTGCCGAACCTCGGTAAAGAGCAGATTTTTGTTCGCCTGAAGCCCTAGTGCGTACAACGCCACCTGACCTGCCCGAGTGTTTCCACCATCGGCAGAATGATCGCCACCGCACACGATAAAATGCGGATGATACCAGTACGTCTGAGCTCGCGGGGTAAGGCTCTGTTTGTCAAAAAGCGAACCACCAAACCCCGCAGGCCAAAGCACTATCGTCCGGTAAAGACCGGAGAGCTCATTGGGATGGACGCCATTGAGCTCAGAATGGGTGAAATGCGTCGCTATATCATTACCATGATCGACGAACACAGCGATTACGCACTGGCGCTGGCTGTGCCGTCGCTCAACAGTGATATCGTCAATCACTTTTTCAGCCGTGCAGCCCGGCTGTTTCCTATCGGTATCAGCCAGATCATCTCAGATAACGGGAAAGAGTTCCTGGGAAGCTTTGACAAAACGCTGCAGGAAGCCGCCATCAAACACATCTGGACCTATCCCTACACGCCAAAAATGAACGCTATCTGTGATCGTTTTAACCGGACATTAAGAGAGCAATTTATTGAGTTTAATGAAATTTTACTCTTTGAGGATCTGGCGTTGTTTAACCAGAAGCTGGCGGAATATCTGGTGCTGTATAACAGCAAAAGACCCCACAAGGCGCTCGCACTAATGACGCCCGTGGAATATATGTTAAAAGAGAACAAAAATTGCAATATGTGGTGGACCCATACATTGCATTTTAGACTAATCTTATCCATGATCGTGGTAACACATACCGCAGTCGTACAGGTTTTAATACATATGGAATGGATTGCCGATCCGTCAATCTGGGCAGGTCTCGTCACGCTGGTGGTTATCGAACTGGTGTTGGGTATCGATAACCTGGTCTTTATCGCTATCCTCGCCGAGAAGCTCCCTCCCGCCCAGCGCGACCGCGCGCGGATCACTGGCCTGATGCTGGCGATGGTCATGCGTCTCCTGCTGCTGGCCTCTATCTCCTGGCTGGTCACCCTGACCAAACCGCTGATTGTTTTTCACGACTTCAGCTTTAGCGCCCGCGATTTGATTATGCTGTTTGGCGGCCTGTTTCTGCTGTTTAAAGCGACCGTCGAGCTTAATGAGCGGCTGGAGGGGAAAGACAGCGATAACCCCACCCAGCGCAAAGGGGCGAAATTCTGGGCCGTCGTGGCGCAGATCGTGGTGCTCGACGCCATCTTCTCGCTCGACTCGGTGATCACCGCCGTCGGCATGGTTGATCACCTGGCGGTGATGATGGCCGCGGTGGTTATCGCCATCAGCCTGATGCTGATGGCCAGCAAGGCGCTGACGCGCTTCGTTAACAGCCACCCGACCATCGTGATCCTCTGTCTGAGCTTCCTGCTGATGATCGGCTTCAGCCTGATTGCTGAAGGCTTCAGCTTTATCATTCCGAAAGGCTATTTATATGCGGCCATTGGCTTCTCGGTCATGATTGAAGCGCTTAACCAGCTGGCGCAGTTTAACCGCCGTCGCTTCCTCTCCGCCAATATGACGCTGCGTCAGCGCACTACCGAAGCGGTGATGAATCTGCTGAGCGGGCAGAAAGAAAAAGCTGAACTGGATGCTGACACGGCGTCGCTGGTCGCCGATCAGGATCAACATCCACTGTTTAATCCGCAGGAACGACTGATGATTGAGCGGGTGCTGAACCTTAATCAGCGCAGCGTCAGCAGTATTATGACGTCGCGCCATGATATCGAGCGCATCAACCTCAGCGCGCCGGAGGAAGAGATCCGCAGCCTGGTGGAGAAAAATCAGCATACCCGGCTGGTGGTCACCGGCGGGAAGGATAATGAAGATCTGCTGGGGGTGGTGCATGTTATTGACCTGCTCCAGCAGTCCCTGCGCCAGGAGCCGCTGGATCTGCAGGCGCTGGTGCGTCAACCGCTGGTCTTCCCGGAGGGGCTGCCGCTCCTCTCGGCGCTCGAGCAGTTCCGCCAGGCCCGCACCCATTTTGCCTTTGTGGTCGATGAGTTTGGTTCCGTCGAGGGGATTGTGACCCTCAGCGACGTGATGGAGACCATCGCCGGTAATCTGCCCAATGAGGTGGAGGAGATCGATGCCCGGCACGATATTCAGCATCATCAGGACGGTTCGTGGACGGTTAACGGCCATATGCCGCTGGAGGATCTGGTGCAGTACGTTCCGCTGCCGCTGGATGATAAACGTGAGTACCACACCGTCGCCGGTCTGCTGATGGAGTATCTGCAGCATGTGCCGCAGGTGGGGGAGACCATTGAGATTGACGGTTATACGCTGCGCACGCTGCAGGTCGACAGCCATCGGGTGCAGAAGGTGCAGATCGTCCCGCCGGTAAAGCAGGATGAGCTGGATTATGAGGTGTAATCGTCAGGCATAAAACGGCCCGGGGTATCCCGGGCCGTAAAATTGATAGCCAGATATCCTGTTTAATGCCTGATGGCGCTTCGCTTATCAGGCCTACGGGATGGCGAACTAATCGGGGTATGACACCCACCGTATAATCCAGGCCGGGTCAGGCGTAGCTGCCACACTGCCTGATGGCGCTGCGCTTATCAGGCCTACATTAAGTGGCGACGCAAACGGATGATATTGCGCACATCCCAGGCCGGGTCAGGCGCAGCCGCCACCCGGCATCATTGTGACATTACGCTTTGACGATAAACACAGCCCGGAAACTTCCGGGCCGCGGTGGTAGGAATTACAGCTTATCGAGCAGCTTTTTGGCATCGTTGCCGTCTTTGCTGCCTTTATTACGCTCAACCCAGTCGTTGAGGCGCTGCTTCGCTTCATCCTGCAGCTGTTTGCGCAGGATCTGGTCGACCTGCAGACTGTAGCTCAGCGACTGCCACTCGCCGTAGATGCGCAGCGGGATAGCGGTCTGTTTCAGGCGGTCGATAAGCTTGCCCTCCCCTTTCCAGCCGCCGAGCACGCGCACGTTGAAGCGCATATCGCAGTTCTCTTTCTGCAGATCGAGCTGTCCTTCGCCGGTCATCGCCATCACGTCGGACTGCCCCTGCAGGCGGTTCAGCGTCACCAGCCCGTTATCCAGCGTCAGCCGGCTGCTCACGGAATCCAGGCGGGTGGCATTGTCGTAATTTTCCTGCGCCCGCACGTTGGTGCTGCGCTCCACGGCCTGCTGCACCAGCTGCTGGAAGTTCAGCCCTTCGGTGCGGGTATCGGCCATCTGGAGCTGAGCCTGTCCCTGCCAGTGGCGACGGAAATCATCGGCGTCAATGCGCGTTCCGGAAAATTCGCCGCTCAGCGACAGCTTGCCGGTCAGGTTTAAGGAATAGTTAAAGGCTTTGATCAGCGAACCGATCTCCACATTCTGCAGCGCCGGCTGGAACGTCGCCAGCGGCGTGTCGCCGCGGGCATCCAGGGTGCCAGGGAGAGAGAGCTGCCCGCCGTCAAGATTGCCCTGCATTTTGCTGACCGTCAGCAGCCCCTGCTGGTTGCTGATTTCGCTCTGCACCTGGGTGAAGTTCAGACCGCGCCACTGCAGCTGGTCGGCGCTCAGGGCCATTCGGCCGTTGAAGCCGCGCAGGCTCTGGTAATCTTCGCGCTCATCGCTGTCGGCGATCACCGGGCGCAGCGGTCGCGTCTGACTCTGGCCCTGCTGACTGGCGCTACTGTCCGTCGCCGGCGACCTTTGCGCCAGCAGACTATCGAGATCGAGAGTGGTGGCGTGCAGATCCAATGACCAGTCCGGGCGATCCCCCAGCACCACGCTGCCGCTGCCGGTAACGGTGCTGCGGTTAGCCATCAGATTCAGGTTGTCAAAACGCAGGGTCTTGTCATCTTCCTGCCAGCTGGCCTGCAGACTTCCCTGACCATTAATGCCGTCCGGTGGGAGCTCGGCGCCGCGCAGCTGCCAGCTAAGCTGGGTAAAGTCGGCTTTTAAGGAGTGCGGATAATCGCCGCCCTGCACGGTGGCGGAGAAGTTCAGCGCCAGGTCGCGCTGGTCGCGGTTCACCCGGCCGGAGAAATCCACGGTGGCCCGGTGATTCTCATCCTGCTCCATCTGCAGACGGATATCGCGCACGGTCACCTGCTCGCCGTTCTCATGCTGGAAGAAGAGCACGCTGTCGGCCACCTGCAGCTGACGCACATCGTAGGACCATCCGCGATCCTCCGGGGCCAGCGGCAGGGTGTTGTCATGCGGCACCACCGGCGCTGAGCTGTCGCGAACCGCCTCGGTTTTCGGGGTCAGCTGGATCACCGCGCCCTTGAGCATCACCTGCTTCACCTGCAGCTGATGCGAGAGCAGCGGCAGCAGCGCCACGTCGAGGCGCATATTGTCGGCGCGGATCACCGGCTCTTCGGCGCCTCGGGCGGTCAGCGTCATCCGTCCGCTGAGAATGCTGAGCTGCGGCCAGACGTGCCAGCGCAGCGGGCCATCAAGGTCAAGCTGATAACCGCTGCGCTCTGCCACCTCATGCACCATATAGGCGCGAAAATCGTTGGGATTGACCAGCAATACCAACGAGGTAAGCCCGGCGACAATGACCGCCAGCAGGATCATCAGCGTTGTCAGTATTCGTCTCATGGCACCCTCAGCAACACCCCGTTGACGTTATCAATCCTTGTCGATTCGGCTCGCCACCGCGCCCTGCTGGTCGCGATATTTGGCGTCTTCACGGCGGTTATACGGCCGGGCCGCCGGGCCCGATAACGGTTCAAAGCTCAGCGCGCCGATGGGCATCCCCGGGCGTAGCGCCAGCGGCAGCTTGCCGGAGTTGTAAAACTCAAGCACGATGCAGCCGGACCAGCCTGGATCGATACGGTGCGCGGTAACGTGCACCATCAGCCCCAGGCGCGCCAGCGAGGAGCGTCCGTCCAGCCAGCCTACCAGGTCGGCAGGCAGGGTGACAGACTCGTAGGTCACCGCCAGCGCCAGTTCGCCCGGATGCAGGAAAAAGGCCTCCCCTTCCGGCAGGACGATCTCTTCGCTCATCACGCGGTCCAGCGCGGCGCTGACCTCGGCCTTCGGGCCGCTTAAATCGATAAACGGCGCCGTGTGGCCACGGAAGGTGCGAAATTTATTACCCAGCCGTACATCAACCGTCGCGCCATTAATACGCTCAACGGGCGGACGCGGATTGATGGCGAGTCGCCCTTCATCCAACCAGGCTTCGATATCTCGGTCACACAGACGCATGGGCTTTCTCCTTATAAGGCTGCTTCCCGCACGCTTCGCGGCGGAGAGGGCAACAGGGCTACTCTTTGCACGTTACACAATTCGGCCAGGTTATTCAAAGAACTGACTGATTTTGGCCTTCAGAATATCAATAGCGATGCGGTTTTTGCCGCCGCGCGGCACGATGATGTCGGCATACTGCTTCGACGGTTCAATAAACTGCAGGAACATCGGGCGCACGGTTTTCTGATACTGGGCCATCACCGAGTCCATGGAGCGGCCGCGCTCGTTAACGTCGCGCTTAATACGGCGCATCAGGCAAATATCGAGAGGGGTGTCGACGAAAATAGAGAAGTTGAGCTCGTTACGCAGGCGCGCATCGGTCAGCAGCAGGATCCCTTCAAGGATAATCACCTTCTTCGGCTCGACGTGAATGGTGTTCGGCGTGCGGGTATGCTCGACGTAGCTATAGACCGGCAGTTCAATCGGCTGGCCGCTTTTCAGCATCTGCAAATGCTGGAACAACAGACTGTGGTCCATTGAGCTCGGGTGGTCATAGTTGGTTTTGACGCGCTCTTCCATCGACAGATGGCTTTGATCTTTGTAATAGCTGTCTTCCGGAATGACGCCAATATGTTCGTCGCCAACTTGTTCACGCAATTCGCGATAGAGAGTACTGGCGATAAGACTTTTGCCAGAAGCCGATGCGCCGGCGATGCCTACAATGACGCACTGATGGGACATATCAGTCATAAATTTTTGCGACCTGATTAACCTGGATAGAGATGGAGGGTGGCGGCGGACCGCCAAACGCGGCAATTATAGGGATTTCAGCGTCCCGATACCAGTGGTATGCGCCCCGGACGGCTATTCCGCCGCCGGGATCCAGTCATCGGTATACCAGATATGCAACAGCGCATACGATCGCATCGGCTGCCAGCGACGGGCATAGCGAGCGATGGCGGCCGGGGTCATTCCCGGAAAGCGCTGTTTAATCAGGTAATCATCCGGCAAAAAGATATCTTTCGCCTGCCAGCCGCGCAGGGCAAAATAGCTCGCGGTCCACCGGCCAATGCCCGGCAGCGTCTGTAGCTGCTTCATCCCGGCATCGATATCATCCGGCGCCACCAGCGGAAGCTGGCCGTCAATGGCCGCCTGTGCCAGATGAATTAAGGCTTCGGCGCGGCGCAGCGACATCCCGGTGGCCTTCAACGCCAGGGGATCTGCGACCGCCAACGCCTGCGGTTCCGGAAAAAGGTAGTAACCCGGCGCATCCGCCAGCGGCTCACCATAGGCCGCCACCACTTTAGCCGTCAGCTTCGCCGCCATCGCCACGCTGACCAGTTGTCCCAGTACCGCACGCACCGCCTGTTCAAACGCATCGAGTGAACCAGGTAACCGCAACCCCGGCCGCCCGCTGGCCAGCGGACCCAGCACCTGCGCCACCTGCTGCGGATCGCAGTCCAGGTCAAACAGGCGCGCCACCCGGGCGAAGCACTCCTCCGCCACCGGCAAAAGACCCGCTGATAAGCTCACCCGTAATCCTTGCGCCGCCTCATCGGGCACCACATTAATCAAACCACGGTGGTCCGCCAGCGAAAAACTGCGGGTATACTGCCCTTCTCCCAAGGTTTCAATGCCCGTCACCGCACGTGCACGCAGAAAATCAAATATCCATTGCTGGTCATAGGGTGGCTTCCACGGTAACAGCGTCATTATCACTCCTTCTTCATCTACCCTTATTAAATGCATCAATCATAGACGCTTTGTCTTTGACGGGCCTTGCTTTTAAATTCCAGTTGTCGCCGTGGCGGCAATCCGCTAAAGTCGCCCCCCTTCTTCACTGGCATGGGGATTTTCAGGTCATGTTTATTGGTTTTGACTACGGAACCGCCAACTGTTCCGTTGCGGTAATGCGCGATAATCAGCCGCATTTGTTAACGCTGGAAAACGGCAGCACGCTACTACCGTCAATGTTGTCCGCGCCGACCCGCGAAGCGGTCAGCGAATGGCTCTTCCGCCATCATCAGGTGCCGCCAAACGGTGATGAAAACCAGGCGCTGCTGCGTCGCGCGATAAGCTTCAACCGCGAGGAAGATATCGACGTACTCAGCAACAGCGTGCAGTTTGGTCTTGCCTCGCTGCATCAGTACGTCGAAGATCCGGAAGAAGTGTACTTTGTGAAGTCGCCGAAATCGTTCCTCGGCGCCAGCGGGCTCAAGCCGCAGCAGGTTGCGCTGTTTGAAGATTTAGTTTGCGCCATGATGCTGCATATCAAATTACAGGCGCAAACGCAGCTGCCGGAAACTATCGACCAGGCGGTTATCGGGCGGCCGATTAACTTTCAGGGCCTCGGCGGCGATGAAGCCAACGCCCAGGCGCAGGGTATTCTGGAGCGAGCGGCAAAGCGCGCGGGCTTCCGTGACGTGGTATTTCAGTTTGAACCGGTCGCCGCCGGTCTGGATTTCGAAGCGACGCTGAGCGAAGAAAAACGCGTGCTGGTCGTCGATATCGGCGGCGGTACCACCGACTGTTCATTGTTGCTGATGGGGCCGCAGTGGCGCCAGAAAGCCGACCGCCAGCAGAGCCTGCTGGGCCACAGCGGCTGTCGCGTCGGCGGTAACGATCTCGACATCGCGCTGGCCTTTAAATGTCTGATGCCGCTGCTGGGCATGGGCGGAGAGACCGAGAAAGGGATTGCCTTGCCGGTCCTGCCGTGGTGGAACGCGGTAGCGATTAACGATGTTCCGGCACAAACCGAGTTCTACAGCACGGCCAACGGTCGACTGCTCAATGATCTGTTGCGCGATGCCCGCGACGGCGAAAAAGTGGCGCTGCTGCTGAAGGTCTGGCGCCAGCGTCTGGGTTATCGCCTGGTACGCAGCGCGGAAGAGAGCAAAATCGCCCTCTCGGCCCAGGACAACGTCACCACCGGACTGCCGTTTATCGGCGACGAACTGGCGACGGCAATCAGCCAGCAGGGGCTGGAAGCAGCGCTGAATCAGCCGCTGACGCGGATCATGGAGCAGGTTCAGCTGGCGCTGGACAACAGCCGCGACACGCCGGATGTCATCTATCTTACCGGCGGTAGCGCGCGCTCCCCGCTGATTAAGAAAGCGCTGGCGGCGCATCTGCCGGGCATACCGATTGCCGGTGGCGATGATTTTGGCTCGGTCACCGCCGGACTGGCCCGCTGGGCGCAGGTGGTGTTCGCCTGACCTTTACGGGGCAGGCTCTGCCCCGCTATTGAACCCGTCGGCGCATGGAACGCGGCGCTCCTTTTCCTTCATTTCTGGTTTTATTCTCGTGCTCTTTGCGCCACCTGGGTAATGACTCCAACTTACTGATAGTGTTTTATGTTCAGATAATGCCCGATGACT
>ERZ773149.3141-NODE-3141-length-10610-cov-49.189673_pt1 | contig 10610 bp, 7 predicted proteins | sample MGYA00511081_ERZ773149 | MGnify/ENA primary metagenome ERZ773149 (study PRJEB29015, sample SAMEA2737846) | human gut metagenome | biome: human gut; feature: human-associated habitat; material: faeces | place: China | collected 2012 ...
ACCCGCATAAACACTGGCTTTTTTAAGCAACTCGATTTATTCAAACTCAATCGTTGCCGGCGGTTTTGTGGTGTAGTCGAACATGACACGGTTGATGTTCTTGACCTCGTTCACGATGCGGTTGGCGGCGGTGGTGATGGTCTCCGTCGGCAGGATCGTGACCTCGGCGGTCATGAAATCCGTCGTGGTGACGGCGCGCAGGGCGATGGCGTAGTCGTAGGTGCGCTCGTCGCCCATGACGCCGACACTGCGCATGTTGGTCAGCGCGGCAAAGTACTGGCTCGGGCGCTGGGCCATGGGCAGCTTGTCGACCTCCTCACGCCAGATGGCGTCGGCATCCTGCACGATGGCGACCTTCTCGGGGGTCACATCGCCGATGATGCGGATGGCCAGGCCCGGGCCGGGGAACGGCTGGCGGGCGACAAGGTACTCCGGCAGGCCCAACTCACGGCCAGCCTGACGGACCTCGTCCTTGAACAGGTCACGCAAAGGCTCGACGATTTCCTTAAAGTCGACGTAGTCGGGCAGACCACCGACGTTGTGGTGGCTCTTGATCGTGGCAGATTCGCCGCCGAGGCCGGACTCGACCACGTCGGGGTAAATCGTACCCTGCGCCAAAAAGTCCACAGCACCGATCTTTTTAGCCTCATCCTCAAAGACGCGAATAAACTCCTCGCCGATGATCTTGCGCTTGCGCTCGGGGGCGTCTTGACCGGCCAGCTTCTTGTAGAAGCGGTCACGGGCGTCGACGCAGACAAAGTTGATGTCGAACTGGCCGCCCTCGCCAAAGACCTCGCAGACCTGCTCGCGCTCATTCTTGCGCAGCAGACCGTGGTCCACGAACACGCAGGTCAGCTGCTTGCCGATGGCCTTGGCCAGCATGGCCGCGCAGACGCTGGAATCCACGCCGCCGGACAGGGCGCAGAGTACCTTGCCGTCGCCGATCTTTTCGCGCAGGGCCTTGACGGAGTTTTCCACGAAGGAGTCCATCTTCCAGTCACCGGCGCAGCGGCAGACATTATAGACGAAGTTATGCAGAATTTTCGTGCCGTTCTCGGTGTGCAGGACCTCGGGGTGGAACTGCACAGCGTAGAGGCCGCGTGCCTTATCCTGCGCGGCAGCCACCGGACAGTTGGGCGTGTGGGCCACGATCTCAAAGCCGGGGGCGGCCTGCTCGATGTAGTCGTTATGACTCATCCAGCAGACATTTTGCGCGGGCAGCGTGTCAAACAGCGGGCTGGCGGTGTTCAAGTCGACCAGCGTCTTGCCGTACTCGCGCTCGGGTGCCTTGCAGACCTTGCCGCCCAGCATGTGCATCATCAGCTGGCTGCCGTAGCAGATGCCGAGGATGGGCACCCCCCAGTTATAAATTTCGGGGTCGATCGTGGGCGAATCCGGCAGGTAGGCGCTGTTGGGGCCGCCGGTGAAGATGATGCCCTTGGGGTTTTTGGCCTTGATTTTGGCAAGGTCGGTGCGGTACGAATAAATCTCGCAATATACGTTGCATTCGCGGACGCGGCGGGCGATCAGCTGATTATACTGGCCGCCGAAATCCAGAACGATGACAGTTTCCTGCTGCATGAGGAGACTCCCTTCTCTATTTATAGTCCTATTGGGTTATTATAGCACGTTTTGGCGGGTTTGAACAGATGGGGAGGGAAAATAAATTATTTTTGCGTTTGTGTGGCGTACAGCGTGACGCAGGGGCGCCTTGTACATGTGCCCGGGACGTGTGCGGCTGCGTTAGGTTTGCGGGCGGATCGGGAATCCGCCCCTACGGTGGTGGCGGGAGGCTTGCGGTGGCGGGAACGGGCACGGCGGCATGAGGGCATGCCGCCCTACGTCCCCGCATAAATGATACACGTAGGGCGGGGTGCCCCACCCCGCCGCAAGTTCACACCAGCTCCACCTTATACTTTGCCAGCCAATAGTTCAGCTGCAAAAACCACGCGATAGTCTGGGGCGTAGTCATCAGCTGACCGTACCACGGGATGGGGTTATCCGCGCCGGAGGCCAGCAGCGTTTCCAGTGCGTCCGCCCGAATGATGCGCAGAAGCGGCGCGGCGGGGTCGTTCAGGACGGTGCGCAGCTCCGCCGAGACGGCAGCCAGGTAGCTGGGGTTCCACGTTTTGGGGTACGGGCTTTTGCGCCGCCACAGAACCTCGTCGGGCAGCACGCCGCGCATGGCCTCGCGCAGGAGGCCCTTTTCCTGCCCGTGATAGTCCTTGAACTCCCATGGGACCGAGTAGAGATACTCCGCAATGCGGTAATCGCAGAACGGCACGCGGACCTCGAGGCCGCTGTACATGCTCATGCGGTCCTTGCGGTCCAGCAGCGTCTGCATGAACCATTTGAAATTCAGGTTCATCATCTGGCGCATCCGTTGTTCTGCGGCGGGCAGGCCGGGGCGGACGGAGGTCTGCGCCAGCGTGGCGCGATAGCGTTCATCAACGAACGCTGCCGGGTCGATGCCGCCCAGCACACCGGGCTTGATGAACGACGCGCGGTAGGCCGTGGACTGCGCCCATGGGAAGCCGTACCGCTCGCGCACCGTGGGGTCGCGGTACCACGGGTAGCCGCCGAAAATTTCGTCCGCGCACTCCCCCGACAGCGCCACCGTGGCGTGGGGCTTGATATGCCGACAGAACACGAGCAGCGACGCATCCACGTCCGCCATGCCGGGCAGGTCGCGGGCGTCCACTGCGGCGTACAGCGCGGGCACAAGCTCCGGCGTGTCCAGCGTGACCCAGTGGTGCCTGGCATGGAGAAAGTCGTTCATTTTGCGGATGTAGGGTGCATCCGCGCCGGGCTGAAATTTTGTCGCGTGGAAGTACTTTTTGTTGTCCCTGTAGCCCACCGAGAACGTTTGCAGCTGGCTGCCCTGCGCCGTAAAATGCGCATCGGCGATGGCCGAAATCAGGCTGGAATCCAGCCCGCCGGACAAAAACGTTGCCACGGGCACGTCGGACACGAGCTGCCGCTCGATAGCATCGGTGACGAGATCGCGCACCCTGCGGGCCGTGGCGGCGAAGTCGTCGGGGTGGTCGTGGTCCTCGAGACGCCAGTAGGTGTGCAGGGTCAGGCGGGCGGTTTGGGTCTCATAGACAGCGTACTGGCCGGGCAGCAGCTCCCGCACATTTTGAAATACGCCGCAGCCCGGCGTGCGCCCGGGGCCAAGCAGCAGCACCTCGGCCAGGCCGTTGGCATCGATGCGGGGCGGCACAGCCGGGTGCGCCAGCAGGGTCTTCAGCTCACTGCCAAATATCAGCGAGTCCTCCGCCTGCGTGTAGAACAGCGGCTTGACGCCGCAGCGGTCCCGCGCCAAAAACAGCGTACCTGCGTTCTGCTGCCAGACCGCAAACGCAAAAATGCCGTTGCACCTGGGCACGCAGTTTGCGCCCCACTCGGCAAAAGCGTGGAGCAGTACCTCGGTGTCGGAGTGCCCGTTGAAGCTGTGCCCGCGGGCGGCCAGTGCGGCGCGCAGTTCGGGCGTGTTGTAGAGCTCGCCGTTATAAACCAGCACGTAGGTTTCACCCTGCCAGTCCAGCTGCATGGGCTGCAGGCCGTTTTCGAGATCCACAACCGCCAGCCGCGCGTGGATGAGCGCCGCCGCGCCGCAGATGTACATACCGCGCTGGTCCGGCCCGCGCCGCGCCAGCGTTTGCTGCATGGCGCAGTAGGCCGCGTACCGCCGCTGGATGGTCCGGGGGTCGCGCCCGACCTGCCCCGCAATTCCGCACATAAAAACGCCCCCTTTGCATGATTCACAAATGAATATGCAGGTGGGGGCGGGGATATGATTTTTTTGTTTCGGGAAAGGGCTTTGGCCGTTTGCAGTCTGTTTCTTACTTTCCCGCAATCGCGTCTGCGATGTGACCGGCGACGGCATCCTTGCTCTGGAGGGGCAGCTCGGTGACGCCTTGAACGGTGATGATGGTCACAACGTTCGTGTCCACGCCGAAGCCTGCGCCGGGCACCTTCAGGTTGTTGGCCACAATCATGTCCATGTTCTTCTTGTGCAGCTTGGCCGTGCTGTTTTCAATCAAGTCGCGGGTCTCCATCGAGAAGCCGCAGACAAACAGCTTTTCCGGCTTATGCGCACCGACCCAGGCTAAAATATCGTCGGTGCGTTCCAGGGCAATATTCATCTCGCCGTCGTGCTTTTTGACCTTGTCCGCGGCGACAGTGGCCGGGCGGTAGTCGGCCACGGCGGCGGCCATGACGAGGGCGTCTGCATCCATGGCGTTTGCCTTGACGGCCTCAAACAGGTCAGCGGCGGTGGTGAACGGAACGGTCTTTACAAACGGCACGGGCGGCAGCGTGCAGCCGGTGGACGCCAGCAGCGTGACGTCTGCGCCGCGCAGCATACAGGCGCGGGCCACGGCGTAGCCCATCTTGCCGGTGGAGTGGTTCGTCAGGTAGCGCACGGGGTCCATCGGCTCCTGCGTGGCACCGGCGGAGACGACAACCTTTTTGCCTTTAAGGTCTTTCGCGCAGGCCAGCTCCCGCAGGACGTAGTCGACCAGCACACCCTCATCGGGCAGACGGCCCGAGCCGACGTCGCCGCAGGCCAGCATGCCGGAGCCGGACGGGATGACCGTGAAGCCGTAGTGTTCCAGCGTTTTGAGGTTATCCTGGGTGATGGGGTTTTCGAGCATGTGGGTGTTCATGGCGGGCGCGACCAACTTGGGGCAGGTCGCGGCCAGCGTGACGGTGGTCAGCATGTCGTCGGCCTGGCCGTGGGCCAGCTTGGCGATGACGTTGGCCGTGGCCGGGGCGATGAGCATCAAATCTGCCGCGTTGGCAAGGCTGATATGGGCCACGTCGTACTGGAAGTTGCGGTCAAACGTATCGACCTGGCAGCGGCGGCGGGTCAGCGTCTCAAACACCAGCGGCGAGATAAACTCGGTGGCGTTTTTCGTCATAAGAACGTGTACATCCGCGCCCAGCTTGACGAGTGCATGCGCCACGTTGGGCATTTTGTAGGCGGCAATGCCCCCGGTGATGCCGAGGACAACGGTTTTGTTGGAAAGCAGCATAAAAAAATCAACACCTTATTAGTAGATAAGAGATAATAGATAAAAGATAATAAAATGGTGGAGTTTTCGCCTTTGGCGAAAACAAAATTACGCTGTAGCCATTATAGCAGATTGACGCTTTCTATGCAAATGCGTATAATATTTTTGGGCGGCGCAAAGCGCCGCGATCCACCTTTTTTATCTATTATCTCTTATCTTTTATCTATAAAAAGGACTTCACTATGGTTTTAGCAGTTGACATCGGCAACTCCAACATCTGCATTGGCGGGCTGGACGGGGCGGACCACCGCACCATTGCGTTCACGACCCGCATGGTCACCCGCCCCCGCTGCACCGAGGACGAGTACGCCGCCGAGATGAAATTTCTGCTGCGGCGCCTGCCTGTGGACCCCACCGCCTGTGAGGGCGTTATTGTGTGCAGCGTCGTGCCGCGCCTGACCTGCGTGCTGGCCGCCGCCTGCAAGCGGCTGACCGGGCGCGAGGCGCTGGTCGTGAATTACACGCTGGACACCGGGCTGACCTTCGCCGTGGACGAGCCCGCCAAGGTGGGCCGGGACCGCATCGCTGATGCCGCTGCGGCAGCGGAGCACTATCCCCTGCCCTGCATGACCGTGGATCTGGGTACGGCGACGACATACAACGTTATATCGGACAAAAAGTTGTTTCTGGGCGGGTTCATCGTGCCCGGCGTGCAGACGAGCCTGCGGGCCATCAGTGCGGGCACGGCGCAGCTGCCGCCCATCGCGCCCGAGCCGCCGGAGCATCTGATTGGCGCGAACACCGTCGCCGCGCTGAACAACGGGGCCATGTTCGGCACCGCCGCCATGCTGGACGGGTTAGCGGACCGCGTTGAGGCCGAGTTGGGCCAGCCGCTGACCGTGGTCGCCACCGGTGGGTTAGCGCCGTACATTATGCCCTGCTGCAAGAGGAAGATCATCTATGACGCTGATTTGCTGTTCAAGGGGCTGGCACTGATCTGGGAGAGGAACGGGAAATGAGACTGCGGTTCATGGGAGGGATTTATTCCTCCCATGAGGTCTGCGGTTGCGGAGGGTGCCCGGGCGGATATGGAATCCGCCCCTACGGGCTGTTGGATGCCTTTATACATCCCATGGGCGCTTGCTGCGACGGAAACGGCCACAGGTCGTCGGGGACGCCGACCTCTGCGGAGTTGCTGCCTGCCTATCCACTGGTTTGTAGGGGCCGCACATGTGCGGCCCGCGGCTGTACGGAGACGCTCGTTTGCGGGCAGCCGCCGGGCCGGGCATGCCCGGCCCCTACCGCACGATGATATTAAAAAAGCACAAAAAGCCGCAGCTATGCGTTTTCTGCACAGCTGCGGCTTTATTTACACTCTTTTATGCGCTCACATATCCGGCGTCACGGGCACGGCACCGTAGTTGCGGATGTTCAGAACGTGGCAGCTGCCTTCGCCGAAGCAGCCGTCGATGGCGGCCTTGTAGGCGTCCAGCAGGTCAACGGGCACAAACGCCTGAATGGTGCCGGCAAAGCCGCCGCCCTGCAGACGCCACGCGCCTCGGCCATTCAGCACGCGCTGGCTCAGGGCCAGGGCCACAGGCACGCCCTGCTCCTTCGGGTTCTTGATGCTGTAGGCGTTCTGGTTGAACTCAAAGCTGGAGTGACCGCCCTCGATAATCAGGCGCAGGAACGTTTCAAAATCGTCCTCGCGCACGGCGTCACAGAGCTGGGCGGCGCGGCGGCAGTCGTTGTAGAAGTGCATCGCACGCACGACGGCGCGGTCCCCCACAGCCTTGCGCAGTTTGGGCAGAGCCTTGTAGAACTCGTCCTCATCGACCTCGCGCAGGACCTTTTTGCCGAACTGCTCGGCCACACTCTCCATCTCACGGCGGATGGCGGCATAGTCGTCGGTCAGGTCGGCGTGGCTGCCCTTCGTATCGCTGATGCACATGACAAAGCCGTGCTTCGCCAGGTCGATGGCCGTCTGGCCGACCACCGGGTGGGCCGGGTCCTTGAAGTCGATGGTGATAACGCCGCCGACGGCGCAGGCGGTCTGGTCCATCAGACCGCAGGGCTTGCCGAAGAACACGTTTTCAGCAAACTGGCCGATCTGGGCGATCTTGACCTGGTTGAACTTCTCCATGTCATTGTTGTTGTACTCGCCGCGCAGGATGGCACCGATGCAGACCTCAAAGGCTGCGGAGCTGGACAGACCGGAGCCGCGCAGCACGTTGCTGGTGGTGTAGCAGTCAAAGCCGCCCACCTTGCCGCCCGCATCCACGATGCCCTTGGCGACGCCGCGGATCAGGGACGCGGAGTGCTCGGCCTCGCGCGGCTGCGGGACGAGGTTGGTGACATCGACATCGTCAATTTTGTCAAAGCCCAGGGACTTGACGCGGATGACATTTTCCTCATTCGGGGAGACGACGGCCACCATATCCAGGTTGACAGAGCCTGCCAGCACCACGCCGTTGTTGTGGTCGGTGTGGTTGCCGCCGATCTCGGTGCGGCCCGGGGCGGAATAGAGGCGCACCGTGCGGTTGGTGCCGTATTTCTTTTCAAATTCGTCGATCAGGTCGGTATAGCGCTTGCGCTGCTCCTGCACGGCGTCTGCACCGTACAGCTTGGCAAAGGCGGCGTCGTATTCGCCCTGTGCGATCTGCTGTTTGAGTTCAATGGTATTTGCCATGATTCCACTCACCTTTCCTGTCGGGCGGCTCTTTTCGTAGATATGCACAAATTGAGCCTTATGTTTTTAGGCAGACAGCCAAAGGAGCGGCTCTCTGCGGGTTTCTTGTTTTCAGTATAGCAAATCCTGCAAAAAAAGCAAACATTTTTTCCGCCTCTTTTATGGACTTTTGATGAATAGCTTGGTATAATGAAAATATCACACGAGCGAGGTGCCGCCATGACCATCAATGAGATGAAGCAATCCTACAAGCAGAGCTACACCGACAACGTCGAGCTCTCGATTTTTAACTGCGGGCATGAATACTGCCAGCCGGGCCATACTTGGGGCCCCGGCGTGCGCGACCACTACCTGATCCATCTGGTGGTGGCGGGCAAGGGTGTGTATCAGGTCAACGGGGCCTCGCACACGCTGCAGGAGGGCGATCTGTTCCTGGCCAAGCCGAACCAACTCATCACCTACGCCGCCGACGAGACCGACCCGTGGGAGTACTACTGGGTCGGCTTCAACGGCGCGTGTGCCAACAAGCTGGTGCAGCAGACGCCGTTCTCCGACGCGCACCCTGTACACCACTGCAAGGACCCGCAGACCGTGCGGGAGGCGCTGTACAACATCTACCTGTCCCGCGGGCCGGAGCCGCAGTGTGAGGCCCTGATGACGGGCTATCTGTATATCTTTATGGCGCACCTGATGAAGGAGGCTCGCGAGGCGATGCCCAACGTAGGTTCGTCCAGCAGCCAGTACGTGCTGGCCGCCATCAAGTATATCCAGTTCAACTACTCGCATGATATTTCGGTGGACGATATTGCCAAGGCCGTCGGCGTCAGCCGCAGCCACCTGTACCGCGTGTTCATGTCGAACGTCGGGCAGAGCCCCATTGACTACCTGACAAGCTACCGCATCAGCGAGGCGTGCAGCCTGCTGAAGAATTCCAGCCTGTCGATTGCGGAAATCGCCGTATCTGTGGGCTTTTTTGACCAGTTCTATTTTTCCCGCGTGTTCAAAAAGGTCAAGGGCGTGCCGCCGAGCAAGTACCTGGCCACGCTGGAGAAGGAGGGTCCTGCCGCACCGCAGGCCATCAACCCGTAACATTTTCCGCACAAATTATAAGGAGCAGACATGCCTTTTACAAAAAATCAGATCATTACTCTGGAGATCGAAGCGCTCTCCAACGACGGAAACGGCGTGGCCCACAAGGACGGTCAGGCCGTTTTTGTGCCGCTGACCGCCCCCGGCGATGTGGCCGAGGTGCGCATTGTCAAGCTGATGAAAACCTATGCCTTTGGCCGCGTGGAGAAGCTGCTGACCGCCGGTCCGGGCCGCGTCAGGCAGGACTGCCCGGTGGCCGGTCCCTGCGGCGGCTGCGGGCTGCGGCATATCAGCTATGAGGCCGAGTGCGCCGCCAAGACCCAGTTTGTACGGGACGCCTTTGCGCGGCTGGGCAAGCTGGACGTACCGGTGCCGGACGTGCTGGGCGCACCCGACACGGACCGCTACCGCAACAAGGTCCAGCTGCCCGTGGGCACCGACGAGAACGGGCATATTGTGACCGGCTTTTTTGCCGGGCGCAGCCACCGCATTGTGGCCTGCACCGACTGCAAGCTGCAGCCCGCGTGGATGAACGAACTGGCCGCCCGCGCCTGTGCGCTGCTGGAGGAGAACGGCATCACTGCCTACAACGAGGAGACCCACACGGGCCGCGTGCGCCATTTGTACATGCGTCAGGGCTGGCACAGCGGGCAGCGGCTTTTGTGCTTTGTGGTAAACGGCAACGGTCTGCCGAACGAGGCGGAAATTTGCGCCACACTGCAAAAAGAGTTTGCCCTAACGACAATTTTGGTCAACCGCAACAGTGAGCGGACGAACGTTATTTTGGGCCGCAGGACCCGTACCGTGCTGGGTCCCGGCGTCATTGAGGACACGCTGGCCGGTGTGCCGCTGCGGATGGGTGTGCATGAATTTTACCAGGTCAACACCCCCGCCGCCGAGGTGCTTTACGCCAAGGCGCGGGAGTACGCCGGGCTGAAGCCGGACGATTTTTTGCTGGACCTGTACTGCGGCATGGGTACGATTGGGCTTTCGATGCTGGCGGACTGCAAGCGCTTAGTCGGCGTTGAGGTCGTGCCGCAGGCTGTCGAGGGCGCGAAGGAGACCGCTGCACGGCTGGGACTGGACGCGGACAGAGCGGACTTCCGCTGTCAGGATGCCGGTGCAGCCGCCGCCCAGCTCGCCGCCGAGGGTGCGCGTCCCGACGTGATCGTCGTAGACCCGCCCCGCAAGGGCTGCGACGAGGCGACCCTGACCGCTATCGCCGAAATGTCGCCCCGCACCGTTGTGATGGTAAGCTGCAACGCCGCCACCGCCGCCCGCGACACGAAATGGCTGACCGAGCACGGCTACGCCGCCGTCGAGGTGCAGCCGGTGGACCTTTTCCCCCGAACGCGGCACGTGGAGACGGTTGTCTTGCTTTCCAAGGGAGAGGTCGACTCGAAAAAGATTCGGGTTGAGTTCTCTTTGGAAGATATGGATATGTCCGAATTTCAGGATGGGGCAACCTACACCCAGATCAAAGACTATGTGCTGGAGCATAGCGGGTTAAAGGTATCCAATCTTTATATCTCACAGATTAAGAGGAAATGTGGGATTGAAGTTGGCAAGAATTACAATTTGCCGAAGTCCGAGGATTCCAGACAGCCCATGTGTCCGCCGGAAAAAGAGAAAGCAATCCGAGAAGCATTCAAATATTTTGGGATGATCTAACATCTCGCAAAATGGAGGTTTCTTATGGATAGATTGATTTCTTGTGAGTTTAACATGGATACCGCTTGTGTGGAACTGAAATTCTTAGATGGCAGCATGATTGCCATTGATACCATCGCCGTGGAGAATGAGGTTGCCGATAA
>ERZ773149.3172-NODE-3172-length-10472-cov-2.845829_pt1 | contig 10472 bp, 14 predicted proteins | sample MGYA00511081_ERZ773149 | MGnify/ENA primary metagenome ERZ773149 (study PRJEB29015, sample SAMEA2737846) | human gut metagenome | biome: human gut; feature: human-associated habitat; material: faeces | place: China | collected 2012 ...
AATCTGATAATCAATACCGTCGATTCCGGTTATTGTATGATGATGGCTTACAATATAAGAAACACGATCTACAAATTCTTTCGGCATATCTGAATCTGCGAAAAATTCCTTTATCAGTGCCGCACTTTCTTCCTCCTGATGTTTACCGTTGGCATTTCCGTATTTTACTCTGCAGAGAGGGCAGGCAATGTCGTGGACAACCGCAGTAACCTCCACCAGCTTCTGCTGCTCCGGTGACAGATTTTCGCCTTCCGCGATTGTTTTTGCATATGCGTATACTTTCATGAAATGGTTGATGTCATGAAGATCTCCCTTGGAATACTCTACCATTTTCTTTATAACTTCTGCTACTGTCATGTTTTGTTCCTGCCTTTCTCTTACGAGTTTAGTTACTTGTACACTCCGTTCTCAGTAACCGGGTTTATCTTATTCTGAAAAACAGCAGAATCTTTCGATCCTGCTGTTTACAATTATCAATTATTTGCAGAGTTCCTCTGCCATGGCCTCAATCTCTGCTTCGTTTGCTTCGCTTAAGGAAGAAGTGATCTTTACATTATTTTCAAGCCATGTGATATTTTTACTCTTTTCAAACATTCCCTGCATGATTCTTGCTGCTGCAGGTGCCCAGCTTCCGTTTTCGATGAGACCGATGGTACGGTTCTGGTAGCTGCGTTCTGTAAGGTTCTCTATGTAGGTACGCATAAACGGGAAAATATCTCCGTTGTATGTAATTGTGGCAAGTACCAGTTTGCCGTAACGGAAAGCATCTTCCACTGCTTCTGCCATGTCATCTCTTGCAAGGTCAAATACAGTTACTTTCGGGCATCCTTTTTCTTCCAGTTTCTGTGCCAGAAGTTCTACTGCTTTCTTTGTGTTTCCGTAAACAGATGTATAGGCGATCACAACACCTTCGCTCTCTACTTTGTAGGAGGACCAGATATCATATTTCTCAAGGTAATGTCCCAGGTTCTCTGTGAGGATTGGACCATGAAGCGGACAGATTGTCTGGATATCCAGAGTTGCGGCAGCTTTCAGAAGCTTCTGAACCTGTGCACCGTATTTTCCAACGATTCCGATATAGTAACGGCGTGCTTCGAAGTCCCAGTCTTCTTCTACGTCAAGTGCTCCGAATTTACCGAAACCGTCTGCTGAGAACAGAACCTTATCAGTACTGTCATATGTAACCATAACCTCCGGCCAGTGAACCATTGGTGCAAATACGAAAGTCAGCACATGTTTTCCAAGTGTCAGGCTGTCACCATTTGCAACTACCAGCTTCTTTCCGTCCAGATTCAGGTTTCTGAAGAAATTTCCCATCATAGTGAAGGTCTTGGTATTTGCAACTACGATTGTGTCAGGATATGCTTTCATGAAGTTCTCGATATTTGCGGCATGATCCGGCTCCATATGCTGTACTACCAGATAATCCGGTTTCGCACCGTCCAGGACTCTGGCTACATTTTCAAGCCATTCATCTTTGAAATTAGCATCTACGGTATCCATAACTGCGATCTTTTCATCCATGATCACATATGAGTTATAGGACATACCGTTTGGCACTACATACTGACCTTCAAACAGATCTATCTGATGATCATTTACACCTACATAATAAATATCATTTCCGATTTTCATGATAACATGTTCCTCCTTAGCGATATCAGGGCCGGTCAAATCCGGTTAAAAATTCCAATTTTTTTATTTCTGAACCTATTATATCCACATTCATATCGTTCGTCAAGTTTCATTTTATCCTAAAATTTCACCCCTTAACTCATATATAAAAAGTAATACTGTCGTTTTATTTAATACTTATTCTGGTAAAATTCCATATTCCTTATATAACCGTTTTCGAGTCTCTGCATTTGTCACAACAGACTGTATTTCTGCACTTCTTCCATCCATAATCAGACGATTAAGTAAAGTGCTTAATCGTTCTTCGCCGATTGCTTCTCCAATCGCTATGCCCTTTGCTTCTCCAATTGCCCTACCCCTTGCTTCTCCAATTGCTTTTGCCTCTGCTTCCGCCTCTTTTTGAAGCCGTTCGAGCCTTTCAGATTCCAGTTCAAGAACTTTTCCACCCATAATCTCACCTATTCCTTTCCGGACTGTTTTTTCATTCCTGCATATATAGTCCGCTATTTTTATGATCAGTTTATTTAAATTCATGTATAAAGCCGTCTTATCTGCTCCTGAAAGTTCTCTTTCCAGATTTATCCGGATTTCCTCATAGTCATTTAGCAAACTCTGGAACATTTCCGGATTCTCACTCATTTCATGAATATCCTTTTCATATCGCATAATATAAAACGGCAGAAGCATCAGTAAATTTTTTTCAAAAATACTGTTTCTCGTATATGTCTCCAATTTCATTGTCGGAACCCAATAATGTACTATTTTCTCATCCGAAAGTACCATCTCTATCTCCAGAAAATCCGGCGTATTCTTTCCGCTTCTCAAATATAATACGCAGGACTTTGGAAAATCCATCCTGTATTTGCGTCCCTGTTTCTGTGCATTTTCAATTGCTATGGAGAAATCATATTCTATCATACGAATTGCCATAGTTGTATCGTCTACGCTTTGACATTCAATATGATACAATTTACCAGCAATCTTTAAACAGGAATCCGTGATAATCTCTCCGTTTTCCTGCTGATGTTCATTGCGCAACTGCACAATCGGTACATTCTCCGGATAAGAAGTATGGAATACTTCATTAATCAAAGGTACTGCCAGATATGGCATTTTCTCAATCATTGTACGAAATACATCATCAAATATCGTATTATTCATTAGATACCTCACTTCTATTCTAACATACGGTAACAATGTTTGAATACCCAATTTGCACAAATATCATAAATCGGATAATCTTTATCTTTCGTACATGCTTTCATAAAGGGAAATAGATGACCGGCTGGTCTGGAACTCAGATATATAAATTCAGTGTAACAAACGCATGCTGTTCCGTCAATCAATAGTTTTCGACACATCAACACTACTTTTGAAAATTTATTTCTTACGTTTCAGTAACAAATTCTCAGTTCACAATACACAAGGCTGTCACACTACATAAGCAATTAGTGTAACAGCCTCTTTTCTATTCTCTGAGATCAGGCTCATGAGATCTTGCCGTCTTTCATTTCAAATACAGTATCAACGATATTCATAGTAGATTTTCTGTGTTACGTAACGTAATTTCTGTTTATACCTCACACTTTTTTAATTCTCGTTCTAACTCTAAAACTTCTTTTCTGCACAATTCTATCGCATCATTACAGGTTTCCACATCATCACCATCTATCTCTATGCTATCGTCACCAGGATATCTGGTTGAAAAATAAAAACCATCTATCATTCTCATATGTGTCTGCGTATTTTTTGAAAACTCTGCTCCCATATTTGCTTTTAGAAATTTCATCAGTCTGTTCAGACTATGTGTACGCAAAATATTTTCAAAATCTTTCTGTTGCATAGCATCATCCGGTTTATAGTATTCTGAGATCAGATGCTTCATATATTTTTCGCATATTCCCTGCGCCATGGCACCCATCATATTTGCAACTATCCCCGCATCATAAGAAGCCTTAAAATATCGAAAATCGTTTTCTGCAAAATCAAAATAACTATTTAAGGCCATATCTGAATTCCCTCCTTTCGCACATTTGTATAATACAGCATTTTGTTCCTTTTCCAGTCATCGCCAACTACAATTTTCAGATCCGTTTCTGCATCATCCAATTCCTCAGAGGATACTTCTGATTTTAGAAGATAAAGATATTTTTTAAGTTCCGGCCGGGAGCGGAATGACTCTGACAGTTCCAGAAACAGATCAACATCACTGCTATATTTCTCTTCTCCCCGTGCACAACTGCCATACAGATATATTGTCTTAATATAAGGCCTTATGCATGATGACTGAATAGTTCGTAAAGCATACTCCGCTGCATCTCTCTGCCGTTTTGATCTGATACATGTCAGCATTTTCTATCCCTCCGTTTTCTCTGTATATTATTTCCAGATTGTACTTACATTTTTTGCTTCAGGATTTCTTTGTAAAAAAATTATAACATTCCTTATCTTCTATGTCTATCTTCCATTTATTTGGTGAAAAATTAGAGTGTATTATTGTTACTTTCTTTTATTTTCCTTCAAAGATCTGAGCGATCGGTGAATCTGCAGACAGTATCACTGTTTTGTCCTCACCTTTCATAGATGTCTTCAGCGCATCCAGACTTCTCACAAAAGAATAAAACTCACTCCTGTCCTCTTCTCCATAAGCCTGCGCAAGGATTTTCATATATTCCTGCTCCCCTTCCGCCTCCAGGATCTCTGCCTGTTTTTTGGCATCGGAAATCTGGATTGCTACTTCTTTGTCCGTTTTATTTCGAATCACCTTTGCTTCGGAGTTTCCCTCTGCCTTGTAAGTCGCTGCAATATTATCTCGTTCAGATATCATTCGTTCATACACAGCTTCCTTATTATCATCCGGCAGATCCAGCTGCTTGGTTTCGAATTTAAGAAGCTCAATTCCATACTGATCCATGTTTGTTCCTATTGCCTCCATAACCATATCAGACAGTTCTCCGTCACGGCTTGTGATCACCTGATCCTGTGACATACTGCTGATTGCATTTTTAGTGGCATTATACACAGCAGTATTAATTCGGCTTTCACCACTTTCCACAGAAGAGTTTAATGTCTGTGCAAATTTAAGCGGGTCGCTGATTTTCCAGAGAACATAACTGTCGCTGATCATCGTTTTCTTATCTTTTGTAATTACATCAGATGCTGCCAGATCATACAGCAGTGTTTCCTTTGGCAATGACTGTGTACTCTCTATAAATGGAATCTTAAAACTGATTCCCGATGAGCTGATCACCCTGTCAACCTTACCAAACTGACGGATCAGCTTATATTCATTTTGCTGAGTTACTGTTACCGACGCTCCGACAGCTACAACCACTGCAGACACACCAATTAATATTCCAATTTTCTTACCTTTCATAAATTAGTCCTTTCCAAATTATATCTCTATCCTTCGTATTTCATTTACCAAAACACTTTTTATATGAAATATTTTCTGTCATTTCTTTATTCGTTCTCAGAATCATTTAAATCTTGTGTGTCCTGAGCAGGATCTGTGTTCAGTGTCTCTGTCGGATTCTCTGAACTGTTCCCTGTAAAAGAATCTAGCGGCAGAACCTTCTGCACTCCATCTCCATTATCAATCACAATCTTCATTCCCGGCAGCACATCTTCCATTGCCTCATAGAACATACGCTTCTTTGTGATCTCCGGATTCTTAACATACTCCTCATACATGGCATTAAAACGTGCAACCTCAGCTTCCGCTTCATTAATCCTTACCTGCTTCTGCGCCTCAGCATCCTGAATGATCTGGTCTGCTTCTGCCTCAGACTCCGGAAGCTTTTCGTTTCTGTATTTGTTGGCATTATTCAGAGCGGTTTCTTTTCCCTGCTTGGCAGTTTCTACTGCTTTAAATGCTTTCATAACCTCCTGTGTGGGCGGTTCTGAATCCTGGATTGTGATATTCACAAGCTGAATCCCCAGATCCTGTTCCTCCATCTGCTTCAGGATCATTTCTTTAATCTTACTCTGGATCTCACCTTTTCCGGTGGTAAGCACTTCATCCACATCATAACTTGCGATTACTGTACGGATACAGCTTTGAGAAATATTTTTTAGAATATCTTCCGGTTCCTCTGAATTATAAAGATATTTTACCGGTTCTAAAATTCTGTACTCAACAAAGAAATCTACATCAATAAAGTTATAATCCGAGGTAATCATAATGCCCTCATTCTCAACCACCGAATTATCTCCCATACTATATCCAATAGGAAATCCCTGGATCGTTGTATTTACTTTCTGTACTTTCTGTATAAAAGGAATCTTAAAATGCAGTCCTGTTTCTGCCACTGCCTTCGGCACTCCGAAAGTTGTCAATACTGCCTGTTCCTGCTCCTGGATCTGATAGGTAGCATCTCCTGCAAGCCCTGCAATAATCACCAACCCTGCTGCTCCTATTACAATACGTTTCACATGTTTTCCCGGCTTCTGTAATTTTTTAAATGGATTTACTCTTTCGTTCACTTTTCTCCTCCGTTTCACCATTTGGCATAATTAAATTTTTTGCTTCTAAAAATTTCTGAAGAAAAGAAAAAGACTTTCATTTCAGACATAACATGAGCTCTTCTCTTAATGTCTAAAACAAAAGTCTTGCCGATTATATCATAATGCGGGCATTCTTAATCTGCCGTTCTGACGCATTTATGTACCATTTATAGGAAAAACAAGTCCAGTTCTTCATAACGATGGCCGCTACTCCCTTTTCTTTGAGCAGCATCATATCATAACTATTTACAAAATGCAAGAAATATTTTTACGTAATCTCAGCCGTGTTTATTGTAAAATTAAAGCGTAATAAGAAATGAGCGAAAAACAGTTCACACGTGTGAACTGGGAGTAAGAAAGGATAGGCGAAAACATGAGAGTAAAAGTAAAAGGATACGGAACAATTCAAGCTTCAAAAGATACTTTGAATTGTCTTTCCGTCGCATTAGATAGGGCAAGCGAATTAGAGGGAAAGAAAAATCATAGTGGTTTATGCAAGATATTTTCAAATATGAGCAACGATATATATACTGCTTTGAAAATGGTTGGTTATTACGACAGAAAATAATCATTTTCCCAGTTCACACGTGTGAACTGGGAACATAAAAATAAATGTCCAAACAGTGCAACACTATAAAAGAGAAAGGAAAGGCGAAAAGATGTTTACAGCGTGGGTTATAGATTCAGCAGGAGACACAGTCAAGCAGTTTGATGATTGCATGAATATTTCCGTTTACACTGAAAATCAAATGCAGGAACACTTCCCAGAAATCATTGACGCAATCGGTTTTTGCAGTGATTACATTGCTATCGTTGATTCACAGGGACGGCATTTTTACCCGTTATACATCTATAGCGTAAATATCGGGTAACATGAATTTATTGACATTAGTTAGAATCTTTTTGATTTTGGGAAGTATCTGTTATATGCTCACAATTTTAGCTTTCATCAAACGGCACTTACCCAAAGTCCAGATAAAAGAGAAAAAAGCAGGGGGAAAAGAAGATGGGCGAGATTCAGAAGAATGACAAACAGTTAAGCATGGACTTTTCACCGGAGTCCGCAGGGAACACAGAAAAGGCAGAGAAGAAAGAAGTTACTGCTATAACAGAAGAACTTGAAAAAGCCGAAGTTCCTGTTTTCGGTAAACGTGACACAGCATCATACAACAAGCTGAAAAACAACATTGAAAAAGGATTCACAAAAGCAAGTGCCGCATATGTAGATATAGCGTGTGCGCTCTGGCAGATTCACCACAATGAATATTACCGCATTGACAACTACAAGAACATTGCCGAATTTGCCCTTGATGCTTTTGAAATCAAGAAAACAGCAACCCATAACTACATCCGTGTAGTTGAGAAGTTTGGAAACATTGCAGACGGTAAAGCCACAGGCTTGCAGGATGCCTATAAAAACTTTAAGTGTTCACAGCTTGTCAATATGCTCTCCTTTACCCCAGAGCAGATTGAAGCGGTACAGCCCGATTGGTCAGTGCGCAAGATTATAGAATTTGGCAAACAGCCCCTTGCAATCGAGAGTGAAGAAACAGAGGATTCACAGGAAATCATTGATTCCGAAGCTATAGACGTAGAGGACATGGAAGAATCCGAAGCTATGAACTCCCCAGAGGTTGAAACTGGCAGGGTTCCGCTCAAGATGTGTAACAGCTTTGAAGAACTTTTGAGCTGTCGCGAGCAGGCGGAAAACGTTTACAACGATATGAAAAATGATAACCATTTCAAGAATAAAAAAATCCGCTATGTATTAGAACTTATCTACGAATAAGGTAGCTGCGGAGATATAAGAAAGAGAGGATAAAACAATATGACACTTTACACAACAATGGACAATGCAGTAACAGTTATCAGCAAAACAGCAACCCCTTACGCCGTAGACGGCAATGCAGGAATTACCTACAGACTCGTTATCATGGATGGTGACGACGTGGAAAAAGTAAAGGTTGTTGATGAAAACGCCTACAACAAATTCGAGAAGGGCAAAGACTACATTCTTACGGGACAGGTTAACGTTAACAACGCTCGTTGCGGAGAGTGGAAAGTCAATGGCTTCGTCAAGTTATAATCGGTATTCAGTTCACATGTATGAACTTGGATATATAGGGGGTGGGGTTTCGCCTATCCCCCACCCTCAAAATGGAGAAATGAAAAATGGCAGAGTTTACAGATGCGGCAAATGCCGCCGATAATACAGGATTTTCTGATTCCCTAGGGGATGCGACGATTTCCACCCCTCAGGGGATTCCAGATTCCGCAGCCACACCAAACACGGGGGATTCTTCCCCCGCTCCACCTGATGTGATAGGTACAGACACAGTTACAACGGGTGATACTGCAACCCCTACGGATTCCACACAGGATTCCACACAGGATTCCACAGGGGACGCAGTACCAAACATCCCAGAAGAGCAGGACATCTACACACTGTTACAACAGTTACAAACTGAACAGCAGGAATACCAGACGCAAGTATTGGAAACTGCCCAGACTCTTACAGAGCAGGCAAAGAATACGCTTTCCTGTTTGGTCTTGACAATTGTTTTAATTGGCTTCCTGTCTGGTCTGGTTCTTGCTCGTTCCGTCTGGCGTAAATTTTAATAAAGTTCCACAGCCACAACAGTTCGCACGTGTGAACTATTTCACGCAGGGACAAAGAAGCTAGGCTTGTAGGTTACACTTCCAATAGCCTACCCTATGCCGTAGGGCGAGACAAAGAAGCTAGGCTTGTAGGTCACACTTCCAATAGCTTACCCTATGCCGTAGGGCGAGACAAAGAAACTTTATTATTTACACAGCCACAGCAGTTCACACGTGTGAACTGAAAAGGAAAAACAATGCAGATTGATTTCATACGTTTACAAGAGGTATTAAGATGGCTTTATCTGGCATTATTTGCACTGTGTTCACTGATTCTTCTACACCTTTACAGGTGACGGAATCCCCCGTTATTTCAGACGGTGTAACACAGGCTACAACGTTGGCTGCTAATTTCGCAAGCCAATATATGAATATGGATTTTATCACAGAGATTCTTGTAACCTATGCTAAGGCTTTCGCTTTAGGTTTTGCGTTCTCGACTCTGTTAATCCTAGCTACTTATGGTGTGTTTAAAGCCCTTGGCTTTATTCATATATATTAAAAATCTAATAGGAGGGAAAAACACTATGGAAAGTATTAATACAGCTTTTACCACAGCAGTCGGTACAATCAAAACTGACACTATTTCCATGATTGAAACTGCACTTCCGGCAGGTCTTGCAATTGCAGGAATCATGATTGCTGTCAGACTTGGCATTAACTTCTTTAGAAGTATCGCCAACTAAGGGTCTTTCAGACTCTTCATCTTAACTACAGTTCACACGTGTGAACTGTAGTTACTCCTTAACAAAGGTTCAACAATAATAAATAAACCGAAATGGTTAGATTCATTGAGTTTTCGTGTACAATCATTAACCAAAATCCAAAACGGGCTATTCTTTTGGCATTCCGTCCCCCTGACTGGGAATGTCTCCCCCTTGTCAAGTGTTTTACTCTTTTCCACGGTTTTTGTGGAAAAGGAAGAAAACACTTTACAAGGTTCGATAAAAGAAGAATGTATAAGAGAGGGGCTTAGCAGTCTTTACTGTTAAGCCCCTCTTGACTACAAGGGGTTTTATGTTTTTGGTTTTGGCTTTGCTCCCCTCTTCCAGTCAGTTCACACGTGTGAACTATTTCACACAGAGACAAAGAAGCTAAGCTTGTACGTCACACTTCCAAAAGCCTGCCCTATGCCGTAGGGCGAGACAAAGAAGCTAAAGCCCCCTCTTTCTGGGAATCGGGCATAAAGAGGGGGTTTGGGGGAGATTGAAGGAATGGTACCCAAAGCAAAACCAAAACCCAAACCATAAAGAAACACAGAACCATGATAATTGAATATAAATAACAATTGTGCTATCTCTTGTAAGATGTTATAATATTCCTATAGTAAAGGGGGAATGTTTTATGAAAGAAGATAACAATATTGATAACAGAACAGAAGAAATTAACAAAGAATGGGAAAAACTTGGAAAGCAGTATATACAATGGCGTGTTAATTATGGTAAAAATCTTGTTCGTTCTTTCAATCCCACGAAATCTGATGATGATTTGGGGCTTAATGAACCTATTTTTCAATTTCAACTTTTTAGTTTCTGGAAAAATGAAATAAATAGATTTTCTAATTTTATTAAGAAACTTAAAGACAAATTTTAATATACATTAAATATTTAAGAGATTGCAAACTATGCAGTCTCTTTTTTTTGTGTGAGGTGTTTTAGTGAAAAAGATACTAT
>ERZ773149.3176-NODE-3176-length-10465-cov-18.900672_pt1 | contig 10465 bp, 8 predicted proteins | sample MGYA00511081_ERZ773149 | MGnify/ENA primary metagenome ERZ773149 (study PRJEB29015, sample SAMEA2737846) | human gut metagenome | biome: human gut; feature: human-associated habitat; material: faeces | place: China | collected 2012 ...
GAGAGGAGGAACAACTCATGGCAACTTTTGAATCTATGGATCGCCGCATGCCGAAGATCGAGGCATGCCTGAAGGCCAACGGCCTGGAGTCTCTGGACGCTTGCAACGAGATGCTCCTCGCCAAGGGCATCGACTGCGACAAGATCGTCCGCGGTGTGCAGCCCATCTGCTTTGATAACGCTGTCTGGGCTTACACCCTGGGTACCGCCATCGCCGTCAAGCGCGGCCTGACCGATGCTGCCGAGTGCGCAGCCGCCATCGGCGAGGGTCTGGAAGCTTTCACCATCCCCGGTTCTGTCGCTGAGCAGCGTCAGGTCGGTCTGGGCCACGGCAACCTGGGCGCTCGTCTGCTGAGCGAGGACACCACCTGCTTCGCTTTCCTGGCAGGCCACGAGTCCTTTGCTGCTGCTGAGGGTGCTATCGGCATCGCCCGCACCGCAAACAAGGTCCGCAAGACCCCCCTGCGCGTCATCCTGAACGGCCTGGGCAAGGACGCCGCTTACATCATCTCCCGTATCAACGGCTTCACCTATGTGCAGACCGAGTACGACATCCCCACTCAGACCCTGACCGTCGTCAAGGAGATCCCCTTCTCCGAGGGCGAGCGCGCAGCTGTCAAGTGCTACGGCGCCAACGACGTCATGGAGGGCGTTGCCATCATGAAGAAGGAGGACGTCCAGTGCTCCATCACCGGCAACTCCACCAACCCCGTCCGCTTCCAGCACCTGGTCGCCGGCACCTATAAGAAGTGGGCCATCGAGAACGGCAAGAAGTACTTCTCCGTCGCTTCCGGCGGCGGCACGGGCCGTACCCTGCACCCCGATAACGTCGCAGCCGGCCCCGCCAGCTACGGCCTGACCGACTCTCTGGGCCGCGTCCACGGCGATGCTCAGTTTGCAGGTTCCTCTTCTGTGCCTGCACACGTCGAGATGATGGGCCTCATCGGCATGGGCAACAACCCGATGGTCGGCGCTACGGTCGCCTGCGCTGTCGCTGCTGCACAGGCCAACGCCTAAATCCTTTTCCCAAGTTCGGCAGAGGGGGCTGCTTGTAAAAAGGCAGCCCCCTTTTTATGCTGATAGATGTTCGCAACCACAAACCACGAAGCAATCAAGGAAGGAAAAACATGAAGAAAGCTCAGATCAAGAAGAGCGTGTCTGCACTGGCTATGGCAGCGGTCATCGCGGTCAGCCTGTTTGGCTACGGCTGCGGTGCAAAGTCTGCCTCTACCAGTTCTGACGCAGGTGTGTCCGGTGACTTCACCGGCACTGCCAAGGGCTTCGGCGGCGACGTTTCCGTCACCCTGACCCTGACCGACGGCGCCATCACCGGCTGCACCGCCGAGGGCAAGGACGAGACTGAGGGCGTCGGCTCTCAGGCCATCGCCAAGATGCCCGGCGAGATCGCCGAGAGCGGCAGCATCGCCGTGGACGGCGTGTCCGGCGCTACCATCACCTCTACCGCCATCAAGGAGGCTGCTGCAGCTGCCCTGACTGCTGCCGGCCTGAACCCCGATGACTACAAGACCGCTGTGGAGAAGGACGCTTCCGCCGAAGACTCCACCGTTGACGCTGATGTCGTCGTCGTCGGTGCAGGCGGCGCAGGCATGACTGCTGCCATCACCGCTGCCGCTGAGGGCAAGAGCGTCGTCATCCTCGAGAGCCAGTCCATGGTGGGCGGCAACTCCGTCCGCGCCACCGGCGGCATGAATGCCGGCAAGACCGTCTATCAGGATGAGAACGAGTTCGGCGAGTCTGCCGGCGTCGAGAAGACCCTGAAGACTGCTGCCGAGAAGTACGCCGACAACGAGACCATCACCGCTCTGGCAAAGACCGTCTCTGAGCAGTGGGCTGCCTATCAGGCCAACCCCACCGGCTACTTCGACTCTGTCGAGCTGATGGAGCTGGATACCATGATCGGCGGCAAGGGCATCAACGACCCCGAGCTGGTCGAGACCCTGTGCGCAAACTCCGCTGACGCCATCGACTGGCTGGACGAGCACGGCATCACCCTGCACAACGTCTCCAGCTTCGGCGGTGCATCCGTCAAGCGCATCCATCGCCCTGTGAACGCAGAGGGCAAGACCGTTTCCGTCGGCTCCTACATGATCCCCCTGCTGCAGGAGAACTGCGAGAAGGCCGGCGTCAAGATGATGCTGGACACCACCGCAACGGAGATCCTGACCGATGCCAACGGCGCTGCCGTGGGCGTCAAGGCCACCGGTGCTTCCGGTGAGACCGTCACCGTCAACGCCAAGGCAGTCGTTCTGGCTACCGGCGGCTTCGGCGCAAACCTCGACATGGTCGTCAAGTACAAGCCCGAGCTGAAGGGCTTCATGACCACCAACGCCCCCGGCATCCAGGGCCAGGGCATCGAGATGGCACAGGCCATCGGCGCTGCTACCGTGGACATGGACCAGATCCAGATCCACCCCACCGTTGAGGCCAACACCGCTGCCCTCATCACCGAGGGCCTGCGCGGCGACGGCGCTATCCTCATCAACGAGGAAGGCAAGCGCTTCATCGACGAGGTCGGCACCCGCGACGTGGTCTCTGCCGCTGAGATCGCCCAGACCGGCAGCTACAGCTGGCTGGTCGTCGATCAGGCCATGGCCGATGCTTCCAGCGTCATCCAGGGCTACATCAAGAAGGGCTACACCGTCACCGGCTCCACCTACGAGGAGCTGGGCAAGGCTATGGGCGTCGATGCCGCTGCCTTCGCAGAGACCATGGAGAAGTGGAACGGCTACGTTGAGGCCAAGAATGACCCCGACTTCGGCCGTACCAGCTTCGCCAACCCCCTGAACACCGCTCCCTACTACGCTGTGAAGGTCACCGCCGGTGTCCATCACACCATGGGCGGCCTGAAGATCAACGCCAACACCGAGGTGCTGAACGAGAAGGGCGAGGTCATCCCCGGCCTGTTCGCAGCAGGTGAGGTGACTGGCGGCGTCCACGGTGCAAACCGTCTGGGCGGCAATGCTGTTGCTGACTTCACCGTCTTTGGCCGCATTGCCGGTGCTGCTGCCAGCGACTACGCCGCATGAGCACCCGCAAGCAGCCTCGACCGGCAAAAGGCGCAAAACGCCTGAGCTGGAAGGCGAACCTCCTCTTCGCAGCCGTCATCCTGACGGCAGCTGCCCTGCTGGTCTTTCTGCTGCGTCCGCGCAGCAAGGCGGAACCGCTGGCAGCAGTCGTGGACTTCGGCGGCGGCATCACCGAGGTGTTGCCGCTGGATAAGGACTACGATTACCTGTACGATGTGGGCAGCTATGTCGTTCATTTACAGGTAAAAGACGGCACCATCTCGTTTCAGGACAGCCAATGCCCGGACCATGTCTGTGAGCAGTTCGGCCAGCTGAGCGAGGAAGGTGCATGGGCGGCCTGCGTCCCTGCCGGGGTGTATGTGAAGCTGGCTCCGCTGAGCGAGGCCGAAGCAGCATCCTGACAAGATAAGATCATCTGAGACACCCGCAATGTTCTGCAAAGGACACTGCGGGTGTCTTTTTTGCATAAAAACCGGAAATAATTTTGTAAATAAAAGGTGAAATGAAATTTGGACGCTTGTGTATTTCAGAAAAATGCGATACACTACCAATAACGGATTTTTCGTGCAAAGGGGTCACGCTGCCCTTTTGCATACCATAGGAGGAAAAGCATGATCTGGAAAAAGAAAAAGGATGCGTCCGCTGAGGCTGCTGAAACCGCAGAAGCCAAGTCCGGTGTGTCTGCATTCGCCAAAAAGAACTGGAAATGGCTCGTGCCGGTGGTCGTCGTGGCGGCAGCGGGCGCGGTCTTTCTCATAGGCGGCGGGAATAAAGCTGCCAGCCGCGATGTGACCTACGCCGAGACGACGCCCACCCGTCAGGATGTCTCCAACTCCCTGAGCGGCACCGGCACGCTGAACCCGGCCAATACATATACCGTCAAGTCTCTGGTGGACGGCAAGATCCTCACCGGCGGCTTTGAAGAGGGCGATAAGGTGGAAGAGGGCGATGTGCTCTACACCATCGACAGCTCGGACGCCTCCACCAATCTGGAAAAGGCCAGCATCGCCCTGCAGCAGGCCCAGCGCAGCTACGACAAGACCGTAGACCTCCAGTATGTCCGCGCAGAGGTGGACGGTACGGTCAGCAGTCTCAAGGTCGCAAAGGGCGACGAAGTGACCAGCGGCCAGGAGGTGGCGGTCATCCGCGACAGCTCCAAGATGCTGCTGAACCTGCTGTTCCCGGCAGCCGACGCCGCCAGCTTCTCGGTGGGCCAGAGCGCCGACGTGGTGCTGGACGGCACCTTTGAGACGCTGAAAGGCACCGTCACCGCCGTCACCGGCACCGACGAGCTGAGCACCGGCAACCTGCTGGTGCGCACCGTCACCATCCGGGTCAACAATGCCGGCGGTCTGACCACCGCTCAGGCCGCTACCGCCAGCATCAACGGCGTCAGCTCCATCGCCTCTGCCACCTTTGCCTATCAGGCAGAGCGCACCCTGACCGCTCTGGCCAGCGGCACCGTTTCCGCCATCAATGTGCAGGAGGGCGACGCGGTCTCCAAGGGCGACATCCTCATCGAGCTGACCGGCGACGATCTGACCGAATCCATCCAGTCTGCTTCCGAGTCCCTGCGCAGCGCCGAGATCTCGATGCAGAACCAGCAGGACAATATGTCCAACTACACCATCACCTCGCCCATCAGCGGCACCATCATTGAGAAGGACGCCAAGCAGGGCGACGCCCTGACCTCCGGCAGCACCCTCTGCGTCATCTACGACCTAAGCTATCTGGAAATGGTCATCAATGTGGATGAGCTGCAGATCGGCGCACTGTCCGTGGGCCAGAAAGTCCAGCTCACCGCTGACGCTGTGACGGACAAGACCTATGTCGGCACAGTCACCCGTGTGTCCATGAAGGGCAGCTCCAGCGGCGGAACCACGACTTACCCCATCACCATCCGCATCGATGACACCGACGGCCTGCGCCCCGGCATGAACGCCAACGCTGAGATCGTCGTGGCCGAGGCCAGCAACGCCCTCGTCGTGCCGAATGCTGCCGTTATCCGCGGCGGCTATGTGCTGGTGAGCAAGAAGTCTCCCAGCGCAGCCAATGCGGTGGAAGACATGGACGCACCGGACGGCTATGTCTACGTCAAGGTCGAGACCGGTGTCAGCGACGACAGCTACACCGAGATCAAGAGCGGCCTGCAGGAGGACGACACGGTGGCCTACGACACCAGCTCTGTGTCGGATGACTATTACAGCGACAGTATCTGGTAAGGAGGTGCCCCATGAGCGCTCTGATCGAATTTGAGCAGGTGTGCAAGTATTATCAGATGGGCGATACGCTGGTAAAGGCCGCCGACCACATCACGATGAAGATCGAGAAGGGGGAGTTCGTGGCCATCGTGGGCCAGTCCGGTTCGGGCAAGTCTACCTGCATGAACATCATCGGCTGTCTGGACGTCCCCACCCACGGCATCTACCGGCTCAATGGCCGGGATGTGGGCAAGATGAACCGGGACGAGCTGGCGGATGTGCGCAACGAGATGCTGGGCTTCATCTTCCAGCAGTATAACCTTCTGCCCCGGCTGAACCTTCTGGAAAACGTGGAGGTGCCGCTGATCTACGCCAACATCTCCCGCGCCGAGCGCCACAAGCTGGCCAAGGATGTGCTGGAAAAGGTGGGTCTGGGCGACAAGCTCAAGAACCTGCCAAACCAGCTTTCCGGCGGCCAGCAGCAGCGCGTTTCCATCGCACGGGCTCTGGTGCGCAACCCGGCGGTCATCCTTGCCGACGAACCCACCGGTGCTCTGGACTCCCATACCGGCCGCGAGGTCATCGGGATGCTTCAGCAGCTCCACAGAGAGGGCCATACCGTGGTGCTCATCACCCACGACAATTCCATCGCCGTGCAGGCGGAGCGAATCATCCGTCTGGAGGACGGACAGGTGGTGTATGACGGCGACGCCCACGCGCCCGAGGCCATCGTGCAGCCCACTCTGTCCGCCGAAGCGGCACAGGAGGAAGCAAAATAATGGTATTAGAGACTTTCCGCCAGGCACTGCAGAACGTCTGGAGCAACAAGCTGCGCACCTTTCTGACCATGCTGGGCATCATCATCGGCGTCATGGCGGTCATCGTCATCGTCGGTCTGGGCAACGGCATGACCAGAAGTATGCGGGACAGCTTTTCCGCAATGGGCACCAACACCCTCTCCATCCAGATATGGGGCTATGGTTCCCGCACCGCGACGGTGGATGATCTGTACGACATCGTCAAAAAGAACCCTGAACTGCTTTCCTCCATCTCGCCGCAGCTGGATTTCAGCGACAACACCCCCAAGGTGGGCACGACGCAATACCGTTACGGTACGGTGTACGGCGTGGATGAGAACTACATCAAGTCGAAGGGCTACACCCTCGCCAAGGGCCGGAACATCCAGTATATGGACATCACAGACAACAAGCAGATCTGCGTCATCGGCGATTACATCAACCGCACGGCCTACGGCGGCAATGCGGTGGGCCAGACCATCAAGCTCGGCGCGTACAAGTTCCGCATCGTGGGCGTGCTGAAGGCCAAGATCTCCAATCACGACCAGCAGGAGGGCAGCGACGACGACAGCGTCTACCTGCCCTACACCACAGCCATGCGCCTTTCCAACGAAAGCTCGCCGGACTCCTACTCTGCCATCATGGTGGACGAGGGCCAGGCCAACGAGGCCAAGGCTGCGGTGGAGCAGGGACTGTATGACATCTTCAAGAGCGACAGTGCTTACTACGTCTACAGCGCCAGCGAGTGGCTGGAAGAGATGAACAAGATGATCAACATGGTCATCGTCATCCTCACCGGCATCGCCAGCATCTCGCTGCTGGTGGGCGGCATCGGCATCATGAACATCATGCTGGTGTCCGTCACCGAGCGCACCCGCGAGATCGGCATCCGCAAGGCCATGGGCGCGAAGGAAAGGACCATCTTGGCCCAGTTCGTCACCGAGGCAGCTACCACTTCGGCCCTCGGCGGCACGCTGGGCATCGTCCTTGGCTATATCGTGTCGGCCATCGCCAATCAGGTGCTTCCCATGTTCACCGACGGCATGGACGTTACGGTCAGCCCGTCCTTCAACTCCATCGTGGCAGCTTTCGGCATCTCGGTGTTCATCGGAGTGCTGTTCGGCTATCTGCCCGCAAAACGCGCCGCGCGGCTCAACCCCATTGACGCACTCAGATATGATTAACCTCTCCGAAATGCGTAAGGCTCTCCCTTTGAGGAAAGACTTCCCCCGGCCGGGGGAAGATGTCGCGCAAGCGACACAAGGGGGAGTCTGTCACCGAAGGTGACTGAGAGGGCAAGGATGCTCTTCTCTTGTCAGCCGGCTTGCCCTCTCCGTCTCGCATTCGCTCGCCACCTCTCCCAAAGGGAGAGGCTTTGCGATGATTTCTATAAGGAGTAACACCATGAAAAAACGTCTTCTCGCATTTCTGCTGGCGGTCAGCATCGCAGTGTCGATGCTGGTGATGCCGGCATCGGCTGCGGGCAACAACACCGCCGTCCAGTTTGCCATCACGCTGGGTGCCATGGATTCCGAGCAGTCCGGCGCACTGGATGCAGCCGTGACCCGCGGCGCATTTGCCAGAATGCTGACCTCTTACTCTACCTACCGGGAGAGCGTCTCTTCCCAGGGGGCAGTGGGGACCCTCTACACCGACCTGCCCGGCTCCTCGGCATGGGCGCCCTATGTCCGCATCGCCGTGCAGCAGGGCTGGATGAATGGCTACACCGATGGCAGCTTCCGTCCGAACAATGCCGTCACGCTGGAAGAAGCCTGTACCGCAGTGCTCAAGCTGATGGGCTATAAGATGACCGACCTGAGCGGCGCGTTCCCCAACGCCCAGCTCAACAAGGCCGGCGAGCTGGGCCTGCGTGCCGGCCTCGACCGCCGTCAGGGCGAAGCGATGAACTACGAGGACTGCGCCGTCCTGCTCTACAATGCCCTCACCGCCAACAACGCCAGCGGTTCGGCCTACGGCACGACCCTGGGCTTTACCGTGAGCAATGGTCAGGTGGACGGCTCCACCATCCTGCTCAGCAGCCTGGAAGGCCCCTTCGTGGCTTCGGAGAGCACAGTACTGCCCTTCGTCCCTGCCAGCGTCTACCGCAACGATAAGGTCTCCGGCTCCGCAGAGCTGAACAAATACGACGTCTACTACTACAGCGAGAGCCTCAAGACCCTGTGGGTCTATACTCGCCGTGCCGCAGGCCGCATCACCGAGGTGTCTCCCACGGCCAACGCTCCCGCTTCCATTACGGTGGCAGGCACGTCCTACACGCTGGGCAGCACGGCCATTGCTTCCCAGGTGTCCTCCCTCAACGGCGGCGGTGTCGGCCAGGTGGTCACTCTGCTGCTGGGCATGAACAATGTGGCCGCAGGCATCATCACCGGCGAGGAGGCCGACGAGGTCTTTTACGGCGTGGTGCAGTCGGCTTCCCGCAACCTCATCGACGAGGACAACAGCGCCGACGTGCTTCAGACCGTCAAGGTCCTGTGTACCGACGGCCTTGCCCGCGAGGTGAACGTAGACAAAAGCCTGAACTTTCCCACCGGCTGGCTGGTGGAAGTGCGGGTCAGCCCCGAAGGCGAGAGCGTGGAAACGATCGATGAGCGCTCCGTCAGCGGCACTGTGAACGAGAACGCCACCGCGCTGGGCGATAGGGCTCTGGCGGATGACGTGCAGATCCTTGATACGAGTACAGGGGGTGTGGCTGGGACGGTTCGTCCCAGCCGCCTATCGGGGGTAAACTTAAAGGCTTCCGATGTCCGCTACTACACTACCAATCCGCAGGGGCAGATCGACAAGCTCATCCTGAACGATGTGACCGGTGACTTGTGGTACTACGGTGTGCTGGACGATGTGAAGAACGTCGCCGCCAACTACAGCACCCTTCTCAGTGCCATCAAGGCTCAGCCGGGCGACGGCACCATTGATACCGATGCAGTCGTCAGTCAGGTGAAGAGCATCATGGTACCCACCACCACAGAGATCCTGTGGGGGGTTATCTCCGGCGACATCCTCAGCACCGCGTGGGAACGCCTGACCAGCAACACCGGCGCACTTCTGGGCCTCGGCTTCCAGCAGATCGCCAAGATCACCGGCACTCCCTTCAGCCAGATATTCGACTTCATCGGCAGCGGTGCGACCTATATCGGCTACGTCAGCGGCCAGCAGGTCAGTCTGAGCACTTCCATCAAGTATCCTGTTCTGGCCGGCGGCATCGCGGTCTGCCAGGAGACGACCGGCGCTGTCCGCAACATGGTGCAGCTGATGCCCATGAAGATCGACAAGGTGGGTGCGGCCAGCGTCCTTTCCTCCAAGGGCGAAAGGTTTGAAATGGCCGATGATACGCAGGTCTACCTGTGGTACAAGGGCCAGTATTACTACACCAAGCTCACTTCCGTCAACTCTGATGATTACTACCTTACCGGCTGGTACGACAACTTTGGCTGCGCGGCTGGCAAAAAGGTGCGTATCATCGTCGCCGTCAAGAAAGACTGATGACGGGCTACTACAGCTGCCCCGCGCGGCTTGCCCGGCAGATGCGCCAGCTGCTTTTCCCGAGGCGGTGTCCCTGCTGCCGCAGGGTGCTGGGAACGCTGCCGTTCTGTGAGGTGTGTACACCGCGGCTGGAAGAGCTGCGCCGCGGCCCGGTCATGCGGCTGGACGCGAGCCGCCACTATCTGGGCGCTCTGGACGGGGCGGCTGCGCCCTACCGGTATGAGGGCGTCGTCCGCAGCGCCATCCTCCGCGCCAAATACGAAGGCGAAAGCTGGACGGCGGTGGAGCTTGGCGTGGAGATGACGGCCCGGCTGTTCGGGGCAGAAGTGGAAATGCACTTTGCAGAGCCGGTGCCGGGTCTGGTCTCCGGTGCGGCCATCGGTTACGACTGCATCGTTCCGGTGCCTGCCACCAGCCGGCGGCGCGGCTACAATGTGCCGGAACGGATGGCGCAGCCTCTGGCCCATGCACTGGGCCTCCCGCTGCTGCCAAAGGCGCTCTGCCGCGTCCGGGCCGGACGCCATCAGGCAGGACTCTCGCTGGACGAGCGTCTGGCAAATGCGGCCGGTGCCTTCCGGGCGCAGGAGCCGGAGCTCGTGGAAGGGAAGCGGGTGCTGCTGGTGGATGACGTCATCACCACCGGCGCTACCGCCGCAGCCTGTGCGCAGGCACTGCTGGATGCGGGCGCCCACAGCGTCTTTGCCGTGGCAATGGCAGTCACCGAAAATGAAATGGACGCACCATCGAGAGCTTCTGGACGATGAGCGAAAAATCCAGAAAAAATCCAAGAAAAATAAAAAAAGCGCTTGACAAAACGGCCTGCAGCGGGTATACTAATGGAGCTGTGAGCGATGAGCCACAACAAATATCCGGGTGTAGCGCAGTTTTGGTAGCGCGCTTGAATGGGGTTCAAGAGGCCG
>ERZ773149.3183-NODE-3183-length-10447-cov-2.926097_pt1 | contig 10447 bp, 8 predicted proteins | sample MGYA00511081_ERZ773149 | MGnify/ENA primary metagenome ERZ773149 (study PRJEB29015, sample SAMEA2737846) | human gut metagenome | biome: human gut; feature: human-associated habitat; material: faeces | place: China | collected 2012 ...
TCATAGTAGCATGAGCTTTGGAATATGGCAAGGAGAGGTTTTCGGCTTCTTGTGGATGCCGGAAATATGTGCTATAATTATCCAATACGTTTTGCTGTGAACTGCAAAACGAAAAACCTATGACACCTGGAGGTTTACCATGAAGAGGCTGCTGCGTTATTTAAACGCCTACAAAAAAGAGACGGTGCTGGCCCCTCTCTTTAAAATGCTGGAAGCCAGTTTTGAATTGTTTGTACCGCTTGTTGTTGCACGAATCGTGGATGTAGGCATCAAAAATCAGGATCCGGGCTATATCCTGCGAATGGGAGGACTTCTTGTATTGCTGGGAGTGATCGGCCTGACCTGTTCCATCACGGCACAATATTTTTCGGCAAAGGCAGCAGTCGGTTTTGCGACCGGTCTGCGCAATGATCTGTTTGCCCATATCGGAAGCCTCTCTTACAGTGAGCAGGATACCATCGGAACCTCCACGCTGATCACCCGCATGACCAGCGATATCAACCAGGTACAGTCCGGTGTGAATCTGACACTGCGGCTGCTCCTCCGTTCTCCGTTCATCGTGTTCGGAGCCATGGTTATGGCTTTCACCGTAAATGTGAAGGCAGCCATGATCTTTGTAGTTGCCATTCCGGTGCTTTCTGTGATCGTATTCGGTATCATGGCTGTCAGCATGCCGCTGTACAAAAAGGTTCAGAAGCAGTTAGACCATGTGACCCAGGCAACCCGGGAAAACTTAACTGGCGCACGTGTGATCCGTGCCTTTAACCGACAGGAGGATGAAATCCGAAACTTTGACGAGTCCAACGGACTTCTCGTAAGGTTCCAGGTCTTTGTCGGTAAGATTTCCGCGCTGATGAACCCGATGACCTATGTGGTAGTCAACCTTTCCATTATTTCAGTAGTCTGGATTTCCGGAAAACAGGTGGATGCCGGCATTATAACCCAGGGTGAGACGGTGGCGCTTGTCAACTATATGTCGCAGATCCTGGTAGAGCTGATCAAGATGGCAAACCTGATCATTTCCATTTCCAAGGCACTGGCCTGCGCAAATCGTATCAGCAGTGTCCTGGAAGAAAAGAGCAGCATTGTCAGTCCTGCTAAGGGCATGGTAACGGCTTCGGAAGCTGCGGCAGAGGGAGCAGGAGCACCGGCCAAGGTACAGTTTGACCATGTGAACTTTCTTTATAAGGGTGCCAAGGCAGATTCCCTGACAGACATCAGCCTGACCGTAAAGAAGGGACAGACTATCGGTATCATCGGCGGTACCGGTTCCGGAAAATCATCTCTGGTAAATCTGATCCCGCGTTTCTATGATGTGCGGGAGGGTGCTGTCCTTGTGGATGGCGTGAATGTAAAGGATTATCCGCTGGAAACCCTGAGAGAAAAAATCGGTGTTGTGCCGCAGAAGGCAATCCTCTTCCAGGGAACTCTTCGTGAAAATATGAGATGGGGCAAAAAGAATGCCACCGATGAGGAAATCTACCGCGCCCTGGATATCGCGCAGGCCCGCGAATTCGTGGATGGCAAGGAAAAGGGACTGGATCTTTATATTGACCAGGCCGGAAAGAATTTATCCGGCGGACAGAGGCAGCGCCTGACCATTGCCCGCGCCCTGGTGCGCGAGCCGGAGATCCTGATCATGGATGACAGTGCCTCTGCACTGGACTTCGCGACGGATGCGAAACTCCGTATGGCGATTCAGAAGGGCACAAAGGATATGACTGTTTTCATTGTATCCCAGCGTGCGACCACGATCCGGCATGCGGACCAGATCGTAGTCCTGGATGATGGTGCGGCTGTGGGCATTGGTACTCATGAGGAGCTGTTTGAAAGCTGTGAGGTATATCGCGAGATCTGTCTGTCCCAGCTTTCCAGAGAGGAGGTGCAGTAAGGTGGCAAAACTTGAGATCGAAAAACATAAATCAACCTTAAAGCGGATCCTGAACTACATTGGAAGCTATAAATGGCTCGTAGTTCTCTCTCTGGTCTTGGCTGCCGTGACCGTGGCAACCACCCTTTACGCGCCGATCCTGGTGGGAGAGGGCGTCGACCTGATCCTGGGGCCCGGCAATGTGGATTTTACCGGGCTGCTTGCGATCCTTCGTAAAATTGCAGTCGTGATCGTCGTTACGGCGCTTGCCCAGTGGCTCATGAACCATATCAACAACCAGATCACCTACCGGGTGGTAAAGGACATCCGCACCAGGGCCTTTAACCATCTGGAGATTCTTCCGCTGAGCTACATTGATTCCCACCAGTACGGCGATATCATCAGCCGTATCATTGCAGATATTGACCAGTTCTCCGAGGGACTGCTGATGGGCTTTACCCAGCTCTTTACCGGTGTCCTGACGATTCTCGGAACCCTGGGCTTTATGCTGGTGGTGAATCCGTTCATTACGCTGGTGGTGGTGTGCGTGACTCCGCTTTCCCTGTTTGTGGCAAGCTTTATCGCAAAGAAAACCTATTCCATGTTCAGGCTTCAGTCCCAGACCAGGGGTGAGCTGACTTCCCTGGTAGATGAAATGGTGGGAAATGAAAAAGTAGTACAGGCCTTTGGCTATCAGGATGAGGCGCAGAAGCGTTTTGAGGAGATCAACGGACGCCTTCAGGGCTACAGCCTGCGTGCGATCTTTTTCTCTTCGATCACCAACCCGGCCACCCGTTTTGTCAACAGTATGGTATACGCCAGTGTCGGTGTCGCCGGTGCTTTCGCTGCCATCCGCGGACTGCTTACCGTGGGACAGCTTTCTGCGTTCTTAAGCTATGCAAACCAGTACACGAAGCCTTTTAATGAGATTTCCGGCGTTGTGACCGAGCTGCAGAATGCCCTGGCCTGCGCGGCACGGGTATTTGAGCTGATCGACGAGCCGCCGTTTACCCCGGAGGATGCCGACGCAGTCAATCTTCAGAACGTGGATGGCAATGTAACGCTGGAGCATGTAAATTTCTCCTATACTCCGGATACTTCCCTGATCGAGGATTTAAACCTGGATGTAAAGCCCGGACAGCGCATTGCTATTGTCGGACCGACCGGCTGCGGCAAGACCACCATGATCAATCTGCTGATGCGGTTCTACGATGTAGTAAGCGGTTCTATCAAGGTGTCCGGTGAAGATATCCGCCATGTTACAAGAAAGAGTCTGCGCACCAATTATGGAATGGTTCTGCAGGAAACCTGGTTAAAGGCCGGAACCATCCGGGAAAATATTGCCTACGGCAAGCCGGACGCGACCGATGAGGAGATCATCCGGGCGGCAAAGGAGGCGCATGCCCACAGCTTTATCAAGCGTATGCCCAATGGATATGACACGGTTATCTCCGAGGATGGCGGCAATCTTTCCCAGGGGCAGAAGCAGCTTCTGTGCATTGCCCGCGTCATGCTGTGCCTGCCGCCGATGCTGATCCTCGATGAGGCGACCTCTTCCATCGATACCCGCACCGAGATCCGTATCCAGAAGGCTTTCGCTGCCATGATGAAAGGCCGTACCAGCTTTATTGTTGCACATCGTCTTTCTACCATCCGTGAGGCAGATGTGATCCTGGTAATGAAGGATGGCCATATTATTGAGCAGGGAACCCATGAGACCCTGCTGGCACAGAACGGATTTTACGCGAACCTGTATAACAGCCAGTTCGCGGGATAATAAGGAGTGTTGGAATTATGAATTACGCAACGATCAAGCCGGTGGACATTGCCAATGGTCCGGGTGTGCGGGTATCGCTTTTTGTGAGCGGCTGCAGACACCACTGCAAGGGCTGTTTCAATGCCCAGGCATGGGATTTTGAGTATGGTGAGCCGTTTACGGAAGAGGTCTGGCAGAAAATCTTTTCCGCTCTGGATCACGACTACATGGAAGGCATTACCCTGCTTGGCGGGGAGCCTATGGAGCCGGAGAACCAGGCTGGGCTGCTGCCGTTTTTAAAAGAACTGAAAAAGCGTTTTCCCCAAAAAACGATCTGGTGCTTTTCCGGATATGATTTCGAGAAGGACATTCTGGGACGCATGATGAAGGAATCGGAGGTAACACGGGAGCTGGTGCCGCTTCTGGATGTTCTGGTAGATGGAAAATTTGTGGAAGACTTAAAGAATTTAAGCCTGAAATTCCGCGGTTCCGAAAACCAGCGGATCCTGGATGTGGCGCGCTCTCTTGCAGCCGGGAAGGCAGTCTGGATGGAGCAATATCGATAATGGAAGTATCAAAAATGGATATAAAAATGGAAAACAAGAGAAGGGTGTTGTGGAAGCTGTTTGTCTCCACGCTCTACCTGAGTGCTTTTACCTTTGGCGGCGGTTATGTGATCGTTTCGCTTCTGAAGAAAAAATTTGTAGATGAATATCACTGGATCGAGAATGAGGAGATGCTGGACCTGGTCGCGATCGCCCAGTCCTCTCCGGGAGCCATTGCAGTCAACGGGGCCATCGTGGTGGGATATAAGCTGGCCGGAATGGCCGGAACGGTGATTGCAATTCTCGGAACCATTATTCCGCCGTTTCTGATCATTTCTGCAATCTCGGTCTTTTACAATCTGGTAAAGGACAATTTCATTGTGAGTCAGATGCTGCAGGGCATGCAGTCCGGAGTAGGGGCAGTCATCGCATCGGTTACCTATGAGATGGGAGCCGGCATTGTTCATGGAAGGAACAAGACATCCATCCTTATTATGGTCTGCGCTTTTGCTGCATCCTGTATCTTCCGGGTCAATGTCATTTTCGTGGTGATTGCCTGCGGACTTCTTGGCGTCGCGCGGACGATCCTTACCGGAAAGGAGGCTGCATAAATGATCTATCTTAAGCTTTTTATCAGCTTTCTCCAGATTGGCATGTTCAGCTTTGGAGGCGGCTATGCGGCTATGCCTCTCATACAGGGACAGGTAGTGAACGGGCATCAGTGGTTGACCATGGCGGAATTTACGGATCTCATTACGATTTCCCAGATGACACCAGGTCCCATTGCAGTGAACTCTGCCACCTTTGTCGGAATGAAGATTGCCGGCGTACCTGGAGCTCTCGCAGCAACCTTCGGATGTATTCTGCCTTCCTGCATCATCGTTACGCTGATCGCGAAGTTGTATCTCAAATACCGGAACATGGCCCTGTTGCAGGGCGTGCTGGCCTCCTTAAGACCTGCGGTGGTCGCCCTGATCGGCTCTGCGGGCATTGCCATTTTGATCAATGCCTTCTGGGAAAACAGCGCGCAGATTACTGCATGGGGAACCAACTGGATCATGGTGGGAATCTTTGTGATCTCTGTAGTGCTGCTGCAGAAGGGAAAGATGAATCCGATCCTGGTCATGGTGCTGGCCGGAGTCATGAAGGTTCTGACGGCCCTGTTCATTGGCGCATAAAGATAATTGTGTTTATTTTGTGCTCAAAAGAAAAAGGTTCTTTTGACGGTCTGTAAGAAATTTGTCAGAATCTTCCAATTCTCGTCAGAATTGTAGAAATAGTGTCAGAATCGCTAAGAGAACGGTAAAGTCTTAAGCCTCCTCTTTGTGCTAGAATTCTATCATAAGAAAACGATGACAGAATTCAGATAGCACGAAAGAGGAGGCTTGCATTATGATGAGAGGAAAACGAATTGCCGGATGGGTATTTGCATTTGCATGCACGGTCATGGCAGGCTGTGGATTTTCTTTAGCCGGAGAGGGCTATGGATTATATAAAAATGCAGTACAGATTGTAAGCCTGGAGGAAAAGGTAAATGAGATCCGCAGCCGGGAGAGTTTTACTTCCCTGGAAGAGATGCCGGAAACTTATGTGCAGGCTGTGGTATCGGTGGAGGATCACCGCTTTTACGAGCATTTCGGCCTGGATCTGATCGCAATCGGCCGGGCTTTGGTCAATGATATAAAAGCCGGACGTTATGTAGAGGGCGGCAGCACCATCACACAGCAACTTGCAAAAAATCTGTACTTTTCCCAGGAAAAGACCATGAACCGCAAAGCAGCTGAGGTTTTTCTGGCACTGGAACTGGAGCGGAACTATACTAAGGATGAGATTCTTGAACTCTATGTAAACAGCATTTACTTTGGAGACGGATACTACAATGTCGGTGAAGCCAGTCAAGGATACTTTGGGAAACCGGCAGCAAAGATGAATGATTATGAGTGCACGCTTCTGGCCGGTGTACCAAATGCCCCATCCAAATACGCACCGAGCAAAAATCTGGCATTGGCCGAAAAACGTCAGAAGAAGGTCATAAGCCGGATGGAAGCCTGCGGATATCTTACAAAGGAAGATACCACACTGATGAGTGCAGAACTGGTGGCGATGAATTAAGAAAACAGAAGGAAAAGGGACAGTCCAATGAAGCGGATCGTCCCTTTTCTTTCTGTTACTGAATTTCCCGGATCATACAGTATTGCTTGAGCGGGAAATTCTGCTTCATGATTCCGTAGACTTTAAAGCCAAGATTTTGATAGAATTCCACGTTCTTTTCGTTGTGGGTCTCCAGTGAGATCATCATGCGGTGAGAGTCAGCATAGTCGATGGCTTCCTGCATCAGCCGGGCGGCAATGCCATGATGCTGCATCTTAGGATCTACCGCAAGATAGATGATATGGAGACGCTGATTCTGGTGCAGCTGGTCTGTCCAGCTGGAATTTAAATAGTCCACGCCCTTTAAAAAGTTGTGAAAGGTTCTCAGGGTGTGATCCTCCCTGATGAGGTAGGTGTCGGTCTGGAGCGTGGCCCGGGCTTCTGCAAAATAGAACTGGAAAATGTTGTAGGGTTCGGCCTCGTCAGAGACAACCAGTATTCCGTTTAAGTCGGCACTGTCGGAGAAAATCTCGCAGGTTTCGTAAAATTCATCCATATCGCAGTGGAAAAGCTCCGGCATAAGGCGCTCACGGACTTCAGGATCCGGAATCAGAGTCTCATAGAGCGGATCGTGTTTGAAGCAGGCATACAAAAGCTGCTCCAGCTTTGGCAGGTCTTCACGCTGTACGCGGTATAGTTTATCACTTTCCATAGTATGTTCAGACGAAGCTTCGTCTGTCCTTTCTGTATTTCATGATATTGTTGGTAAAAACTCAGATCAGAAACTGGTCATGCACCAGACTCTGGATCTGATCGGTGGTCTGCAGCAGCAGGCGGCACTGATCCTGGAAAATCCTGGTCAGATGACTGATCTCACCGGAGAGCGAAATCTCGTCTGGCTCTTCCTCTTTTTTCTGAAGCAGGTCCTTCACCAGAGCATAGATATTCTCGTGCGGCATCAGACGCCGGTATCCCCACTTCAGGCGGTCCTGCGGCTGATTTAACACATAGTCGGTGAAATGGTTGTAAACCTCTTCATCAAACATGAAAGCGTAGGCGTTGTTGTCTACCTGATAGAGCTTTCGCAGGGCAGAAGAGAGGTTCTGCTCCTTTAAGTTGGCAATGGCACCGCCGATCAGGCGGATGTTCTGCAGCAGGATTTCATGCGGGTAGTGGACATTGCCGTACCAGTCAATGCGTACCAGCTCATCCTGGGCGTATTTGAAACGGCGAAGAGCTTCTTTTTCGGCTTCCCGGGCTTCCAGATACAGGCATTCGGCCTCTTCCTGTCTTCCCTCTGACAGAAGCGCACGATAATGACTGTTTAAGCTTCTGCGGGATTCATAACGGCTTTCCGCTACATCCGTTGCATCGGAGAGCATTTTTTCCAGGTCAGAAATCTTTTCTGCCAGAGAAGCCAGAGTCATAGGACTGATGAGATCCATGGCAACGAAGGAACGGAGAATCTCACTGGATGCGTTGTAGCCGTCCAGGGCACGCTTCATGACCGGAGCGGAGCATAACGGAATGACGCAGGTTTCGTCAAGAGCCATGATGAGAAGAGCGAAGAGCTCATGATGAAGCCGGTAGACCTGCTCATCATAAAAGGCATCGTTATCAAACTGAGAGTGATAATGAGTCTCCATAAAGCTTCCACCCGTAAAATCGTTGACCATGGACGGGATGCCGGCAATAGCCATGGAAAAGTCATCGGACCAGGTCTCGATCGGGGATGTGACGCGGGTCTCCTCCGGGTATGCCTGGGTCAGATCCGGAAGCTCAGATAGGTATTCCTCCAGAAACCGTGTATATTCGTAGCAGCTGCGGATGCGTGCGCGGGTACCGTGCGCCAGGGCAGGAAGCTCGAAGTTTAAGTCAGCAATGACCTTTCCTACCCATTCCGGGTGTGCAGTGAACACCTGCTCGTATGCACCGGTGGACCAGTCAAAATTGGAATCCACAACCCCCCATTCCTCAGCAGCCATGGCGCAGATCACAATGGTATTATTCGGTGTAACGCCGCTTGCGAGAAGTGCCTTTGCAATGCCAAACATCAGGGCGATCGCCGTATTGTCATCCTGAAAGCCGCTGAAGTAAGAATCATAGTGGGCAGACAGTAAAACCATGCGGTCCGGATGACGGCCCGGAATGCTTCCCACGATGTTGTAGGTGGTACAGTCCCGGGTGACACGGCTGTCTGCATCCAGGGTGACGGTCATCTCGGCAGTGCGCTCCAAAAGCTCTTTTAAGGGATCGGCGTCCTTCCGGGAGATGGAGAATGCAGGTGCATTCTCCGGGCCTGCGATATCCTGGGCATTTAAGGCTTCGTCATCGATCTCTCCGTAGCCGCCGCTCTGTACGGCAATCAGGGCAGCAGCGCCCTTTAAGTGTGCCTGATAAACCGGGTAATTGATCCACCATTCATCGCGCTGGTTGATATCTACGAGAACCAGCTTTCCGGTGACATCCTTCCCTTCGTAGTCAGAAGCGGTTCCCTTTCCAAGATACATCAGGGAAAATTCCTTCGGTCCATCGGTAACAAACGTCGTCTGGTAAGCGCCAAGCTGGATCTCGTGATGAGTACCATCTTCACCGGAGTAGGAAAGAACAGCTTTTTTAAATTCCCAGCCATCGACTTTGACGGCATCTTTTCTCACATCGGAAAGGCCAATGGCTTCCATTTCCTGTTTCAGCATTTCACCGGTCTCAAACTCGGCGCGGGAACCGGCCGGACGGTAGCCCAGAACCGGATTGGTGCGAAACTGCTCCATACGCTTGGCCAGCCGGTAGGAGTAATCTATATCAAGGTTTTTCAGAATGGATTCCTTTAAGTTCATGTATGTGCAACCTCCGTTTTTACGATCAAAATGATTATAACAGATTATAACACTGAATGACGAGATAGGAAAGAAAAATGGTAAAAAAGAAAAATTCTTAAAAAACCACTTGATTTTCTGAAAATTGCGTGGTAACATTCAAATCAACAAAACAAAACAGTCTTCAGGGCGGAGTGAAATTCTCCACCGGTGGTAAAGCCCACGAGCCGCAAGGCATGATTCGGTGTAATTCCGAAGCCGACAGTATAGTCTGGATGAAAGAAGAACTGTGTGCATTTCTGGTGGGAATGTACTGTATCAAGTTAGGATCAAAGCTCTGGAATTCAATTTCCGGAGCTTTTTCTTTTTTTGCACCTGGGACCTGCAAAGGGAGGCATGTAATTTTGACGGAATATGAATGGATGCGCCGGGCCATAGAGTTGGCAAAACAGGGAGAGGGCTGGACAAGTCCCAATCCGCTGGTTGGCGCTGTGATCGTAAAGCAAGGACAGATCATTGGAGAAGGCTATCATGCCAGATATGGTGAATATCATGCAGAACGAAATGCCCTGATGGCCTGCACAGAACCGGCAGAGGGGGCGGATCTGTATGTAACGCTGGAACCATGCTGTCATTACGGGAAGCAGCCGCCTTGTGTGGAGGCCATTGTGCAGGCCGGGATCCGGAGGGTGTTCGTTGGGTCGGATGATCCGAATCCGCTGGTAGCAGGAAAAGGGATCCGGTATCTGCGGGAGCGGGGCATCACAGTGGAAACCCATGTGCTGAAAGAGGAATGCGATCGTTTGAATCCGGTGTTTTTTCATTACATTCGAAAAAAAACGCCCTATGTGGTTATGAAATATGCCATGACGATGGATGGAAAGATTGCTGCCTATACCGGCGCGTCGAAGTGGGTTACCGGAGAGCAGGCCAGGGCAAATGTTCAGCAGGAGCGGCACCGTTATCGTGGAATCATGGTGGGAGTCGGTACCGTGCTGGCAGATGACCCCATGTTAAGCTGCAGGATGCCCGGTGGAAGAAATCCGGTGCGGATTATCTGTGATACGCATTTACGGACACCGCTTTCTTCTCAGGTCGTGAAGACGGCAAAAGAAATCTCCACGATCCTGGCAGTCTGTGAGACAGACAAGAGCAGATACCGGCCTTATCAAGAGGCCGGATGTCAGATCCTGACACTGCCTGATTCTGATGGCCATCTGGATCTGAATGCCCTTATGGAAAAGCTTGGGGAAGAACGGATCGACAGTGTTCTCTTAGAGGGCGGAGGAACCCTGAACTGGGCAGCATTAAAAAGCGGAATCGTACGTGAGGTACATGCTTACATGGCACCAAAGCTTTTTGGCGGCTC
>ERZ773149.3200-NODE-3200-length-10391-cov-8.753773_pt1 | contig 10391 bp, 15 predicted proteins | sample MGYA00511081_ERZ773149 | MGnify/ENA primary metagenome ERZ773149 (study PRJEB29015, sample SAMEA2737846) | human gut metagenome | biome: human gut; feature: human-associated habitat; material: faeces | place: China | collected 2012 ...
CCATACATCAACCTGAATGCGCAGTGTCGACTCTGCCTGGCCGCAGAAAACATCCGCGGATACGTCAGTCGGTATCGAGAAGATGATGTAAGGCGCGGGAACATCGGGAAGACCGTCACTCCCCAGCGATACCACATACGGATAAACCCGCCCGTCTGCCAGCGGCGACAGCAGGTCATAGAGATCATCTTCTGTCATTTAGCCAGCACCTCATCAATAGCCTGATTCATCCGCTGCATCGCCACCTGCGCAGCCTCTTCCATGCGGGTATCAAAGGCAGGACGAACAAACGGATGTGCTGGCGCCGTAGATGTTCCCAGCTCCACGAAGCGCCAGTAAAACGCATTCCGCTTGTTGCTGGCCTTCATGGTGTTGTCGCTGTTCCCCGTTTGCGGGTTAACGCCACGAATATGCACCCCCGATGAGATTTCACCTCGACGGCGGCTTTTCTGGGTGACGACAACAACGTTTGTCTTCAGTTTGCCGGTTTTCTCCGGAGCGCGATCAATAACCTCCTGGCGGAGCAATTCGGCGCCAGCACGGGTCGAATCCCGGAGGACTTTATTATTTTCGGCCTTGCTGAGCGTTTGCAGATCGCGGGCAATATCCTGCAGCCCGGAAAAATCCAGATTCACATCAATCATTTTTCGGTCCCCTGTTTGCAGAGAATTTCCAGCCGGGTACCTTTGATATCCGGAACCGGAGGCCCAGTGACACTCAGGACAGCATCTTTGTATGGGCCATTCAGTACTTTCAAACGGGAAGAAGCTGAGATGTCTGTACGAAAACGCACCCAGACGCGAATGGTGGCATCAGCACGCTCAACGCCAGCGGCTAACAGCTCCCTACCGCTGATCCCTTTAACCTCGGCCCAGATAGTTTTTCCATCAGCCCAGCTTTCTACCGGCTGGCCGGAAGGTGTTTTTGATATTGTGAAGTTCTGAATAGTGACGCGATGCCGTAATCGTCCTGCCTGCATAATTCCTCCTAGAGCGGAATATAGCGGTACGGCTCTATCAGCGATGTAAAGCCAAATGGGATGCTGGTTTTTGCTGCGTCTGACGACTCTTCTCTGTTTTCATACCAGTGCCCGACAAGCAGCATCAGCGCCAGGAGGATGTCGTCAGCAATCACCAGCCCGTCAGGATCAGTTTCCGGCACTTCTTCTTCATAAAGATGGCGGTTGATGAAGTTCTCCGCCTTTCGGCGCGCGGCACCATAATAGAGCGTAAGCACCTCATCTTCCGTGGTGTCGTCGATATCGATCCGACACTGCGCCCGCAACATCTCAATCGTTGTGCTCATGTATTTTCCCTGGCCCGCAGCGAACTGCGGGCATAAAAAAACCGCCGGAGCGGTGGAGGTTGAAGCTGATTATTGCCTTAGCCGCCAGATGCCGGTTTACCCACCAGCGCCTTAATCGCGCCGGTATCTTCCAGTACGCAGTCGAAGCGGTGGAAGGCCAGGAAGCCAGTCTGATCGTACTCTGCGTAACGCTCAACCAGCCGTTTCAGCGTCATGTAAGTGACGCGACGAACGATAAAGCGGTTAAAATCGCCGAAGTAGGCAAATTTTGCACCAGCCGAGATATCAGGAATAGCCTGGTCAACGACATACGGCACCTGCAGAACAGTAGCAGGTGCGCCACCGATAATGTTCGGTAACCAGAGCGGGCGGCCCTGTCCGTCCTCCATTTCCTCCACCAGCTGCAACGTTGCATCGTTAAAGGCCCAGCGCACCTTTGGACCGTTACGGTATGCCGGGTCGACAGAGTGCTTCAGTGCGTTCAGCTCTTTCCAGGTAAAGGTGTTCGCTGCTGCGGTATTTTTGGTGCCAGTTACCGACGCAGCCAGCCCTTTAGGCTGCAGCGGGGTGCCGGTGCCGGTCCCTAATACCAGATACTTCGCTTCACCACGTCCGATGCGAGTGGCGATACGCGCGGCCAGGAACGCCTCGATGTCTACGCCGCTGTCCTGGAGCAGTTCATTGGATACGCGAATGATTTTAGAGGACAGTTTTTTAGCCCCCAGCGTTGCACCGCCGAAAGACACGTCTTCTTCACTGGTTTCAGTGTTTTCGCCCAGCAGTTCACCTTCTTCAGTGGTACCGTCAGAGGTTGCCCAATCAATGTCCTGGCCGTTGGCGGTATTCAGAATTTGCGCCACACTGGCAATTCCACCGTAATCTTTCAGTGCTTCGACGATCTTATTGCGGAACTGGGTTGGTACGGTGTAACCCCCTTTTTCATCCGGCGTCGTGCCCTGAGCACGCAGCTCCTTTAAAGCCTGGCGTTCTTCAGCGCTCATCTCGCCAAGACCACGGCGCAAAAACGCATTAAACGCCGCAGCACGACGTTCGTTAGCCTGTGCTTCCGGGTTTGCTGGATCACGATTCTGCTGCTGGCGCTGTTCAGGCTCGTTTTCGTGGATATAGTCCTGATCCTGGCGGCGCAGTTCCTCTTCGCGTGCAATACGCTCATCAAGGGCGTCAAGCTCCGATTTTGCAGCGTTCCACTGAGTACGCTGTTCATCGGTCCAGGGGGTATCACCAATTTTGTCATGCAGGGCACGCATATCTTTGGCGATGGTGTTACGTTTTTGCTTCATTTCATGCAGTTTCATGATTTTTCCTTACGCGTTAAGAAGGGTCAGCAGGCGCTCACGCGCCATTCGTTGATTAATGGCGTTCTTTAGCGCACCGCTGTCGCGCGCCTCCTGCCAGGCTTTCATCGATCGGACGCCGGAGTCGGCCTCCTGATATGCGGGATAAGTCACCGGACTGACATCAAACAGCCGGGAAAACTTCGATATTTCACGAATAACGATCCCTTCATCGTCCTGGTACCAATTTTCACCGTCATGGGATACCCGGAAGGCAAAAGATGACTGGTTAATGTCACCGCGCATCATCGGCGCCAGCACCAGATCGCGGATGGTTTGCGTATCCGGCGCTGTAATGTCGTAACGCAGGCCGTGCTCATCAACAGACAGGGATAGCGTCCCGGCAGCGCTCCGTCCGAGAATAAAGTTGGGGTCATGGTTAAACAGCCCGCGAACATCATCATTCAGCACATCGTCAAATGCTCCGGGCTTGATGATTTCACGGAATCCCCACAGGGGTTCAGAACGGCTGTTGAACACCGAGCCATAGCCCAGAATGCGGGTAGGTTCATCGGTGCGTTGCTCGGCTCTGACCTCCCCGCTGTAACAGCGCGTTTCACGGTCATTCATTGGGCTTTTCCTCGTCGGTTTTAGGTGCCTTAAAATCGTCTGCGGGGTTCGCGGCGTTAACGCTCACCAGCATTTCATCCAGGCCATCTACCGGATTCATGTCTTCGAAGGCTCGCGCTTCATTGCGGCTCATCCAGCCATCAGTGATCGCAAAGTGGTAGAACTGAGCACGTTCCTGCGGGGTCCCGCGTAGCAGGCCTGTCAGGTTAAACCTGACGTAATATCCGGCGGCCAGTTCAGCACGGGTGAACAGGCGGCGATTGAGTTCCTGTTCCCAGTTCGTTACCCACGGCATGATCGTGTAGCGGACAAACTGAATGGCCTGCTGCGTAATATTTGAGAAAGTGGCTTTTTCGAGATCGTTAATCATGTGCGCCGGTACATTAAATATCCCGGCAATCATCGACCGGTTCAGCTTCGACATATCAATGATCTGGGCATCAACCGGGGAAACGGTGAGCGCTTTGTAATCCAGCTCTGCCGGGAGAAGCATTGTTTTATTCTCCTGGCTGCGCAAAGCAGCTGTAGCTTTTTGCCACATGCTTTTTAAACGCCCCCAGCTTTCTTCATTCAGCTGGTTTTTCACCGAAATAATGCCAGCGGGTCGCGCATTACCGTTGAAGAATGAACTGGTATAAGCCTGCCCACTCATCCCCATGCCTATCGTCTCGGCATGCTGCATAATTGGGCTAAGCCCCATTTTCTGGTTGTTACCCAGCGCCCGGATATGCACCATATCGTCGGGATTGACGGCAAACGCCCCCTCTTCGTTGTAAACGCCATAGGTATACCGACCACCCGTGTTAAGCAGTGTCGTTTCCCAGGGCATGCAGCATTCCAGCCCGGAAACTTCACCTCGACGGGAACGCTTCACCCAGGTGTAACCATTCCCCCATCCCAAAATATGACGCTGTTTTAACTCACGCCACTTATAGCTGGTCTGCCACATATTCGGCTCATCGTGAACCAGGTAAAACACGGGGTGATCGCGGGCAGCTTCAACCTTGTTATTGGTTTTCCGCATAACATGCAGCGGCATCTGAGCGATATTCGAAGAGATAACGTAAATACAGGCATACACCGCAGCCAGCTTCATCGCCGTTTCCGGGCTGACAAATACGTCTCGGGCAAACACGTTATCGGTTTCGGCCGATTCACTCGTGATCGGCGTGGCCGGATTTTCCAGTTGTTCACTGCGAAAAAGAGCATCAAGCAGCATTATTCCCCCTCATTGCCGCTAACAGCGCATAAATGAGTAGCAGGGTTCCCGACATCATCAGAGACATCGCCAGACCGAACTGGAGATACACGCCTGCAGCAAGCGAACCGAACCCGGTAAGCCCGATAACATCAGTGATTAGAGTTTTCATAGAAGTAAAAGGTCTTCGTCAGGATCGATAGTGGACAGGAAGTCAACTTCACCACCACCGTTAACAAGCAAGCGACTCATCGCAATAAACATCGCGACAGGACCGTCAATTTTGTTTTCAGGCGTGGCCTTGTTGGGGAAAATATTCTCGTTTTTGTCTGGTTTGACGGTGACGTTTGACATCATCCATGTCATCACCGGATTGCCATCGTGATGAAAACGCCCGGCGTAAATTTTCGCCTCGACTTCCTTCATTGCTTCAGAAAGGTTTTTAACCGTCTGAGGGACTTCAACAATCGGTACGCCTTCAGCTGCTACCGACAAAGCAAACTGAGTGGCACTCCACGGATCGTATGCGAACTCGTTCAGCGAGTCGCCTCGCGCCCATTCGATCGTTTCCTCTTTAATTACTGCATGGTCGACAACATCACCATCGGTAAACTCAAGGAATCCAGCGAGATTCCATTTTCTGTAAAGGTCCGCCTGCTGCTTGGAACAGGCTTCCAGCCGACCTTCAGGTATCCAGAATCTGGAGCGGACATAAACATCGCCATTTGGAGCAAGCCAGACTTTAACTGCAGCTGAAATATCAATTTTGTTGGAAAGGTCCACGCCGAGCCACATTGACCAGTTGGCCGAAGTGGAGCCGTCCCAGTCGTCACGGCATTTTTCCCAGCGCGCCATATCCATCCATGCTTTTTCACCCTGCACCCAGATATTGAGGTGCTTGGTAAAAAAACCGACTCGCGCCGCTACCTGCTCTTTCGCCTTTTTTGCCAGGCGGCGCATATCGTCCCAACGCTTACATATCCCCAGGCCGGGATTTGCTTTCGGCCAGTTTGCCTCGTCGAAAGGATCGTCCCCCTCATCCAGGGTATAAATCAGCGCAAAATAGCTGTCATCCTTAATTGAAAGTGGGTCTGGGTTATCAAAGTTCTTCAGAACCTTGATTGCATAATCACGTTGCTCGTAGCAGATACCTTCTTTATTAAAACCCGCAGTAGTGATTGCAAAAATAAGGGACTGCAGGCGCGCCCCGGTCGCTGTTTCCAGAACTTCCCAGACGTCACGGGTTTTATGTGCGTGCAGCTCATCAACGATCCCGCAGTGAATATTAAGGCCGTCGAGGTTATTCGCATCACTGGCTACAGGTTCGAATTTTGAGCCCGTCCGCTCCTGGTGAATATTCAGCTTGTTACTACCAAACAAACGGCCCAGTGTTTTCGGAGCCAGCTTAATCATGCGCTTCGCATCATCAAACACGATGCGGGCCTGATCCCTGGTTGTTGCTGCGGAATAAACCTCAGAACCACCCTCACCGTCGGCACCAGTCATATAAAGCCCGATGCCAGACGAAAGCGTTGATTTTGCATTTTTACGCGCTACTTCGTCATAGGCGGTACGAAAGCGACGCACAAACATGGGGTCGCCATCGTCGTCAAGAATGCTCTCAAACGTTATTTCATCTATCAGCGGGACGACAAACCCGAAAAGGTTAATCAGGATGAAGGTGTGCCAGTCCATCAACTCGATCGGCTTGCCGGTCAAGTGCCCCTTCACATGGGGGACGAAGTTATAAAAATCGAGAACGTGCTGGGCGCGGCCTTCATCAAAATAAACACCGCGCTCCGGGCCGTGCTCTAAATCATGAAAGAACCGCTGGCACGCAAGACGCACCAGTTCGCCAGCAACGATATCGCCAGATACCACGCGCTCGGCGTAGCGGAATCCATCTGCAACGGTTGCCATTCATCATTTGCGCTTTTTAAGAAATTCTTCCAGTGGGTCGGCTTCTGCCGGGCCTTTTGCACCAACCTTTGATCGGCTGGCAGGTGTCATGCCGAATTCGCTCAGCATCGCTCTGATCCGTTTCCATGCATCAGCCTTCATGACTGCTGCAGGGTGCGGTTTTATCATTCTGATTTCCCGCTCCCCTCCTTCATCTGAATCATCTTCGCTGTAGACGGCATAGGTGTAACCTTCACGATCAAGCGTGTCGCAGTGATGCCGGTATTCAACATAGGCTTCTATCAACAACTCCAGCGCTTTAGCATCAAGCGTGGTCAACACGCCGACGGCATCAAGTTCATCACCAATACGTTTGAACCAGTACTTACCCTGTTTATCGAAATGTTTCGGTATTGGGGGGACCCCTGACGTGGGTTTTGGCTCGTTCTTATTGATCGGGCGCTTGGATGGGTTCCCCTTCACTAAAGCCAGATGTGTCGGGGTTTTCGGTGGTCCTGGCATAATCGAAAACTCCTATTAATCATTGGATGGGGGACCCCAAAAAAAAGTTTTCTAACCTGCGGCGGTGTGAAAAAAGGTGAGGCGGCGGTCCTTTTGGCCTTCGCCGTCAGGGATTTGACCCCGCCCCCTCCCTGTCGTCATCCAAATGGGAATTGATATCACTTGAAACGTTCACGCCCGGTTTTCGTTCTGTGACAAGGCCAGCACAGGCTTTCGAGGTTCGAATCATCATCGGTACCCCCATGAGCCTTAGCCTTAATGTGGTCAACCGTCTTTGCGGCGACAGCTCGCCCGCTGCGAAGGCATTTCTGGCACAAATGGTTGTCGCGTTTCAGGATGCGGTTACGTCTGATATCCCACTGACTGCCGTAACCACGCTTGTGGCGACTCATCCCTTGTTGATGCTGATCCCATCCGGTATTACGGTGAGCTTCACAATATCCTGAACGATCAATAGTCGTGACCGCGCAGCCATGTTTACGGCATGCGCGGGGGATTGCCTTAGGCATAGAGTTCTCCATGCTGATTATCTCGGTAATTGCGGGTTTTTCTGTCACTACGGTAGTGATTTCTCGAATGTGACATTTCGAAGGGTTGTTGTATGAAAAACATCCACCTGCTATTAACTAAGTAAAAGATATATTTGGGGTTTGTTTTAGTTCATGATACAAGTTGAGCAGAAAACCATCATTAACCAATAGGTGTTTCATGATTCTCTATAAATATATGGAAAAAAAATGGGCCGATGAGTTCTTGAAAACAGGTTCTTTACGTGTAGGCACGCTTTATGACTTTAGGAAAGCGGACCACAAGCCAGGCGTATCCGATGACCAAGAGGGATTTGCTTACAGCGTGTTTGATGTAGCCGAAGGTAAAACATTTGCTGATATGTCTGAGGTTGAGCGAGCTAACTGCGGTCTCGGCACGATCATCCCTTACAGCCTCCTTGGCGATCTATCGCAAGGCGGGATTGGCCCTAATTCCAACATGCAATTCATCCGGACATCAACTGACATGTACGTCATGTGCTTCTCAATGAGCCCTAACAGGTCAGCCATGTTAAAAATGGGATATGACACATGCCTAAAAATAAACAATGCTGAGATTTTCATTAATCAATTGACACGGAAGTTAAGAACTAGAGCGAGAATGCTGTACATTGCCCGACCAGTTGATTATTCAGGAAAAGAGACAAGCTACAGTGTAGTTGATTGTAGATACCCTTTCATGACAAAACACGCTGATTTTGCATATCAAGATGAATTCAGAGCTGTCTGGAAGCGCAGGGATTATGCGCCTCAACCGTCACCACATATTGTATTTATCCCTTCGGCTATTAAGTACTGTGAAATTATTGAGCCAATATAATCGAACCTTTTTAACTGGATAAATCCTACTCGCAGTTGATTGAAACAGCGTTAACATTATGTATGTTCTTTTACTTTTACCTTGCCGCAGTTAGCCTGCACTGCTTTGTTGTGCGCCAGAATGTCGCGCTTGGTTTGCTTATCCAGCACATCGATATCGTGGTCAGTAAGGTAGATGATCCGTACCCAGCTGCAGGCCGTATCAACGACTACCGGGGCGGGAGAAGTGCTTGCGCAGCTCCCGATCAACATCGTCATCAGGCATATGGCTAACGGTTTGCTGTACATCGCTTGCCTCTTTCGTGACTTCGGCCTTACGTTCTGCTGCGGCGACGGCAGCGGTGGCATTCTCTTCGGTACGCTGCTGATCGGCTTTGGCTTCTGCCTTACTGGTCCCGCGAGCGTGGCCAATACCGAACGCGCCAGCGATAACCGCCAGCAAAGCAGTTGCCAGACCAATAATCATTTCAATGCCCATAGTGACCTCATGCCAGTACAGATTTAGCCAGGTTAAACAGCGCTCGGCGTTTATCCAGACCGTTTCGACCACCGTTAATAAGCAGCGTTACACGCTCCACGTCGCCGGAATGAAGCAGGCAACCGTGGGAAACATAAAACCATGCGGCTGAACGCGCTGCGTAATCATCTCGCTCCAGCAGCTCAGGCTGGGTGACAAGTTCAAGCTTCAGCGCCAGTCCGCAGCTGCGATAGTTGCTCAGGCCCGTGACTTGTTTCAGACCGCGACCGCGATATTTCCAGCCATCACCGGCAACCTGATTACCGAGATTCTTTTTTCCCCACTCGCCCCCATACACCAGATTCGCGATTGCTCGCTGATTAGCTGGTTGTGTTGCCGTTCTGCCGAGTGCTGCGGCCTGCTGGGCGGTGATACGGTGTTTACCGAACGTAGGCACAAGGCTATCTGCTGAATAGTTCAGATTTTCCACCAGTCGGGTAAAGCCTCCGGACTCATGTCCCATCTGGGCAATGAACATTGCCTGATCGAGTGGAGCAGTGATGCCAAACTCTTTCATCGCGGCTGTAATATGCGGAAACCAGCGCGCAGCTAACCCGGCGCTAATACCAGCCGCCTTCTGGAATTGTGTTTGATTCATTAGTGCCTCAGTGCATCAACCAGCCGCGCTACATTGCCTCTTACGCTCAGCAGCACAACAAGGATCATGATATTGGCCGCAATGGTGGGCCATGATGAATAGGGATAGATGCCGCACAGATACGCCAACGGCACAGAGCTGTATATCACTGTTATCAGCCATGCCAGCCGCGACACCCACTTACGATGACGTGAGTCTCTGCGGCGATAGAACATCAACGTAACAACGACACCAGCACATAACAGCGCATTGATGGTTGCAGTAGGATCATTTAGTACCACCGGAACCTCCCCGGCGCGTTATTAGCGCCACCAGCGAGCCAATATCCTGATTGTTCAGGAAGGTGAGTATTTTTACGGCCAATGCCGAAATGATTACGGCACCAATTGCATCCAGAGGCTTATCGTTATACCCGGTCAGGTCGGATAACTTAGAACCGACCAGCCCGGAGCACAGAACTCCAGCGATATAGGACACAACGAAATATGCCATCCGTCGTGGGGCGCTCAAATCGGCCGCTGTCGCTATATAAAAGACAGAACCGGCAAATGCCCCGAATACAACACCGTAGTCAGTACCGGTTAACAGCCCGTAAACACTCGCCCCAGTTAAAGCACCACCAGCTAAGCCTGTGCCGGTTATTGGTTCGGACATCGGTCCCCCTCAATTGCTGTGAATCCTCTCAGAACGAGGGGAAAGAATTCAGGCCGCAGGCTCATGCATTTCACGGTTAATCTGCAACTTTTAGTCAGGGCCTGAAATGAAAAAACCCCGCCAATTGGCGAGGTTCTGTAATATTTAAGTTCGTGTCTAAGTGACCACTCTTAACACATTAATATATAAAATTCGTAACGAATAGGCTTTTATGCAACTTTCTCTACTTCTCTTTTATGGGCCCAATCATCCATTTCTAATCTGGCACCACTCATAATGATGCAGGCATCAATAAACGTTTCGGCTATCATTAGCCTGTTACGTATTTTTCCCTCTGAACATTTTTCCCAGCGGGCAATAGTCGATTTAGAAACGTTATGCATGTAATGCAACATCACCAGATTTA
>ERZ773149.3205-NODE-3205-length-10380-cov-14.872930_pt1 | contig 10380 bp, 7 predicted proteins | sample MGYA00511081_ERZ773149 | MGnify/ENA primary metagenome ERZ773149 (study PRJEB29015, sample SAMEA2737846) | human gut metagenome | biome: human gut; feature: human-associated habitat; material: faeces | place: China | collected 2012 ...
CTTTGGCGTCAGCTGGTTTAATCCCGAAGATCTTGCCACTAAGCGTAAAGCGATGGCCCGTGGACTAAGGAAAATTTTGCTCGCCCGCCACGCCTTGTTCGATGAAGTAGCCTCTGCCAGCCTCGCACCGCTCTCTGCATTTGATGTTCTGATTAGCGAGCGTCCGTTACCGGCAGATTATGTTACGCACTGCCGGAATGCTTCTGTAAAGGTCATTACACCTGATTCAGAAGACGAATGACTTACTGAAAAAACACCGTACTCTTGTTAAACATCGTCGGATTGGACTGATTACGTTGCACTTTCATCACATATTCCAGTTTATCAATTTGGCTTATCATCTACTCCAGACGCTGGTCATCATTGACCAATAGTCTGATATGGCTTTTGTCGCTGTCCTGAATCGGCAGGCAGAAAATGCCTTCAACGTTAAAAGCACGACGGGAAAAAGCCCACAAAGGTTAGTCATTACGCCCGGATAATAAACAGGCTCCTCCCTGTTATGGAAGCCGTTGTATTGTCCATAATGTCTGGGTTTTTAATGCACACTGGATAACAACCGGACGAATCTTCAAATATTACTGGCGCTGACAGCCGGTTTGAATTCATCTCACAACCCAGCATAGAGCGAATCTCCTGCCTGCACGTCACTCCACTCCATGGTATCAACTTCACACTCTTTATCTGCGGCTAGTTTCAGTCACCAGATAAGCATCGACTATGAAAGGTGAGCCATGACAACATAACGTTGGTAACGCTCTGACGCCTTAACGGAAGATGCCTGCCACCACAGGGAATGTAAACGACTGAAGTGTGGCCTTTAATGCCGTGAACGGCTCATGGTCTCCTGGCACGGTTGCCGCCCCAACCTGTAACAACATTCCACAGTACAATGTCTGTCAGAGCCGGAGCCTCCCATGCCTGTTGAATAAAACCCCGGATGCTTCCCCCGATTCTGCAAGTAATACTTCGGTTATTTGCACTCTTTTATCCCTGTTGAATTTGGTTAAGCCGGTGCAGACGCGCCGGGAAACGCACACCTGAACCGGCACAATAAAATACAATACAACCCCCTGTTACTGGAGAAATGCCTGCGCCGGGGTCCGATATGGCAGTATTGTTGCAGCCTGCGGCATGGCTCAGGGGATGGATTTGATGGGCAATATGGCTCCGTTTATTCTGCGTGGTGTCACGCTGAAAGGGATTGATAGCGTCATGTTCGCGAAAGAGAAAAGAGCAGCAATCTGGCAACAGGCGGTATAGTATTTGCCAGAGTCCAGAATGGATAGTCTCACTACCGTTTATCCGCTCAGTGACGCCATCACTGTGGCTGAAAAACTTCTGAGTGGCGGAATTCGCGGTCGTGCAGTCATTCAATATAGCTAATTAGATGGATGCCGAGCTCAGGCTTAGTATAATAAGTTTTAGGGGCTGCGGCCCCTTTTACTGGCCAGTTGTTGCTTCCTGAGAAGACTGATAGCGTACCGAGGTTTTGAAATAGCTCCAGAAGTCGTACACTGGCTCAGTAGAACAATATAGTTTGGAACGCATTACCGCACCTTCCCAGCCACTCCAGAAAATAGCCGCCAGTTGTGTATTATTCATATTTGAACTTATTTCGCCTGAAGATAACGCGTCGGACAGGCAGGCCGCAACAAGTGCCTGCCAGCTCTCAAGAATATTCTGTAGTACTTTAATGAAGGATTGGGGAAGCCCCGGACTCTCCTGCATCATATTTCCAACCAGGCAGCCGCGGGTAAAATTGTATTTTTTAATCCCCTCACAGGCATCATTGATGAAATTTTCCAGACGTACCATTGGTGTGCAGGATGATTCATGTAGATGTTTTTTGAGTTTATGCTCGAAGAAACTGTCATAGGCGTTCAGAACGGTCTGAGCATAATCCTCTTTACTCTTAAAGTAGTAATAAAATGAGCCTTTAGGGACATTGGCATTTTTAACAATGGCATCGACTCCCGTCGCAAGAAAACCATTCTGCGTCAGCAGTTCAAGGCCACTGCGGATCAGATCATTACGAGTATCTGCATAGGTACTTTCTGTCTTTCGCGGCCTTCCCCGGCCACGATTTTCGCCTGTCATGACCCATCTCCTACATTTTATTAACGCAAAAGAATAAGTGATTTTGCGCGAGAGCTTCAATCAGTTTATCCCCGCAGTGGCAAAGTGTTCGCTTTTGCCGACTGGACAGTGGCAGTGCCTGTCGCTACTGCGCCATCGCTGAACAGTGCAGAATTAGCAACGTTTGCTTTTGGCACAAAGCATACGCCCATTCTCACGCGAATGCTTTGCCCTTGACTTGCCAACAACCGAATCGCTTGCTCTGCAGCTATGTTTTTTTATTAGAATATTCGCCACTAAATAAATTATAATAAGTTGATTTTATTAGATATCTATCAGAATCTATATGGTCAGCACGAGTTGCATGCTCTAATGTTTCAAATGCCAGGGTATGTGCGGCTTCAGCAAATATCCCTGGCCAACCTTTACTCAGCATCGACAGTCCTTTAAGGACTCTTATCTGAATCTCCCTCATACTGGCACCATCGCGCGCGACAGGTGAGAAAAAGTCTTCCAGTAGATCGTTATTCTGAAGTGGTGCAACATGAACTGAAGGATATTTCACTTCTATTTCATCAGATTTATTCTGCGCGTAAGTGGAAAGTATACGAACACCTCTGCCAATGACATCAATGGCGGTTCCAGGATCGTTCACTGCGGGGGAAAGTGCCCGGCAGGCTATTTCGGCCATGACGCTAAGACAAAATCGGGGATCCTGAGCAAATGAACGTACATCCGAGACAATAATCGTCTCAAGTAAATCGGCGCTGATTGATGACTCCTGGCCTTGACTCAGGTACAAAACGGGCATGGATGGATGGATGAAACTGCCTGGCTGCGCCACGAGGTATACATGACGGGGATCATTGGTCAGCAGCTTGCTAAGTTTCACCATATCAATATATTCAACATAGCCAATCTTCTTCGGATAAACTGCAACCGTTCCTTTCGGCTGTTCATTGTTCTCAAGCCATGGATATCCGCCGAGACAGGGATTTCTTGCTCTCGCAATAAATGTTTCGATGGCCGCCTGTTCTACTTTTGCCGTTGTCTCACCTACCCTTCCCAGAGAGGTCAAATGCTGTATCCAGCGAAGCAATGTGATGAGGATTAAGGCAATGACAACCAGTGTGACAATGAATAAAATGACTCTCCCCCTTTCTCCATAAGCTCCCATACTGAGGGCAATAATCCCTACCAGACTGAAGAGAAAAGAACCGATGAAGGTGGCCAGTACATTTTGTGTGGTTACGTCTTCAACAACTAAACGCGTAGCTCTGGGAGTCACATTAGTAGTGGCTGAACCGTAGGCTGTGACCATGATACTCAACGAAAAAGTGGTCACTGCCAGCATACTCGATGCCAGTATGTTCAGAATGTTATCGACTGCTTCCGCACCAACCTTCACGGAAACCGACTCAGGTATCATTGATTTAAAAAGAATTGATAAAAGGGCCGTTATTATCGCGACAATGGCGAATAACGTTGCCCTGAACCATAGCTTTTTAACTGTCTGCTTCAGAATCCATTTCCAGCGTGAAATCATTCTGCATTCCTCATATTGCGGCCGGGATAAATAATTGCCGCCCCCAGGACGGCATGTTGCTATTAACGAACCAGGTGCAGGAAGTGCAGATGTTTTTCGTACTGGTCCAGTATGTCATTAATCAGCTGTTCCTGGTTCCAGCCCATCACATCATAATTTTGACCGCCTTCTTTGAGATATACCTCAGCGCGATAATATCTATGTTGTTCAGTCTGCTGCTCATTATTATCCATCGCGGCGAGCGCGAAGGTCGGTGAGCTATACCCGCGAAGCCTCACTTCATATATAAAATTCAGCTCGTTACCCAAATCGACTTCAAGACGAATACGATCCTCGACTGCGTCACTGATGTGGCTTATCGTCCCCTGCTTGTTCAGCTCTTCCTGAACCAGCGTCATGGCGGGCTGGATGACGTCGTCCATAAAACGTTTCACAAGAGATCGCTTCGGCAGATACGCGATATTGCGTAACCTTCTCTGCCAGGGAATTGGGTTACGTGCAGCCGTAGGAGCAATTGTCGCCATGCTCAGGCTTTCACGCTTGGTCAAATCCCGGCGCAAAGCTTTTAAAAGTCCGTATATGGATATCAGTAAGATCACTGAGAAAGGCAATGCACTCGCTATTGTCACTGTTTGCAGCGCACTTAGCCCTCCGGCAAGGAGAAGCGCAATTGCGACAATGCCCATGAGCGAGGCCCAAAATATTCGCTGCCAGACGGGTGTGTTTGCCACTCCACCTGATGCCAGAGTATCAACTACCATTGCCCCCGAGTCAGCAGACGTGACAAAGAAGACGATGACCATCGCCATTGCGATGAATGACAGCACGGAAGAGAACGGGAAATGCTCCAGGAAATTAAACAGGGCCAGCGCCACATCCTGCTGAACAGTATTGGCGAGGTCTGTGGCCCCCTGGTTCATAATGAGATAGATCGCGCTGTTACCAAACACTGTCATCCACATTAGCGTAAAACCCGCGGGAACAAACAGCACGCCGGTGACAAACTCGCGAATGGTTCGCCCGCGGGAGACCCGTGCGATGAACATCCCCACAAACGGCGACCATGAAAGCCACCATCCCCAGTACAGTAATGTCCAGCCCCCCAGCCAGTTGCTCGACTTAGGCTCATACGCGTAAAGGTTGAACGTTTTACTCACCAGTTCCGAAAGATAACCGCCCGTATTTTCCACAAATGACTTCAGCAGAAGCACGGTTGGTCCCAGACACAGGACCAGCGCCAGGAGCAACAACGCCAGACCCAGATTGAGCTCAGACAGGATACGTATTCCCTTATCCAGGCCGGACACCACTGAAATCGTCGCTAACCCCGTGATGACCACGATCAGAATAACCTGCACCGTTTCATTGATGGGCACCCCGAAAAGATGGTTCAAACCGGCATTCACCTGCAAAACACCGTAACCCAGCGATGTCGCGACGCCAAAGACCGTGCCTATAACAGCGAAAATATCAACCGCATGGCCTACAGGCCCGTATATGCGATCGCCAATAATGGGATAGAGTGCGGAGCGCAGAGTTAAAGGCAGACCGTGACGGTAACTGAAGAACGCCAGAATCAGCGCCACAATGGCATAAATTGCCCATGCGTGCAGTCCCCAGTGGAAGAAGGTCAGACGCATTGCTTCCTTGGCTGCCGCAACGGTTTCTGGAGTGCCAACGGGTGGCGAAAGATAATGCATTACAGGTTCGGCAACGCCAAAGAACATCAGGCCGATCCCCATCCCTGCCGAAAAAAGCATCGCAAACCAGGAATGGTAGCTGAAATCAGGCTGCGCATGGTCCGGGCCCAGCTTGATATCACCGTAGCGTGAGAGTCCAAGGAACGTGACACTTAGTAAAATCAGGGCCACAGCAAGGATGTAGAACCAGCTGGCATTCGTGAAGATTTGTTGCTGAAGTAGTTTAAAATTTTTGTCGGCGACATCCGGGAATACGGCGGCAAAGGCGACAAGAAGGAAAATTAGCAAAGCAGATGTAAAGAATACCGCTTTGTTAATCTGGCTTGTAGACTTCTTCGGGATTGTATCATTATCACTCATAATCATTTATTCCATTAATTAAATCCGCACTGGATAGACGGTACTACCTTTCACAGAGTAGCAAAGTTCAACTGGCTATGCGGCGTTAATCGGAACGCATGGTGTAATGAGTTCCGATACAAATCATCCGATATTCTAAGGGGTTCTTGGTTACTCAGCCTGCCGCTTCCTGGCGCATTTAATTTGCATAATCTACATCAGACTTGGGATATACGTTTGACCCTGATCCGAGACCCAGCATCATTTAGAAACAGAATGCCGGCATGGTCTACAGTCCCTGAACGGATGTGGTGCCGATGAAAAAATCACTATCCACCAAAGAGCAGATTGTTACGCCCTGAAGCAGGCTGAACTGGGGATGTCCGTCCCGGAGGTCTGCCTTAAGCTGGGTTGTGCGCGGAGGTATGCCGGTGATGCACAGATAATCAGTCCCCAACGTTGTCATCGAGCTGCACTTCTGGCAGAACGTCCGGGTAGCGCCGACAGTATTCGTCAATGACTGGCCATAAAACCGGTGTGAAGGCCGAGCGTGGACCTACGCTACGTAACGGACCGACAATCTCGTCATTTGCCTGCCTTGCACGCGTAAGGGCGTGGTCCAGTACCGCCAGTGCCGGTTGTGTGGCTTCCAGCAGTTGCCTGCCCTCATCTGTCAGAGAGAGGCTGCGAGTTGTGCGATGAAGAAGACGCACCCCTAGTGAGTCTTCAAGTTGAGCCAGTGTCTGGCTGGCGGCCTGTTAGGTCACTCCTTTCGCGAAAGCTGCCTGGCGCAGGCTGCCCAGTTCCACAGCTTTTGCCAGTATGTCTATCGCGCGAATATACGCAGCACACTATAGCACTGGTAAGATTGCGGTATTTGACCGCCAAGTTTCCCTTATGGCACGATTCCATTGCCTGCAGGATGCAGGGCCTGGTTCAACCAATATGGCATTTTAATACGGGTACCTGTACGTCACATAGTCGCTAAGAAATGAAGTCTGGCGCGTTCGCCTTAACCACGCTCAACCGGGAATACAACCATGAAAACTTTTCTGAGTATCGGCTCGGGACCGGGTATTGGTCTGGACACTGCGATTCGTTTTGCGCGTGAAGGGTACAGGGTAATTCTGACATCACGTAATAACGTACACCTGCAGGAGCAGGTACTGGCTTTACAGAGTAAAAGGTTACCAGGTGGAAGGTCGTTTTGCCGACGCTGCTAATATCAGTTCCATCACAACATTAATCCATGATGTGGAAACAGCAACGTAAGGGAATGATGTTCTGCACTTCAATTCCGCTGCGCTTCATGACGGAGGTCTGGATGAACAGTCTGTTGATGGCCTCTTAACGGGGTCTGAGGGCCAATGGAACGAAAACGTACGCTAAGGAGATAATCAATTGTTATAATTAATATTACTCATTCTTCGCTATAAACTGAAAGCCCACACTAAGCAATGTTTTATCCTCAAATGACTTATTTCCCTACCCCACTAAAGTAACGCTCGCACATTAGGTCGTTTTTTAACCACACAGTAAAACTCGAAATAACATGCGAAAAAACGCATATGATTTTGACTTCTTGTTTGGGTGGAGAGACAATGCCCATTCATAGCAGGAGTACATAATGCCAGAAATCGCATCCCTACAACTTTTCAAAATACTATCTGATGAAACACGCCTGGGTATCGTACTACTGCTCAGGGAGATGGGGGAGCTGTGCGTTTGCGATCTCTGCACAGCGCTGGAACAATCACAACCCAAGACCTCCCGCCATCTGGCGATGCTTCGGGAAAGTGGCCTGTTGCTGGATCGCAAGCAGGGGAAATGGGTTCATTATCGCTTATCCCCGCATATTCCTTCCTGGGCTGCTCAGGTGATTGAGCAGGCCTGGTTAAGCCAACAGGACGACGTACAGGCCATCGCCCGTAAGCTGGCATCGGCCAACTGCTCTGGCAGCGGTAAGGCTGTTTGTATCTAAAAATTTTGCCTGTACATATATGTTTTTACGAATATGAGGTGTTAAAGATGAAAATGTTAACGGTGTTTGATCCGGCGATGTGCTGCAGTACCGGCGTTTGTGGTTCAGATGTCGATCAGGTTTTGGTCAATTTTTCTGCTGATGTGCAATGGCTGAAAGGGCGTGGGGTTCAGATCGAACGTTATAACCTGGCGCAGCAGCCTATGAGCTTCGTTGAGAACGAAAAAGCGAAAGCATTCCTTGAGGCTTCTGGAGCTGAAGGGCTTCCGCTGCTGTTGCTTGATGGTGAAACGGTGATGGCCGGGCGATACCCAAAACGCGCTGAACTGGCTCGCTGGTTTGGTATACCGCTGGAAAAGGTGGGTTTAGCTTCCACCAGTTGCTGTGGTGGTAAAACTTCCTGTTGTTGAGTATGTCAGGAGGACATATGAAATTCTTAGAGAATATCCCGTCTTACCTGTTTTTCACCGGTAAGGGAGGTGTAGGCAAAACTTCGATTTCCTGCGCAACGGCTATACGTCTGGCTGAACTGGGAAAGCGTGTTCTGCTTGTCAGTACCGACCCGGCTTCCAATGTCGGTCAGGTATTCGATCAGACTATCGGTAACACTATCCAGCCCGTGACTGCTGTGTCTGGTCTTTCGGCTCTGGAGATTGACCCGCAGGACGCCGCCCAGCAATACCGCGCCAGAATCGTTGACCCTATTAAAGGTCTTTTGCCTGATGACGTTGTTAACAGCATCAGTGAACAGCTTTCAGGAGCTTGTACGACAGAGATCGCTGCATTCGACGAGTTTACTGGCTTACTGACTGACGCTTCTCTGCTGACCCGCTTTGATCACATCATTTTTGATACTGCCCCAACTGGCCACACTATTCGCCTTCTTCAGCTTCCCGGAGCCTGGAGCAGCTTCATCGAAAGTAACCCGGATGGTGCTTCCTGTCTTGGTCCAATGGCTGGGCTGGAAAAACAACGCGAGCAATATGCTCATGCGGTTGAGGCATTATCCGATCCTGAACGAACTCGCCTTGTGCTGGTCGCGCGATTGCAAAAATCAACACTGCAGGAAGTCGCTCGTACTCATGACGAATTATCAGCTATTGGCCTTAAAAATCAGTATTTAGTCATTAACGGTGTCCTGCCTGCGAGCGAAGCAGAACGTGATGCACTGGCCGCTGCAATATGGCAACGGGAGCAAGAGGCGCTGGCAAATCTTCCTGCCGGGTTATCTGATTTGCCGACAGACAACTTATACCTGCAGCCGCTGAACATGGTTGGTGTATCCGCATTGAAAGGCCTGCTCAACGAACACGCTGAGATAACATCGCTTCCTGAACAAAGCCCACAGAACAAGCCAGAGAATATGTCGTTGTCTGTCCTGGTTGATGATATCGCCCGCAGTGAACACGGTTTGATTATGCTGATGGGCAAAGGTGGTGTGGGCAAAACCACAATGGCTGCGGCTATCGCCGTCAGTCTGGCGGATAAGGGTTTTGATGTGCATCTCACCACCTCAGATCCTGCTGCACATCTCAGTACAACGCTCAATGGCAGCCTCAAAAATCTGCAGGTCAGCCGAATCAACCCTCACGATGAAACTGAACGCTATCGTCAGCATGTTCTTGAGACGAAAGGCAGGGATCTGGATGAGGCTGGGAAACGGCTGCTCGAAGAGGATTTACGTTCTCCTTGCACAGAAGAGATTGCGGTGTTCCAGGCGTTTTCACGCGTAATTCGTGAAGCTGGCAAACGGTTTGTGGTCATGGATACGGCACCTACCGGGCATACGCTATTACTGCTTGATGCTACCGGGGCTTATCACCGTGAGATTGCCAGGAAGATGGGGGATAAAGGTCATTTTACCACTCCGATGATGCAGCTTCAGGACCAGGAACGTACCAAAGTTTTGCTGGTCACTCTGCCTGAAACCACACCTGTACTGGAAGCGGCAAACCTGCAGTCCGATCTTGAACGTGCGGGGATTCATCCCTGGGGCTGGATTATCAATAACAGCCTTTCGATTGCACAGACGCAATCGCCGCTGCTTTGCCAGCGCGCCCTACAAGAGCGTCCTCAAATCGAGGTTGTGAAAAACCAGCATGCAAGCCGCATAGCGTTAGTACCGGTAATGGCTGCAGAGCCCACTGGCATCGAGAAACTCAGAGAGCTGGTTGTTTAATTTTTTTTGTATATACAGGGCGGCAAAGCCGTCCTGTCTGGAGGATTTATGTTACTGGCAGGCGCTATTTTTGTCCTGACCATCGTTTTGGTTATCTGGCAACCGAAGGGATTAGGGATCGGCTGGAGTGCGACGCTGGGCGCGGTACTGGCGCTGATCTCTGGCGTAGTCCATTTTGGTGATATCCCTGTAGTGTGGAATATTGTCTGGAATGCGACGGCGACCTTTATTGCCGTGATTATTATCAGCCTTCTGCTCGATGAATCGGGCTTTTTCGAATGGGCGGCGCTGCACGTTTCACGTTGGGGTAACGGTCGCGGGCGTTTGCTGTTTACCTATATCGTTTTGCTCGGCGCAGCGGTGGCGGCACTGTTTGCCAACGATGGTGCGGCATTGATTCTGACGCCAATTGTTATCGCCATGCTGCTTGCATTAGGTTTCAGCAAAGGCACTACGCTGGCATTTGTCATGGCCGCCGGGTTTATTGCCGATACGGCCAGTCTGCCGCTTATCGTGTCCAACCTGGTTAACATCGTTTCTGCAGACTTCTTTGGGC
>ERZ773149.3215-NODE-3215-length-10355-cov-2.692136_pt1 | contig 10355 bp, 7 predicted proteins | sample MGYA00511081_ERZ773149 | MGnify/ENA primary metagenome ERZ773149 (study PRJEB29015, sample SAMEA2737846) | human gut metagenome | biome: human gut; feature: human-associated habitat; material: faeces | place: China | collected 2012 ...
TATGGCAAGTATTTCGCTCGCTTCCGCTGACAAGTCCTCCCTGACTGACGCACAGCGCAAATACCTGCCGAAGAACAGCACCATCCTGAACATTTCCGCGCAGGTACAGCCGAAAAACGGCACTGCAACCCGTGTTCACGCGCTGAACGGCACGGCTGCGATTTCTGTGGCATACAGCCTCAAGAGCGGCGAGAACGCCGATCATCTGGTTGCATACTATCTTGCTGAGGACGGCTCGTTTGAAAAGCTGCCTGTCATTTATGATGCAGCGACCGGAAAGGCTACCTTTAAGACCACCCACTTCTCCACCTTCGTTATCACTCACGAGTACAGCAGCGACTTCTCCGATGTCAACCTGCGCAAGTGGTTCTACAACGAGGTCAACACCGCACTCGAGAACGGCTGGTTCAAGGGCCTGACCGCAACCAAGTTCGGTCCGGATGACGGCATGACCCGCGCAATGCTGGTTCAGGTGCTCTACCGCATGAGCGGCAGCAAGGCCGCTTCCACCGCACAGTTCACCGATGTGGCGGACGGCAAGTGGTACGCAGAAGCCATCGCATGGGCCTCCGAAAACGGCATTGTCAACGGCTTCACCGACGGCAGATTCCAGCCGGATACACTGATCACCCGTCAGCAGCTGGCGGCCATCCTGTACCGCTACGATACCTATCGCGGTCATACGCCGCAGGGCAGCGCAGCACTCGATGGCTACGCAGACGCGGCTTCTGTCGAGTCGTGGGCTGCTGAAGCAATGAGCTGGGCGAACGGCAACGGTCTGGTAACCGGCGTTACCCCGACTACGCTCGTGCCGAACGGCACCGCAACCCGTGCTCAGGTAGCGGTTATCCTCAGCCGCTACACCGACCAGTAATCCCATCCGATCCATACCACCCAGCGGATATGGTATGAACAACCGCCTGCAAGGGCAGACAATACCGACAGCGCCTGAAAACGCACACAAGCGACACCAATCGAAATATGGTGTCGCTTGTTTTTTGCTTCTCACACGGAATACGCTCACGCGAGAACGAATCGAACAGCCGCAGCATAAATTCCATGCTCATATGTCAGCTTCTCCGGCGTGATATACTTTGCCAACCAAATCGCAAGTATTTTCAGGCTCGCGGCTCATTATATCGTACATCATGTTCTATATTTGCATAATACTGTGCAAATTCGACTCATTTTGATTTACAACGTCGTTGCAGGGTGATATACTGAAATTACCATATAAGATGCGCCGGATTATGCTTTGAGGAGAATGCTATAATGACCATGAATGACCCGCTGCTCCGCACGGACAGCTATGCAAAAATCTTCCTGTACAACACCCATGAAACCGTCGCCTGTGTGCCGCGCCACACCATCCGCATGCGCGATAAAGTGCGCCCGGACAAGCTGCGCGAAGCCGTCGAGCAGGCACTGCTGCGCTTTCCGCACATGATGCTGACCGCCGAGCCGACCGAGACCGCGTTCCGCTACCGCCGAAACGTGCAGCCCGCCGTAGTGCTGCCGTTCGACGGCGTATCCACCCGCTACACCATCGGCTCCAAGGATACGAACGGATACTTATTTCTCGTCGGCTACCACGACAAGACCATCTATATGGAGTATCAGCACTCTATCTCGGATGGACGCGGATTCGAGGAGTTTATCCGCTGTGTACTGTTCCAGTACCTGAAAAACTGCGGTTTCCCGGTTGAGAATGACGGCTCTGTGCGCGGCATGGATACCCGCTGGTCTCCCGAGGAGAGCGCAAACGGCTACGAGCAGCTGGCAGACCGTGAATTTTCGCCGGATGGCATCTGGAAAAAGCCGGAGGCTGTTCATGCCCCCGAGGTACAGTGGGGCGCTGACGGCTCCGAGGTCGTCACCGAGGTGACGTTCCCGTTTTCTCAGCTGCACGATTACGCAAAGTCCATCGGCGTCAGTCCGCTGTCTGTACTGGCTCCGCTGATGATGAAAGCGTTTGATGATAAGTTCGGCGGAACGGACAAGCCGGTTATCGCGGAGATTCCGGTCGATCTGCGTCCGCTGCTGCCGACGCTTACCACGCGGTATTTTATTTGCTTTATCGATCTGCCGTATTTTCCGGAATACCGCGATCTGCCGAATGACGAGGTGTTCCGGCGCACGAAGGCATTTTTGAAAGATCAGATGCAGCGCGAACAGCTGCTCTATCGTGCAAAAGCCGCCGCAGACCGCTGTGAATCGCTGCATGAGGCAGACATGCCGCTCGCAGAGAAAATGCAGGCGGCACAGAAGGTCACGACTGATTTTGTGCTCGAGGACAGCTTTCTCATTACCAATGTCGGCCGGTTCGCCCTGCCGGAAAGCTGCCGTCCGTATGTACTCGATTACGGCGCAATCCTGCCGTGCGCCGTGCAGCCGTTTGCGCTGCTGATCTCGTCGTATGGAGATAAAATGAAACTGTCCGTTGCGCAGCGCGACCACGATATGCAGGTTGTCGAGGATTTGTGCGCCGGTCTGCGGCAGCTTGGCATCCAGCCTGAAACACTCAGCTATCCGTTTGTGGTGACACGGTATAACGGACTTGAGTGCGGGATGTAAATTCAAAAGCAAAACGCTCAGCTATCGTTTGATAGCTGAGCGTTTTCTTTATCCAAGCCGCGCGACTGTGTAGCCGACATACAGACCGGCACCGGTCACAAGTGCATTCTCGTCCACATCGAAGCCGCCGTTATGGTTGGTGATCATCGTGTGCGGCAAATCCGGATTGCCGGTGCCGAGATACGCATACGCGCCCGGCTTATACAGCTCAAACTCGGCAAAATTATCGCCGCTGAGCGACAGCTCACGGTCGGTGACAACGTGTCCTGCTCCGAGCAGCTCGTCCACGACCCGAGCAGCTTCCTCGCACACCTGCGGGTCATTGACGAGCGCAGCAGCAAAGTCCGTCCACTCGACTTCCGCCGTGCCGCCGTACAGCGCCGCAATGCTCTGCGCGGTCTCACTGACCTGTGCACGGACGCGGTCGCGGCTCTCCTGCGAAATGGTGCGCGTTGTGCCCTCCATTTCAGCAAATGCTGCCACGGCGTTGTAGGTCGTGCCTGCATTCAGCTTGCCGACACCGATGATGACCGGCTCGGTCGGTGAAGTGCAGCGCGTAACCAGTCCCTGCACTGCCACGACAATCTGGCTGGCGATATACAGCGCATCCACGCCCAGATGCGGCGTGGAAACGTGCGTGGACTTACCGTGCACGCGAATGCGGAAATGATCGACTGCGGCATTGTTGATGCCCGGTTTGAGTCCTACCGTACCTGCCTCCAAATCATACGCGGTGTGCAGACCGAACACGCGCTCGGCACCCTCCAGCACACCGGCTGCGACAAACGGCTTTGCACCTTTTCCGATTTCCTCTCCCGGCTGAAACACAAGACGGACCTTTCCGCTGAACGCGTCTCGGTTCTCCGACAGGATTTTCGCGGCACCCAGAAGGCAGGCAGCGTGCGCATCATGACCGCAGGCGTGCATGACGCCTGCATTCTCCGAACGGTATGCACACTCATGCGTCTCCTCAATGGGCAGCGCGTCGATATCCGCACGCAGAACCAGCACTTTTCCGTTGTCCTTTGCGCCCTTCAGCGTGCCGAGCACGCCGGTTACGCCTACGCGCGTGTGCGGAATGCCGAACTTGTCCAGTTCCTCCTCAATGCGCTGTGCCGTGCGGAATTCCTGCAGGCTCAGCTCCGGGTGCCGGTGAAATTCCCGACGGATGGATACGATGTAGTCCTTCGTTTCCGCTGCGGCTTTCTTTACATCCATGACGGCTTTTCCTCCTGTTTATCGGTGTTTCGGTTTGATCTTATCACGCAGACCTTCCAGACGGTTGAGTGCATCGAGCAGCGTCTCGTCCTTCTTGGCAAAATGCAGGCGAATCAGGTTGTTGACCGGCTCACGGAAAAAGCTCGATCCGGGAACCGCGCCTACGCCGACATAATGCGCCAGATCCTCGCAGAACGCAAGATCGCTCTCGTAGCCGAACTCGGCAATATCAAGCAGAACATAGTACGCGCCCTGCGGGTCGGTATGGGCAATTTTGAGATCGTCCAGACCTTTCAGGAACAGATCCTTTTTGTGCGTGTACTTGGCCTGCAGGTCGTCGTAGTAGTCCTGACCGAACTTCAGACCGGTAACAACGGCCTCCTGCAGCGGTGCTGCTGCGCCGACAGTCAGGAAGTCATGTACTTTTTTTGCACGGTCGATAATCTCCGGCGGGGCAATGATATAACCCAGTCGCCAGCCGGTAACCGAGTACGTCTTGGAGAGCGACGAGCACGACAGCGTGCGCTCCCACATGCCCGGCAGGGTGGCAAAATAGGTGTGCTTGTTCGGCGCGAATACGATGTGCTCATACACCTCGTCGGTGATAACGTAGGTATCGTACTTCTCCGCGAGAGACGCGATAATCTCCAGCTCCTCGCGGGTGAACACCTTGCCGCACGGATTGGACGGGTTGCACAGGATGATGGCCTTCGGGTGCTGACGGAACGCGTCCTCAAGCACGTTCGCATCAAAGTGGAAATCCGGCGGCACGAGCGGCACATAGATAGGCTCTGCGCCGGACAGGATGGTGTCCGCGCCGTAGTTCTCGTAAAACGGGGAGAAAATGATGACTTTATCGCCCGGATTGGTGACTGTCATCATCGCAGCCATCATCGCCTCGGTGCTGCCGCAGGTCGTGACAATTTCGGTGTTCGGGTCGATTCTTCGGCCCATGAAATAGGTCTGCTTGGCGGCCAGCGCCTCACGGAAGTTCTGCGAACCCCAGGTAATGGAATACTGGTGGTAATCCTCGTAGGCCACCTGCGCCAGACGGTCGAGCAGCTCCTTCGGCGGCTCAAAGTCCGGGAAACCCTGCGACAGGTTTACCGCATCATACTGCATGGAAACGCGCGTCATACGGCGGATGACCGAATCGGTAAAGCCGGCGGTGCGCTCAGATAAGCTCTGCATGGTTATTTTCCTCCCACAATGTAAGATTTCTGGTCGTTCAGTGTATGTTTCGGGTCGAGAGCGTTCTTGATCGTGTTCATCACGGCAAGATTCTCCTCCGCAGTTTCCCGCAGGAAATACGGCCGCTTGGAAATGCCGATGCCGTGCTCACCCGATGCTACGCCGCCATAGGAATACGCCTTCGCGTATGCCTGCTCCATGTTGTCGTGCAGTTCACGCTCCCATGTCTGCTGGTCGCGGTCGTCGCGCACCACGCACAGATGCACGTTGCCGTCACCCGCATGACCGAACGCGATCATGCGCATACCCGAGGATGCTTCCAGTTCGTTGATATAGCGAACGAAATCCGCCGTGTGGCTGATGGGCACAACGATGTCCACCGGCTCCTGCTCAGAGACCGCATCGACCGCCATAACGAGCGCACCGCGCACTTTCCAAATGTCGGCGGCCTGCTCAGCGCTGCGCAGCACGATGTAGTCGATGGCACCGTTGTCAAGTGCAAGGCGGCGCACGCGCTCGATATTCGCGTTGACCTCGCTCTCGTGACCGTCAAACGTCAGCAGAATGTACGAACCGGCATCCGGACGCGGATATTTCACCCTGCAAAACTCCTCGCCGAGCGCGACCACCTTGCGCTCCATGAACTCGACTGCGGTCGGGTTGGCGTTCGCCTGCAGGATGGTCAGCACGCTGCGGATGCCCGTGCCGAGGTCGGCAAACGGCACGAGCACGCTCACCGTGGTCTCCGGCTTGGGAAGAAGGCGCAGCAGGCACTTGGTGATGACCGCCAGCGTGCCCTCCGAGCCGATGAGCAGGTGCTTGAGCGACAGTCCGCTCGCGTCCTTCACCTGCTTGCCGCCGACTTTCAACACCGTGCCGTCCGCCAGCACGACCTCCAGCCCGCGCACATAATCGCGTGTTACGCCGTACTTGACCGCACGCATGCCGCCCGCATTGGTGCTGATGTTGCCGCCGATGCTCGAGGCCTTTTCACCCGGGTCGGGCGGGTAAAACAGACCATGCTCCTCAACATAGGCCTGCAGATCTTTGAGCAGCATGCCCGGCTCGACGGTGACCGTCATCGTGTCGCGGTCAAGCTCGAGCACGCGGTTCATGCGAGATACATCCAGAATGATACCACCGAACAGCGGGATTGTCGAGCCTACCAGATTGGTGCCCGCGCCGCGCGGCGTGACTGGGATACCGTTTTCGTTGGCGTACCGAAGCACGCCGCTAACCTCCTCAGTCGAGCGCGCGAACACGAGCGCGTCTGCCGTGCCGGTGCGGCGGCCGAGCGCATCGCTCAGGTATTCCGCCGGAATATTTTCTGCGAAAAGCAGACGGTCTTCATCAGCGATAATATTCTGTAAAGCCTTTTTATCTATCTGCATTGCTGTTTCCTCCTGCCGAAAATGCCGCCGGTTGTTTCCGGCGGCATTGGGAATCACTGTGAGTTACTTGTCAGCCAGCAGATCCTGATCCCAGCCTGCCTTGATGAAGTAGCCGCCGAACTGGTCATTGAATACTGCCTCGGTCTCATCGGACTGGAACGCTGCAACAACCTTCTTGTAGGTCTCCAGTTTGTCTGCATCCTCGAGGTCAGCGGAACGTGCTGCGATCAGGTTCCAGTACTCCTCGATGTCCAGCCTGTCATCCTTGTAGATGGCATCCTCGGTCTTGAGGCCGAAATCCAGTGCGTAGTTGCCGTTTACGACAGCTGCGGTAACGTCAGCCAGCGTGGACGGGATAACATTTGCCTTGAGCTCCTCGATGGTGATCTGCTTATTGTAGGTTTCGATGTCGTCGATGGTCGGATTGAACTCTGCGCTGTCCTTGATCTTGATAAGACCCGCAGCTTCCAGAACCTTGAGGGCACGGCCGCCGTTGGTTACATCGTCCGGGATGGCTACGGTGTCGCCGTCCTTGAGCTCATCGATCGACTTTACCTTGTCGGAGTAAATGTTCAGCGGGATGATGAACGTGTTGCCGATGTTCTCGATCTCATAGCCGTAGTTGTCGATCTCGTTCTGGAGATAGATACGGTGCTGGAATGCGTTCAGGTCGATTTCGCCGTTCGCCAGCGCGTTGTTCGGGGTAACGTAGTCCGAGAACTGTACGAACTCGAGGTCGATGCCCTCGTCAGCCAGCTTTTCCTTGGCCGGTGTCCACAGATCCTCATAGATGCTGCCGACTACGCCGAGCTTTACGGTTACGGCATCGCCGGAATTGCTGTCGGATGCCTGTGCATTATCGGAAGCTGCGCTGCTCGAGCCGCCGCAGGCGGACAGGGACAGGGCGAGGGCCGCTGCGGACAGGGACAGTGCAATGATTCTTTTGAGCTTCATTTTAGGTGCCTCCATTATTGTGAAATAAAATTTTTAATTGACTGCTTTTATAATGTGAGCGACAGCTGATAATTCTCGCTCATGGTCTTGCAGGATGCGTTAAACTTCTCCTGCTCCTCCGGGGTGAGGTGCAGCTCAATGATCTCTGCGATGCCGTCGCGACCCACGATAGCGGGCACGCTAGCGTACACATCGTACTGACCGTATTTGCCGTCCAATAGAACAGAAACCGAAAGAACGCGGTTCTCGTTGTAGAAGATGGCGCGAACGACCTCTGCGGCAGAAGCGCCGATGCCGAACTCGGTGCACTGCTTGCCGCGCAGGATGGTCCAGCCGCCTTCACGGCCTGCGTCAGCAAGCGCATCCAGGTCGAGCCTGCCGAACGTGTCCGGATACTCCTCGCGCCACTGGGAAAGCGGCTTGCCCGCGATGGTGACAGCCGACCATGCGACCATCTGGCTTTCGCCGTGCTCGCCGAGCGCGTAAGCGGTGATGGATTTCTGGTCAATGCCGATCTCCTGCGCGATCGCGCGGCGCAGTCTTGCGGAATCCAGCGTGGTGCTGGTGGAGAAGATGCGCTCCGGCGCCCAGTTCAGCGTGTGCTGGATGTAATGCGTGATAACGTCCGCTGGATTGGATATATTGACGATAATGCCGTCAAAACCGGATTTTTTGATGGATTTTGTTACATCTTTCAGGATGGCAATGGTCTGACCCAGTGTATCCATACGGGTCTGATTGCCGGTCGGCAGCGGGCCTGCCGAAATGATCATAATCTGTGCGTCCTTGGCATCGCTGTAGTCACCCGCGGTGACCTTGGTGCGAACCGGAAGGTAATTGGTCGCATCGGTCAGGTCGAACGCCTGTGCGACTGCCTTTGCGTGATCGGAGTCAATGTAGACGATCTCGTCTGCCAAACTCTGCGAAATCAGTGCGTAGCCGACATGGGAGCCGACATGGCCTGCACCGACAATAACAACTTTGCGATTGGAAATACTCATGTCAGACACTCCTTAATGCGTGTTCTTCTTGACGACCTTGCCGCCAACGAACTCCATAATACAAACAATGATGACGAGGACCAGCACAGTGACGTTGGTAACGTCCAGCATGTTGCGGTCGTGGCCGTAACGGATGGCGAAGTCGCCCAGACCGCCGGCACCGACGACGCCTGCCATTGCGGTCAGGTTCAGCAGGCTGATGGCCGTGATAGTCGTGCCGCGCGCGATGGCGGCAATGCTTTCCTTCAGGTAAACGCGGAAGATGATCTCCAGCGGCGTGGAGCCCATCGAGAGTGCCGCTTCGATCAGACCGCCGTCCAGCTCGGCAAGCGCGCTTTCCACCTGACGGGTGAAGAACGGCACCGCACCGAATACCAGCGGTACGATTGCACCCCGAACATAGATTGCCGTACCCATAATCGCACGGGAAACCGGCATTACCCACGTCAGCAGGATGATGAACGGGATGGAACGGAACAGACTGACCAGCTTGTCCAGGATCTGATAGACGATTTTGTTTTCCAGAATGCCGCCCGGCTTGGTGACCGTGATCAGCACGCCCAGTGTCAGACCGAGCACGAACGAGATCGCGCCCGACCAGACCACCATGAGCAGCGTGTCGCCGATGGCTGCATAGAAGTCCGGCAGCTTTGCCATCACGTTCGGAATGATGTTATTCAGAAACTCTTGCATCCTTGATGACCTCCACTCCTACGTTTTTCTCAATGAGATAGGCGATTGCCTGCGTGATCTGTTCACGCTCGCCGCTGATGATGGCTACCGTGCCGCCGATAGGCGCATCCTGCACGATGGCAATATCCGAAAAGATGATGTTGAGCACAATATCGAACTTACGCGATACCGTCGAGATGAGCGGCTCGGATACATTGCGCTGAATGTAGCTCAAGCGCACGATAAGCTCGCCCGGATTGAGCTTGACGACCGGCGAATCCTCCGCGATGAGTTCTTCGATCTTGCGGAGATTGGATGTCGTGTGGATGAAGTTCTTGGTGATGTCCTCTCTCGGGTTGGCGAAAATGTTGAACACCTCACCGGACTCGACCACCTTGCCGTGCTCCATAACGGCTACGCGGTGGCAGATTTCCTTGACGACCGCCATTTCGTGGGTGATGATAACGACCGTGATGCCGAGCGTTTCATTCAGGTGCTTGAGCAGCTGCAGAATCGCCTTGGTGGTCTGCGGATCGAGTGCCGAGGTAGCCTCGTCGCAGAGCAGCACATTCGGGTCGTTGGCCAGTGCGCGAGCGATTGCTACACGCTGTTTCTGACCGCCGGACAGCTGCTTGGGATACGCCTCCGCCTTATCACCGATGCCGACCAAATCAAGCAACCGCTGTACTTTTTCCTCGATCTGCTGTTTGGAAAGGCCGCTGCCGCGCAGCGGATACGCTACGTTGCCGGCTACGGTGCGCGAGGGCATCAGGTTGAAGTGCTGGAAGATCATGCCAATCTTCTTGCGGGCCTGCCGCAGCTCCTTTGCCGAGAGCGACAGCATATCCTGACCATCTACGATCACCTTGCCGGAGGTCGGCCGCTCGAGCAGATTGATGCAGCGCACCAGCGTCGATTTACCCGCACCGGAAAAGCCGATCATACCGAAAATTTCGCCCTTGTCAATCGTCAGCGAAACATCCTGCACCGCATGAACGGTTCGCTTGCCGCTCACAAACTCCTTCGAGATATGTGACAATTCTATCAAGAAAATTCCTCCTTATTCCTCTTAAATGTGCAAAAAAAGCGAGAAGCTCACAGCTCCCCGCTTCAGAAAATGCAATGAATCCGCAAGGACGCGCAGCGTCAGGCAAGCCGGTTCAAAGTAATTTCGTATTCTGTCGGTCAGGCAGCATCTGAGCATAATACAGCATGTTCATACACATTCGACCCGACATTCGTGCGTTTACGATGAACATTTTGCTCGCTCCCTTCCGATTTCCTACTGGATTTGTTGGTTATAGAATAACACAGCCAATCCCCAGTGTCAACCTCGGAATTGCAGGAATTTCAT
>ERZ773149.3219-NODE-3219-length-10342-cov-2.935744_pt1 | contig 10342 bp, 10 predicted proteins | sample MGYA00511081_ERZ773149 | MGnify/ENA primary metagenome ERZ773149 (study PRJEB29015, sample SAMEA2737846) | human gut metagenome | biome: human gut; feature: human-associated habitat; material: faeces | place: China | collected 2012 ...
AATTGGCTGAAAATGAATTACTTTAGAAAAGCGGGAAAATATTGGTGTTCCAAGATTCCTCTCCGCTTCCTCGTCGGTTCGATAATTAGTAGTACATATAATAATACACTTAGATACATCTACAGAATAATTTGAATCAACAAATACTCCTTCATCAAACATTTGATAAAAGGCATTATAAAATGCTGGGGACACTTTATCAAATTCATCCAGAAGAACAACATTGGATTTCCTTCCGTATGAAGTTGTAGAATTTTATTATATGGAGTCATGCTGCACTTCCTTTGCATTATAAAAAGTGGGACTTTCCAGTCTTTTTACCGGAACTTGTCCTGCTTAGTCAATTAATTAGGTTTACGAGTTTCCTCTGGTTTGTCAAAATATTCATCGAGGCACTTATTAAGAAAACGCTCTACAGCAATAGTTTTAGATTGACCTGACTCTTCACAAAAGCGCTCAAGTTTGTCACTGATAGGAGTCGCCAGCTTGATGTTTAAGATCTTTGCGTCTTTTTTCTGTCTTGGCATATTATTCATTCTCCTTATCTACAAGCTCTGGAAACAGTTCGTTGAGTTTTTCTTCAAGAATACCATCCTTTGCATATTTTAATGAGTCACAAAGCTTAATATTGTGCTTTGTAATCTCAATTTCATCACTAAAGCCCATAATATAGGCTAAACAAATTCGATAAATAATCTCTGTTGGTGCAAGACCATATACCTGCTTTGCGAAGATATGATTTAAACGTTTTGCATTATCCGGATACAGCTGTTTCATATGATTGCTCTGATAAAGTCGAGTTACAATTTCCGTTATGTACATACCGGATTTCATGTACAAATCTGCGAATGTCTTATCCGGATTATCAAAGCATCCAGGATTTTCTCGTTCAAGCCGGTCTACCATATCTTTTACGACCCATTTCGGTGTAAAGATCTGATTGGTCTTCTGTGGTGGGATGTAATCAAAGATATCTTCTACCGTTTCCTCATCGAAATAGTCTGCCAGAGTTACTTTCTTTACGAGGAATTCTCTTACAGAGTCATTGAATACGACCTGATCAAACAGGTGTCCGTAGTAATTCTCCATCATGCCGGTTTCTGGGTTTTTGACCTGACCACCATCTCTAAGTAGACGGAACTGTTCAAGAGAGATACTGGTGACCTCCTTAAACACTTCATCCGGGATGATTTTGTCAAAAGATTCAAGAGTTGTATTCTCATCACCATATGCCATCAGGAAAGACGGAATCGTTCTTGAAAAGCCGCGAAGATGGTCCTTTATACCGTCTTCGATAGAATGCTTCTCCTGTTCCCTCTTTTCAGTCTCCACGGTTTCAACAACGGTCTGTCCGGCAGTGTCAATGAATGTATCTACGGATTCTTTGATGGTTTGTTGCAACGTATCTACGGATTGCTTTTTCTGCTCATCAATGTACTGGTTTATAGTCTGCATTTCTTCCCTGGTCGTAGCTTCTGCTAACTTCTGTTCCCGATCATTTTCCAAGATATTCTGTTGGATTTGGAAGTCTCCGACTGCTTTTCTTATGACGGCATTGGTTTCTGTCTGTAGCTTCCGTTCTAGTCTTTTCTTTGTAGATGTGGAAAGATCCTTACCATATTCTTCAGCCGCCTTCTGAATTACATGATCCGACACTTCTGATTTAAAGGTTTTTGAAAGTGATTCAATCAGGACATCCTCCGGCTTCTTATTCGTTTTCTTAACGTCGTAATCTCCAATAGCTTCTGCAACTTTATCATTGATAGAATCTGCATCAAAGATTTTCTGACCAAACAGTTCTGCTGATTTTCCAATCACATAATCGGTATCCATTTTTACTTTACCGGAATCATCCACGGATAGCTTTTCTGCAGTATCCGGATTTATTCCAAGCGGTGCAGATGGCTCTTTCACGGCTTCCATGTTTGTTAAGATATCAATGACCACCTGCGGCGCATTAAAGATATGACCGATATTTTGGAATAGGAAATCTGACATAAAGCCACGCTTAACGACTTCCTGAGATTTCAGCTTACGCGGAATGGATAGTACCTTTTCGGCATCGAGCTGAATCATCTCACCGTTCTCATCCTCTCCCACAACCGGGAAGAAATTCAAAAGTTCCCGCACATGCTGCTTTTTGGTGTCAGAATCGCCCTTATCGCCGGACGTATCCTCAGAGAGCCCATTTGCAATCTGTTCATAGATGATCAGAGTTCTGACCGGATCAAAGTCAAAAATATATGCATTCTTTTTCCGGTACTGTTCCTTGCCATTGGAAAAAAGACATGGGTTCTGTGCCCGGAATGCAGCCTGCATATATAATGCTGGACTCTTCAAACTCGATAGCATAAGAACAGCAGTCCATTCTGGAATTGTAACGCCGGTCGTCAGCTGGCCTACAGACAGAGTAATGGTCTTCTCGTATTTATTGATTGCATTTGTGACCTTATCGTAAGCTTTCTTGATTTCTTTATCATCCGCTTCATGGTCTTCATCCAGCTTTCCATCACCTGCAGCCAGAACAATCTCGTAATTTTTAAATACTGGATGATGCTGCAGTTTTTTTGCCAATGCTTTTGCAGAATCTACGCGGTTCAGAAGCCATAAAGTATGCTTTAACTCATCACGCAGATTGGGTGTCGAAAACGGGAATTTTTCCTGCTCTGTCAAAGCATCCAAAAACTTGTCCACGGATTCTTCTAAAATAAATTTACCTGAATTATTAGTTGCAAAAAAATCATTCAGATCAAAAGAATACTGAATATTTTCATTGTCCAGCTCCATACCCTGAGCAACTTTATCTCTAATAATTTCCGACATCTGATAGGTAAACATATTAAGCTGAGGCAATTTTTCATAAGGATTTTCCTGTCCTGGTTCTGCAACAAATTCCCGCTTTGCTTTTTGTTCATCTGCATAGGTCCAGTTATAGATAGCGTTCTGTTCAAACTTATCATTAGCAAGAGCCTTGAACGGAGTTCCAGAAAGGTGTAATGTATATCTACGATGGATACGGTCAAAAGCAACATCCGTCTTATATGTATCCACTCCTTCATGAGCTTCATCAATCACAAGGATATCCCAGAGCATAGGATGGTCTTTATCTCCGCAGATTTCATGCAATTTGTCATATTTCCCTCCGAAATAAAGAGAACCTTTTAAGTCCTGAAGTGAAACAAACTCAATACATCCACAGAACTCATCTACATGTGAAGTAATCTTTTTATATCTGTCTCTAGAAATAACATATGGCTTTCCTTGAATTCCGTCTACATTACTTACAAAGTAATACCCTGACTCTGCACCAACAAATTTTTCGTAATCCTTATACCAGCTGTTTGCGATTGCAGGGCGGTTTGTTACTATTAAAATATTGACAGCGCCAAGTCTCTTGCAGAGATCATAGGTTGCCAGTGTCTTTCCAAAACGTGGCTTTGCATTGAATAAGAACTGCCCGTGCTCATGGCATTTGAAATAACTTATTGCTTCACTGACAGCTTTTTCTTGTTCAGGTCTAAGTGTATAATCAATCACCTCAGTACCATGAATCAGCCCACGATCTGCTTTGAATGTGTAGAACATGTTGCGGCTTAAAGATGGAAGAACATGAAACCATTCAGTTTTTGGCTTCCTTTCGATTCCATTTTTAGAAAGGTAAGCATGAAAGTCGGAATCATGGAATACATCGCCAGATCCGTCATCGTATATTGCTGTTCCTTTCCATTCTAACTTATATTCTACATCTGCAGTATGCATCTGCTCATTCAAACGCCTGTCAACATCCTGTTCCGTGTAACCGACTTTTGTCCATCCGTCGTGTCGCCGGATCTCTGGAGTGGTGTAGGCATAGATCATAGGAACAACCCTTTTTACTGTTTGAATAGAAAATGATGTTTTTTTCATTATTTACCACCCCTCAAGTTATCAACAATATTTTTAAGATAATTCATTTCATTTTGCGTTAAATCAATTAAATTGCAAAGCTGTGCATCAATATCCTTAGAAAAATCGATAACGGAATTGCTATCTGTGTAATTTCCAACATCTGGTACTTTCATAGCCAATGTAGTCAGTGCTTCATCTGTCATTAAAAAAGCATATCTGATCACATAGCTTTTGACGTATTTATAAAAATTTTCTGCCTCACCCTTAGTTTTGAAAGCAGCCAATGCAACTCTCGATCTGCCAAATGCAGAATGATTATCGATAATCTCTAATTGATTATCTCGTTTTTGTCCACCCGCATTGGCACTAGAAACGACTACTTTCCAATAGGATATATACTCAGGATTGTTTTTGATCACAGACTTCTTTACAACGAACCATTTTGCTCTACCAGCCTTACCAGCTTTATCATTTGTAAAAAGCTTTATTTCCTTAGAATAGTCAATTTCTTCATTTTCGTTGTAAAGTCTGACCAAGTTTTGATTTTTAGATACAAAATCACTTTCTATTCTAAATAAAGAACGTGGAAAAACACGATCATGCATGAATTTTAATTGATATTGCTTCACAAAAGAATCAATTTTTACTGTAATTGAGATATCATTTGGATTTAAAGGGATTATATTTTCTCCTGGATTATCTACATAAACAGCTTGTTCATTTCCATTTTCACAATAGACATACCTAAATCCATCTGATGTTTTTTGCATTTTTTTAATGACTATAGATATTCCATCTGCAATAGCAGCACTTGGGAATATTTCCTTAGAGTTAGGATAAAAACGTATTTCCTGAAGTCTTTTATCGTTGATTTGCGCTAACCCAAATTCAGCCATTCCCTTTCCGGATCGTTGAATCCATCTTCCAGCAGGATAAATCATTACCGTAGACTCATTAGCTAATCTATCTGCTTCCATTTGCATTAAATGAAAAACATTCTTTTTAGGAGTTTGTTTATTTGATGCGTTTGAAACCAATTCTGCTGTCTCCATCTGATATGGAGGGTTACCGATACAAAAATCAAACATCTTTTTTCCCATTTTCTTTTACCTCTCTTTACAATCTTTAAAATACACTGACTCATTAGAACGCCAATTGTATATCTTACAAGGAACAGCTTCAGGTCTATCATCTTCTTTGTCATTACCAAATAACTCAAACAATGTCATTTGATGATGTTCCTCATATGGTTTTCCAAGAGGAATTGTATCTTTAAGTCCGTCCATCTGCCAGATATTCCACGCAATAACGTGGGCCAGATGAACCAGAACCTTGATATCTGGTTCCTTATTCCAGCGTTCCATATAATATTCTCGGAATGTAAGCAGCACATTGATTCTGGCAATTAAAAGGTTGTCCCCTTGATATTCATATCCATAACTTGCCTCAACTGCTCGTTCTGCCCATTTGAGCCAATCTTTTTCATTATCTGTATTTTCGTTAACAATTCTAAGCTTGCGATCAAGCATTCCTATCCGTCTGATTGGAGGAATAATCAGTTCTCCAGTCGTTGTATCGTAACGTGAAATAAGGTAGGGAGCCTCACCACAAGTGATCTCAAGTCTTCTTGAGTCCACATATTTCTTCCACGAAAGTTCTCCGAAATCGATAGGATTTTCATTGACTGTCCACGTATTGTCTTCATTTTCATGATTAAAGACATCTTTACGACCAAACCACTGCTCATCAGCATAATTATTCATCTTGTTACAAATCCAAACAGGGGTCATAACTTCCGCTTTCTTTCGCGTACGTTCTTGCTGTTCTTCAAGCGATTTGCTAATTCGTGGTTGAAGGACAAATCCCTTGTCCCACAAAAGCACTTCTACCGTAATATTGTTTTTATCATTAAATCCAGGTCCTAACGAAGCATAAGCATCCGTAGCCCATATGATGTTCTTACCAGTTGTTTTATCCATGAGAAGGATCTTCAATGTTTCTTTAACCGGATAGACGTTAATATCAATTAGTTTGTCCATTTTTACCTCTCAAAGTCAATATAATTATATCACAAATCATTCTACAATATTCTATATTTATTATACACGATAAATGATGTTTCGTCTACACGTTACATCGTTAAAAATAATAGAGGCTGTTCACCTCGTCCAAATCATATGTGTCCATCTTTTTTATTGAAATCTCATTTAATATTAGTATGCCAAAAAAGCTCTCCGTGTTCATAATTTAAGTAACCATCTCTATTTCTAGATTGAACACTTTCAAAAAACATTATATATAAAATTCTCCTGAAGAACCCGCTGATTGAAGATCTTTTAAAATTTCTTCATATACAAATCCAAAAGCATGACTTTCCTTTACATCATCAAATTCTATTTCATCAATTATATTAATAACCTGTCGAAGATGTACTCCATCCTTCATATAGTTATTTGCATCTTCAAATGTTGATTTAACGATAGCTTTTTTTACTGGTGTTTCTGGTGTTACCTTAAGTTCTTTTAATGTTGGAAATAATGTATTATTAACAAAATCAAGAAGTGGATCTCCTGTTAGGGCTTTTTCATCTTCATCTTTTGGTGCCCAATTTCTCCATCTACATTCTTCTGGAATGATAGAAACATAATCGTCTTCGTTCAGTTCCCAATCATCCTCTTTCGCATCATATACCTTTAAAAACAACATCCAAACCATCTGTTCGATTCGCTGTGCATCACCATTAATTCCTGCATCCATACGCATGATGTCTCTAATTCTTTTTATAAATCCTGATTGCATTGCCATATTTTTTTATTGTCCTTCCCTATATTTCATCTTCTGTATCTTCGTTTTTTGTAATTTCCGTATTTCCACCAAGTGTCGATGCTAGTGCAAAAATTCCTACACCTATAGTAGTAAACAGTCCACCTAAAATTTTTAATCGATAATTTCGCATTTCTTTATTTTCTTTTGAAACCTTATTTTGGAGTTCGTCTACACGATCTAAAATTTTTATTTTTTCATCTACAGTCAAATTATCATTACTTAACATTTCCAGCAAAATTTGATATTCTGATTTTATCATAGAAATCAATTCTTTATGATCTTCATTTCCTCTCGAAACTGCATCTATTGTAGCTTTTTTATATTCCGTAATTGCCTCTTTCACAACTGTAGCAAATTCTGGAAATTGTTCAAGTGCTTTTTTCGCAACTTCTGGATCCATTTGATTGATAGAAGATGCAAATTTCATAACTGTATCTTTACTAAGTTGTCTAAAATTATCAATTTTAAGCTGCTTCAATACTTTTTGTTCTGATAAAGTTCTCTTCAAATCGTACTCTCCTTTTTAACTTACACTCATTTCCTCATAAATACTTTCTTCCAAATCCTTAATTGCATCCTCGTATTTCTTTTTCCCGCCAAATAGTTTAACAATCTTAGCCGGCTTTCCATAATTTGCAAAATCAGAGAGGGACAAAACTTTAATATCTTCAACCTCTGAAATTCCTTGATTCATATACTTGTCCATAAGTATCTCTAACACAGCCCTAGCATCTCCAGAATATTTAGAAAAGAAATCTCTCTTCTTTACATTATTTGCTCGTTCTTTTCGTGTTAAAGGTTTTGCCCCATATGCAACATAACAGATAAAATCAAAATCATCAACTTCTTCCATTCCCTGATCTTTCTTTAATGCTCTGATGTCAATCCCCATTTCTTTGAATGTTTCTTCTATCTTTTTTTTCTTCTTTGAAGATTTCCATTTATGAATAAAATCAGAAAGAGAAGCATACTCTCCTTTGATATTAGTTCTTGTATAATCAATGATATCTTCCTGTCTCAATAATTTACCATTTGCATCATAAACAGATACTGTTTTATTGATAACTTTTACCCTGCATCCATCTTTTCCTACAATTGGTGTTCCATAACTTTCTACTGGTTCAATTGGTGGTTCATCTTCACTATATGGTGGTTTTTCGTGAATTCCCATACCTGCATGATGAAATGTTTCATCTTGTTCAATCGGTCCATCCCAGTCGGGATCTGTAAAATGTCTTGTAACATTTCGGAAATCCATAACTGTAAATTTCATTTTTCCTTCTTTTTCCCTAATCCTAGTTCCTCGTCCAATGATCTGCTTAAAAGTTGTCATACTTTCTATATTTTTATCAAGTACAATTAGCTTTGTCATTTTACAATCTGCTCCTGTAGAAAGCAATTCTGAAGTAGTTGCTATTACTGGGTATTGAGATGTAACAGAAATAAAATAATCTAACTTACTCTTACCATAGACATCAGATCCTGTGATTCTAACCACATAATCTGGATTTTCTTTTACCATATCTTTATTAAGATTGCATAAAGCAACTCTCATTCTTTCTGCTGCATCTTCTGTAGCACAAAATACGATAGTCTTCTGCATTCTTCCGGTTGCTTTCAAATACTCTGTAATTTCATTTGCTACTTCATTAATTCGATCTTCCAAGATAACTCCTCCTGGATAATCGTAATCCTTGTTATTATAGATTCGATCTTCTATTTCATTTCCATAAATATCAAGTTGCCCTTTCGTCGGTCTCCACCCATCTCCTATGTTAAGAGTAACATTGATTACCTTAAACGGGGCTAAAAATCCATCTTCAATTCCTTGCTTCAAACTATATGTATAAATCGGATCACCAAAGTAATCAATATTAGATATTGTCTCACTTTCCTTAGGCGTTGCCGTCATTCCTATCTGCGTTGCGGTTGAAAAATAATTTAAAACTTTTCTCCATTTACTATCTTCTTTTGCACTTCCTCGATGACACTCATCTACAATAATCAAATCAAAATATCCTTTTGGAATCTTTCTAAAATGTTCCTCATCATTTTGCCCTACCATCTGATGATAAAGAGCAAAATTTACTTCATGTGAAGATATTTCGTTCAAACAATTTGTTGCTGAAAAATTTATTTTATAAATCATTTTTTCAATTGGAGAAAAATCCTGTAAAATACTTTGATCCACAAGAATATTTCTATCCGCAAGGTATAAAACTCTACTCTTTAAATTTGCTTTGAGCAAACGATATACAATTTGAAATGCTGTATATGTTTTTCCCGTACCTGTTGCCATAACCAACAGCAATCTTTGTTGTCCTTTTGCAATTGCTTCCACTGTCCTATTTACCGCATTCCTCTGATAATATCTAGGTGGATATGTTGACTGAGATGAATAATAAGGCTGTTCTATAATTTTTTTTTCTTGTTCTGTTACACCATGACCGCCATTAATTTCATTATAATATCTGTCGATTAATTGTTTTTGCGTTGGAAACCGATCTAATTCAATCAAAGTTTCTGCTCCTGTTAAAAAATCATGTTCATAAAATGCATCTCCATTAGATGAATATGCAAATGGCAAATCCAACATTTGTGCATATGTCATTGCCTGCTGCAAACCATAAGATACTGAATGCTTATTATCTTTAGCTTCTACAACTGCGATTGGTTTTGCATCATTTAAATACAGCATATAATCAACAAACTTTGGTCGATTCCGTGCTACAATATTTCCCCTTATATTGATCCGCCCATCTGTTATCTTAGTCTCCATAGTAATATGATTTTCCCAACCACGCTGAATTGCTGGTGTTATGTAATTTAATTTTATGTCTTCTTCTGACATTTGTTTTTTATTTAGAATTGCCATATTAAATCATCCTTTCTTCGTTAAATGTTAATATATCAATCCGTATTTTCTTTCCTGTATTTTTCTGTTTTATATAAATTGTATCATGCAAATTGTATATCTGCAATTTAAAATTATGCTTTATATGTAATTGAATTTTCACACACATAATAAAATTATTTATATACAAAAAGCCTAACACTTTTGTGCTAGACTTTTTATCATAATAACCAACTATTAATTTTCTTCTTTATTTATGAAGTCCCCTTTTTCATTCAGTGAAAATATTATACTATCAATACTTCCGTTTTTCTCTATGGGAATATATGCATATTGATTAAAATGATCTATCCATTCTTGCCACTCATTATGTAAATTCATAACATGCTGGGCGCCCTTTTCAGTATATGCAACCGAAAAATAAGATTCCTTAACATTCTCCTTTTCCAATACATTTTTCTCATATGTAACTATAAGATGTACTCCACTTAAAAGAATTTTTATCGTATTTTCTCCAAATCCAAAAACTCTTCCAAGCCAATCCAAATAATGAATACAAGAATAATACATTCTTATGCCAGGATGTGGATGATCATATTCCGCAATATCTTTTGTAACATACATATCAAAATTTCTACCAGTTTTTTCTGCAAATGTACGAAAACAAAGATAATTTGTTATAAATTATATATGTCTTTTTGACTATCTTTTTATATCTCCTTAAATGTCCGCAAAGCCTTATTTTATAGGCTCTACGGGCATTTTGCTTTTGTG
>ERZ773149.3226-NODE-3226-length-10311-cov-3.462266_pt1 | contig 10311 bp, 9 predicted proteins | sample MGYA00511081_ERZ773149 | MGnify/ENA primary metagenome ERZ773149 (study PRJEB29015, sample SAMEA2737846) | human gut metagenome | biome: human gut; feature: human-associated habitat; material: faeces | place: China | collected 2012 ...
CCGCTGCGTGGCAGTTTGAACGCTACATGTAAAACCATACCGCCCCATGAAAATGCCCATATTTTATTTATAGGCAGAAACGGTGTGTTCTGGCTATGTATGGCAGGAATGGTGTGTCCTGCCTATCTATGGGCAGGTTTGACATGTTCTGGCTATGTATAGACACATCAGGGTTGATATCTCTTGGTGTTAACTTGCTGCGCTGGGAGGTAGCGGGTATCTCAGGTCGATTTGTGGCGCATCGCTTAGAAGCCGGCCAGATCTTGCCATCAGGTATCCGGCTATTTCTTCAGGCGTCAAATCTACATGGAGCATGTCTTCATTCTGGAACCATTCATTAGGCCAGTAGATGAGATCGGACGGATTGGCATCAAAGTTTATCTCCAGCAATCCCAGCGCGTAGCTTTGTTCCGATTCCTTGCCTTCAGCATTGCACACGAAACTAATTATCTGAACGAGTTCATCCCAGGTTAAATCCACAACGTATTTCTCCTGATTAAATGCCATCCGGGTAAAGTTCTTTGCGTCGGTCCATGAGGAAAAGTCACGGAAATCAGAGAATTCATACGGATTAACTACCTGCCTGTTCCAGTCATCAATCATCGCTTTTAGCTCTTCATCATCTTCGTCAGCACCACTATCAATTTGCGACAGCATTTCTTCGGCTGCGTCCGTTAGTTCTTTAAGTTTCTGGCGATTTATCTTGGCTGGCTTAAAACGTTCGGGTAAGGGCATCAGGTCTTCCTTGTTAAGTTGAGACTCAGCGGCGACAAGTCATTACGCAATCTTCGTTAAGTACTCCTCAAAAGTCTATAAAACAATCAATTTCCTTTCTGATAACGATCGAATTTATTCTTTCATTAATTGCAATATAAGCAATGATCATTTCATTAAGTGAAATTAAAATAACTGTATAAATATCAGGAGGTGGTCATGTCAAAACAGTCCGTCAAACCTGTCTTGCTCAGCGAGGCACAGATTCAGGCAATCCGAAAAATTCAGGAACAGCAGCGCCAGCAATCAGGTATCGGCGTTGCGCCTACGATCCATGAAATTGCTCGTGGGCTGGTGGATAAAGCGCTCCAGCATCTGGGGTAAAAGTCCAAATACTTCCAATGCAAGGGTAAATCAACTATCTGTTTGTTTTTCATGTATATATTAAGCATTTTGAGGTAAAAAAAGGTAATTATGAAAACGAATAACACTGACGAAGAGTTGCTTCAGGAAATCCAGAGAATCATCGACAAAGCATCGTTAACAGAACAGATCGCGTTAACCGAATTGCTGCAACGTTATGAGTTGGCTGTATCTGTGGCCAGGTACGCATTACCTGGTTTTCCATTAGGGGTTTTAGACTTTCTCTCGGCCGCAATAAAACCAGCCACCTTTCTTTCCTCTCCTCAATCGTCTGATCTGCATTGTAACGCCCAAGATAAAGCCGATGAGAAATCAGCACTAGCACCCAGTGGGGATAAATACCACTAATCCCTGAAGACCACTCGCATAACATTCTCGGGAGAAAAGCATGCCAACCGTTCCGCAGTATCAACGCCAGAGCCAGACGCAGGCCGCGCCGGTAATGACCAATAATCTCCGCGTGCCGGAGAATCCACTGGTGCAGGGAATCCAGCAGGCTGCTGATATGTCGATCAATATGATGGCTGATGCAAAGCGCAAGGCTGATTTAGCCAATACCCAGAATGGGTTACTTCAGGTCAGCCAATTTAATGATGATCAAATTAACAATCCGCAGACTGGACTTATAACAAAGCAGGGCAAGGATGCGCTTGGACAATCTGATTTAGTTGTTTCTAATGCGACTCAGAAAGTGCAGGACATTGCCTCTACCCTGCCAGAGGGGGAAGTGCGCGATAATTTCATGCGCCAGGCTCAGGTACAGTTACTTTCGTTGAAAAGCCAGGCAACCAGATACGAGGTTGGGCAGCATCGGCAATATGAAGCCGGTCAGCAAGATGGTTACTTACGCCTCCAGCAGCAGCAGGCCCTGAACCCGCAGGAATTTAATCAATCTGCGATGAATGCCTACCACTCCATAATTGCTTATGGTCAAGCGCATGGACAAAGCACTGAAGAGATAGAATCAAATTGGGCACAGTGGCGTGAGCAGGCAGCAAACCGAGCTAGCGAAGCCTGGTATACGCCAATGTATCAGCAACTACTTGGTCCTAACGGGAAAGTTGAGGTCACTGATACGCCCAGTGAATCGCAGCTATTTTCCGCAATGATCTGGCAGGAGAGCGGTGGTAATCAGTATGGTAAAGACGGATCGCCGTTGGTGTCGCCGAAAGGCGCGGTGGGCGTAGCGCAGGTTATGGAAGACACAGGGCCAGAAGCTGCACGTCTGGCTGGTGTGGCGTGGGATCGTGACAAGTGGCTTAACGATCCGCGCTATAACGCGAAGCTGGGCCAGGCGTACTTCGGTGCGCAGATGACGAAATACGGTAACAATCCTGTACTTGCGGTTGCTGCCTATAATGCCGGGCCCGGGGCGGTCGATGGCTGGATAAAAAAAATTGGCGATCCGCGTACAGGCGCCGTAAGCAATGAACAGTTCGTCGCGGCAATTCCATACGAGGAAACCCGCAACTATGTGGCGAAAGTAACCGGAGGTGCGCTGGCTATCCCGGGTCCGGCCACAATGGAAAGCCTCATCAAGCAGCCTTTCTGGAATGCGATGAGCCCACAGAACAAATCCGCCATGATGAGTAAAGTTGCAGGCATGTATGATATGCAGGCGGCTGCCGGGCGTGTAGCGCTGCAGAGTCAGATGCTTGATGACATGGTAACGCTTGAAGCTGGAGGTTCTGTTAATCCAGTCACGCCGCAGAAATGGGCTGCGGTAATGCCTTTGCAGGCGTCGCCCGCTGAGCGTATGCAACTGGAGAAAATCTATCAGCAGTATCAACAGGCCATGAGCCTGCAGCCCGTCTACCAGACCATTGTGAAAGGTAATTATCAGCAAGGTCTTGCGGCCGTTCAGTCTATACAACCCCAGCAGGGTGAGACGAACTCCAAATATAAGAGTGAGCTTTATGCTTCTGCTGTATCAAAACTCCAGCAAGTTCATGATGCACGCGAGGCTGATCCCGGAGCCTGGTTGCAACAACATTCCCCGGTAGTTCAATCAGCCTTCCAAGAGTACCAGAATAATCAGGTTACCGGTGAATATCTGGCTTCACGCATTCAGGCAGAAAAAGACCGGCTTGGGATCCGAAGCAAAAGTGTATTACCTGCGAGCATAGTTGACGGGATATCGGCAAAAGTTGATAGCGGCGATATGAACTTTTCTGACCTGAAAGGGATTATCTCTGGCTTTGGCCGTTACGGTGACACTGTTGTCGCGCAGTTGCAGCCAAAAACAAAAGCAGCAGTAAGGGTTGCTACAGCGATAAACGACCCTAACGCTGCTGACACGATGTTTACCATCCGCAATGTGAAGACTGAAGAGCTGAAGAAGAACGCTGGAGAACAAGCCAAAGGTGTAGACGCGGCCTGGAACTCTCTAATTTCCGCAGCATCGCCGACATTTAGCCTACAGCGACAAGGTGGAGCGGAAACGCTTGCTGATATCAATGAGCAAGGTAAGCGCCTAGCTTATTACTACATGGCATCGGGGGAAGATGCTCAGGCAGCAACAGAAAAAGCCTATAAAAAAATGATCGGCGATCATTATACGGTCACTGAGACATGGCGAATGCCTAACAGCCTGGGACTGAAAGAGAATAATGTTACCGACGGTCTGAGTAATATCGTCAATAGCCTCAAGGTAGATGATATTGGCAGTCGGAGTATGTTTTATAACCCATCAATGACGCCAGAGCAGAATGCCGCTAATAACCTTGCGCAGATACAGAATAGCGCTGAATGGGTGACGGACGAAAATGAACAAGGTGTTTATCTGACAGTTAACGGCACCCCTATTCTGGATCAGCACGGCTCTCCTATCCGTGTGAGCTTTGCCGATGCCAGCAAGTCTGGAATTGCAAAACCGAGTACAACCGGCGCCGTTCTTAACTGGATGGGCGAAAAACGAAAGGTTACTCCACCCTCTGAGTTCTATACACCAAATGTTAATGCCACTATGTCCGATGCCTTCAGGGTGATCCAGGGTCAGGATGGGATGAACCTGCAGCCCCAAAAAGAACCGGACACCGCGAGGAATGTATTGCGCGATGCTCTTAATACACGAGGAGGCCAATAATGGCGTTCTATACCGGTGCTCCGCTAAGCAACAACCCCTTGCCAGTCGAGGGCGAGCAGCCGCTATTACGCTCGCTTGGCGCGTCTGTTTCTGAAGGATTCAACGAAGGCCCATTCGTATCATGGGGTGAGGAATCACGCCTTGCCCGGCTAAATATTGATCCCAGTGCAGAGCGATATAGCCAGGAAGATGCCAGGCGTTTATTCGGCGAACATAAAATTGAATCTATCAATGTTCCTAGTGCGGGTTTAACAAAGCCTTATGTTGACGCTGTTATTCAGGACCATCAGGCTCACCTCAACAGGCAACAGATCTTACAAGGCGCCCCATCTGGTACCGTCTCTACTCCACTGAAGTATATGGCTAATCTTATGGGCAGCATAGCGGATCCGGGTAACGCCTTAATAGGGCTTATCCCTTTCGCTGGTGAGGCCAGAGCCGCAACACTTCTTGGCCGTGCTGGCCAACGTTTTCTACAGGGAAGTGTATATGGTGCAGCACAGACAGCAGCAACAATGCCGCTGGTTGCAGAGGGACAAGCAGCCCAAGGTAATGATTTTACAATGGGAGACTACGCCTCCAACTTTCTATTTGGAACAATTGGTGGTGGTATTCTTCACGCTGGTGGTGGGATTGTGGCTGATGCGCTGCGAGCCCGTGATATGTCCACTTCTCGGGTAAATGAGATACCAGGCGCAGCAACCGAAAAGTCGCCATCTCCGGAAATTGGTCTCCCCATCGAATCACCGGCGGCGGAACCATTAATTATGCGACCGGGCATATTTCCTGATTCGCCAACATATCTCTCCAGAGCGCCGGCAGATGACCTGGCTAGAAGCATCGATCATTACCGCGAGAACTATACGCAGCAAACGGCCTATAACGATGTTGTCCCTTCTTATGCCGATAATCTTCAGGAGTTGGCATCACGGCAGATAACAGGCGTTGGTGAACTTCAGCGCCAGGTGGAAAGTCTGACCAGAAATATTGGCTCTCTTGATGCATCGCTGCCCGAGCTTACTAAACAGTATCAGGGGCAGAGGATGAAGTTCAGGGAAGCACGTGCGGCGGCACAGGCTCAACTGAATGATCGGCGCCAGCGGTTACAGACGGAGATCGAACAACTGAATTCTCGTATTGGAGAGCACCAGGACGGTGCCAGAGCGGCGCAGGAACTGGCATCTATCTCTCGCGGGGAACTTCCCGAACCGCTTGCAAAGCAAGTCTCCCGGCGAGCCGATGAGATCCGCTTGTCACTCCGACAATCCCCGGTTGCGCAAGGTATCAAAAGTGCAGCTCAGAAGTTAGGTGAGGCTGACTGGATGGTGCGTAATCAGGCTATGCGATCAGCCGTAGCCCAGATGCGCCGGGGGGAGGATGTAAACATCGAGCCGTTCCTCAATCTGGTAGACCCGGAGAAAAAAATAACGGCTATTGATGATCTGTCTTTACCTCGACGCATCCCAGCAGCGCAAGACGATGTGGCGGCCAGTGCTTCAGCTGATATCCAGATAAAGTCAGCGGGTGAGTCAGGGACTACTGATGACGCATTGAGACAAGCAGAAGAAAACCTGAATTATACGCGCCAGATTAACGACGCTATTTCTTCTGATGATCCGGAGTTCGCCGCTTTAATGAAACAGGTTGAACATGAGGCAGCAGATACCTCCATGGAAAAAGCAATCAAAGCTGCGGCTATGTGCCGTATAGGGAAACTGAATGGCTGATAATATTTTTCTCACCGCATGCGAAAAAGCAGTAAATGCTGCCGCCGGTCGCCCTCTGACCGATGAAGAGATGCAGAGTTTATTTAACAACATGGATGATACGATAGCGCGGATCAAAGCTGAGAATGCTGCTATTTCAAATGAGGGGGCTGCGCTCCAGGCTGCTGAGGAGCTAATGAAATCCGAGAGGCTGGCAAAAGCCATTGAGACTCAGCAGAAGCTGATCAACCTGCGTATTTACAAAAAACACTCGGCCTTTCTCAACAATACTCGTTTTGGCAAAGGCGAAGCAGATCGCCCTGATATCACACTGTCTTCCATTCTGGTCGGGCGTAATGAATATGCGGCCGGAACCCGTGAATCAGTAGCCAGGGAGCAGGAGCAACTGAGCGGTAAATACAATGGTGGTTTCTTTCACGACATCGATAAAACAGGTTACGAAAAAGCCTTTTCATCTGGTGAGTACGATCTTGATATAGCCCGAGCTATTGACCGTATGGGGCGCAGGGAGTCTACCGATGGTCTCCCTAAAGAGGCGATAGCACTTGGCAAAGTCATAATGAAGTGGAATGAAGTCACGCGTCTTGATAAAAATCGAGCCGGCGCATGGGTAGGTAAGCTGGCGGGATATATCACTCGCCAGAGCCACGACATGTACAAAATCAGAGCCGAAGGATATGAGGGATGGCGTGATTTTATTTTGCCGCGGCTGGATGATGGCACTTTTGAAGGCATAGCTAATCGCGAAGAGTACCTACAAAACGTCTATAACAACCTGGCATCGGGAACACACCTGACTTACAAGCCCGCCTCAGAGTGGCTGAAGGGCTTCAAAGGTGGCGGATCCAATATAGCCAAACGTGCCAGCCAGGAGCGCGAACTCATTTTTAAGCCCGGTGGTGATGCCTGGTTCGAATACAACAAACTGTACGGCGCCGGGAATATTCGCGAGTCTGTCATCGCCTCTCTGGATAGTGCAGCAAAAACAACCGGTCTGATGCGGGTACTCGGAACAAACCCTGAGCACATGTTTCAGCGGCTTTTTGATGATCAGTTGCAGCGTATTAAAAAGACAAATGACCCCGCGGCAGTGACTGATCTTAACGGTCAGTTCCGTATGCTCAAACAGCAGCTTGATGAGGTTATGGGGCTTACCAATATCCCAGGGAATGCAACCCTGGCCAAAATGGGCGCCAGCATTCGGGCAGTTGAGGGGATGACTAAGCTGGGTAGCGCAACGCTTTCATCCCTTAATGATATAGGCAACATGTCCATGGAAATGCGGTATCAGGGCATGAATATCTATGAGGCGATGAGTAAAAACCTTGTGGCTAAGTTGCAGGGCTACAGCAGCGAAGAGAAAAAAGAAATCCTCAGTTATATGGGGATCGGTTTTGATGCAGTGCGCAATGAAGTGATCTCCAAATTTTCGGGAGATACTTCTGTCCCTGGGAAAATAGCCCGTCTTCAGCAGAAGTTTTTCAAATACAACTTGCTTAACTGGTGGACCGAAAACGGGCGTTCGGGCGCCGGTCTTATCATGTCCAACTGGATGGCGCGTAATGCTGGCAGTGAGTTTTCAAAGCTTAACCCCGAGCTCCGCCGCGTACTTGAAATAAGTGGTATCGGTGAGCATGAGTGGTCGGTATTCCGTAATATGCAGATGGACGAACTGAACGGTAACAGCCATATGACCCCTAATGGTGTTCAGTTTATCCCCGATCACGACATTGAAAAATATCTTGCGACGCAGAACATCAAGGCCAGTTCGGCGGCGATCGCCAATGCGCGGGAAACCCTTGCAGGTAAACTCCGAGGCTACTATCTCGATCGTATTCAGGTTGCTATGTCCGAGCCAGGGGCGAGAACAAATGCGCTAATTAAATTTGGCACTGTACCAGGCACGCCGGTTGGTGAAGCCGTACGAATGATGATGCAGTTCAAATCTTTCACAGCGTCATTTATGCAGAATACCCTGGGAAGGGAGTTGTACGGCCGTGGTTACACGCCGGCGGCCCTTGGGCAGAGTAAGTTTCCGGCGCTGGCCAAAGCGATGTTTGCAGGTAACGGAGAATGGCAGGGCTTTGCTCAGTTGTTCATATGGATGACAGCTTTTGGATATCTGTCCATGCAGGCAAAACTCATGGTCAAGGGGCAAACACCGCGCCCGCTGGATCATAAATCAGTCATGGCAGCGATGGTACAAGGCGGCGGCGCCGGCCTGATGGGGGATTTCCTTTTCGGCGAATATAACCGTTTCGGTGGGGGCATGGCATCCAGCCTGGCCGGGCCATTTGTAGGAGATGTGGATCAACTACGTAACCTGTACCTGCAGGCCCGAGATGGCGATGCAAAGGCCGGAGATTTTCTCCGTTTCGGTATCAACCATACACCATTCCTCAATCTGCTTGGTGTGCGTCAGGGAATGGACTATCTTATTCTGAACCGCATGCAGGAATGGTTATCACCTGGTTCTCTTGAGCGCTATGAGCAGCGTGTACAGAAAGATCAGGGTAATACCTTTATGTTACCGCCGTCGCAATTCATGTTAGGGAAATAATAATGAATGCTAAATATATATCTTGCGTCCTTTTCTGCTCATTTTTGGCCCCTGTGCAAGCAAAATTTTATGATGGCCAACAGCTGTACCAATATGCTCAAGAGTATAAAAAAGCTGAGCAAGGGGGGCGCAGCACGCCTGATAATCATCTTCAGGCTGGTGTATTCATGGGATATGTAGCATCAATGATTGATGCCTATGGTGCTGAGGGGGCTCAGGTTTTTTGTCAGCCTAATGGGCGGTTACAGACATATGCCGATGTCGTTTATAAATACTTAAATGATAATCCTGAGCAGCGTGTAAATTCAGCTGAGAGCCTAGTCATTGCCGCTATGCAGACATCGTTTCGCTGTAAAGCGCTCCCGAACAAAGAATAGCGTGACATGTCACGAAAGCAGCAGAAGCGCCCACAAAAAAGCCCGCGGTGCGGGCTTACTCTTCCCATTTCTCATCGAAAAGGTCTTCTTCCAGTGGCATTGGCTGGGTTTTTGTTTTTTCAAAAAATGAATAGCTAACCGCTATCGCTGCCTCTTTGAACTCATCTTTTTCTGTCTTGCTGTGGGCATCACTATCCACAAAAAACATAACAAGAGCATCGCGATTGTGATTCACCGAATAGACTAAAAAACTATCGCTAGTTGGGGTGTATTTAACTTTAACAGAGGCAATGTTTTTCCATGCATCCCACGAAGATTTTTTCCCAGAGTGATCTTTTTTGCTATCTTCTGGTACGTAGTCTTTGGTATCTGCATGAGTGTGTCGTACATTGAGACTAAGGATTTCAGCCGGACGAGCGAAGGCTGCATCTTTACCAAGTTCTGGATGGTAACCAGTCTTCCAGAACGCTAAAAACGCATCAGCAAGCTTTTTTAGTTCAGGGTCAGATGCACAAAGGGCCGAGAAGCTGTGCGTATGCAGTACTCGACCCTTGTATGTAACAACTTGATCTTTATTATTCTGCGACGCAGACGAACTCATAATTCCCCTTATCATTACGAGAATCATAGAAAGCGCGAGACACACTTGCTGCATGCTCTTTTGTCATTGTTACTTTTACGAACTCAACGCCTTCTCTAACAGAACGTCTTGCGGCAGCCTGTGCCCTACGCACCTGCAATCTTTCGTTTCGCATGACATCACCTCATAGTATAGAAACTTCATCAAACGGGGTTTACCCTTAAGGTAATATTACACGCATGTAATAGGGGGGCGCAAGTTTGTTGGTTGCTTAATGCGCAATGCGCAACATAGTGGATGTGGAAGAAAGTATCTCTGAAGATTGCACTTAAGCCTTTTTAACGCACCTCTTTTCCACACGGTTTGCTGCAGCAGCTGAAGCGCATAGCAGTCCATCCTGGTGCGTCTAAGGATCCCACATCGGAACTTGGAAGCTCGTCATGTAATTGACTAGCGCCACCAGTTCGGCAGCCGCGCCACTGACTTCATGGCCGTCGTGCTCCATCCAACACACAGCGCATCTATCTAGTCGATTTCCATCAGCGCGGGATGAAGTCTGCATTAATTTTGTTGCGCTCATTACGCTCTGACTTTAGCCCAGAGATGCGCTGAGAAATACTAACATTTGCTAACAGCCTAGCACCCTGCTCATTTGCTGTCTTCTCACTTCCCCCCCCCCGCGCCTTAGTTACATTAAAATCAATAAGATACTCTATTCTGAGATCTCTTATTTTTGATTTAAGGCCATTTTTACCGCCAGCAGGAACAGCCAGGCGGAGATGGCGGCCAGGTTCCAGTACCAACCTGACCACCTGGCCCAGTGGCGCGCCAGCGCCGTCATGCTG
>ERZ773149.3231-NODE-3231-length-10290-cov-7.879629_pt1 | contig 10290 bp, 17 predicted proteins | sample MGYA00511081_ERZ773149 | MGnify/ENA primary metagenome ERZ773149 (study PRJEB29015, sample SAMEA2737846) | human gut metagenome | biome: human gut; feature: human-associated habitat; material: faeces | place: China | collected 2012 ...
CAGAGTACAGTGAAAACTCTGGAAAGTGCATCTCAATTACCCTATCGACACATGTAGAGAGCTGTGTGTTGCTATGCAGAGCCGATACCTAGAAATCCTTGATTTTACGCAGTTTTTCGACCATTTTGTATTTACACCAAATGCAGAAAATGTGTTAGAAAAGGAGTTAAAACGAGAAATTCCAGTAAGTGTTGGAATAGAACTGGTAGTGGTAGACATGTCAAGAAATAAAATTATATAAGATACAAGGAGGAGAGATAATTATGGAAAAAGAGATTGTAGATAGGCTTATTTTCAAGTCGGGTATGACTGCAAAAGATTATAAATTTGAACAGGAAATACCTAAAAGACCTAATCCTTTAAAACTTTCAAAATGGCTTTCAAAAGAAATAGAAGAGGTAGAAAAACAAATTGATTTGATTGAAGAGGAATTTGAAGTTAAATGCACATGTGAGAAAGGTTGCTCGGCATGCTGTAGACAGTTAATTGCATTATCTATGTCGGAATGTTTGGCAATAAAGCCTTACATAGAAAACCTTTCTAAAGATGAAAGAGAAAAGCTGAAAAGGAAAGTCTTAGAACAATGTCGTATATTGGAGGAAAATAATATTACCAATAAAGTAATAAATACTACAAGAAAGGAAGAGGTTATTCAAGACAAGTATTTTAAATTAAAAATGCCGTGTGTTTTTTTAGATGAAGAAAATAGCTGTTCGATTTACAAAGTAAGACCATCGTTATGTTGGTCATATAGAAATTATGGTGATAAGGCGGATTGTGAAAAAGATTACGATGTAGAGTCCACTATAAAATATGGTGATTGGGAGCATAGGGTATTCGAGAGAATTTTAACGGCAATACCACCTCGTAATGGATTGTATGTATTACCTTTTGCAATAAAAGAAATGATGGAATGGTAACTTGAATAGATAGTTTGCAGGTATATAAATTGCACTTTTGGCTATAAAAAGCTGAAAGTGCTTTTTTAATGCTTTTTAGAGTGAAAAGCCTTGAAAATCGCCAGTATAGGGCAAAAATATATAAAAATTTTACAATGTACCTGCTTATGATACTTTCAAAAGCAAAGCTAGATTGTAACCGCACCCTTTTGTATATGCGGTTTATCAGCACGACCTAGACAAGTCGTTAAACTGTCTTTTTTTGTTGCCTAAAATTATGTGTTGACGAAAGGAGTTGTTATCAATGGAACAAGATTTCAAAAAATGGTTATCACAGAAAAATGCTGGCTGGTATCTGCTATCAGATGAACAGTACGAATGGTATCTAAATCAATGGTTGAATGAAATCGAGGACAAACGAAAGGAGCAAAAACATGATGAAATGGTTTAAAAATGTTACTACTGTCGAGGAATTAAGAAAAGAATACAGAAGATTATTAAAGTTGTACCACCCCGATAATGAAAATGGAAGTGTTGAGGTTACACAGGAAATCAATGCTGAATATGACCGCTTATTTGCCATTTTAAGCAAAGAAACACAGTCAGATAACAATCTACATACCTATAACACAGATGATGAAAATAAGGCATTTAAAGAAGTATTAAACAGTATTATCCATATCAATGCAGATATAGAAATCATAGGCTCTTGGTTATGGGTTCATGGTGGTTATGAATATCGTGAGTTATTGAAATCAACAGGCTTTAAATATGCACCAAAGAAGAAAAGCTGGTGCTGGCATTATGGAGATTATAACCGCTATCACAAGAAAGAAATCTCTCTTGATGAAATCCGCATGAAGTACGGAAGTAGGTCTGTAAATCATAAATCTAAGTTATATGCGTTGAATTAGGAAAGGAAGTATTTTATATGTGTATGATGAATTATAAGTCTGTAAGCGAATATAACAGTCCTTGTGGCAGTTGTCCCGAATACCTCAATAGTTGTATGCCGATTGTTACAAATGGTTTTCTAATCGAATGTGACCTCTGCTATTGTGAATGGTGCAGTTGCTATGATGATTGTATGAATGGGGGTGTTGATGATGAAGCTATTAAATTATGATAAACGAACCTTGATTTTACAAAATCTAAGACCAGTTACAAGACAAATAAATAAAACGTACACAAAGGCTCAATATCGTATTCTGTGCAATCTGATTAGGCAGAAACGAATTACAGAGCCTTTTTTCATGCTTGTATTATCGTCCCTTTATGGATTAAATGACTGGAAACAGCTAAATTACAATCAAATGTACCTGTTAATACACATTTTAACTTTTTACGATTATACGAAAGCGAGGTTATAACCATGAATGATTTATTAAAGAAAATCTATAGTGAGATACTTATTTACGAAGAAGATATTATATCCATGAATAAATCTACAGATGAAAAAGTAGCGGAACTGACCGCCCCTTATCAACAGAAATTATCTGATGATGAAATGGAACAGCTAAAATCACTGCTATATGCTATATCCCTGTCAGCGGAACAGACTGGATTTGAAGTTGGTGTTAGATTTGCGGTACAATTGCTGATAAAGCTTTTATAGCACCTTGGCGATTCGGAGAAGTGTTTCCTGCTTCTCTTTTTTCATGCCCTTTACCATATTTAAGAGTTCTTTTTCTATAACAGAGGTCGGATTGTGGTATTCATTTTCCAGCAGATAATCAACAGTAACCCCTAAGGCATTACATATCTGAACTAGCAGAGTAAGGCTGACCTTGACTTTGTTCGTCTCGATATTGCTGATATGACTAACATTTACACCTGTCTTATTTGCTAAGTATTCTTGTGTTAAGTGATTATCCGTTCTGACCTCTTTAATCCTCTGACCGATAAAATCAAAATCAAGTTCTTTCATCAAAACCACACCTCTAATCCTATTTTGAACTTAATGTAATTGTAATATTTATCTAGTTAGAGTATAATAATCCATAACTATAAAAATTCTAGCATTACATAACAAGGAGGATGCTTATGAAACAAATGAAAAAACTATTATGTGGATTACTGATGGTCTGCATGGTGCTTACTGGAATCGGTATTATGCCACAGACCGTACAGGCAAAAACAGCCAGTGGAAATGATGGAGAAATCCACTGGGAAATCAAAGGTGACACACTAACACTTAGTGCTGTAAAAGGTACGAAAGGCAGGATGAATAATTATGGACATTACTGGGATGAGAGAACACAACAGAGTATCGAGTATCCAGATGCTCCCTGGGAAAAATCCAGTTCTATGAAAAATGTTAAAAATATAATACTAAAAAATGGTATAACTTCATTAGGAAATATGGCATTTACATATAATACATCTGTTCAGAAAATGACAATCGCAGGAACTGTTAAAAAAATCCCTTCCACTTTTTGCTGGGATGCCAAAATTGACAGCGTGGTCTTTTATGATGGTGTAGAAGAAATATCAGATGGCGCATTTATGAACAGCAGAATTTATAATGTCATATTACCAAAGAGCATCACAAAAATAGACATATACGCATTTTGTACGGTTGCGGATGGTTTAAGTACGCATTTATCAGATGTATATGGATATAGTTCCTCTGCTGCATATAACTTTGTCAAAAAGTATAATAAATTGGCAACTGAAACATATCAGAACGGATGGAGTTCTGAGGGAGGAGGTATATGGGTAATATTAGATAAGAATGGGAATGAATCCAAAGCTATTAAATTTCATAAGCTTAATGCATCATCTATTTTTTCCAAAGCAAAAGCTCCATCCGCATTTTCTGTAAATAAAGGCAAGAGCAAGGCTTTAAAAATCACATTACCTGCTGGACTTACACAGGTGGCAAAATATACTGGCAGTCCTGCTGATGTAAAGGCAACATTTAAATCCAGCAATTCCAAAGTTGCAACTGTATCATCCAGCGGCAAAGTAACTGGAAAGAAAAAAGGTACAGCCAAAATCAGTATATCTATGCAGATAAAAAATGGAGCAAAGAAAACATTAACTACTAAGGTTATTGTAAAATAAATATCCATGATACAGGAGCAATACCAGCTTTACTATCATGTATCAGATAATTTAACATCAAAATGTAACATACAGGAGATACTTCATAATCGAGGTATCTCCTTTTCTTGTGTCTAGGGGAATTATCTACCCATTTTACAGGCATTTTGGTATTAGTTGTGTGGTAAATCATTTAAAGTATATACACGACTGAAATTAAAATTGTTGCGGTTAATACTATTATTCTATCTGTTTTACTTCTACTGTATTTACAATAGCAGAAACAGGCGAAATAGTAGCATCAGAGTTAAGTTCATCTAGTTCCTGTTGAGTGATTTTTGCTTCATCCGCCTTATAATCATTTGTTTCCTCAAAAGCTCTATGCAATACAGGCATGAGGATATTTTCTAAATATTCAATCGTAGTCTGACTAAAAACATATTCCTGTATTTTTAACATGCTTGTTTTTTCTGTTGCTGAAATTTCTTTATTATGCTGAATATCGTTTATTTTATATAAACTGTTATATATGGTTACCAGTGCATAAAACAGTTCATGGGGATTAGATAACAGGGCAGAAAGCATAAGTTCTATCAGATGATTTCCTTTATCCAGTTCCAGTAATTGGGATAAATTTTTATAAAAGCTATCATCAAACGGAAAGAGCTTTCCCAATTCATAATATTTTTTATGCTTGGTAGCCGTTTCTTCCATGAAGTATTCATAGCAAATATCTTCGTTGCGTTTTTCTAAGAAGTAATTTCTATATGCTTTGACAGTGGATACAGTAGCGGTATCACAACCCTCTCTTTCTAATTTTGAGATGGTTGAAAAGGCAATGCCAATCTCATCTGCTAAATCTCGTTGAGATATATTAGGTTTCCATGTTGTATCGTTGTCATATCGTAATTTTGCATAGTTATTTCTTTCTCCCATGTAGTTAATCTCCTTTGTTCAAAAAAATGCACAAAATAGAAAAAAATTTGAAACTAATTGAATTTGTGCAAAAAATTGTTATTTCGACCATTATACAATAGAATGACATTGTAAACAACAGCAACACCAAAAACAATGCAGTAGGCTAGCCAGTTTAAAGTAATGCTGGTTGTTGAACAAATAAATTATATGGAGGAAATAAACCAATGGATAATAAACAGATTAGAGTAGTCATGCGTGATAACAATATTTATATGTGGCAGGTAGCAAAGAAGCTGAATGTTAATGAAACATCATTCTGCAAATGGTTTAGAGAGGAGTTATCAGAAGAAAGAAAACAGCAGGTCATGTCAGCGATTGAAGAAATCAAGTTAGACGGACTGAAAGAACAGAAATGATGATGAACAGTTATATTATGTCCTTCGGAGCAGGTATAGCAAGTTCCGACTGACAGCAACAGCAATAACTATTGCATAGGTTATAAGCTCTCAATAAGCGTAAAATCAAGGATTTTCCACTTATTGAGGGTAGACCTAAGATAGATTTTACGTTGATGTATAGACATAGTATAAGTCATTTGCAGGAGGATTATTGTGCATACATTTGAATTAAATTGCAACATATCTCCAACCGCTTATAGATACCTGCATGATAATCTTCCGCTTCTTTCTAAAGTAAGTGATTATGTGGAGCGAACCAATTATTACTCTGCTAAAGGTATTATGCAGATTGAGTTAAGAACATATAAGTATGTGAAATATGGTGTGGTAATGGAACGTTATTATGTTGTGCTTCGGTGTAATCCGTCAATCATCATGGGCGATAGCAAAGTATTTTTAGTAGATTTAACAAGGTATGCCCCTGCTGATATTTTAGACAGATTATTAAAGCGGATATATGAGATTAACGAGTTTCGTTATATCCGACTGGATAAACAGCCATTGTCATTGTTTTTGACGAACAGAGCAGATATAGCAGAGGACATACAGGTTGATTTTCCACAGCTTGTAGTATGGCTTTGTAATATGTCTTTCCCTTATGGTTATCGCAATATGAAGCGTACAGGCATTGATAAGGACATAGACAGTTTATATATTGAAAGCTGTTGTTTTTCCAATGGTTCGAGAGCTTTTAACATTTATCACAAGTGGATTGCTTTGATAAATACAGGAAAAGAGATACCAACAGAGGAACAGGAGCAGATACAGCGAACAGTCAGACTGGAAGCACAGATTAAAAAGCAGGGTATCTATAACATGAAGTTACCGACAAAACGCTCAATAGAACCATTTTTAGAAAAGGACTTCTGCCATGAGTATCTAAAGAAAGAAATCCGTAACATATTCGGCATAGAAAAATATGTGAGCAGGAGCAAAGCGGTTGAGTTGATTAACAACAGTTCCTATAAACCATATGATAAGGCGGTTATGGTATCCATTATTGATATGATACAGCATTTCAAAGGTCTGTATGAACTTGAAAAAGCGATTGCAGACACTAATATATATACACCACCGCAATATGGAAATATAAGGTCATTTAAAGAGCGTTGGTTAAAGAAGTTTAAATGTTTAGGCATACAGCCAGTTATTATTCCCGATAGTATGGGGATTGATAAAATACCAAGTATTTATCATTTATTGATAAAAGAAAGCGAGAATTATTATGAGTAAAGAAAAAAGATATGATACCAAATCGGTAAAGGAAATGTTATTGAATAATGCGAGATATGCGTGTTTTGCATTAGGAAGAGCAAACAGTGAAAACACTATATTTGAAGAAGAATTGATTATAAAAGCTATGGATGAGGTGTTAGAAAAGGACACAGGAAGTGAAGAACAATTTAAAAAGTTATTAGGATTATCGTATATGTTACGTGGAATTACAGATAACCTTCGTTTATTCGATAGTGTGTCTAACCAGATTGAGTTTAACGAAAAAGAAGAACCATTTTAATATCATAGAAAGTTGGTGAATTTATGAAGAATGAAAAATTATTGCAGTACAGCAAAGAATTATCCCTGCTGTCACAGTTATTGCAAAGCAAGTTAATAACAGAAACCGAGTATCAGAAAATTAAAACCAAACTGATGAATGAATACAATATTATATCAGATATAACAGCTATGACAGCCTAAAACAAGGCTTCATATAAATTACTATATTATAATTACAGGAGGTACAAGACTATGACAAATCCAACAGTACAGGTTCGTAAAGCAACTAAACAGACAGTAAATAGAAGAAAGGGTGTTCATTTGAACACTCTTAGGGTAGCGGCTTATGCAAGAGTATCAACAGATAGTGAGGAACAGCTTGAAAGCTACCAGTCACAGGTAAAATATTATACGGAGCTTATCAGCAATAATCCCGAATGGCAGTTTGTAGGTGTATATGCTGATGAAGCAATAACAGGAACACAGACCACCAAGAGAGAGGATTTTAACCGTATGGTTAACGATTGTATGAATGGAGATATAGATTTGATTATCGTAAAATCCATATCCCGATTTGCAAGAAATACAGTTGATACCTTACAGTATGTGCGAGCTTTAAAGGAAAAGAGCGTTGCAGTCATGTTTGAGGAAGAAAATATCAACACGCTCACTATGGACGGAGAATTATTACTTACAATCCTTAGTTCTGTTGCACAACAGGAAGTACAGAATATTTCTGAACATGTAAAGTTAGGTCTTTCCATGAAAATGCAGAGAGGGGAAATGGTTGGTTTTAATGGCTGTCTTGGTTATGACTATAATAAAGAAGATAAAACCATTACAGTCAATGAAAAAGAAGCCGAAGCAGTATGCTACATATTCAACAGATATGTTGAGGGTGCAGGCGGTAAAGTCATAGCAAGAGAATTAAAAAATCTTGGATATAAAAATAAGCGTGGCGAAAGCAGTTTCAGTGAGCATGGTGTTATCGGTATTATCAAGAATGAGAAATACAAAGGTGATTTGCTTATGGGAAAGACATTTACAGTTGACCCGATTACCAAACGCAGACTTGATAATATGGGAGAAGCCGACCAGTATTATACAGAAAATCATCATGAAGCCATTGTAAGCAGAGAATTGTGGGATAAAGCAAACGAGATATTAAATAAGCGTAAAGGTTCACATTCAAGAAGCAATGGTAAGCGAGATAAATACAGCAGACAGTATTCTTTTAGCTGTTTATTGAAATGTGGTTTTTGTGGTGGAAATCTCACAAGAAGAACATGGAACTCACGAACAGATTACAAAAAGACAATATGGCAATGTGTAACTGCTACGAAACATGGCAAGAAAGAGTGTCCGTACTGCAAAGGAGTACCCGAAGCACTTATTGAAGAAGCATTTGTAAGAGCATATAACGCATTATGTACTTATGACGGAGAATTTATTGACGGATTTTTGGAGCATGTCAGAGCAGGATTACAAAATAATGATACTGACAGAGAACTGAAAAACCTTAATAAAAAGATTACACGTTTGAAAGAACGCAAGAGCAGTCTTGTAGATATGCGTTTAGATGATAAGATTGATGAAGAAATTTATCAAATCAAAGTAACAGAAATCAATGAGAAAATGGACGGATTGTTATTGCAGAAGCAGTCATTAAAAGATAAAATGCAAGACCAGCAGGACATTAACAAGCGATTGACGGAATTTCAGAATATCATAAGTAAGCATGAAATTTTACAGAAGTTTGACCGCCATGTATTTGAAAGTATCATTGACAGGGTTATAGTTGGAGAAAAAGCGGAGAATGGAGAAATCAATCCATATAAGTTGAAATTTATATTTAAAACAGGATATGAAAAAGATGAGGTTGCAAGTTCGCAACCTTTTTCTTTTGCAAATTCATGTTCCAATGGTAACAACGATTGTGGTATAATTTCTCTACAAGGTGACAACGATACATGTGGAGACGGTTGTCAAATTATCCCTCAAAAAAGATACACCGAAAATTGAGGTGACAATGGAGCCTGATGAAGAGAGTAATTATACACCACAAGAAAAGGCTACTTATTCAAAGATTAAGGAATATGTGAAGGAAAAGTACGGTGTGAATGTGCATACTTCTTATATTGCACAGGTAAAGCGGATGTGTGGTCTGGACATGGGCGAGAACTACAATAAGTCTAAGAAAGGGAATCCTGAGGTAAAGCAGTGCCCGCAGGAGAAGGTGGAGTATATTAAGGATGCGTTGAGGCATTTTAAATTGATTTGAAAGGATGAAAAGACATTCTAGGTAAATGGATAAAATGATAGATAAGATTTTTGAAACAGTAAAGAAATCATTAAATGGAGATAAGCCGTTCTTAAGGAAATTAAGAATACTTAGATACATAGTGTGCATAATAATATTGTTTATTGTATTTTGCAGTTCATATTGGAATGTATTGGAATATATAGATTTGCCATGTGCTCCATTATTGGCTGAAAAATATAGAATGTTATTGCATATAATTGGAATAGTTGGTTTTGTAATCTGGATAGTGTACAATTTGTTATTTCAAAATCTGTATAAAATTTATGATGAGAAATATCATATGAAATTATTATATATAGACATTTTACTTGATTTCCTTTTTACCGTAATTTTTTTACTATATGCAATAAATTTAGGGATAGAGTATGCAAATGGATTAGAGACACGAATAAAAGTACAAGCTTTTATTGCTACTGCATATTTAATCTATGGAGCATTGAGTACATCATATACGTTGCATCGAATTAGATATGAGCGTAATCAGCCTGTTAAATATACCGGATATTGTGACAACGAAGGAAAGGCTATACCGGTTGAAGCAAGAGTTTTTTATAAAGGTAAAGGATACAAAATTGTTAAGTTTCAAGAAATATATAGACTGTTACCATTTGATGAGAAGATAATAACTTCTGGATTGATGAAACTTGAAGATGCTGCGAGTGATGGAGAAGGGAAATTGTTTATATACAAATAAATTGTTTAAAGGAAGGTTGAAATATACCTTCTTTTTTTATACCGTGTGTCCAGCGAAGCTGGACCACACTTGCCGGTGAAAGTCCGGTCACGGTAATCGCCAGTGAGCCGTGTAGCTAAACTCGGTGCGTTGTAGTAATACAGGGTGCTAAGCGAGTGGATAAAGTAACCTCGACAAGAGGAGCGAGCAATCATGCAGACCGTAACATTAAGTGAATTCTGCCGTATCGTTAAAAAGGTCTCTGATAGGAGAGCAAAGAGAAGTTGAGCCTTGGGTATATGGGCGAAAACCATGGAACGTGTGAAGAAACTGGAAAGCAGCACGGAAGAATCTTTCGGTATAGAGGAAGCGGTATGTATGAAAAGTGTGGTTCGGAACTGGAGAGACCCTACCCATCACCAAAAGGTAAAAAGAAAGCGTATAAGCTTGGCGAAATCGTATTTCTGATGGGAGGGA
>ERZ773149.3233-NODE-3233-length-10281-cov-17.200372_pt1 | contig 10281 bp, 9 predicted proteins | sample MGYA00511081_ERZ773149 | MGnify/ENA primary metagenome ERZ773149 (study PRJEB29015, sample SAMEA2737846) | human gut metagenome | biome: human gut; feature: human-associated habitat; material: faeces | place: China | collected 2012 ...
GCCTCTCCCTTTGGGAGAGGTGTCACCGAAGGTGACGGAGAGGGCAAGGACGCTGACAGGAAATTGCAGACACGGCGACAGCATCGCTCTGACAAAAAGTCTGCTTATCGCTGTGTATGAGTTCTGTCGTACTGGCCTTGCCCTCTCAGGCGCTTCGCGCCAGCTCCCCCAGAGGGGGAGCCTTTTGCGGAGAGGTTCGACCCTGCGAGGAACTGAATTATGATTTTAGCCATTGACATAGGCAACACCACCGTCGCCCTCGGGGGCATCCGGGACGGACGTGTATGCTTTGTGGCCCACATGGACACGGTGCGCACCCGCACAGCGGCGGAGTACCGTGCCGAGATGGAAAAGGTGTTCTCTCATCGGAGACACCCGGAAAAGCCCATCCGCTTTGAGGGCGCTGTCCTCACCAGCGTCGTCCCCCAGATCACGGGGGCGCTGGCCGAGTGCGCCCGCCACTACACCGGCAAAAAGCCGGTCATCGTTTCGCCCGACATCCGCACCGGCCTCACGATGGGGGTGCCTGACCCCCACGCCGTCGGCAAAGACCGCCTTGTGGATGCGGCCTACGCGGCGGCGAATTTCCCCCTGCCGGTGGTCACGGTAGACCTCGGCACCGCCACCACGTTCAACGTGATAGATGAGAATAAGGTCTTCCGGGGCGGCGTCATCTGCCCCGGACTTTCCACCGGTCTGCGGGCGCTGGGGGAGCGGTGCGCCCAGCTGCCGCAGGTACATCTTTCTTCGCCCAAAAGCGCGATCGGCGTCGATACCGAGAAGTGTATGCTCTCCGGCTCTGTGCTGGGGACGGCTGTCCTGCTGGACGGCATCACCCAGCGCATCGAGGAAGAACTGGGCCGTCCGGCTACGCTGGTGGTCACTGGCGGTCTGGCAAAGTATGTCATCCCGCTCTGCCGTCACCCGCTCACCTATGACCCCGAGCTGCTGCTGAAGGGGCTGGCTCTCCTTTACCAGCTCAATGCGCCGCAGCATGAGCGTCACCACGAGCCGCGCAGCGACGGTGAGCACCGCCGTCCCCGCCCGACAGGCAGACGCCCTTACAACAACGGCAGCAGCCCCCGCCGCCGCAGCCACAATAACCGCCGTCCCCGCCGGGACGATGAGGCCAAAGCGGGCTGAGCCCTGAAAGGAGAGACCTTATGATGAAATTAGGCATTCTCGGCGCAGGCATGATCGTCCGGGAGTTCCTGCCCTGGCTCACCGGGCCGGAAAGTCCCTTCAAGGTCGAGGCTCTTTGCAGCACGGAGCGGAGCGCCGGTGCAGCACAGGCCCTCTGCGACCAGTATGGTGTGCCGCGCCACACCACAAGCTACGACGAACTGCTGAGCTGGGTGGACGTTGTGTATATCGCCGTGCCGAATATCCTGCACGTAAAATATACCCGTGCCGCTCTGGAAGCGGGCCGCCACGTCATCGTCGAAAAGCCGATGGCCCCCACGGCGGCGCTGGCCGAAGAGCTGGCCGAGCTGGCCAGGAGCAAAAAGCTCTTCCTCTTCGAGGCTGTCACCACGCAGTATCAGGACAACTACGCCAAGATCCGTGAGGTGCTGCCCAAGGTAGGCGCCGTCACGATGGTGCAGTGTAATTTCAGCCAGTATTCCAGCCGGTATCATGATTTCTGCGCCGGCAAGGTCTGGCCGTCCTTTGACCCGGCCTGCGCCGGCGGCGCGCTGATGGACCTGGGCGTCTACAATGTCAGCTATGTGGTGGGCCTCTTCGGTTCGCCCAACAAGGTCCACTATGCGGCCAATGTCACCCGGGGCATCGACACCAGCGGCGTGCTGACGATGGAGTATCGCAGCTTCAAGGCCGTGAGCATCAATGCCAAGGACAGCAGTTCCCCGGCCCGGTACATCATTCAGGGTACCAAGGGGTATCTGCTCCAGAAATCCACCGCCAACTTCTGCGGCGGCGTCACCTTCCACCCCTATAAGGGCAAGGAAGAACACTTCAACCTCAGCGCAGGCCGTCCCCGGCAGGCGGCGGAGTTCCACGCCTTTGCCCGCGCCATCGAGAGCGAGGATATGGAGCTTTGCAGCCGGATGCTGGACACCTCGGTGGCCGTCAGCCGTGTGCTGGAAACGGCCCGCCGCGATGCGGGCATCCGCTTCACTACTGATTTATAATGCTATCCCCGGGAGTTCCCTGACAAAACATCCCGTATATTTCAGACTGTATTCTACAAAAGACCCCGTGTATTTCACGGGCAGGTTTGCGCCGTATCCGACAATTTAGGGCGGAACGGCAGCAAGGAGGAAAACTGAATTATGAAAAAGAATGACATTCGCACCCTCACCCGGCTGGCACTGCTGGTCGCCATTGAGCTGGTCATGAAGGCCGTCGGCCTGGGCAGTGTCCCTGTAGGCCCGCTTTACATGAGCTTTTTGACCCTGCCGATCGCCGTGGGTGCCATCACCATGGGTCCCGCCGCAGGCGCTATCCTCGGCGGCGTGTTCGGCGCCGTGAGCTTCTATGACGCCGTCACCGGCGCTTCCGCCATGACCGGTGCGCTGTTCCAGGTCAGCCCCGTCAACACCTTCATCCTCTGTGTGGGTATGCGTGTGCTGATGGGCGTGTGCGTCGGCCTTATCTTCAACGCTGTCAAGAATTTCGATAAGCCCGGCACCTGGAGCTACATCGTCAGCGCCATGTGCGCCCCGGCCCTCAACACCCTGTTCTTCATGGGCTACATCGTGCTGGCCTTCTACGGCTGCGATTACGTCCAGAACCTCGTGTCCGTCAAGGGCGCAGCCAACCCCCTGATGTTCGTCGTCCTGCTGGTCGGCGTGCAGGGCGTGGCCGAGTTCCTTGTCTCCGGCATCCTGGGCGGCATCGTCGCCCGCGCTGTCCACAAGTTTTTGAAGTAACAGGCGGTGTCGGTCAGGGACATCCGCTGATATAAAGTTTACAAGCCCCTCCCCCGGCAAAAATGCTGAGGGAGGGGCTTTTGTGTTGATTTTAGCCTACTGGTGCGGTATACTTATAATACTTTATTCAAAAGAAGGAGGCGGCGGAAAATGCCCATCGGCCCCAGCAGACCCCTGAATTTAGCAAAGCCGGAGTCCATCGACATCCGGCAGGCCGCGCGGTATTTCGGCGCGCGGGGCGAGGCTGACGGCGCTACCCTCACCCTTCTGGAAAAGTGTGCTGCGCCCCTTCTCGCCGCCGCCACGCCCCGGGCCGTCTGGCTCGAGGCCGACGTGGAGAGCCTCACGCGGGCCGGTATTTTGAAGGGGGAGGACATCTTCCGGCATCTGGAAGGGTGCAGTGAGGCCCTGCTTCTGGCCGTGACGGTCGGCCCCGGCGTGGACGGACAGATACGCCGGGCCGGTGTGGGCGACATCGCCGCCGGTGTGGCGTCGGACGCCATCGGCTCTGTGCTGGCCGAACAGGCTGCGGACGCCGCCGAGGCCGAGCTGCGGCAGTGGGCCGCAGAGCAGGACAAGTACCTCACGGGCCGTTTCTCGCCGGGCTACGGCGACTGGCCCATCGGGGTGCAGCCGCTGGTGGCGGCGGCACTGGACACTGCCCGCCGGGCCGGGCTCTGCGTGACCGAAAATGACCTGATGACGCCCCGCAAGAGCGTGACCGCTCTGCTGGGCCTGAGCGACCACCCGGTGAAAGGACGTCTTGCCGGGTGCGGACACTGCGTGCTGAACACGCGGTGCGAATATAGAAAGAGGGGCAAGACCTGTGCAAGCGAATGAACTGTTTACCCAGCCGAATACCATCCTCCTCGACGGCGGCATGGGGACCATGCTGCAGGCGGCGGGCCTGAAACTGGGCGCACGGCCTGAGGAACTGAACATCACCGACCCGCAGCTCATCGAGAGCATCCACAGCCGGTACGCCGCCGCAGGCAGCCGCATCATCAATGCCAACACCTTCGGCGCGTCGGCCCATAAGCTGGCGGGCAGCGAATACACGCTGGAAGAGATCATTGCGGCGGGCATCGCCAACTGCAAGCGGGCCTGCGCCCCCTACGGCGCACTGGCCGCGCTGGACGTCGGCCCGCTGGGCGAACTGCTGGAGCCCAACGGCACGCTGGCCTTTGAAGACGCTGTGGCCGAGTATGGCCGCATCGTCCGGGCGGGCGTCGCCGCCGGGGCCGATCTCGTCTTTTTTGAGACCTTCACCGACCTGTACGAGCTGAAAGCCGCCCTGCTGGCCGCGAAAGAGAACTGCGGCCTGCCCATCCTCGCCAGCATGAGCTTTGAGGCAGGCGGGCGCACCTTCACCGGCTGCACCGTCGAGAGCTTCGCCGTCACGGCCCGGGGCCTCGGGGCCAACGCCGTGGGCATCAACTGCTCCCTCGGCCCGAAAGAAATTTTCCCCATGGCGAAGCGGCTGGCCGAGGCTCTGCCCGGCGATTTCCCGGTCTTTGTCAAGCCGAATGCGGGCCTGCCCCGCGCCGACGGCAGCGGCTACGACATCACGCCCCAGCTCTTTGCCATGGAGATGAAGCCCTACCGCGATCTGAAGCTCTTTGCGGCGGGCGGCTGCTGCGGCACCACCCCCGATTTCATCAAGCTGCTGAACGGCGTCTTCGCCGACTGCAAGCCGGGCCGCCCCGCCCACGCCATGCCCTCGGTGCTCTGCTCGCCGATGGACTTCGTCACCGTGGACGGCATCACCGTGGTGGGCGAGCGCATCAACCCCACCGGCAAAAAGCGGTTCCAGCAGGCCCTGCGCGAGGGCGACATGAACTACATCCTCGAGCAGGCCGTCAGCCAGTCCGAGGCCGGTGCGCAGGTGCTGGACGTCAATGTGGGCGCGCCCGGCGTGGACGAGCCCGCCGTCATGGAGCAGGTGGTGAAGGCGTTGCAGAGTGTCGTCAGCCTGCCCTTGCAGCTGGATTCCTCCCACGCAGACGCCCTCGAGCGGGGCCTGCGGGTCTACAACGGCAAGCCCATCGTCAACTCGGTGAACGGCGAGACCGAAGTGCTGGAGCGCGTCCTGCCCCTCTGCAAAAAGTACGGCGCGGCCGTCGTCGGCCTCGCCATCGACGAGCGGGGCATCCAGCCCAGCGCCGACGCCCGGTTTGAGATCGCAAAACGGGTGGTGGACGCGGCGCTGGCCCACGGCATCCCCCGGGAAGATATTTATATCGACTGCCTGACCCTCACCGCCAGCGCCCAGCAGCAGGACGTTCTGGCCACTGTGGAGGCGCTGGCCCGCTGCAAGAAGGAACTGGGCGTCCGCACCATCCTCGGCGTGTCCAACATCAGCTTCGGCCTGCCCTGCCGCCCCTATCTGAACACCACTTTCCTCACCATGGCCATGTACGCGGGCCTCGACCTCGCCATCATGAATCCTTCCAGCGAAGAGATGATGGCGGCGGTCTACTCTTACAACGTCCTCACCAACCGCGACAAGCAGAGCATGGCCTACATCGCCCGCTATGCCGATAAAGTCCCTGCCAGCGCCGCGTTGAAGCAGGCCCAGACGGCCCAGGCGTCTCAGACGTCAAACACCCCGGCGGAGGCGGATGCAGCTCACAGCGGCCCTTTTGCCGCGCTGATGCAGGCGGTGGAAAAGGGCCTCAAGGGGGAAGCCGCCGCCCGCACCCACACCCTGCTGGACGAAAACGAGCCCCTGACGCTGGTGGACGAGGCCCTCATCCCGGCGCTGGACGTCGTGGGTGAAAAGTACGAGAAGGGCAAGCTCTTCCTGCCCCAGCTGTTACAGGCCGCCAGCGCCGCACAGGCCGCCTTTGAAGAGATCAAGACTGCCATCGCCAAGCGTGGCGGGGCCGGGGCCAGCAAGGGCCGCATCGTCCTCGCCACCGTCAAGGGCGATGTCCACGACATCGGCAAGAACATCGTCCGCGTCATCCTCGAGAACTACGGCTTCGAGGTCATCGACCTTGGCCGCGATGTGCCGGTGGAGACGGTGGTGGACACTGTCCGGGAGAAGGATGCCCACCTCGTGGGGCTCTCGGCCCTGATGACCACCACCCTCAAGAGCATGGAGGAGACCATCGCGGCCCTCCATGCGGCAAAGCTCGACTGCAAGGTGATGGTGGGCGGCGCTGTCCTGACGCCCGAGTACGCCGAGAAGATCGGCGCGGACTGGTACGCCAAGGATGCCAAGCAAAGTGCCGATATTGCCAAGAAATTCTTCGGCGAGTCATAAAAACAGAGCAAGAGCCGGTGCATCTGCACCGGCTCTTTTGGCGTTTACTGTTCGTATTGGCTATGATCCACCAGCGCCATGATGCGCTCCGGCGGGGCGGAGAGGCAGGCCGGGGCATCGGGTTCGGCTACGGAGAGGGTCGTCTTGCTCACCTTCCACCACAGACGGGTGGTGCCGTCCGGCAGCTGGAAGATGAGGTTCCAGTCGAAGGGGTTCTCGCTGGCCGAGAGCAGCTCCACCGGCAGGGCGTTCTCTGCGCCCGGGGCGCAGGGGGCGAAGTCGTGGGCGCGGATGCCCACGGCGGTGCAGCCCTCCGGCACCTCAGCGGCGAGGTGCAGCAGACTCTCACAGCCTGCGAGGCGGACGCTGTGGGCGTCTACCCGGGTGCAGGGCAGGATGTTCTTGCAGCCGGTCAGCCGGGCCGCAGCGGTGCTGCCCGGGTCGGCAAAGACCTCTTTCGTGGTGCCGGTGCGGAGTACCTGCCCGCCGTCCATGACGATCATGTCCCGGCACAGGCGGTAAGCCTCGTCCCGGTTGTGGGTGACGAGGAGGGCTGTGCCGTCGAAACCCGCCAGCAGACTGCCCACTTCGCCCTCCACCTCCTCGCGGAGGTAGCTGTCCAGTGCGCTGAACGGCTCGTCCAGCATCAAGATCTTCGGCTTGCCCACAAGGATACGGGCCAGCGCGGTGCGCTGCTGCTGTCCGCCGGAAAGCTCTGCCGGGCGGCGGCTGGCCAGTTCTTCCAGCCGCAAGGCCCGCAGCATCCCGGCGCAGCGGGCCTTGCGGGCGGCTTTGTCCTTTTCGGCTTTCAGGCCGCAGAGGATGTTCTGCTCCACGGTCATATTCGGGAAGAGGGCGTAGTTCTGGAAGAGCAGGCCCACGCCCCGCTGCTGGGGCGGCAGGTCGATGTGCTGCCCGCTGTCGAACAGCACCCGCCCGTCCAGCACGATGCGGCCCTTGTCGGGCTTCACGATGCCCGCAATGCAGCGCAGTGTCATGCTTTTGCCGCAGCCCGACGCGCCCAGAATGGCCGTGGCGGTGTTCCCGGCGGTGAAGTCGGAGCGGAGGGTGAAGCCGTTCAGCTTTTTCTCGATGTGTACTTCCAGGCTCATGCGCGGCCACCTGCTTTCTGCTTTTTCTCCAAGAGGTTCACAGCCAGCAGCACCACGGCAGAGATGACGATGTCCACCAGCACCCACCGCATGGCACCGGCCTCATCGTTGGTGCGCCAGAGCTGGTAGACCGTGGTGGCGATGGTGGCCGTCCTGCCCGGGGTGTAGCCCGCGATCATGCTGGTAGCACCGTACTCACCCAAGGCCCGGGCAAAGGCCAGCACCGTACCGGCCAGAATGCCCTGTCGGCAGCAGGGCATCCGCACCCGCCAGAATATCCATGCGTTGGACTGTCCCAGCGTCTGGGCCGACCAGGCCAGCGTCTCGTCAAAGCTCTCGAAGGCGCCCCGGGCGGTGCGGTACATCAGCGGGAAGGCCACCACGATGGACGCAAAGATGGCGCTGTACCAGTTCATGACCAGCTTGACGCCGAAATGCTCCATGAAGAAGATGCCCAGCGGCCGCTTTGCGCCGAAGAGCAGCAGCAGAAAATAGCCCACCACCGTGGGCGGCAGCACCATGGGCAGGGTGAGCACCACGTCCAGCACGCCCTTGACGGTGCGGGGCAGCTTTGCGATATAATAGGCGGCAAAAATGCCGAGGAAGAACACTGCTGCGCAGCTGATGAGCGCGATGCGCAGGCTGTTCCAGAGGGGATACCAATCCATAAATGATACCTCGAATGTTGGGGGCCTTAAGGCTCTCCCTTTGGGAGAGCTGGCGAGCGAAGCGAGACTGAGAGGGCAAGCCCGTTGAGACAGTTCCGGTGCACAGCGATAGGTAGACTCTTTGTCAGAGCGATACTATCGCCGTGCCTGAGCTTCTCCGTCAGCGTCCTTGCCCTCTCCGTCACCTGCGGTGACACCTCTCCCAAAGGGAGAGGCTTTTGCTCACGGTCAGGCTGACCTTACATTGCCGTGAAGCCCACGCCCTCGAACACGGTGGCGGCACGGTCAGTCTGCAGATAGGCCAGGAACTCTTTGGCGGCCTCGGCGTTGGGAGCGGCCTTCAGCACAGCGGCGGGGTAGATGACCTGACCGCACATCTCGGCGGTAGCCTTGTCCACGGGGGTCAGACCGGCGCTGTAAGCGTCGGTGCAGTAGACGACACCGGCGTCCACACTGCCCTCGCTGATCTGGGTGGTGACTTCCTTGACGTTGGAGCCGTAGGTGATGACACCGGCAGCAGCCAGAGCCTCTTCGTCGAGGTCATAGTAGGCCAGGATCTTCTGGGTGTACTGGCCCACAGGCACATCGCTGTTGCCCATGCAGAACAGGATGTCCTGAGCCTTCAGGTGCTCGGCCAGAGCGTCGAAGCTGTCGATGCCCTTGTCGCTGCCCTCAGGCACACAGAGGACGACCTTGTTTTCCAGCAGGTCCACACGGGTGGAGGGGTCCACGAAGTCCAGACCGTCGGTGTTCACGTCGGCAGAAGAGGTGATGTCCAGCTGGTTCATCTGCTTCTGACCGGCAGAGAGGAAGAGGTCGCAGTCAGCGCCCTCCTGGATCTGGGTCTTGAGAGTACCGGAGGAATCAAAGTTGAAGCGGAAGGTGACGCCCGGGTTCTCGGCAGAGTAGTCTTGGGCGATGGCGTTCAGGGTCTCGGTCAAGGAGGCAGCGGCGAAGACGATGAGCTCGACGCTCTCGCCAGTAGCCTCGGAAGCAGCTGCGGAAGAGACAGTGCTGGAAACCGCGCCGCCGCAGGCGGTCAGGGCAGCAGCAGCGCCGACTGCGCCGACCACGGACAGAAAGCTGCGGCGGGAAATGAGATCGGGTTTCATGAATTTTCTCCTTCTATAGTGGTTAAAATTCCCTCATATAGGTTCACGTCCCAGCAAGCCGGAGCGGGACAGCAATTTACTTGCGGGCGCACTCGCCGTCCAGACCGGCGGCGATGCGGACGCCGTGCTCGAGGCTGGGCAGGATGTACTCGAGGTTCTCCTTCACGGCTTTCGGGCTGCCCGGCAGGTTGACGATGAGCGTCTTGCCGCGCAATACACTGGCGGCGCGGCTCAGCATCCCGCGGGGAGTGATGGAAAGGCTGTGGTACCGCATGGCCTCGGCGATGCCGGGGGCGTTGCGGTCGGCTACGGCATAGGTGGCCTCGGGGGTAATATCCCGGGGCGAGAAGCCGGTGCCGCCGGTGGTCAGGATAAGGTTCACCTGACGGCCATCGGCCAGACGGATGAGCTGTGCTTTCAGCGCCTTGGCCTCGTCGGGCAGGAGCATCGTCTCTTCCACCACATAGCCTGCGGCGGTGAGCATCTCCACGATGAGGGGGCCGCTCTTGTCCTCCCGCTCGCCCCGGCTGCCCTTGTCGGACAGGGTGATGACCGCAGCGCGCAGCGGCGGATCTTCCGGCGGGGGCAGAAGGGTCACTTCGTCGCCGACATGAATCTCGCCGCCCTTCAGCACCCGGGCAAATACGCCCTCCCGGGGCATGATGCACTCGCCGGTCTGCTGCTTGATGACGCAGTCGTTGTGGCACTCCTTGCCGATCTGGGTCATCTCCAGCACCACATCGCCGATGGCGAAGCGGCTGGTGACGGGCAGGCTGCGGAAGTCGAAGCCCTCGATGACGAGGTTTTCGCCGAAGGCACCATAGTCCACCCAGATCTTCTTGCGGAACGCCTCGATTTTTTCGGCGCTGAGCAGGCTCACCTGCCGGTGCCAGTTTCCGCCGTGGGCGTCGCTCACGATGCCCCATTCCGGGGTCAGGACAGCACTTGGCACCTCGGTCTTGACGGTGCCGCGCTTGGGGCTGGTGCAGATCGCCAGAATTTTTCCCATAGTAATTTATCCTCCGATACGGTACATCCCGCGGGTGGCGGGCATGGAATTGTCTCCGAAATGATGTTCCCGGGGTTTCGACCAGATGGTCTCCCGGATGGTCTGTAAAAGCTCCTCGTCGGCTGCGCCGCCGCGCAGCAGGGTGCGCAGGTCGCAGCCCGTCTCGCTGGCAAGGCAGGGGCGCAGAAAGCCCTGACTGGTCAGCCGCACCCGGTTGCAGG
>ERZ773149.3235-NODE-3235-length-10274-cov-3.436050_pt1 | contig 10274 bp, 9 predicted proteins | sample MGYA00511081_ERZ773149 | MGnify/ENA primary metagenome ERZ773149 (study PRJEB29015, sample SAMEA2737846) | human gut metagenome | biome: human gut; feature: human-associated habitat; material: faeces | place: China | collected 2012 ...
CAAAGGCAAATCCGCTCGAGTATGCCAAGATGGCACGCGAGTATATCAAGAAAACCGCAGGTATCTAATTACAGACTGTAAAAGCAGAGAAAAGAGAAAACAGAAAACAGCATACGTGCTGACTGATAGGAGGAAATAAAAATGACTAAGATGACGAAACGAATTGGTGCAGCAATGCTTAGTACAGCGCTGCTTCTGGGCGCACTGACCGGCTGCGGTGGCAATACCTCGTCATCGACGGACGGCGATAACGCTGCAACCGCTTCTACCGAGAATCCGCACATCACCGTTGTTCTGAAAACCTTGGCTTCCGAGTACTGGGCCTATGTAGCCAAGGGATGCGAGCAGGCTGGCAAGGATCTCGGCGCTGAGGTTGATGTACAGGGTGCGACCTCGGAGACCGCGTACGACGAACAGCTCTCCATGATCGAAACCGTACTGAACGCAAGCGGCACGGATGCAATGGTCGTTGCACCGCTGCAGTCCGAGACGGTTGCAACCCAGATCGCAAATGCGGAAATTCCGATCATTGCGATTGACACCAACGTAGAATCCGATAAGGTTCTGAGCTTTGTAGGCTTCGATAACGAGGCTATGGCCTCCATGGGCGGCGAAGCTGCAGTAGAAGCAGCTAAGGATGCCGGCTGGGATACTATCACCGCGATTGGTATTGCGGGTGTACAGGGCGACTCCACCTCCGAAGCACGCATGGGCGGCTACAAGAAAGGCGTTGAAAAGGCTGGCGGCACTTATCTGGATGCGGAGACCCAGTACGCTGACGGTGTATCCGACAAAGCTGTAACCGCAATGGAAGCGATCATCCAGAGCCATCCGGAGGGTATTGCGATCGTTGTCTGCAATAATGACGACATGGCCGTCGGCGCTGCACGTGCAGCAGCTTCCTATCCGGCTTACAAGAACACCATCTTCGTTGGCTGTGGCGGCAATGTTGCAGCACTCGATGCAATCCTTGCAGGTCAGGAGACCATGACTGTTGCTGTTGACGGCTACGACGTAGGCTACCGCGGTGTTCAGGCAGCAGTTGACGCACTGAACGGCAAGACCCTTGATAAGTTTATCGCTTCTACCGCTTCTATCGTAACTGCCGACAACGCAGAAGAGCAGAAGGCGATCGTTGAAAAGAAACAAAACGGCTAAACCGAATTCTGTCATCACAGATCCGTAAAAGCAGGCGGGCATATGTGCAAGCGTGTGCCCGCTTCTTCATTTTGTGAAAGAAAAGAGTGAAAAGATGAGTGAATACGTAGTAGAACTGAAAAACGCGACCAAGCGTTTTCCGGGCGTAGTGGCTCTGAAAAACATGCAGCTTTCCGTCAAGCCGGGCGAGATCCTCGGCCTGATCGGTGAGAACGGCGCAGGCAAATCTACGCTGATCAAGGTGCTGACTGGTGTACATCAGGCAGACGAGGGTCAGATTTATGTAGACGGCGTCGAGCAGCATTTCAAGGACCCGAACGATTCGGCAGCGGCTGGCATCGCGTGCGTATATCAGGAGCTTAACATTGAGAAGCTGCTGAGCATTACTGACAACATTTTCATCAACAAGTGGATCAAAAAGGGTACTCTGCTGGATTACCCGACCATGCATAAAAAGGCAAAGGAAGTTATGGCTTCGCTCGGTCAGGACGTAGACCCGACCAAGCCGGCAGGTAACTTTGGTATGGGCGTACAGCAGATGATCGAGATCGCAAAGGCGGTTCTGATCAACGCAAAAATGATTATTATGGACGAGCCGACCTCCTCTCTGGGCGAGAAAGAGGTTGAGCAGCTGATGAAGACGTGCCGTGAACTGAAGGCACGCGGCATCGGCATCGTCTTTGTATCCCATAAGCTGGAGGAGCTGTTCGAGCTGTGCGACCGCGTTGAGGTTATCCGTGACGGTGAGTTCATCGCAACCAAGCCGATCAATCAGTGGGATAATGACTCCCTGATCACCGCAATGGTAGGTCGTTCGCTGGATAACCAGTTCCCGAAGGAATTCGGCACCAAGTCCAAGGAGCCGATGCTTGAGGTTGACAGCGTTGTTGAGGCAGGCGTCCTGAACAATGTATCCTTCAAGGCATACGGCGGACAGATTCTGGGCTTTGCAGGTCTGGTCGGCGCCGGTCGTACCGAGATTATGCGCGCAGTATTCGGCGCAGATCCGATCGACAGCGGCAAGATCAAGATCAAGGGCAAGGAAGTACATATCAAGTCCCCGCGTCAGGCGATCCATCACGGCATTGCGTTCCTCACCGAGGACCGTAAGGGACAGGGTCTGGTACTGGCTCAGACCATTCGCACCAACCTGATTCTTGCTAACATGAAGGGCTTCTCTTCGGGCTTGTTCCTGAACGAAAAGAAGATCCTCGAGGCAGGCGAGCAGAACATTGCGTCGCTGCGCATCAAGACCCCGTCGATCGACGAGATCGTAGGCCAGCTGTCCGGTGGTAACCAGCAGAAGGTCGTAATCGGCAAGTGGGTCAACACGGATGCAGAGATCTTTATCTTTGACGAACCGACCCGTGGTATCGACGTCGGCGCAAAGGTCGAGGTTTACAACGTAATGAACAGCCTTGTCAAGCAGGGCAAGTGCGTTATCATGGTATCTTCGGAAATGCCTGAGATCCTCGGCATGTCCGACCGCGTAATCGTAATGCGCGGCGGCGAAGTAATGGCCGAAGTAGACCGTGACAGCGAACATTTCAATCAGGAAGACCTTATGAGGGCAGCTTGGGGAGGTAAATTAGATGACTAAATCGAAGAAATCCAGCAGTTTGATGTCTTATGCTGGTACTTTTGGCGCACTGGTAATCCTTTGTGTAGTTCTGGCGATCGCTTCGCCGAACTTCTTTAAGTATTCCAACATGATGTCTGTTCTCAAGCAGACCTCGTTCAATGCACTGGTATCCACCGGTATGCTGCTCTGCCTGATCACCGCCGGCATCGACCTGTCCGTAGGTGCGAACGCAACGTTCGCTGCCTGCCTTGCAGGTATGCTGGTTAACAAGGGCATGAACAATCCGGTTCTGCTGCTGGTTGTTGCCATCGTTGGCGGCACCCTGATCGGTTGGATCAACGGTATGCTTCTTACCCGTCTGCACCTGCCGCATCCGTTCGTATCTACCCTCGGTATGAAGAACGTACTGTGGGGCGGTGCGCTGATCATCACCAACTCTCAGATGGTATCCTTCTCCGGTAATGATGCTGTTATGTGGCTCGGTTCTTCGACCGTAGCCGGCTTCCCGGTATCCTTTATCGTAGTACTTGTCATCTACGTTATCATGCACATCCTGCTGACCAAGACCGCTCTGGGCCGTTCCATCTACTGTGTAGGCGGCAACCCGGAAGCAGCTCGTCTGTCCGGTATCAACTCCGCTAACGTGCTGACCTTCTGCTACACCCTGTCCGGTTTCATGGCAGCTCTGGCTGGTATCGTTTCCATCGGTCGTTCCGGTATCTGCAACGGCGTTAACGCAATCCAGCCGTACGATACCGACGCGATCGCAGCCTGCATCATCGGCGGCGCATCCTTCATGGGCGGCAAGGGCACCATGGTTGGTACCATGCTCGGCGCACTGATCATCGCTGTTCTGCGTAACGGCTTCTCCCTGCTGTCCGTTTCTTCGGCAGTACAGAACCTCGTACTCGGCCTGGTTATCATCGGCGCCGTACTGCTCGACGTTACTCGTGAGCGCATGGCTGCTAAGGCTCGCCGTCTGGCTGCTAAGTAATTTTTGACACTATCCATCTCTCTACTCTTTTTCACAGAGGAGTCTGCGGTATGCAGACTCCTCTATCTTTTTATATAAAATCAAAGGTGGACAATCCCTGTCCACCTCGTTTGCTATAATATACCTGTAAACTACTGTTCAATAGCCAGAACATTCCGCACGATCACGTTGATCCGCTCGATGCTTTCGAGCGGGAGGTCGCGGATCTGGTCGCACACCTGTGCGATGACGGCATCTTTTGCATTATCTACTGGCTGCGGATCGGCAAACAGCTCCGCCAGTGAAATGTCGAGCGCTCGCACGATCTTTTCCAGTGTTTTTATCGTCGGACTTTTCAGTCCGCGCTCTAAATGCCCAAGAAAAGCCGGGTTGATTTCCGCCTGCAAAGCCAGCGTTTCCTGGCTCCAGCCGCGTAAATTACGGAAATATCGAATTCGCTCGCCTACATTGACTTCGCAATACATCATCGTCACCTGCCCTTTGATACTAGGTTATCTTGACAATTAGTATTGCGCAAAATACAATAAGTATTGTATAATAATACCCATGGGTAGCATCACACACCACACAACTACCCAAATATGAATGGGGGGATAAAATGAGCAAGATTTGTTTGAATTGTGGCAACGAAGTTGAGGACACTGCGCATTTCTGTAATATCTGCGGCACAGAGATGAACGAGCAGACCTGCGCATCTAACACACCGCCTGAACCGGAGCCTGCTCCGCCAACAGAGCAGATTTGTCCGTCGTGCGGAAAAACCGTGCCAATCGACTCGAAATTCTGCCGGTATTGCGGTGCAGCACTGCAAAAAGAGTCGCAGAAACCGCCGGAGGCTGAGCAGGCAAACACACACAACGAACAGCAGAATACCACAGGCGATAATCCTTCTCAATCGGAGAATACCGCACAGGCACCGCCCAATACAGGCGGAAATCCTGTGCCGTCAGCAGAGTCCCACGGCATCAACTGGAAAGCAATCGGCAGCGCGATCAGTACGATTGTTACGATCATCATTTTGATCTATATGTTTACCAATCACCCGGTTTCTGATGTAAAAAGTATCGTATTCGATGACTGGGGTGTCATTGAAATCGGTGAAGCTGCCGAACATTCTCTGAGCGATCCGGAATGGACCTCTTCCAAAATCGACAGCAAGCATTATTATGTAACCGTTTCCGGCTACTATATCGAAGGCGGGGAAGAATGTCGATCACCTTTGAAGCCACCTACAGCGGCAGCCATGTGTACGCACAGGCCATAAGCTGCCGCTGGGACGGCGATACTTATTCCGATAATTTATCTATTTCAGCTGCTATGGCAGCCATCTACAGTTAAAAGAGGGATTTAATATGTTTTGTGATAAATGTGGAAAAGAATTAGCACCGGGCAGTATATTCTGTCCTAACTGCGGTGCTAAACAACTGGAGGAAGAACCATCGGCAGAGATGTCCGCATCATCATCTGTATCGCCTGTCCGAGAAGCCCCGTCTTCACAGCCGTCAAACCAGCAGTCAGCAGAGCGCACTACATCCCCGAAACATGTCACAGATGAATCCGTATATCGCAAGATTATATGTAACAATGCAGATTATTATCTAAGTCAGTTCCAAAATATTCTATACGGTGAAAAAAACAAGATGAACTGGGCATCGTTCTTTCTCTCACTGTATCATGCCGCTTACCGTGGTGTCTGGCGCGAATGGCTACGTGCAGTCATGTGGTCGCTCCTAATTGCAATCGGTTCCGGTTTGATTGCGAGCGCTACGATTGGTTACTATCCGGGTGTTGCTATTTTCTTTGTAGTCATCGCAATCTGTGGCGGAATCTGGTGGATCATTGCCAATATTCTATTCGCTAAAAATTTTAATCGCGTATATCTGGAACATGTTGAAAAGAAAATCGCGCAACAGGACTTCACGCCTGATCCATCCGGAGGACGTGTTGTTGCATCGATTTTTGCCTATGCAGCAGGCTATACGATGGTCGGCATTATTATCGGTGCACTCAGCGTCGGCAGTTTGATGACAGGATCGGATGATTCGACGTATGACGATACGGATATCAACGACTCCTCTGCTTACGATGGAGCCGCTGAGGATCACGATAATACAGCTGCTACCGCGCCGGATACCTCCGGTTCGATTATCGGTACGGATATTTATGATTATCTCGGCCATTGGACAGTGGATATGACCAACTCGGCCTTGGATGCTTCGGTCAGCTTTGATCTGGAGAGCAATAATGATATCCTGTGCTTTTCCGCCGAGGCTGTCTGGGGACAGGGCGACCGCGTGACCAAAATCGGCACGACCTCGCTCGATATGAACGAGGCCAATATGCAGGCCTACGGGACCTATTGCGACAATTTGAGCAACACCGGGACGGTCGTTCTGGATTTCGAGAACGGCGAGCTGTATCTGACACTCGTCGGCAATGCCGATCACGCCTGGGATATTTCCATGCAGCATGAGCATTGCTCGCGCGGACAGACCGATGCGCCCGGCGCGCTTACGGATGGTGTCACGCAATCCATTGAACAGCGCCTCAATGATGAAGCGGAATTTGCCAGCATGCTGCAAGGACAGATCATCGATCGCGAAAATTGGCGAAGCTATGAGTATCTGTTGCTCGATACCATGGCAGACCGCAATGACTATTCTTCGCTGTCCTCTGTCGGCACCTTTGAAGGAACCGACTCGATGACTGGCGTTTCCGTCTACCAGATCACACAGGCTGAAATGGAGCAGTGGATGCAGGAAAACTACGGCGCGGATGTGGCTGATACGCAGCCGGATGTTGCGATATATGCAAACGGATATTATACGGCCTACGGCAGTCAGGGTTTTATCGGAGATACTGTCAGCCTGCTGGCTGCATACGAGCTGCAAAGCGACACCTACTATGTGCAGTTCAGTAAGCAAAACGAAGCAACGATGGATGATGATGGCCGCGGATACGCGGTGGTCCATTTTTCGGATGAATACGGCGTTTGGCAGGTCTGGGAGCTTGGCTGGGATACGGAGTCGATTTCCGAGCAATCTCTTGCAGCCTATAAAAATTAAAGGAGTGTAAAATGATGAAAAAGAAACTAATCGCCACATTACTGGCCGCAACGGTCGCCGTGGGTGCCATGCCCTCTGCAGGTGCCCTGCTGGATGGTTTTACTGCCTCTCGTACGTACAGCAACCAGTTTACCGATGTGCCGACGAATGCCTGGTACTACAATTCGGTCAAAACCGCGTATGAGCTGGGGCTGACCTCTGGTACAAGTGCAACCACCTTCTCCCCAAAGAAAAGCGTCAATGTAAATGAAACGACTGCATTTCTCGCACGCATTCATGCTGTATATAATGGAAACGAAATCACCGGACAGCCCGATGCAAGCTGGTCGAGCAAATACTACGACTATGTAACCGACTTTATCGATTCCGGTTATATGGGTGACGGGCTGTATGAATTGGCTGCTGAACCTCGCTGGGAATTTGCCTATCAGCTGAGTAAGGCACTCCCCGATTGCGAGTATACCGAAATCAACTATATTCCCGACGGACAGATTCCCGATCTACCTGTGAGCCAGTACGGCTATGATGTGGTAAACCGCATTTATATGCTCTATCGTGCGGGTATCCTGTCCGGCAATGATGCGTACGGTACTTTCGCGCCAAACTCGAATGTCACCCGTGCTGAGGTAACGGCAATCATCTCTCGTATGATCGACCCTGCTCAGCGTAAAACCTTTACATTAAAGGATAAGCCAGTAACTGTCAGCCTTGCCAACTATATCGGTGAATGGTATTTTAATGACTGGCCAAACAGTGGTCTGGAAATAATCAAAAACGGCAACGATTATTACCTTTCTCTGGGTATCGTACAAGGTATGGGATATCGTACTAATGGTACGCTTGATCCAGTAAAGTTGGTTTCCAAGGGAACTTATTATGAAAGCCTGCGTTTCGATACTCGTGGTGGTTCAACTGCAATAGCGAAAATCCGCCCGGAAGGCAATCAGCTAGTAGTATCTTGCACGGAATACGGTACAAGCAGCTTATCGTTGAATATGTCCGGCAGATACTGCAGCAGAGGATAATTACAGATTCATCTCAAAAAACTCCATAATCCCCGCTTTGAGCACCCTCCACTCCCTGCCGACTTTCACGGCAGGGAGTTCTTCGTTTGCGATCATCTTGCGGACCTGCTGGCGCGTTGTCTTGAGCAGGACGGCCGTTTCTTTGACGGTTAGGATTTCATCGTTCGACATGGTAAAACCTCCTTGACATGGGTGAAAGCACATTTCACTTTAATTTATGTATACTTATTCTAATGTTGGCGATTGAACGTCAAATCATGCTGTTTAAGCAGGCTCAAACACCCTGCAGCAGGCCGTTAGAACGAAAATTATAAATGATGATAAAAGAGAAAATTTGCCTGCATGCGCTGATGGGAAATAGATTTATGACTTGAATGAAAGACATCCTGTCTCCATCTCCTCAAACTTTCCCAACAATTTAATAAACTCAGATTTCCTAATCCTACAATCCTTCTGAACGGCTGCGAGCGAAACGCAGCCGTTCGCCTTTTTCGCGATACGACGCAGCTTCTTTTTCGTCTTTTCGCGGTACTTGGAAGCGTTGATACGATCCAGCAGCGCGGGAAGCGAAATCGGGTCAAAGTGCGTCATATGCAGCCGGTGGAGAAACTTATGCTGCTGCTTTTCTACCTGCGAGCCGAGCTCGACAAGCTGACTTTCCCAGTCTTTCGCTGCAGTCAACTTGGTGATTTTCGAACGCCCAAACCGCAATTCCAGACGGAGATGCTCATCAATAACGATACGATGCCGTTTCTCAAGTTCATAGGACTTATCATAAACCGAGAATGCACAGCTTTTAGACTTATTCTCGATTGTCCATGAATGCTTATTGGCTCCCTTGAATTGCTCATCGGAATTTGAATATTTACCGAACTTAACCGCGTTGTAATGGGGGATAGGAAAGGATTTCTTGAAAATATCCAAACGATCTTGAATATCGGCCTTGCGTTCATAATACAGATTGCAGGTCAAATCACACCGTGACAGCTTAAACTCCTTGAGCCGCCGGTCAACGCCGATTTTATCAAGGATATTCCGCAGGCGATGTTTTATCTGCTGTACAGACTTTTCGTCAGCTTGAAATAATGCAGTCGGCTCATAGGTACCGGCGAGCAGGGAGGACGGGTTGATAATCAGTATCAGCCAGCACGGATGCGAAACAGACTGACCAAGCTGTATCTCAACGCCGATATACTTGAACTGCGGCATTTGGTAATACGATGAAAGACCTAATTTTCCGTTGCCGGTGCGAATACACTCGTTTTGTTCGATAATATTCTGAATTTCGGAATATTTGCATTGTAATTTCAGTGAAAAGGTGTGAATGCCGTACTTATTCGTAATCATTTGCTGTTCCTCCGTTTCTGTGCGCATACCGTGCAGCGTTTGCAGGTTTTCACCTCATGCTGGCCCTGGTACTCGAGAATATCGCTTACCATACAATTATTGCTATTGATAAAATCGCGCACTTGGCTCAGTCTGGCCTTTATGGTTTTAGCGGCTTTAGGTGACTGCTTTTTCGCTTTCTTGATAAAGCTATTCGAGATAGCGTCATCATCGCCGTTCCGGTCGTAGAAGAGAACGCAGTGCGCCTTGCGTCCGTCGCGTCCCGCTCGGCCAATCTGCTGGATGTAATCCGTCATATTGATCGGTGCATTGAAGTGTACGACAAGTTCAATATCGGAGACATCAATACCCATCGAGAACGCCGAGGTTGAAATCATAATTTTTCTTTTGCCTTGCAGGAAGTCGAATAGCAGCTCTTTCTTGCGGCGTTCCGGCTTGATTCGTGAGTGATAGCGGGTAACATCGCCGGAGTATATTTCTCCCAGAATGTTGTACATCGCATCTACATATGTAGTCGTCTGAGCAAAGATCAGCACCGAGCCATCTTTGTGATACTTATCAATCAACTTGCAGAGTTTCTTGATACGAAATTCCAGTCGTTCCTCCAGCGTTTTCTTGTTGCAGGTAACGTCCTTCTTGAGCAGAATAAGATTATCACGTCTCAAATCACTGCTAAGAACAGCAGGCTTGTCCATATGCAGACTATCACGAATGGTATTCAAAGAGTCAGCAGATATTGTCGCAGAGCAGGCACAAATAACCGGCTTACGTTTCAGCTTGCCGATAAAATCGCCAATGTGCAGATAAGCGTCACGGAACGTATAACCCCATTCCGTAACGCAATGGCACTCGTCCACAACGACCATAAAGATATCCGAATGCTGCATAGCTTCGATAAACGAATGACTTTGTAAGCGCTCCGGCGTGACATAGAGAAAGTTCAACTTACCCTTGCGAGCTTTGTTCAGTATCTTATCGATATCCTCTTTCGAGCGGGTCATATCAATATAATCAGCAGAAACGCCATGCTCCTGTAACGTCTGCACCTGGTTGTAGACCAGCGCAAGCAAAGGCTCGATGACGATAGTCAGCTTGTCGGAATG
>ERZ773149.3237-NODE-3237-length-10271-cov-2.895948_pt1 | contig 10271 bp, 8 predicted proteins | sample MGYA00511081_ERZ773149 | MGnify/ENA primary metagenome ERZ773149 (study PRJEB29015, sample SAMEA2737846) | human gut metagenome | biome: human gut; feature: human-associated habitat; material: faeces | place: China | collected 2012 ...
ACATACCCCTGGATGAATTTGTTCAGAATCTTTCGGTTTCAATGCTGCAGCAGGTAGAAATCGTGAAGATTCTGTATCGTGGCGTAGATATTATTATTTTTGATGAACCCACATCTGTGCTGACACCTCAGGGAATTCAGGGTTTGTTTGAAGCTATCCGTTTTCTGGTTAAAAACGGCAAGACAGTTTTGTTCATTACGCACAAACTGAAGGAAGTAATGGAAATCTCTGACAGCATAACAGTCTTGAAAAATGGACATTATGTTGATACGGTCACTCCAGATCAAACAGATGAACACGGCCTTGCTACTATGATGGTAGGAAGAGAGGTTATCCTGACTGCACAGAAGAAAGATAAGAAACAGGGAGATGCGCTTTTAAAGGTCAGACATTTATCTATGCCGGATTATCTTGGAAGAGAAAAGCTCAAAGATGTTTCCTTTGAAATCCACAGCGGAGAGATTCTCGGAATTGCAGGTGTAGCAGGTTCAGGCCAGCAGGAACTGGTAGAGGCCCTTTTTGGACTTAGAACTGGAAGTCAGGGGGAAATTCTCTTTGATGGGAAAAATATTACAAATTTAAACTGTCGTGAACACAGGCTATCTCATATAGGATATGTACCTCAGGATCGAATCAGTGAGGGTATTAACCGAGAAGCAACTCTATGGGAAAATGCTATTATGGGCTATCATATCGTGAAAGGATTTGGTAACCGTTATCTTTTGAATCGAAAGCAGGCACTATCCTTTACCAATCATATCATTCAGGATTTTCATGTAAAGGCATCCTCACCGAACCTGAAGATACAGACTCTTTCAGGCGGAAATATACAAAAGCTGATTGTTGGCCGTGAATTTTTGCAGGACAACCGTCTGTTGATCATCGAGGACCCAACCCGTGGTATTGATATCGGAGCAATTGAGTTTATCTGGAAAAAGATTGAAAGTCTTGCAAGCGCAGGTGCGGCAATTTTACTTGTCAGCCATGAATTGAACGAGGTTATGGAGGTCTCAGACCGCATTCTTGTGATGTACGATGGACAACTCTACGATGGAGGAGTGCATGGTCAGAAGACGGAAACGGAAATCGGCCTTTTGATGGCGGGAGGTGGCTGCGCATGAGCAAAATAACAAGGTTTCCAGGGCAGGATATTGTCTGGAATGTGATGAAATATGTATGTTCTTTTATGGCTGTTATGTTGATCGGCAGTGCCCTTATTTTATGGCAGGGTGAAAATCCTGCAACTGCCATGCAATACATCCTTCAGGGAGCTTTTGGAAGTGTCCGGAATTTTGGAAATACGCTTCGCTGGATCACGCCTTGTATTTTAACTGGCATTGCAGCAACGATCGCATTCAAATCAGGTGTCATGAATCTTGGAATTGAAGGACAGCTTTACTTTGGAGCGTATGCTGCGGCGCTGTTTGGATTTTATATTCATCTGCCAAAGCCCCTTCATGTGACAGGATGTCTGCTTGCAGCAGGTGCATCGGGAATGCTGTTTGCACTGATTCCGGCAGTGATGAAGCTGGTATTTCATGTCAATGAGATGATTACTACACTTATGCTAAATTACATTGCAGTTCTGATCACGGAGTATCTTACCTACATTGTAATGGGAATCAGCGCTGCCGGAGACTCTCTGGCATTGTCCACACCTCCCATTGAAGACACAGCCCGCCTTACAAATCTGATCCCGAAAACAAATGCAAGCACAGGAATCCTGATCGCGGTCGGACTTGTAGTGATCATTTATCTTGTTTATCGATGTACGATCATCGGCTATGAGTTAAAGCAGGTTGGTGAAAACCGCAGGTTTTCCAGAATAGGTGGTATCAATGTGACAAGAACCTTCCTCGCAATCTTTCTGCTTTCCGGATTTGTAGCCGGATTATGCGGAAGTATTGAGGTGCAGGGTACATATGGAAAGTTTACAGCCAGCTTTTCTAACAATCTGGGCTGGGATGGTATCATGATTTCTATGATCGCGGGGAATAATCCGATCATGGTATTTGTGGTTGCTGTGATTTGGGGTATTCTGAAGGCAGGCTCCCTTCACATGGAGCGTATGTGTAATGTAAATCGTTTGACAGTATTGCTGATTCAGGCTCTTTTTGTGCTGTTTATCACATTGGATTACAGGAAACTGGCTGGTATGTTCAGAAGAAAGGTGGTGGGAAGATAATGCTGTCTATATTAATCGGAACCATTACCATGGCAGCGGCATTGAGAATGGCGGTGCCGCTGATCCTGTCTTCTGTTGGAGGTTGCTTTGGTGACAGAACAGGAATCTTTAACATTGCTTTAGAAAGCTTTATGTTATGTGCAGCTTTTTTTGCAACTCTTGGTACATATTATTCAGGTAACCCTTATATTGGAGTATTATGCGGTATTCTGGCCGGTTTGGTGTGTGCAGTTATATTCGGCACACTGGTATTTCATCTTGGCTCCAGCGGGATGGTAGTCAGCATTGCCATGAATCTCGGAATGGATGCATTTACGTCCTTTCTGCTCTTAAATATATTTGGGAAACGCGGATCATTTATGGATCCACGTCTGATCAGCCTTCCGGTGATCAAACTTCCGTTGCTCAGCAAGATCCCATATTTAGGAGAAATTTTTGGAGCCCATAATCTTGTGGTGTATTTTACGCTTTTATCTATCATGGGTGCCTGGATCGCCATGTATAAGACCCCATTTGGCCTCAGGCTTAGAAGTGTTGGAATTAATGAAAAGGCAGCTCAGACAACAGGGACAAACGTTCTGCGCTACAAGTGGTATTCTGTCTTGATTACCGGCTTTTTTGTTGGAATTGCGGGAGCAATCCTGCCTTTAGGCGGTACATCCATCTTCACGGAAAACATGTCTGCCGGACGTGGCTTCTTAGCAGTTGCAGCTATCATGATCGCAAAAGGAAATCCTGTAATGGCAGCGGTATATAGTTTTATGTTTGCGTATGCACAGGCCCTGGCTGCAAGCATGCAGAATTTCGGAATTCCATCACAAATAGTCCTGGCTTTGCCATACGTTATGACTATTGTTGTGCTTCTGATTTCAGGAATCCGTTCCAGGCTGAAGGGGCACGGTTTGGAGCTGTCTTTATAAAAATTCGTTGTTTCGACCCTTGTTCCGAAAGATATGCTGGAACATGGTGAACTGATGTTAGATGACCAAGGACATTTTTTGATCCAGGTTGTTTGTCAGAATGATTATTACATTTTATTTGATGATACAGTTCAGCTTGGTATTCCGGAAGCTGATGTATGGACAGATGAACAGGATAACCTGCATGTTATACTTCGAGACATCCGGACAGCAAAGTATCAGGTGACAGATTTTATCTATAATTCAGAAAATAAGGAATGGGTTGGCAGTGATCTATTAAATGCAGATGGAATCAATTATATGGGAACAACCGGTAAGTAGCTTTCCAACTATTCGTTAAACTATTCTTTCGCGAATAGTTGGAAGTAACAAAGGAACACTGCTGTTCAGTCCATGCGGCTGGCGGCGTGTTCCTTTTTATTATACTCCTTTTTGCGTATGCTATATGCTATATGCTATTCCAGACAGCTTTCCGTGTCGTATACCTTTCCCTCTTTCATTACAAATGCGCAGTCCAGCAATGCTCTCGTGTCGTGCATGAGATCCCGTTTCCATGCAGAAATATCGGCATATTTTCCCGGCTCTATGGTTCCGATTTTATCGGATAACTGTAATATATCCGCATTGACGGATGTCGCGGCCTTTAATGCGGCAAACGGATCCATTCCGCTGTTTAACCAGGCTTCGTATTCATAACCGCTTTCATAATTCTGGTGATTTGCCACAAAATCGGTTCCATAGCCCAGTTTGATCTTACTGCTGCAGATTACTTCCCGTCCTGCCTGAAGCGCATCCTTATACAGTTCCAGCTTCCGGCGGAATTCCGGCTGTTTTTTCTTGATTTCTTCCGGATCATAATGAACCGCTTCCTCGTATGGACAGAAGGTCGGGACCAGGTACAGGCCCTTTTCTTCGATGAGCTGCGCGGTTTCCCGGTTCATTAGGCTTCCGTGCTCCATGCCGTCGATGCCGAAGGCAATCAGCTTCTGCATCAGCTCATTCGTGTATACATGAGCCGTCACGGTTTTTCCAAGGGCATGGGCTGTATCCATGATGGCCTTTAATTCCTCATCGTTGAGCTGCTGCTGGATCGGCGTATCATAAGGCGTGAAGAAACCGCCTGTGGCCATGATCTTCAAAAAATCTGAGCCGTATTTTACCTGTTCCCGCACGGCATTGACAAAATAGTCCTTTCCGGCACCCAGAGTCAGGCGTTCCTGCTGAAGCTTCTGGGATAACAGCGGATTTCTGGCAAAGCCCTGGCTGAGATCTCCGTGGCTTCCGGCAGAACAGAGAAACATCGGTGCTGCCACAATGCGGCTTCCCGGAAAATATCCCTGCTCAATGGCCCGTTTTACATCCAGAACTCCGTATCCATTGCTGGTAATGCCGCCCACGTGGCGCACCGTGGTAAATCCTCTGCACAGTGCCTTTTCCGCGCAGCGCGCGATTGCCAGGGTTTTGGCTTCCTCACTCTGAGTGTATACTTCCTCCCGCACCGTATGCCAGTCAAAATAATCCATATGCATGTGGGCATCAATCATTCCCGGAGTCACCTGACAGTCACTGAGATCAATGATATCCGCACCTTCCGGCACGGAAACTTCACTGTCAACTTCCGCAATGAGATGATCTTCTACCAGAATACTCTGGCCGCTCTTCCATTCCTGCGTCACGCCGTCATAAAGACGCCCGCACCGCAGAACCTGGTATTTTTTATTCATACTGTTTGAACTCCTTCACCGCGTTTATTCATAACTGTTCAGTACCCTCACAGTTACGTTTATTCTTCAAAAATTCCAGAATCTTCTGCTCCCAGAAGGTTCCGGACAAAATAATCCATCTTCCGGCGAACAAAGTACGCATCGGACGGGACATTGTGATTGCATCTTGGCAGAACCACCAGATCATATCGCTTGTTGTGGGCATTCAGCTCATCACAGAGCCGTAGCGTCTGCGCCATGGTCACATTGTCATCCATGGCTCCGTAAGCCAGCATCAGATGTCCCTTCAGATTTCCGGCCAGGCGGGTAATGTCGCCATACTGGTAAACTTCATCGGTATAAAGTCCGTTGTAGCGCTCCGTCCAGGAATGCTCATACATCCGCTGGTCATAGTTGCCGGAGGATGCCACACCGACACGGTATACGCCCGGATACTGGAGCATAGCCGACACGGTTGCGTAACCACCGGCAGAATTGCCCCACATGCCAACGCGTACCAGGTCAATCTGCGGATACCGCTGTTTTAATTCTTTTAAGCAGAATACATGGTCTTCCAGGCCTGCGCAGGCGTGAATGTTATGATAGCTGAATCTGTGGAAGGCCATGCCCCGGCCTGGAACGCCCCGGCCATCCAGGATCAGTCCGGCAAAGCCCAGCTTCGCGAAAGACTGCAGGCCACCGTAAATTTCCCGGTTCATGCTATTGTCCCAGGTAAAGTCCCGGGGAACGTTGTAGAGCTGCGCACCGCCGTAAATGTAATCGATGAGCGGCCAGGAAGAATCCATGCATTCTGGTGCCGGATTCTTCGGGCTCCCATTTTCCCCCGGATCCGGGCGGAAGAAAATGCCGTACAGCTTCGTCTTTCCATCTGCGGCAGTCAGCGTGATCCGCTCCGGAATCTGATAACCCAGTTCCAGAAGCTCTGAAATATCTGCCGTTTCCAGTTCGCAGATCAGAGAACCATCCATTTTCCGCAGAACCGTGACCGGAGGAAGATCCACGCGGGAATAGGTGTCTACGAAAGACTGGCTTCCCATGCTGATCTGATGCACGGCATCTTCCGGCGTCAGGCGTGTCAGGCCGCTTCCGTCAAACCCGATGCGGTACAGCTGGTAATACATGGGATCCGAACACTCTGGAACATTATTTGCCATAAAATAAATCTGCTTCTCCCGCTCATCGACACGGATCAGCTTCTGAATGATCAGTTCTTTCTCAGACGCATCAAAAAGATCACCCTCACAGATGCTTTCGTTTTCTGTCAGGCGGTAGCGGTAAAGATGAGCGAATCCATTTCGTTCACTCTGCCAGAAGGCATAGGCTCTGTCACTGGTGATAAAGTTGGAAAACAGATAGCTTCCGTAGCCGTCCAGCAGGCCGAAGGCGCCAAGGTTGAAAAACTGCTCCGTTGTCTCACGGATGACAGCACGGCAGCTTCCGTTTAATGCATCACCGAGATAAAGGCAGGCCTCCTGATAACCTCGCGCAATCCAGGTAAAATAGAAATGGCGGCTGTCCTTCATCCATTTGACAGAAGATTTTTCCGGAGAAGTAAATACCGGATAGAGAAAGTCCGGCGCGTCTGCCTTCACCAGTGCTTTTTTCGATAAGGAACCGATGTATAGGCTGTAATGCGGAATCTCTTCGTCGGTATCCGTGACAAAGGGGCATGGATATTCGTAAAGCTCCGGGCGCAGATCGGTAAGGCTGTCTGCGTAGGATGCGATCAGCGGAAGCTTTTTCGTGGTTCTCCGGTCCGCGCAGTAGGTGATAAAACGGGTACCGTCCGGACTCCAGAGGACTTGGGGATGTTCCTTGTATCCCTGGCGTTTTACGGTAATCTGGCTGTAGATATCAATATAGCAGCCGTATTCCAGATCTGGCTCCCCGTCAAAGGTAAGCTGGATCCGTTCTCCGGTTTTCTGTTCGGTCAGAATCAGGTTGTGTCGGTCATAGGAAAGATAGTAAGCACCATCCGGGGACATGGTCACAGCCTTTTCATTTAGACAGCCGGAAGCAGAGCCGGCATTTGCTGCCTGCCCTGCTGTCTCTGCTTTCTGCAGGATCTGTCTTGTTCCAGTCAGTCCGTTTACTTCTGCCAGAACAGCGGTAACTTCACTGCCGGAACGCTCCTGCCGTTCATACTGAAACGTGGTACCGTCTGCATTCCAGTGTATCTTTGGATTTCCGTTTAACACGGCGGTGCGGGTATGTTTTGTCAGAAGCTTTTCTGCTGCTTCATAACGCGCTCTCATAGTGTGCTTTTTCATGTTGTCTCTCCCTCTTATAAGAATACGCTGACACCCGGACCCAGCGGAAGGTTAAACAGAACCCAGACAATCATCTGAATAACCCAGACAATAAGAAACGCAATGGAATATGGAAGCATCATGGAGATCAGGCTTCCCATGCCAAAGTTTTTGTCGTATTTCTTTGCCATTCCGATGGCGATCGGGATATACGGATAGATCGGGGTGATGGCGTTGGTGGTGGAATCACCGATTCGGTAGACGATCTGCGCGAAAGCCGGGCTGTAGTCAAGCATCATCATCATGGGTACCAGGATCGGAGCAAAAATGTACCATTTTCCGGAACCGCTGGTCATGAACAGGTTTACGACGCAGCAGAGCAGGATGAAGAACAGCATTAACGGAATGCCGGTAAAGCCTGCTGCCTGCAGGGCATCTGCACTCTTCACGGCGATGATCATGCCGAGGTTAGTGTAGCTGAACATATTGATGAACTGCGCAATGACAAATACTAAAACAATGTAGCCGGTCATGCCTTCCAGAGCCTGGGCCATCCGCATCGGAACGTCAGAACTGTTTTTGATGGTACCAGCCTTTACGCCGTATACAACGCCTACCAGAATGAAATAAATCATCAGGATCGGAACAAGTCCTTTGATGAACGGTCCGTTTAAGATGGAACCGTCTTCCGCACGCAGCATGCCACCGGACGGGATGACCAGAATTGCAAATAACAGGATGTACAGAATGCTGAAAATGCCTGCTGCGCGAAGTGCTTTTGCCTGAACAGGAGTGATCTCGGAGCTGGATTCGACTGCGTCAACGCCCTCTCCGTCTGCCGGATCATAGGTGCCAAGACGCGGAACGATAAATTTCTTATTTACGAAAACACCTACCGCAGTCAGAGTGAATACGGATACGAACATGAAGTACCAGTTGCAGGTGGCGTTGACAGTCATGGATGGATCAATCATCTGGGCTGCAGATTCGGTTACACCTGCTAAGAGGACATCGGTTCCCGCAACGATCACGCAGGCGGTAAATCCGGCATTGGTTGCCGCGTATCCGGCGAGCAGTCCAGCAATTGGATGCATGCCAACGGACTCAAATGCTGCCGCTGCCAGAGCCGGAACCACGATGATGGATGCCTCAGAAGCAATACTTCCGTTGATACCAAGGAATAATACGGTAGCGGTCAGTGCCCACAGCGGAACACCGAGGATTGCGCGGCGCATTGCCGTTGTCAGAAGACCTACCCTTTCTGAAAAGCCGATGGCAATCTGCATGGCCAGTACCAGGCCAAGGGGTGAGAATCCCTGGAAGTTGGAAAGCAGATTTTCCAACAGCCAGATCAGACCATCCTTGCTGATGAGACTCTTGGCAAGAACCGTTTCTCCGTTTGTCGGGTTTACCACACTGACGCCAGCCATGCTGCATGCCAGACTGATCAGTGCCAGGATCAGACATAACCATAAAAATAAGATATACGGATGAGGGAGCCTGTTTCCTACCCGTTCAATAAAATCAAGAACTTTTCCGTTCTTTTTCTTTTGTGCCGTTGCCTGCATAAAAGTACCTCCTGTTAATTTTCATTTTTAGACCATGGTCTTATTATAAACAATAAAAGAAGAAGGTGCAACATTTCCTGCCTGCACCTTCCAAAATAAAGTCAAACAGAACAAAATCATTCAAAAATCAGCAATTCTCTATTTATTGTTCTTTTCTCACTTCATATTGCGAGGAATATCCGATGTAGGAACGCTCCAGCTTTGGAACACTCACCGCCGCCAGATCGTAAGTGCCGCCTGCCAGGCACCAGGAAATCAGCTGGCTGCGTTCCTCTGCGACAATGTCGGCAGCAAGCGCATGACAGTCAAGATCCGTCCGGATCTCGCCCCGCTCCTGTCCGCGTTTTACAATCTCCAGAATAATCTTCACAAACGAACGCTGTTCTCCCCAGAACCGGATGCCGGTAGTCCCGGAAAGCTGGCTGATATAGAGGCTGGTAAGAAGCTCCCGTCCAATCTGATGGCTCATAAAGTCGAACATGAAACGGTTTAGAAGAAGCAGCTGTTCAAAGCTTTCCAATGTTTTATCAATGCTCTGGTAAAACTCCTCGTATTTTTCATCGAAGAGCTCATACATGGAATCCAGAAGCTCTGCCTTGGCATGGAAGTAATAATAGAATCTGCCCTTTGAGCAATGTGCCTCTTTCAGAATATCCTCCATGGTAGTGTTCTGATAACCCTTCTGGTAAAACAGCTTCCAGGCTGAATTTAAGAGCTGCTGCCGCTGCTTCTGTTCGTTGAATTCGTCCTTGGTCCGCATGTACAGTTGTCCTTTTCTTTTTTCATCATTTTACCATGAAAACGCAAGTGTTTCAAATCATGCCTTTTTTATTTGAACATTTTTCCAAAGATAAAACGAACCAGCGGACCTGCCGCGAACAGCTGCCAGAAGAACGCCATTGGGAAGTTCTTGATGGTAGTGGAGATCCAGATGCTGAAAAATTCCGGCTGCAGGCCATTCTTGAATAAAATGGTTGCGATCAGGCTCATGTACGGGCACATCATCCAGATGGAAAGCACAGAAATCATCAGAATGATGAAAATTGGCTTATCTTCTGCCGGATTAAACATGCTGAAGGTTATCTTTTTCGCAATCGGTCCAACCACGAAAAAGTCAAACAAAAATGCCAGAGGACACATGATCGGAAGCTCATGAAGTGCTGCTGCGAAAACAAAGTTCTGCATACCGCCGACATTCAGTGTGACGTTGTAGCATACCATGGCGTAAACCATGGCAAAGACCATCATGATTCCGTAAATAATTTCCTGTTTCAAAGATTTTGGCATAAGTAATTTCCTCCTTGATTGCATGAGAACAAAAAAATGCAGCGAAGTCGTCAAACTCGTTGCGACTCCACTGCATTCTGAATTCAGATATCGGAAAGCTGCTGTTCACAAATTTCCGGTGTGCATCTCACTGCGTTCTCATAAAATTGTATGATGTATTGTTGTTACCGAGGTGCTATTATAGCGGAAAATTTTATTTTGTATAATAGTTTTTTGCCATTTTTTTGAATTTTGTCTCATTCTACAAAGATTGCAAGTCTATAAGCGGATTTATGTATATTATGACGGTCTCTGCAGCGTGAGCGTAAACACAGCGCCGCCTTCCGGACGATTTTCTC